>JAAUYM010007568.1_pt1 | contig 19029 bp, 20 predicted proteins | sample 7278001 | NCBI WGS metagenome assembly JAAUYM01 (sample SAMN14350224, study PRJNA611818) | marine sediment metagenome | isolation source: surface marine sediment (1.8m) | place: French Polynesia: Moorea | collected 2018-08
CATGTTTTTATTTTTACCTTTTTAGCAATAATTTTTACCTTTTTGGCCTGAAAAATTACCTAAAAAATTGCATTTTTGGGTTAAAAAAATTACCTTTTTTTCCGAGCCCTACCCATTAGATATTTAGGCTGAGAATTGGCACTGACATAAGGTGAAAATTTGGTCCAAAAGGTAGGTGTCTGCAGGACCCAGCAAAAAGGAAAGGGAAGGAGGCTTGTTGGCGTTGCTGTCTGCAAAAGACGTTTTTCTCTTCTTTCTTCTTGTTCCCCTGGATCTCCGCATGAGCACAGTCGCAGCCTTCCCAGACTTCAGTGCCCACCATGACAGTAAGGAAACTTCCTCTGCATCTAACAAGAACAAGATGAGATTTTTATCGTGAACAAACAACATCAATAATTCGACCACACTCGAGCACAACCTGGAAAACATTACTTTTTCTAACAGACGAGTAGCCAGTGTCACTTGTTTGCCAGTGTCACTCTTGTTTATACCTGTATGCACGCCAACATCAATGTGCACGACTCCACGTAGGGTACAGCATCACAGCATCACAGGGCAACAAAGCAATAGCAGTAGTGTTTCTGGAGGGCGGAACCGAGATTTGAAAAAAAAACCTCTATAGCGCACCTTTCTTCACCCCAGTTTTGTGAATTGTGATGACAGTGTGAGGAGCAAGATATCGGTGGTGCCCACAACACGACCGCTGTTCAAACACTACAGCTCCAACAGTCTGCAATAAGATACTAATAAGTAGAATGCAATCAGTTGCGAATGAAAAAAAGACTAAAGGACACGATTTTGTAAGCAATGTTGAAACCATTTTTTATATTTCTTTTTTTCGCACAGTAGATCATGTTAATGATCATAATATAGTAATAATAATAGTCTTGAATATCCATGAGAACACCAAAAGGCACCATAATTATAATAAAAATCAAAGAACCTCTATTGTTACTTTCAAAAAGCTTCATTTGGTAATGAAGTTCTCTTCCTGTCTGGCTTATTTAATAATGTTTGAGGGGAAGGGGGCTAAAAGTGTTTTTTTTTAATAAATCTCTTTCTAAGAAGCCAGCAAAGGTTGTTGTCTCGCACTAAAACAGAGCTCTTCTTTGAAAATTCTGGCGCAATGTAAGAAATGAATCAACAAGTGTGAGTTCGCATATCCTGCAGTAGACAGACTATGATAGATTTACCTAGTGAAAATGCATGATATATATCCTTGTTTTTTTGTTCTTTTCTCAAGCACCCTTTACTAGATGCTCTCATTCTACCTATTTTTTTCTGTTTATGCGGAGCATACCTCGGAAAAGTTTTATGACAGTTAAACTTGCGGGAAGGAGAAAAATTAGGAAGATGGATGATACCGAAAGAATTGGGAGGATAAAACAAATCAGCCAAGCTTTCTCATTAGTTGGCTATGTTACCTTGAAGCAAGTATAAAGGACTCCGAGTGGGAGGGAAATGGTGGGGGTTAAGTGGATGTGAAGTCATAAAAAGTGCTGTGGAGGGAAGTTCTGCCGTACTATCGCGTACTAAAAGCCAATCAAAGAGAGAAAGAGAGATTTTTTGTGAAAACAGCGGACCTCCTAAAGCCTCATATTTCTTTGCTCTTTTCGAACGGCGGCTCTAAAGGGCCAGGAAAAGAGAAAAGAGAAACAGATTCAAGTCGAGGAGAATGAGAGAGATGGGAAGAAGAGTGAGTACCAGTGGTTCAGAAAGTGGCAGGATAAAGGGAGAGATTTCTACTACTTTACTACTACTAGGTACCATCACTAAGATGTCGTGGGGGGGGGGCAAAACAATTAAAAACCTTTCTACTACTTGTAGTACGTGTACATCATCGTAACTGTTTTCCTCTTCATCGTCAATAGCGTTGTATCACAGACGTCTGAATACGAAATCGGAATCAAAGTTCTCGGAAAGGGAGGAAGTGGGCAACAATCTACGGACGGTGGAAAAAGAGAATGAAGGAAAATTCTGAGAGAAAAAGTTTCTGCAAAGCATGCTGGCGTGTGTCTGTGAATAGTTATGTAACTCCTACGACAGCAGCAATAAATTTTTGCACCCCAGATGCAATTATTGTTGTGCTTCAGACATGATAAGTGAGTAATGGTGTGTGTCTTTATATAGAGTAGGTATCTTCGGGAATCATCGCAAAGGAACTGAAGCAAATGCTACAATTGTCTCGCTTTATAATCTGCTGAGAACGAAGGTTGGAGGGGAGTGGAGAAAGAAGTACTCGTAGATTCGTCATAACAAAAACTTTCTCTAATAGAGAAAGATTCCTACTGCGCTGCCAGCTTTTCTATTCTTCCATCTTCCGCAGCCGAAGTTTTCTTTCTTCTTCTCCCCCTCAGCATGGCATAGCATGCACGGAAAGCACACAACTCCTCACCTCCCTCACCTCTCACACGCACCATTGGGCACCTTCCCAAGATGAGAGAAGATGTAAGTAGTCGTCGTCGTTCACATTCCGAAGCCTCAGGCTACCGATAATGGAACAATATTGACTCTCGGAGGAGGAGGAGGAGGAGGGCAGGGTTTGGGCAAAGAAGGGAAGAAGGAGATTGGGAAGGTAGGAGAGAATTAAGGAGGGAGAGAGCAAAAGCAAGCACCGATCAAGTATTTTTCTCTACTATGTACTACATGGCGACACGCAATTTTTCCCCCCCACATCTTCCACTCTGAACAAGATTCTTCTCTCTTCTCCGCGCACCAACGGACCCACTAAGCGAAAGCCAGAGAAGCCCTTCTTGCCTGCTGAAAAGGAGGAACAGGAGGAGTGAGTTGAATGAAATAGCGTGGGCTGTGCAGATGTGTTGGTGCGATTACTTCTTTCTTCTGCCGCCACAGCCACCATCTCGACGAGGGCTCTCAGATCAAGCTTTTGATGGCGCCCTTCCCCCACCGGCGTTCCCCTCTCTCCCCATGGGAGTAATTAGCTTTTTTTTGTGGTGGTGGTTTGGGAGAGTGGGGACCGAAGCACCCGTGCACGCACGCACTTGAGTACAAACTCCCGTGCTCCGCCGCCACCACAGGAGAAATCGAGGCTGTGTGTGTAGATACATACACAGGGGAATGCTTGGTGCTTCTCCCTCTCACTTTAGTGTATTTTTCCATTCTGCTTCCTCAGACACAGACTTTTCTTAACCACGTGTTAGACGTAGGTCTCGTATCCCGACAGCGCCGACATCTGCACGTCGATGTCCTTGAGCGCAATGGTGTTGACGGCGTTCACCCCGTTGACGTCCTGGTGGTGGGTGACGGCCGTCACGATATCCTTGGTGGCGTCGCGGACGTGGGTCCGCGGGGAGGTTAGGGGAACGGAGCGCTGCGGGGGCATCTGGGGCTGCGGCGGCTGCGGCTGCTGCGGCTGGGACGGCGCCGGGTGCTGCCCTTGCAACGAAACGCCTGCCCCGAAAATATGCTGTTGCTGCTGCTGCTGATGTTGTTGTTGGCGGAGGAGGTGCTGCTGTTGCTGCTGCTGTAGCTGCTGCATCTGCTGCTGTTGCATCTGTTGTTGCTGTTGTTGGAGGAGTAGCTGTTGCTGCTGCTGGTGATGGAAGTGCTGGTGGTGCTGATGTCCGCCGTGGTGGGACTGCCGTTGGTGATGGTGGTGGTGATGCTGCTGATGCTGCGGCTGCTGTTGCTGTTGCAGCGATTGCTGCTGCCCCTGAGCTTGGGGAGGAAGAGGAGGATTGGAAATGACCGCGTTGACTAGTTGCTCGTTCTGCCTCCGCTGTCCGACAACGTCAAGTTCGAGTCCGCTCGCCTGGGCATGCGGAGGCGCCCCGGACGGAGCCGCCGCCGCTGTTGCTGCGGACGGTGCTGCCGAAGGTGGCGGCTGCTGTTGTTGCTGCTGCTGCTGCTCTTGTCTGAGAATTGGCTCCCCTTCCGACACGGTGGCCACCTCCGTGAACTTTGGAGGAGGCGTTGAAGACTTTGGCGGCGTCCCTTCTTTTTCGGGAGGGGGAACGGCCGGGGCGGCGGCGGAAGGGGCGACGCCGTCAACCGCCGCTTCCTCGTCCTCCTCCTTGTTCTCCTTGGTCGCCTCCGTGGCCTTGGACTCAGCCTTGGAGTCGGCACCCGCGCCCCCGGGCATCTGCCCCGTCTCGTTGGAGCTACTGCCGGGGGTGGCGGATAGCGAGACGCCCTCGTCCTGCGAAGTGTTCTCGCAGAAGACCGCCTTCTTCACCTCTACCTGGTGCTTAGCAATTTGTCCATTGTACCCGAGCCGGAGGGGCCACCCGACAAGGAGTACGCAGGAGAGGAGGACCCTGGCGACCCCGCGACTCCACCAGGGGGCGATGAACTCCGGGTTGCCGATAAAGAAGGTCCACTCGCGTTGGTCCTCGATGTGGAAGTAGTCGTCGATGTTGATTTTAGTATCCTTGGCCTGGTGCTGCTTAGTAATCTGGACCACAAACGCCTTGTACTTCTCCGCCGTGAAGTGGTCGCCGGGAAAGAAGTTGAGCACAATCTTGCAAAGAGGTAAAGAAGAAACTAAGTACAGTAAGTACCTCAGTCTTTCCCCCCCCCCCCTCTGCCCTCCTCACCTCTATCTCAATAATCGGGTAGCTGGTTGACGGCTCGATGAGTCTAACGTCTGAGAAGTCTCTCCAGGACTGGAAGCCGAAGTTCTCTATAGCCGAGAAGGTGACAACCTTCCTGCTGGTGTTGGTCTTGACGTCCGGCGCCTTGGCCGGGTGGAAGCAGGTGACGTAGTGACCAACCTCGGGGGGCTTCGATACCAGCTGCGAGAGGAACTTTTGCACTTCCTCCTTCTTGCAGAGCGTCTCGTTGTAATGCAGCGCTTTCGCGTTCAGGGCTGCAGGGCAGAAGAAGAAACAGAAATTGTACTAAGTACAAGTAAATGGGGGTGTCGCAATTAACCGTTTGTTTGCCAGTCGCCATGCTGCGCACGTAATTGCCGTTCTCCTAGTAGGTACTACTCATATATTTGCTCTCTGGTCGTTGCTACTGCTGCATACGTCTTGTTAGGAGAGCAGCGGCATTACCTGGAATTGCAGGAAAGACGCAAAGATTTCCAAGTGATACGGGGAATCTATACCCAACCAACAATGCACTCTTAATAAACTTCCGACTAAACGATGCAAAAACTTTGTTAATAAGCACCGACTGAGCATACAAATCGGTGCCAAACGTGCAAAAACGTGTAGGTACGGTATATGCATGTGTATGTATTCCAACTGAGCTTCCATGTTGCATACCTCCGTTGGTGGTTGGGTATGCTTTTCCCTTATGTTTCTCACAGGGGGCCATGTACTGTAGCTTCATTTCTTTTTGTTTGCATGATCTGCCCTGTTTCTTCTCTTCCACCGAACAGCGGAAGAGAGAGTGACTTTTTCCTTTTTCTCCTCTTCCTCTTTCCGGGAGACAGTTACTAAGCCCTGGCTGACCTCCCCCTCCCATCCCTTGTCCAGCGTGGTATCTTGATCCTCCCCAGAAGCCCATCCCTGTCAAAGAGTCACACAGGGAGGAAGAGGAGAAGGAAGGAGATAGGGGAAGAAGGTCCGCATAGAGGAAGAAAAAAAAGGATCCTTCCGAGGAGCCACTGCATGGTACTACTACAGCGAAATCTTGATACTATAATGACAAATTTCAGTATGACAATGTTGGTATGCTTACCAAAATGTTACTATGTGCTACAATACAGTAGGTGCCATCTCAATATAGAATAAATTCAGTTATCCCTGTTAACCAGCAACATCGATATATCGAGATTCCACTGTACTGCACACAAGACCTGAGCTGGGCAGTCGCGGCCAGAGAGGACCTCCCTTCAGAACATGTTCTGCACTACGTTACATACGGTACTGTACCTACCACACTCTTCAGCTCCCGTCCCCCTCCCCACTTATAAATCTCGACTTGACATTATACTCGGAAGTTGATACGTACGTGTCGTGACGTCGTAATGCCCCCAGGCAAAAATCCTGCTTTCTAGTACAGTACACGCACACACGAGAGCGACAAATTATATCTCTCTTTTTCCGACAGCAGCAGCTCAAGGAGAAGTTTCATCTGCTACGAGTGTTTTACAGTTGTGCGCATGAAGGCATGTTGATGTCATACTACTACTACATTTCTTTCGTCTTCATTAAGAAGCACCTTGGCAGATCCTATCCAATCCGTAGAGTGCCTTAATCTCTCTCTCTCCCTCTCTTTCTTCTAGACAACTTCTTTTTGGCTGGCTTTAAAGCCTCCTTCTCCTTCTTCTCCTTCCCTTTCTTTCCTCCATCAATCCTAATCCCTCCCTTCCCCCTCCTTTTTTCCTTTGACGAAAGCTCTTCCTTCCTCTCTCTCCCCCTCGCAGACAGGCGATGCCTAGATCAAGCAGGAGACGACGACGGAATATGGTCCAATTTACCGTGTTGTAAAATCCCACACGTAGCTAGCGCAGTATACTGGTAGTCGTTTTCTTCTTTCACGAGAGTGCGCGGTTATACGTACGTACGTACGTATAAGCACGCCAAACTATCCAAGTCAGTTGGCAATTAAAAAGTTGGAAAACAAACAAGGTTTGTTATGGGCAACTAAAGATTAATCCTAGTATAGTACTACGTACAAAAAATAGGTATATTTACCCCGCTCTCTCTTGCTGCCCCTAGTGTGGACCAATCTCGTTTTCACTCAACAGGCACCAGAAAAAGAAATCCCAGTGCAATGTCCAGCACCCTCCGTCGCATTCTGCCTCCGTGCATGTTTCTCTCTCATGGCTTGGCTTTCTTTCTCCTTTTCCTCGCGGGCAACCTCCCACCTCCGTCACCACCGCCGCCGCCGCCCCCGACGACAAACTCATTAGTGGTCTCAACAAGCGCGTTTGAGTCTGCTTGTGTGTGTGTGTGTGTTTTCATAGTCGTACGCACTTAGACCTCGGTATGCACGCGTGGTTCGTGTTAGTCCGCACTTGGGTTGCCGTGGATGGAATGGGTCGGCGGCGACACGTAAAAGGCATTCGGGGTGAACACCGCCATAGTGTCTGGTTAGCTCCTACTCGGCAGGTTTTGAAAAAGGCCACACACTTTCTCTGTGGATGCGCACGTCTTCTGTGCACTGATGCTACGAGTATGTACTTCCCCTTCTCCTCGCCCCCGATAGGATGAGGCAATCTGCAATGCAGCAGAACGCTTTGGGTTACGAGCTAAATGGGGGCTGGAAATGAGAGGGGTAGAAGGAACGGAACACTCTCTCTCTCAATCCCGACGTTCAGAAGGATCGGGGGCAAATATATGTACCTAGTAGCAGCACTGTCCCTGACGGTGTCCGTTGGTTGTTGAAGGGCAAAACTTTTCTACCAGAATTCTGCAACTTTGGAAGAAAAGAAATTTCTCTCTGCATAATCCTTTTGGAGTAGAGTGAAATGCGCCTTCGGTCGGCGGAGGCCACAAGTGCGATAGTTCACACGATTTTAGTATTGAGTCCACTAGTAGGCACACCGCGTCATGTCATATGCAGCCCAACTAATACCGCTAGTGTGAATTTAGTGAGGGGTTGCTCTAGTGTTCTTCCTTCACTATTCTAACACTTGCCCTGGCATTCCTAATGCCATGTTAGTGATATGAAAACCTTACTGTAGATCAACCCAAATTTCAGGCCCATGGCTGACTACCACTAGTGTCGCCACCGATGGTGTGCTCCTAGTGATACCAATATTGGTTGGGAGGTCAAAGTGCTCCGAGTCAGTCAATGATATTTTCTACCACACTGAGAAGTTGTCAAGTCCGAACAGTGAAAAAATTACCTGAATCCATCAAGCATGATAAGAAAATACCTACTACCGTATATCGGATGACTCTCATGCATGGGGCGGGGTTAATTCGTGGTTGTGTGAGTTGTGTGTATGTACCGTACAGCAAATCCACTTTCCAGGCCTTTCCAAGTAGATTAAATGTCAAGGTCTCTCACTTTTTTCTTAGGCCTGGGAAGCAGATAACATACGCTTGTTCCATGTTGTACGAGGATGTGCTTCTTTCTCTCCCGTGGGAGATTCAATCCTCCTTCTGTGACAAACGCAGACGTACCACTGTACATACATACGTATGTACGTACATACGTACACACACTTCTACCATGTCCTTCGCAGAAGCATGCACAAGAGAAGCAAACCGGATCGTCCCCTCCGTCGAGAGCTCGCCTCGAACCATTTTCTCTTTTTTTTTAACCAATAGAGTACTAGTGACCTTGTTAGCCTTCCGACCTTTTCTATTCCTTCCCCCCCCCCCCCAAAAAAAAAGTCCTTCGAGCGGACCGCTCTGTTGTCGACCAAACCGCTGGAGGAGTGTTGTGTTCAGGATGGATAGACGGTAGAAACCAACCCAACCCACTTTCCCTCCCCCTTTTTCTCCTACACCAAATCCGCATTCATTTCTCATCCCAGACCTCTTTTCCTTCCCCTTTTCTAGCTACTCTGGGAGGCACTGGATAATGAATGGCAGCGGCAACCCAGTCTGGCATGTACTACTCGTACATATAACATGTGCCGTACGTAGTACAGGCATTATACTGTATACGTATAAGGCCTGACTGCGCTTACTTCGCTGAAAGGGAGAAGAGAAGAGGAGAAATTGCATACAAGGTGCCGGACTATATCCTCTTCCATCTCCCCATATGTCCTTCCTTGCTTTTTTCTGGCTCTTTCTCTCATTACGCGTTACATACACACACAATGCTCTTTCATGTACGTACTACTACGTAGGAATCCGGGAATGTGTTTTTCGAGCTGACATCAAAGGGATTCTTTCTTAGACAGCAAAATGTAAGGTGAGTTTTTTTTGTAAAATGAGTTTGCAGGTAAGAGAGGTGCTACTCCGTACTGTATTAGTACTGTACTATACTACGGACTGCACATTTCTGCTCTCTGTTTCTCAGCAGACCCAGTTCAGAGAAAAAGCATGGAAACGCTCTCTCTCCTTTTCCTCGTACGCGCCAAGAGGACATCAACGAAAAAGGAGCAGCAGCACAGTGCCTTCAGGGGGAGTGCGTGAGAGGGGAAGGGAGAAGAATTGATGAGCGTACCTATGTACAAAGAAAATGAGGGCTGGAGACTTGGAGTGAGGGAGTGGGCGACAGACAAGACGACGATGGCGAGGGCGCCCTTAATTACTCTATCGCCGAGGCAGCCTTACATACATACGTACGTACGTACAGTGTAGGAGGAGGAAGAGCCGTTGAGGTGGAGGGGAAAGAAGAAAGAGGGATAGCGAGAGAGAGAGAGAGAAATGACTTATTCACCATCGCCTTGGTTCACGTTGACTAATTGATACGTGCACAGGAAACGGGATAGCGCACGACTGCGTCTCGAAGCGACGGGCTTTTTACGTGAATATGTCGAAGTAAGAGACTCGTCTGTTAATTATTGCAGCTTCCTGTACTGCTCTGTTGTTGGTGCTGTTGTGGCGAAGTATGTAGGTACATCTACCTATGTACTGTAGTACAATGTACAGGTACTACCATTTAATCAGTCTCATTTAATCACCTTCTTTGGCGTTTGCGATGAGCACAACGAGCAGGACGACGAGGATAAGGACGTTGGTGCACGTGAGGTTACGTAGGTCGGCCTGGTGATCGGTGGCCGCGGTGGAGCAGGACTCGTTGCCGCCGTCGCCGCTCCCACCCAGCGCAGCCGTCAGCCCCAGAGCCAGGGGCTCAGTCACGTAGGATGCCACCAGACCCCTGCGCCTTGCAGTGGAAGAAGAGTCCTGCAGGTCTGCGGCGACCTGCGTCACCTCCTCCTCCCCTGGGGTGACGTCGCCGCCGACAACGACGTCGGAAGTGGCGCCGGCCGCCCGCGCGGTCGCGTTGATGTCATCCCTCGCCACCGCCACCGCCGCAGACGTCCTGTTGACGTCGACGCAGGGTCCTTCGTGCGCGAGGAAGCCGAAACAGTAGACGGAGTTAACGATGAGGAAGACGAGCCAGAAGTAGAAGGTGACGAAAGCGAGGAAGGCGAATGCCACGCGCCTCTTCCCGTCGGGCTTGCACCTGGTCCAAGAAAAGACGGGCGGCACCAGGGTTGCCAGAAAGACCAGCCCGATAAGCACCAGCGCCCCGAGGATAAACTCATTGTACCGCTGGATGACGGCGCACAGGCCGTCCGGGCACTCGTGGAAGAGGGTGCTCCTGAAGGGATCAAGGATTTTCTGCCCGAGGTCGCCGCCCGCGTCACCTTCATCCACGTCTTCCACCACCACCTCCTCCTCCGGGACGTCCTCCGCCGCCGCACCCGCGTCCTCAACCAACTCCATGCTTTCACTGTTAGTTTCACTCTTTTTCCCCTCTCGCGCCTGTAACCAACGTGCGTTACTCCCCCTCTCTGTTTGTTTGCTCACTTGTTTGGTCAGGGAGTTGCTAGCTCAATGAACGAATCTCTGGTCCGTTGCGGGAGGAGCATCTCGACACCGACTCGCAACGCCAACACGAAATCAGAAAAAGAGGATTAAAAAAATCAGCAACAGCACCTTGCGCATACAAATTCGCAAACTAAACAGATTGCAAGCTAGGCTGGTTTCTTTTCTCCTTCTCTTTCTCCTCCTCCTCCCTCTTCTAGCAGTCTTCTTGCCTTAACTAAAAAGGGGGAAGGGAGCTGCAGCTTTCTCCTGCCTCCTTTCTTTTGCCTCCCTCTTTGCGCTTCTCTCTTCTCTACTCTCCCTCTCCTTTCGTCCTTGTGGATATCCCCCCCTCCCCCTCTCCAATGTCTTTAACGTTCCCCTCCTTCCTCCCCCTTTCCTCCCTCAAAAACTTTGGGCTCTGTTATTGATCCAAAGGCAGCAGCGGTAGCAGCAGCAGCAGTAGCAACAGCAGCAGGAACGCAGCACAGGCCTCTGGTTAGCGGTGGGTCCTCTTCATACCATACCTACTAGCGTAGCTCTCTTTCTCCCCCTGTCTGTTGCTTTGCTCCTTCCCCCTACTCCTCCACTTACTCAACAACAAGAGGGAGGAGAGAGGAGTGCGTTCCTCCAGACAGAGCGTGCGCCCCCCCTCCTCGCTCTCTCTCCTCTCTATAGTGGATGTTGTGCCTTCCCTCTTCCCCTCTCTCTTGGCCTCTAGGTCGGCCTTACTCTCAAATCCCCCTTCTTCTTCCCTCCCACTGGCTGCTTTCTTCACCCGAGCTGAAAAAAAAAGGGAAGTGCCTTTCCTGGCCGTGCCGACTCCTCCTCGGAAATAGGAAGGGAGGGAGCAGGGAAAGCGCACAGCGATCCATTCCTTCCTCGTGCCCTCTCCTTCCTGTTCCGACTACAGTGTTCTCTCTCTCTCTCTCTCTTTCCCTCAAGGACAGGAGGAGAGAAAAGAAGAGGGAGGGTTGAGCAACCTTGAAGGCCCGCTTTGGTGGTCTTGCTGCCACTGCTGCTGCTGCATGACTGGAATATACTGTAGTACTACAACACACCCTGTATTATTCTCTCTCTCTGTATCTCGAGAGGTTTTTCTCTCTTCTTTTTGGGGCAGCGAGTTCCTGAATTGCCACTGGGCCAGATTGTAGCACTCTTTTTCTTTGAAAACTTTTATGTCCCCCCCACTCAAAAAAAGAAGGGAAATGTACGAGTATGTACAGTACTATTGGACTCGCTCTGTAGTAATTACGGGTGATTCTTTTGCGTGGACTAAGAGAGGGGGAAGAAGTTGAAGGTTGGCAGAAGAGACACTTTTTTGACAGGTGGAAAGCGGCGCTGCACCCCCCCCCCCCACCAGTGTTTTTATATAGTTTTTACCTCCTCTTTCTCCTCTTCCTTCATCTCTTGCATGTCTGGGCTCTCTTGCCTTTTCCTTTCCTTTCTGTCCGCTGGTCGCTACCCTGAAAACGAGGATTTTCTGTTTCCTTCGAGACCGGCTTCGTATATACAGTACTGTAGTATTGCCATATCCGATATAATAAGAACAGATTTGTCCATTTCTCTCTCTGTCTCTCCGTCTTCCTTTTCTTCGTTGAATATTCTGACGCCATCACACGCGCATGCACAAGTGGTGACGTCATGACTTCGCCGACTGTGGGGAATTTCGCATGTGGGACGACGCATTAGTTTCTTCTCTCCCTTTCTCTACACACACAATACCTACTACTAGTGTAGAGCACGCACACACACAGACACAATGGAGACTCACAAAGCACCACAGGGGGAAGAGGAGGAGATGGGAAGAGAAACTTAAGCCGAGTCACAAAATGCGCCCTCTAAAACCGCCCAGTGGATAAAACAAAGAACACCCTGCGGAAATTTAATCTCGTCTTGTTCATAGTGACGTACCTGCTACATAAACGAATTTGACCAAGTGTACAAAAAACTGCGAACTGTTTGAAAATGAATGATTTTTTTCTTGGCAGGATATAAACACAATGAATGATCGGTAGGATATAAACGCTACCTGCTACTACGTATACAGTTCATTTTGTCCAGAAAATCTGTGTTCTGATCGGAGAAAACCACTGACCTTCGTTCCCTGGAATAGGTCAGAAAGCCTATTGGACATTGTCCAAAATCAATAGGGTGAATTTAATCACAGAAGGGCCGCCTTTAATGATTAATCGAATAACTGATTAAGCTTTGCGACACTTACTGGTTGGCGTGGAAGGAAAGAAAGAGGAAGCAGCAGAGCAGTGGAAATGGTCAGGGAAGAAGAGAAAAAACTCTCTGGAGAGAGGAAAGAAGGGATATAGAGAAGGGGCCAAGAAATGGGAGTCAAATTGGGAGGCGAGGAAGGAGGAAGGAAATATTCTTTCCTTCTTCCACTTTCTTCCTCGTCCTCTTCCTATTTCTCCTCCTTCCCCTCCCTCGAATAAGAAAGGAGTCGGCGTCATATTGCCTCTTCTCAAGCACTCCTCGTATGTGCCTAGTAGTAGCTAGCAGACTCTCTAAAGCCAGGGCCACCAACTCTGACTGTCGGAAGGAAGAGGAGTAAGGAGGAGATATGGGCGGGCAAAGTTGAGAGTCCTCCCTGTGATCGGTCGAAATGGAAAGGGGAAAAGGATGGCGACTCTGCCCCCTCTCTTGTGGATATCGGCAATAATGTGGGAGCAGGGGAAGGAGAAGGGATTGCATTGGAGGAGTCACTGCATGCTAGCTTGCGCTGCTGGGACCCAACCCACAATCCTTTTCTCTCCCTCTTTAAGGAGAGAGAGAGCCCCATCTGGGCGGGGCGCGTTCTAATTAGCGGCATGCACATGGTTGGCCCCGACCCAATGCTCAAAACCTTTCCTCCCCCCTCCTTTCTTCTCTCTTCAGTGCCCTTCTTCTCTCGGACTCGGAGTCTGATGCGAAGAAGAGGGAGAAGTAAGGTCTTTCTGTCCGTCGCAAAGAATTCGTTTGCAAAAGAAGAAGGGAGAGAGATGGGAGAACAATGGCATTCCTTTTTGCCCCCTTTCTCACCAAAAAAGAGAAAGAAAGGGAGAGAGAGAGAGAGAGATGGCTCTCCCTTCGCTCACTCCTCCAACAGGACCCATTTCAACAAAAAAGGAGGAGAAAAAGAAAATTTATGCCGCCTTTTTGCCTCCTTCCTCTTCCTTTTCGTGTCCTTTCCCTCTGCCGTCGCCGCCACCGTGCCGCCACCAGGTTTGTTTCTCCTCCTCACGCAAGGGGGGAGGAGAGAGGGAGGAAAAGCCACCTTCTCTTCTTCCTCTTTCTTCCCAAATTTGGTGGGGGAGAACGAAGAAGAAGCACTTGGTGCTACCATCGAAGTAAGCTACTATAGGAGAAAGACGGGAAGGAGGAATGGTGTGTGAGTGAGTGTCTCAATCGTCGTCCCAAGTCGATTCCGTGATTGCTTTTTTTGTTGTCCCCCCTCCTGTGCTGATACTGCAAGAAGAGAAGAATGAGGATGGAGAAGCTGTCAATACGAAGCCCTGTCCTGCAGTCATCATGTGGCCTCCACTGAAGGTGAAGAAGAAGAGAAGAGACTGCGACACTTCCATTTACCCCTTTTCTCACCAGGTCAATTTACTCCCCCTTCTTCTTTCTCCTCCTCCTCCTCCTCCTTCTGCTCTCTCATAATCCCTCTCTCCCAGGTGACGACGCTGCTCAAGAGAGGAGGGCTTTTTACCCACCTTGTTTTGTTGGCTGAGTGAGCCACTTGCCTTTTCCCTCCTCCTCTCTTGTCCCCTTTCCAAAATGTCAAGATGTCTCTTTCAGATTTAGGCGGCTCGAAAAGAGCTTGGCCAAGAGGAGGACAAAAGGGGATAGAGGAGGAGACGAGGAGAAGGGCTGCGGCGTCAATGCAGAAAAGAGCCCTGAAGAGGACAAAGAGAGAGGGGAGGAGAAGGCTAAATTTGCATAGCTTGAACTAAGCGGATAGAGAGAAGAAGCGAATGGTGAGTTTCTCCATGTGGGTGGAAAGGGAATTTAGCTATAGAAACCACATATACCATAAATGCAAGATGTATGGTAAAAGAAAAGTCAATGTAGTCTGCTCAAGTTGGAGCTTAGTCACACACCCTCATGCTTAAGCAAATGCTGTACACTGGTCTTTAGCTGCTGGGTGCTATGATAGAGTCAAGTCAATTGCTTACTTTAGTACACGTTTACCTTAGCTTAGCTTAGCTTAACTTATCTTACTCAACCAACAAGGGTGCAATGCACAATGGAAGCTCAGTAGGGATATACACAGTGCATACAGATTTTGCAAATTTGGCATAAAATCGTAAGTTCAGTCAGCACATTAACAATTATAATTAATATTGTTGTCCTTTGTTATACACACCTTTATGTCCATTTTGGCATCAAATCATACTCTCAGTTGGCACTTATTAACAAAATTGGCATACTCCTTCCTTTTCCGTTGTCTCCTCGTCTCCTCAGTTGGAAAGTTATTAAATCTATTGTTAATTGGGTAGCTTAGCTCAGCTTAGCTTAGATTTAGGTATGTATCTCAGATTAGCTTAGCTCAGCTAAGTGGCCAAAACTAAGGAAACAAGGTTTTATAACCTTTTATCCGCCTGCTACTTACTACATACCGTACATACAAGGGATACTAGAATGCAAACTCTTTCCTCCTCCTTCCCCTTTGAAGCAAACAACGGGGAGAGGGAACTACATAGAGGGGGAAAAGCGAGTCTTTTTGCCTCACACCTCCGTTCAAGTGGGTCACTCTACTAGTACCGGGAACTCGTAAACAATGCTTTATTGTCCACCCGCTCTGGCGCAGAACGAAAGCTGGAAGAAGCAGGACAGGAAAGGCCAGAGAAAGAAAGGTTTCTCAACTTTTATGCTGCACAGGCGGCCTTCGGGAGGTGGAGGATAGGATAGGGGGGGCCACGCACTCTCTCCAGAAAGGAAGAAAAGAAGGATCGCTCAATGGATGAATGATTTTTTTTTGGTGGGGGGAAGTTTCAGAGGTATTTTACAAAAACTTTTTGTTGTTGGCCTTTCTTTCCTCCTTCGATTTCCATGTTTTTTCGTAGGATTTTTACTTCATCCCAGAAAGTCTTGCACCGCCTGCAAAAAATGTAGCTACTGTCGGAATGTCGTTGCAGACGATCCTTTTGTTCCCCCCTTCTCCTTCCCATCTCGGTTGCCATACTACTACGTACACGGACGTACAGTACAGTATTGTTATTGTTTCTGACAAAAGATGACGCCCAGGACGCTCTCAAAGTCACACCAACCCTGGAGGGTTGATGGGCTTTCTTTTTTCCCCCTCCACCACCTTTTGGGGGGTAGAAAAATGCATGAGTGGGCAGGCGCGATGCCTAGCGTACTAGTATGGATGGGCGACATCATCCAAGTGTTTGCGCTCCAAGAGAAAGAAAGAGAGAGAGGAAGGGAGAGGAGGGTGATTCAATCTCTGGTGATGGGCCTAGGATGGTGTGGGAGAGAAGGAGGGGGAGGGAAGGAGGAACATCATGGGCAAACAATGTCAGAAAGGAGGAGGGAGGACAGACTCGGTGATGTGCTGCATGGTCATATTGTATTACCGTTACACGGGAAAGGGGAGAGAGAGTAACCAAATCCGACGACCAACCAATGCTGTTGCTACTATTATTATTACTCCCGACTTAGCAGTAGCTACTTTCTTGCCATGGAACTTAGCACAATTTGTTATTCATTTGTACGACACATTTTTAATGGCTAAAAAAGTCCCTGAAGGCCATGAACTAAAGTGTCGAGTGGTAAAAATACAGTACTAGGTAGACAGTATCTTAATTCTTTTTTGTCTCCATTTACAATGTGTACGAACATAGTAGTACACTAGGTTTTGAATTTGTGTCTTGAGGCAGTCGTCCTCTTTTTCATTTACTCAATAAACTCTTATAAACCACACAACACAAGTTTCTAGTACATGTAGTACGATTCTGGCCCAAGAAAATTAGTCTTGTTTAATATCATTGGTTTTTTTTTGCGGACAGTGCTCAGAGATGGAGGGCGTGCTCGAATGGCGGCGGCGACGGCTCTTCCCCCACCGCCATCTCCGCCATCGACGACGACAAGGAGGACGATAAAGATGACGGCGCCTGCGAAGACTGAGATTCGACCTCCTCCAGTTGAACTTCCGCCCCTCTCCTCCCTCTGCCGTCCTCCTGCTCCTCCTCTTCCTCATTCTCCCGTCTCCACTTCCAGCGCCACCATCGACTCCTTCTCCTCCTCTGCTCGTCCTCTACCACCGACCTCGACCTGGACCTCTGCATCCGGTTCTTGTCTCTCAGGGCTTCTTCGTAGGAAGGCAGCGCCAGCTCCTGATCGAGCCCCGTCGGGATTGTAATAAAGAAAGGGAGACAGAAAGAAGAAGAGAAAGGAAGTACATGTACCGGTAGGGCACTCCCTCCAGTTTCAAAACGGAACGGGTCAAAATTAGGTAAAATTATATTTAAAAAACCAGGCAGAAAAACACGGATATTTTCGTTTATGTTTGGATAGGTGTCAAAAAAACTGAATAATTCAAAACTGGTTTTGCATGCAGTGGTCACGCCAGAGTCAAATAAAGCTCGGAGTTGTTCTTAACACTTAAAAAAAAACCACTCATCGTAGTATAATGGCTCCGTTGGAGGTGAGACTCCTCATTCAACAAATGAGCGGCTTTAATGTGTTATACTTTGGCATATAGCTAAATTATTTGGAGGTGGGACCCTCCCATTTCGCAATTCAAAGAGTGAAGAAATGTTGCCAAAGATTTAACGTTCAATATTACAACCTTTCCTTTTTCTGCATTGTGAGGAACTAAAAAAAAATAAAAACAGCTACCTGACTCATGCTGTACTAAGTCACAATAAATAGTCTGTACTTGCTTCGTAAAAATTTGACATTCGGACTTGCCCAAACAGGATGCTCACCCTGTTTCTAGGTTGGTTTCTCCGCGACGGCGACAGAGACGACGTCGGAACCGTCACTTCTCCGCTCAGGATAGAGATGTAGGCAACCTTTTCAGGAAAGGGACAAAAAGAATAACAAAATATTGAACAGAAAACTAGGGGCGTGGGCATGAGGACGGGCAGTACGAGCCGAAGGCCGAATTTTGCCTTAAAAGTAGGCCAAAAATGGAGTAGAAAAAAATTGCACTTTATCGGGTTTCTAGCCTCCTCCCTAAACCTGATTAGTCCCCGCAGGATAAAATTCCTGGCTTCGGCCCTGAAGACGCACCGATCGTCCTTCCAACTCAGCCTGAGGCGTCGTCCCTGTCCTGCCGGTGGCCCTGATTGCCCCTCGGAGCATCAGGAAGAAGAGGGCGAACTCGGCGCAGACCAGACCGACCATGAAGTCTCTCAGGTTGGCGCTGCCCCCCTCGGCGTAGGTCAGGTAGAGCAGGGTGAGGGCGAAGAGGAAGGCAGAGGCGGCGGCGCCGCCGGCAAAAAGTAGACGCACGGGGCACCTCAGGCACCTCCTGGCCAGGTTGATGGCTATCTGGAAGAGCGCGCCCAGCAACCAGATGGAGATGATGAAGTATCCGAGCACGGTCACGGCGTCGGCGAAGTCCCACGAGTCGGAGGAGGAGGACATGATGATGGGTTATTTAGGGTTTTTTTGTGTCAATTTTTTTGCGATCTCTCTCTCTCTCTCTTTCAATCAAAAGGACAAAGTGCGGTGAGTCGTCGTCGTAAACAGATAAGAGAGAGAGAAAAAAATGAGGTCTCGCCCGCCGACCTCTTCTTCAGCTGCTCCCGCGCCCCGTCCGTTGTCAAAAGTGCTCCCGCACCTAAGGGGTAGGCATGCGGTAGTATTAACTCAGTAAAGCGTCACACACTCCTGCTCCCCATATTTTTTGACCGGTGCATTTTGTACGTACGAGAGCGCACGTAGTAGGTAAATCGGACAGAGCAGGGCAGTAAGATCGAAAGGAGGAGGGTTCGGGACAGTGTTATCACCAGAATGTATTTCTGTGTCTTTGACGGGCTTTGTCCATCACGCACGTCATGTGCCTTAGCTTTAAATATTTCTCTGCCACAGGAGAGATGAGGGAGAAAAATAGAATCTTTAGAACCTCTTGACCTGAGGTGAAAAAAAAAATTATAGAAGTGTTTGTTACATGTACACAGCTCTTTCGAATGAGGGCAACTCTTCTTCCGTGGAAAACGTCGACGACGACGACGACGACAGCTGTGATGCCGACCGTTGCGAGCTGACAGAGACCGAGTCCGGCGCCTCCTCCCTCGGCGACTCCGGATCCTCCTTGTCCATGGAGCTCCTCTTCCTCTCGCACTCGAGGGCCTCCTCGTAGCTGGGCAGCGGCAGCTCACGACCATGGCTGTTGCCGCTGCCGCTGCCGCCACCGTCGCCGCCGCCGTAGTTGTGCTTGCAGATGCCAAAGAAGCATGCGAAGGCGAGGAAGAACTCTGTGACGGCAAGGGAGGTGACATAGTCCCTGAGGACGGCACGGTCGGAGTAGTCGACGGAGAGGAGCGCGTACGTGGTCAGGCAGAAGGCCGACATCATCAGCACCGCTCCGACAAAGTACAGGTTGAAGAAGGAAGGGAGGCAGCTGCAAAGAAAGGGACGGAGGGGGACCTGTAAAACTGCGGCGAAACACGGCGAAGGATGCAATTTGGTATGTCAGAGGTCGTAATTCCAGAACAAGTTTCGCCAAAAAAAA
>JAAUYM010037063.1_pt1 | contig 19024 bp, 21 predicted proteins | sample 7278001 | NCBI WGS metagenome assembly JAAUYM01 (sample SAMN14350224, study PRJNA611818) | marine sediment metagenome | isolation source: surface marine sediment (1.8m) | place: French Polynesia: Moorea | collected 2018-08
TTTTCAAAAAATTTCTTATATTGAGACTTGCTATGTAGTGAAAAATTGGTAAGTGGCAAAAAATTTCCTATATCGCAAATTTTTCTTAAATCAAGATTTCTTATATCGAGATTTCTTATATCGAGATTTGACTGTAGCAGTACTTTTTATTTTGGTCACTTTCACTCGGAACCGGCCCGCACTTTAAACCAGTCTGGGAGCAAAAACCTCAAGTACCGCTGACTGTAAATTGGAATTTTTACGGGTGTACCTAGTTGCAAAAGGCAAAAGGAGCTGTGCTGGCACGCAAGATGATCGGCGCCGTCTTCACGACCTTGGCACTGGTCTGTGGAGCAGGTAGGTCTAACCAAGAGCCTCTCATTCTGAGGTCCCGGGTAACTGGATGCCAAACTACTGTACCTGGACTGGACTGTTACAATTCTCAGCCAGTAATCTTCTGCTAAAGGATGCGTCGTCACAGCAGCGGCCGACAATGCGACGGAGAGACTGGACCTCATCTTGGCGGAGGGGCTGGAGAGGACGCTGACTCTGTTCCAAGAGGCCAAGGTGTGGACAGATCGAGGTCAAAGCGTGATGAGATGTGATATGGATCTACTATAGTAGGATCTACCTTACCCTCCCCACTCCTAGTCCTCGGTGTCCGCCTCCGTCTCGCGGTCGCACCTCCTGTCCAGCAGCCAGGGCAACTCCATCTACCTGGGCGTCCTTTCCTACTTCGTGGCCGAGGCCCTCAGGAGCAACAGGACCGTCGACAAGTCAGGCATTGTCTGGGGCACAAACAAAACTGCTTTTTTTTTCACGTCAGTTAGTGAAACCGGACAAATTGGGCAGATAAGAACTATGGGAAAAAAGTTAAAAAAACCATCCTTGTTAGCATTGTACAGTAAGACTCGGGACAGCCCAGCAATCTCTCAATTACCCAAGTTTCCCATATTATAACTGAGTGACTTTATGCAGCAAGTACAAATACGCATTAGAAATTATTTTTTCCTCCTCCTCCTCCCCTTTTCCTCCTCCTGCTCCTCCAGCCCCTTGGGCTCCTCGCCGGGCTACCCGTACCTCAACGGTCGGGTGGCGTCGTACTCCTTCGGCGTCGGGTACCTCCGGACGGCCGGGGAGCAGGACCCGGGCGAGCTGCGCAGAGAGTGCGCCGCTCCGGCTGAGAGGGCAGTCACACTGGCAGTTAGAGGTACTAACAGGTGTACCACTACCAGTACCTAGGTAATAACTAGGTACAGTGAAATCTCGCTTTTTTTTAATGAAAAAAATCCCTCTAATCCAAAATTCCGGAAATCCAAAGTTGCTATGTTTAAAGTCAGGATTCTAATTTTTCACATATCACGTATGCAATGTTGCTTCACATGAGGTTTCGCACTCACAATCCCTACGTACGGTACATTACATACAATACACTTTATGGATTACAAGACTTTGACAGTCTGGATGAAACTGTGCTGTTGACAATAATTTTTCGTTTCCCATATATAAACCAAATAATTATAATTACAATTACGCAATAATTGCGTAATTGTAATTATGCAATTATTATAATAATAAAGGTGCTGTTGACCTTAGAACTGAGGCAGCTCTGCTCGGACGGTTGCGGCAGCTCGGTCTCGGCGGTCGAGTTTGAGCGGAGGATCAAGACAAGGTGAGGACTAGGGTTGCCAGACCCGCAAAGTAAAAAGCCAAACAGTAAGGACAATATAAAAAGAGCCAAAAGTCAAAATTATTTTGCCCTTTTTTCTGCATTTTTATTGGGAGTTTTTTTTTTTCAAGTAACAAAGCAAAAGATTTCAAATTTGGCTTAGAAAATCCCAAACTGGCATCCTTAATGAGAATGGCGCTTTTTTTTTTTTGCTTCGAACCCTTTTTCATCTTTCCAGTTTGGACTGCCTGTTGAGGTTTTCCTCCGAGGTGTCGTCGGCCCTGGAGCTGGAGTTCGCGGTGGAGGAGGTGGCGGCCACGTTGGTGCTTGGACAGGCCAGTCGGATGAGGAGGAGAGATGGGCGGCAGAGGGGACTCTAAATCACGTCTATGCTCCAAATTGCACTGTGCATCTTATACATACTACTTGTACAAATACAACATAGCCTCTTTTCATCATTAAACTGCATGCAGTTACTGGAAACTGTCGTAACTTACTGCATATCACATGATGGTTAGCTAAGGATTGAAGAAAAACACATTTACAGTTAAAGTGGCTTCAGTGATCAGAGAGAGAAGCAACATAGTAACATAAGTAACTAGTAACATAGTAACAGCAGCACATCATTAGTGTCTGACTGTCTGTCTCCGCTTGCCTGCGACAAGCAAAGCAACACTCAAGTCTTTCTCTTCACCTGAACAACAACAGAGCAGTGTTGCCAAAAGCGGTAAACAGAGGGTGCAAAGAAGAAAAACAGCTGGAACACGGAAACCATACGCCGACTTCAAAAGTCTTAAATCACTTCAAGGAAAATCGCCTAATTAGCCCCCCAGAAAAGTCGCCTCGAGACTTTTCCCGCAGTACAGCTGGCAACGCTGAGAAAAAACGCAAGAAAAAAGGATATGTAAAAAAAAAAATCGAAAACGGCAAGAAAACAAGAAAAAATAATTAACGACGAAATCAACGCAAGACCGCGCAGTAACAGGGAGCGACCGGATCCCGGATTCCGGAGGTAATTTTTTTTTCCGACTTCTTTTTTTCCAACTGTGTCCACACCGTCAAGACCTCCCTTCCTCCCCCTGCAACTGGGGTCATCATCATACTATGTTTTCGGACCTTAATTGCAACTGCCGCTGTATTTTTTTTTTTGGCGTCCCGAGGTCACGTGTACCCTGCTAGTAGAGGTGACCCTCCCCTCCCCCCGGTTTTCCCGACCTCCAAGGGGAGGGGGGACCTCGGGACCTCCCCTGCTCTTAACGCTGAGGTTGCCCAGGGTTTACACATCTCCGATGCTGGAGATTTGCGCCGATTTGGTACGTCTCTCTCTCTGCTGGGGAAAAGGGGGGGGGGGAGGAAAAAAAAAAGGACAAAAAACACCTTTTTTCCCCCTAAACAGATGAGTCCAGAACCACATCATGTTCGTCCGTCCGGGGTCCTCATTTCCTCATTTTGTCCTTTCTTTCCTTCTTTTGTTGTTGCTGCTGCTCCTACAGTAGTAGTGTAGGGCACACAACAGTTCACCCTCCCTCCCTCACGTGGCGAGTTGAGTTGCGCTAACTACACCTTTGTGTGGGGAGGGAGAGATTGGTGGCGGTAGAGAAGACGGAACTGTTGGAAGTTCATTTTCCCCCGACTGCATTGGGACTGCATTGCAGGACACCTGGAAGGGATGTCTTTCGACCCGGGCGGGCGGGACCACCGGCCGCCCGGAGGAGGGACGAGGATGGCGCCCGGAATCCGCGCCGGCATCGCAAGGACCATCAAGTCCTACCAGGTGCTGCAGCTTTCTTTTTTTTTTTTTTTCGTCTGTTTTACTTGTTTAAAAAAATCTTCTGTTTGCTGCAGGAGAGGGGCGAGTTCACGGACCTGGACCTGTACTGCTCCGGAGGGGCGCGGGTCTCCGTGCACAGGTGGCTGCTGGCCAGGCTCTCCCCGGAGCTGGCCAAGATGCTGGGCAGGATGGACTGCTGCCACTGCCAGGGACAGGCGAGTGCTGGAACGCCCAGTTGTGTTCCCATGTTGTGTGGTGCTGATGTGTTGCCTTTTTTTTTTTGCAGACCTGCGTCTCCGGGCCGGGTCTGGTCTCGGTGACCCTGGTCGGGGTGGGCGAGGCGGCCCTGCTCGGGGCCATGGAGCTGGTCTACGCGGGCTGCACGGTCTTGGAAGGGGAACGGCAGAGGGAGGAGGTGGAAGAGGTCCTGCGCATGTTGGGGATCGTCATCCCAGAGATAATCTCGGAGCAGCGTCCTGACACCTCCCCCGTCTCCCCGCCGCCGTCGTCGCCCGTGCTGACCTCGTCCACGCCGTCGTGGGCCAAGCTGTTCATCGACGAGGAGCTGAAGAGGAGGAGGAGCTCCGCCGGACGGGGCGAGGAAGGAGTAGGAGGCGGAGGAGGGTTTGTGCCATTCGAGGACCAAGACGGTGAGTTGGGATTCGTGTGGATCAAAGATTCTCATCAACCTTTTTGGGCCGCGACCCACTTTGAGACCCTCACAGCATCCCGCGACCCTCCCTTTCCCACAATGGTTTGCTAAGCTGTAGTAGAATGGGTTTCCTACTTTTTTCTGCTGACCCTCTTGCGACCCACTCTGAAAGGCAGAATAGGTTAAGAACCTCTGCTGTACTATTACTAGCTGTAACTAGAAAGCACGTAAAGGCAAAAAAACACCACTTTTTTGTGTGACAGAACTGAAGAGCCTCCTTCGCGAAACCTCCAGCTCCGCCACCCCAACGCGCACCTCGAGGCGAAAGAGAAGGCGGGCCACCAAGTACGACGACGTCGAGTACGACACCTCCTTCTTCGAGGAGGAGACGGAGACAAGGAAGAGACAGGAGAGGGAGACCTCGCTTGGCGGCAAAGAAGAGGAAGAGGAGACGACGCTGAGGTGTCCCAAGTGTCTCGCCAAGCTGCCCATCAAGGGAGGATGGTTCACCAAACACTTGGCCAAGTGCGCGGGGAAGGACTCCACGGGAGCCTACACCTTCGGATACGGAGAAATGCTGGAGAATAGGCAGCAGGAGCAACAGCAGCAACAGCAGCAACAGCAACAGCAGCAGGAGCAGCAGCAGCAGCAACAGCAGCAGCAGCAGCAGCAGAGCGAAGAGGAGGACGATTGGGTGGAGGAGGCTATCGAAGACATCGTGGACAACGTCGCCGTAGCCGGCCCCGACAGGGCTGAAAGGGAGAAGGAGGGCGACGACGACAGCCTGACTGAAACCGGCGAGGAGGACGAGGGAGACGACGCCGGCGCATCCACTTCCGTCAGGAGAAGCCCGAGGAAGCAGAGGAAGTGTCCCAAGTGCCTCGGGCTCTTCATCTACAACGGGTTCGCCCGCCATGTCCAGTTCTGCAGTCCCGGATGTAGCGAGTCCACCAAGTCGGTCCGCCACCCGTGCTACAAGTGCGGCAAGCTCTTCCACGTCGAGCACGGGAACCTGGCCAAGCACGCGGCGGCCTGTGACGGCGGAAATGGCGGCAGCGGCTTAATTGAAGATGAGAGCATGGTGGACGTGGAGGGCAGCCCTAAGGGTCCCGGCAGCAGCTCTGGGGGCTCCATCTTCGAGATCAAGGCGACCACGTCCGACCGTAAGATCTACAAGGTCCCCTGCCCGCACTGCTGCCTGCTGTTCCCCTCCGGTGCGCAGCACGAGGCACACCTCCAGGCGGGGTGCGAGTTCGAGGCCTTCAAGAGGGAGCCTTGGATGACCAGCTACAGGATGCTCCAGTGCCAGAAGTGCGGACTCAAGTAAGTGGGGAAAAATGCTGAGTGCCGTTCGGCATGTGCAAGTTCTGCATGTTTCGCTTTTCCAGGTACAGCACCCACGCAAGGAGGCACGTGATTAAGCACTACACCGCCTGCGACGGGACTCCATCGGGCAGGAGGAAGTTGGCTACGCCGAGTGGAAGGCCGCCGCCGGCCTCGCCAACACCAGCGACAAGGGAAAGGAAGGAAGGAAAGGTCGCCTTCAGGTGCAGGCGCTGCGGGAGGGGCTTCACCAAGAAGGAGAACCACCAGTACGAGGGCCACATGCGCCATTGCAAGGGGAACGGGAAGCGCCAGAGCGACAGCGACGACGCCGGCGCCAAGCGGAGAAAGACGGGGGTGGAGCAGCCAGCGGCAACGCAGACTCTAAGCAATGGCGTATCTGGCGCCACTGACGGTAAAGAGGACTCTCCCTTCAGGGGCCGTTTCGATCTGAGGGACATGACGGAAGAGGAGGCGGCGGAGGCGGTGGCCGCCTACCGAGAGTGCCACAGGCAGGGGAGGAGCTACTCTTGCCAGTCCTGCAACACCCGCTGCGCCACCCTGCACAGGCTGCGCTACCACTTCTGCCAGGCCCACTGCGCCGCCGCCATGGAGGAGATGTGTGCCGCGGCAGACGCGGGGAAGGCCATCCGCGACAGCAGCGGGAGGAAGGGCGCCAACGCCCGCAGGAAGAAGGGAGCCGAGTGGATCTGCCCGGACTGCGACTTCAGGACCGGCGTCGCGTCGTCCAAGCACGTCCACATGGGCGTGGGGCACGAGAAGATGAGGCAGGTGCTGCCCAGGTCGTTGGGAGACTTTTTCTTCGGCGGACAGGGTGAAAAGGTAGCCTTTAAAACGGCCCAAAAGTACAAACGTGGGTGTTAACTCCAGAAATTTTGTTGTAATACTGCGTTTATGTTTCCAGAATACTTCACCACCCATTCCGAACCCCGTCAAGCCGGTCCCTCCGCCTTCCACGGATGTGCTCGCTTGCTTCTTCTGCGGTCAAGACTCATTCCAGAGCAGAGCTCAGTAAGCTTTCCAGTATCATCTTTCCGCGTTAAAATTGTCCTTCCCCTAATATTTCTCTCCAGGTTGAAGCAGCACATGATGAACCACTATCGCATGGAGATCCGCCGGGTCTACTTCCCGGGGATGGGCCGTCGCTCCGGGGCCAGGGGGGAGATCCCGCCCGAGTGCCCGCTGCCCAACTGCAAGTACCGCGCCGGACTCAAGGCCAACCGCCTGGAGCACCTCTCGGTCCACATCGGGCTGACCCACCGCAAGCTCATGGACTTTCTACCGCCGGAGGAGTGGCCCAGGGTGTTCGGCAGCATGAAGAAGAGAGGCGGCCACGGCGGCGCCGGCGGCGCCGGGAGCGTCACCAGAGATGACGCCAACGAGGAAGACGTGATGGAGCAGAGCGCGGCAGATGGATCTGACAGAGGAGACGTGACGAAGAGCCAGGGGGCTGTGAAAGATTCGGGAACGACAACTCCCGACTTGATCGCCTTGGAGCCGCCATCCTCATCATCTTCTGGTAGTCTGCCATTGCTGGTATCGCCAGCCGAAGAAGTCTTGCCAGCAGATGGCCCTCCCGTCTCCTCACCGGCCAGAGCAACAGCAGCTTCTGTGGAGACTGCCTTTCAGGTCCACAAGCTCCCCTGCCCCGTGGAGGGCTGCGACAGGACCTTCGCCACCGTGGATTTCATGAAGACGCACATGATGATAAAGCACTTTCAGAGCGCCATCCGCCAGGCGGTGGAGGCCAGGAAGGAGTGGGGTGTGGGCCCGAACACCCTCGACTGTCCCGTCTGCTCTTGGGCCGGGCCTCGCCACGGACTCCTGGTAAGTTGGAAGTACGAAGAGTTGCCCATTATTCAGATATCTTCAGAGCCACACTTTCGTTGCAGCTGGTCCACATGGCTAGCAAGCACGGCGTGTTTGAGGAGGTACTCCCTCCGAAGTTGGCCGGGAAGCTGAAGGAGAGGGAGAAACAGGAGGCGTCGGCGGTGTCGGCGCCGAAGACTGGGCAGTCAAACATCAAGTGCAAGAAGATCGAGCTGCCGGTGTTCATGCCCAAGAAGATCGAGCTGCCGGTGTTCATGCCCAAGAAGATCGAGCTGCCGGTGTTCAAGCCCAAGAAGATCAAGCCGCTGATGTTCAAGAGCTGCGGACTGGTGGAGGTCGGGTTGGGTGAAAAGAAGGAGGAGGCGACGGCAGTCGACACCTTTGACCCGCCCACTCTCATGATCAGGAGTGGAGGGAAGCAGCAAGGCATTTCGAAGATAAAGTGAGCCAGTCATCGAGATTTACATGAGTCACGATCAAATCTCATCTCTCTCTCTCTCTTTTTGGCTTTAAAGGATCCTGAAGCCTCCCGACCTCTCTACCGACGAAAACAAGTCCAAAGAAGAAGAAGAAGGAGAGAAGGACGCCAAGCCCTCCATGCGGTGCCATCTCTGCAAGTACCCCGTAAGCATTCCGTTGCTGACACTCGTGTTAAACCTTAAGTGCTCACCAAGAAAGTTGCTTGGCTTTCCAGTTCGACAGCTTCATCAGCTTCAAGCTCCACCTGACGCGCCTGCACTACTCCGCGCATCTGCGCCGCGACCTCCGCCAGGTCCTCTCACGCTGCGCCAGCGACCTGCGGTGCCCAGAGGAGTCATGCGCCGCCACCGCAGCTGCCGGGAAAGGCGAGGGGCCTCCCCCGTCGCTGAGGTCCGAGGCGGCGCTGATGCACCACCTGGCGGTGCAGCACGACAGAGTCATGGCGTACCTGAGCACGGAGGAGAGGAGGAGGGTTAGGGAGGTCTTCGAGCCTGAGGCGTTGGCCAAGGAGGTGGAGGAGACTTTTTCCGAGTCAGGAGGGGAAAAGGGACAAGTGAAGGAGCAGCAGCCTGGGATTGAGAAAGGGGAGGAAGACAGCCACAGTCAAGGTGAATCCCTAAAGATCAGTTCTACTACGTACACTTGTGTAGGTTCATGTTGCAGTGCTGATGATGCTTTTGTCTCATTGCAGGAGAGACCATTCAAGAACTTGAAGAGACTGACTTGGGAAAGGCAGCAGCAGCAGCATCAACGGAGGAGGAGGAAGAAAAGTGAAGACTGACGACGAGTATTTTTCCTTTTAATGCGTGTAAGTAGTACAACTAAATGTTAAATTTGCTTTGTTTGTGTTTACTGTGTTATAAAATACTTTCAAAAAGTTTTCTGCACAATTCAGTGCGATCCCAATTAAATGTTGCGAACGGGAGGCAGGAAAAAAAGAGGCATGTGAAGGTCGGTCTGTGGCGTTGCATGTGTATATGTATTTCAAGCAGAGATAAAGCCAAGTAGAATTCCTTTTCGTCTTTTTGGTCTCAAATATTTTAAATAACTCTACTAGGTACGGGCAAGAAAAAAAAACTAAGCGGGCAAACATGTGATTGCCTGGCAGGGCCTACTATCTACGGGCACACCGAGATAATAATATGAATTGGGCCAAGAAGTTATTGGTTTTTTTTGGGAGGGGGGGGACACTTTAAATCAAACCAATTCGCATGACATTGACATAACAAAAGTGACTCTTCCGTATAGATAGACGTGCGGTTTCGGTTTCGTTATTAATGCCCACTTGCCTGTCTTGGTCGTTCCAAGGAGCTGATTCCTTTCTCTGAGCCCCCCCTCCTCCTCACAATATCATTTCGGGTTCGTTGTTATCACATGTGGGGGCTGATTTCTCGCCATGGAAGGGGGGAGGAGGAGAAACGTATGTATTGTCACCGGCAACAAGGGAAAGGGGCGGGGGCACAACGACGATATGATGAGCAAACCAGGATTATTCTTTCTTTTTTTTTTGGCTTCGGACTGTACTCGTCCAATTTGGATTCTTAATACGTGTTTTATCAGCACTTCAACTCCCTAACTTTCGCCGCTGCAGTCGCCGGTGATGACGGATTGCCCTGTTCAAGCTGACTGGCGTCCTCCGTCCGCTTCTTGTCCTTGTCCTCATCGTCCTGGAAGAAGTCGGATTCCTCTCCTGCTGCGGCTGTGGCGGCTGCCGCGGCGGCCACGTCGTTGAGTCCGCCCAAGTCGTCGTCGCCTCCACCGCCATCGCCGCTGGGCAACAGCTTCAGGTCCCTGTGGTCGAAGTCTACGTCGTACTCGGAGTCGTACATGTGTCCGAGGCTGTCGACGGACTCCCCCATGATCCGTGACGACGTCCTCGAGTCGATGGAGGTGTCGTCGGCGTCCGCCTCGTTGCCGGACAGGTCGTCGTGGTGGCGGCGGAGCCCGTGGTCGTCGTCCCAGTCGGACAGGCGGTCCAGCTCTGGGTCGCGGAGAGGCCTGGAAGAGAGGGGAGTCATAAATTTCCCAACGTTTAAGTCACGATGTGTTGCACATGTTACTTTTATGCCGCTGACCTGTTTTGCTGAGACAACTTCCGAGGGTTCGATGTCCTCTTCACCACCACCCCCTTTCCTTCCTCCCCTTCCTTCTTCAGCACCAATCCCATGGCGGTCATGGCCGGACCCGCCGCGGCCGCCGCAGCGGCCGCGGCCACCCCGGCGTCGAGGTTGGCCGCGGTCTCAAAGGCGACGGCGGCTGCCTCGTCGTCCTCTTCCTGGTCGTCGTCGTCGTCGTCGTCAATGCCCTCGTCCGAGGCGTCCTCGCTGGTCTCGTCGATCACCTCCCCCCTGGCCGCCGCCGCCGCCTTCTCGGCGGACATCAGTCGGCGCATCTCCTCCTCCTATGTAGTATAAGTAGTGGAAACATGAACCACAAACTTCCCTCACAATTCGCCTTCATTTTTGACGGAGAGCAGAGAAAGAATACTTGAATGCCACGCCAGGGGTACACCACGCACCTCTCTCTTTCCTCCAGTCCATCTGCCGGGAAGTGCAAACGCCAGCCCTGGGGTCATCTGATGCGGTGCAACGGACACGGAGGGAGGGTTGGTTGGGTTGGTTATAGTATGCGAATATCTAACGAAGCAATTCTCTTTCTCTTTTTTTTTTTTTTTTGAGCTGTTAGTGCGCTTGCTTAGATAGCTTGCTTGCATTTCTTGCTTCTACAATGCATTCGCCTTGCAGCAAAATGACACGTACAAAGACAGTAATGTACGGAAAGGAAGAAAACGCTTCAACCGAAAATGTAACAGCAGAAAATTAACATTTACAAAAAAAAAACAAACAAACGTCTAAAAAAAAATGACACCATCATCATACCTGCGTCTCCAGGGCCAAGAGTCTCCTCTCCTCCTCCTCGAACTCGTCCAGCTCCTCTTTCTCCCTCTCGGGGCCGCCGGCCCCCGACGCCACCGCCGGCGACTTCTGAACGGCCTTGGGCGCCGCCGCCGGCACCGCGGCCGGCGCCGACTTGGCCGGGCTTCCCCCCGACGAGGACGACGGCGGGGTCTTGCCGCCGATCAGCCTGGGAATCTTGGAAGGCCTTGACGCAACCACCACCACCTGTTGCTTCTTGGGCTGCTGCTGCTGTTGCTGCTGCTGCTGCTGGTCACTGCCACCTTCTCCCCGTTCCTGCTCCCTGCTCTCCCCCTCCGCTTCCTCCTCCATCTCCTCCTCCTCGCCGCCTCCGATGCCGTCCGAGTCCACGTTCTCGTACTCGCTAGCCTGCCCTCGAGACCTGACGGGGAGCAAAGCGGGGTAAGCGTTACGATTTGTTTGCATAGAGGGGGAGAGAAAGAGTTGCATTTCCTAGCAACGTAATTTGTTACCGATTTTAGAGAACTGAATTTGCGACCAAATAAATGTGGGAAATAAAAGTAAGCCCCCAGCTACCTGAAGCTACCGCTTCGCTTGAGTTCGATGAGCGGAGGCGACTTCCTCTTGGCGGGCGGGGTCAGCAGCTCCAGGGGGAAACGACCTGGCTGATGTTGCTGGTGCTGCTGTTGCTGCTGCTCCTCCCGCAGCATCAGCAGCTCCTCCTGTCTCCTGGCCATCTCCTGGATTGCCTCCAGTCCCACTTTCGTCGTCAGCGGAGGCTGCGGCTGTTGCTGTTGCTGATGATGATGATGGTGACGATGATGCGAAGGCGGAGCGGATTCCTCCTCTTGTTGACTTTAATTTGCCAAAAATGTACAGAAACGGAACGAAAAAACGAAAATCAAATAAAGCCAAAGCGAAACCAAACCAACAACAGAATGTGAAAAAGTGGGAAAACTACCGATACAAGCGGTGCAGAGTAAAATCACCCTCTGGCTTAATCTTACCTTGTCTGTTTGTCGTTGTCATCACCAGACTGTGGAAGAGGAGGAGGAGGCCCGATCTCCCTCTGGATGTCGGCCAAGACTCTGGCGGGGTCCTGCTCCTCTTTATTCTTGCCGCTGTGTCTCTCCTCGTTCCTCTCGGAGGTGTCGGACAACTGGCAAAGTTACGAGGGACGTACAATTTTGCGCCATGTGCTTTCCCAATTAAGAAAAAAGGCCTTTTCAATATCCTACTTGTCTAGCAAGAAGCGATGCATTGCTGTTCTTCGTCCTGCTGCCAGAACGGTCTGACCCTGATCCTCCTCCTCCTCCTCCAGACCTCTTGGACCCGGCAGACGACCTGCTGGACTTCCTGCTCTGGTTGGACCTCTCCGACTCGGCCCTGTTCCCGCCGCCCGCCGCCGCCGCTGCCGGCCTGCTGGCCAGCTCCTGAATCTGCCTGAGCACCCTGGCCTGCTCCTCCGACAGCGCTCTGGCCCCGGCTGCTCCTGTCGGCAGGTCCCCCACCCTCTGCGGCATGAACAGCCTCTCCTCCTCGTCGTCGTCGTCGTCGTTGCCCAGGCAGTCGTCTCCGGTCTCGTCCGCCTCCTGGATGGAGTCCTCGGTTGTGGCGCCGGCCGCGACGTTCCTCCTGACTCCCTTCCGGCCGCCGTTGCCGCCACCGCCGCCGCCGCCTCCGCCGCCGCCTCCGCCGCCGCCGCCGCCGCCGCCGTCGTCGTTGCCGAGGAACTCGAAGCTGCCGCAGCTGTCGCCCCTGTCGGCGTCCTCGGAGACAAACCCGGACATGGCCGAGGTGCGGCAGCTGAGCTGGTCCACCCCAGGGGGTAGATCCAGGCAGGCCCGCAGGCGATCCTGGTGGCGATCGTGCTGGTGGTGGCTGTGGTGGCGGTTGCGATCGCGGTCACCCCCCTCCTCCTCCTCGTCGTCCCCATCGCCGTCTGCGTTGGACTCGCCGCCCAAGTCCAGCTCGCTATCCTCTATCTCGCTCCTGAACTCCTCCGTGTTGGGCGGCGCCGAGCTCTCCCTCGTCTCTTGCCTCCTGCTCTGCTGTTCCGGCTGTGGATGCTGTTGCTGTTGCTGCTGGCGGTGCTGTTGCTGCTGGTTAGACGATCTGAGAAAGGAAACAACTTGTCTTGATGGATTCGTGGGAAGTCAACCAACTCCCCCATTCTCACCTGTCTGCACCGACCGCCAACCTCATCTGATGCGCGAACGAGAAGCTGTTCCTGGCTTCCTCCTCCGCCTCCGCCTCCGCCTCACCTTCCCGCTTGGGCGACACCTCGAGCGAGGAGGGGTCGATGTGGATGTCGGACGGGTATATCCAGGGGGCGTGGCTGGGGGGGCGTGCGGGCGGGGAGGGGGATTGGTTACCGCCGCCGCCCGACTTGCGATCGCCGCCGCCGCCGCCGCCGCCGCCGCCGCCGCCGGGACTGTCAGCTCGGGAGGAGAGATCAGTCCTAGTAGTGTGAAAAATATTCTAGTCGCGTAATTGATCATTAATATTCTTTGACGAGTTGTTGAAGTGCTGAACCTTGAGAAGCTGTCGTCTGACGAGCTGAGACTGGGGCTCCTGTTGAGGGAGGATATCTCGTCGGCGGAGGAGTGGATGCGGGACACGTACAGGGCGGAGGCGCCAACTAAAATAGAATTTTTTAGACATTTTCATAAGAAACAAGCATTAAAAGAATGCAAAAAGATCCTGACCGGTTGCATGTGATGTTTTAAGCACGAAATCTGTGAAATGAGTAAAACATAACTACTATATCTACCATTGTCAGAGTTGCTGCTTATGTTAGTTAAATTGCTTCTTTGCGATTTGGACACGTGCAATAACGGCAAGGCCGAGATTCCCTTAAACACCCTGTACCCAATAATCTTCATCAGCCAGCACCAACCTGGTCCTCCTTCGTAGTAAGCCCCGTCTCCTCCTCCTCCCACCGCCGCTGCAGCCGCCGCCGCCCTGGACGGCTTCCCGACGTTGGCGTACCCGACGACCTGGGACAGGGACTCCTCCGACCTGAACCTGGGAAGCAGATTGTGGTAGAGCTCTTCTCGCTGGTGCTGGTGGTGGTGTCCCCCGTGATGGTGGTGTTGCCCGCCGTGCTGGTGTCCTCCGTGGTGGTGGTGTCGGCGGCCGGGAGGAGGAAGATAGTGGTGCGGGTAGGGATGCGCCGGAGGTGGAGGCTACAAAGGGATTCAGTGGTCAAGGATTATCGATCACTGATCGCCCGCACGAAGTGATGCACAAACCGGAAAAGGTTGAGAAGCCCTGCATTCTATACGAGAAATCACTGACCACCCACCTGTCTTAGCCTGGGGTTCGTCCTGACCACCGCCTCGTGGACCCTCCGCTGTTGGAGGTGGGCGGAAATGATCGGAGGGTGCATCTCACTTGGATGACTCGACTGGGATAAAACAGACGAAAATCATAAAAAAAAAAGTTTTTGCCTACACTAGTACGGTAGTACGTATGTGCTAACCTGAGGATTGACATGACTAGAGTCGTTTGCGAGATGGTGGTGCGGGTGATGGTGGTGCTGCTGCACGACCGCGGCGGCGGTGGCGGCCGCGTTCCTCTGGGTGATGTCCATGGCCAGCAGGGCCCGAGGGGGAGTGCGCAGACGAGAGTCCGAAGACTCGCGAAGGTCAACCAACCTTTGGTCTGGAGAGACGTTTATTTAGTACTGTGGTCAATGGAAAAAAAAAACCCTGCCATCCCTACCACTGAGCATTCCGTTTCCCCGGTGGTGGTGTTGCTGCTGCTGCTGCTGCTGTCTTTGGTGTTGCTGTTGAGACCCCTGCATGCTGGTGGTCCTCGGAGGGGGCAGCAGCGGCACGTCCTCCCCGGGCTCCCCCTCCGTCAGGGAGGGCAGCCTGTTCAGCCCGGAGGCGCCGGGGTGGTTGTGATGCTGGTGCAGGTGCTGGTGGTGGCCCGAGCCAGAGGAGGAGGAGGAGTGCAGCGGGAGCGGGGCCGACATCTGGTGGTGGAGGTGGGGGCGGCGCGAGTGCTGGGGACTAGACGGGACTGGATGCTGCTGCTGGTGATGCTGGTGAGCATGATGCTGACTCTGGAAAGAGGTACAGTCAACTAGGTAGTTAACATCAGTTCAGTAATTAGAACTTCGACTTAGAATCTTTTTTTTTTTTGACCGAAATTCTTTTTTCTCCGTTATGGTCCTTTGCCCTACGTGGTGTACCTGTTGCAGGCTCCCCTGTGATGAGGAGCTGTGATGCGACGACCGGTGTTGCTGCTGCACCTGCTGCTGCTGTGGCGCGCCTCCGCCGCCGTGGCCCAAGCCCAGCATCGCGGCGGGATCTTGATGAGGGGGAGAAGAAGAAGGGAAAAAAAGGCAAATCCGTCATCGCTGGTCGCTAGATGGCGCTCTGGTCGCCCGGGACGCCGAGCAGGTCGAAACTCTGTAGACATTTTTAACCCCAAATTTTTACGTACGTTCCAACAGCGACCAGCTTGTGCAAATGCAAAAATTAGCGATCTCTGACCAATCTCGAACTCGATCGCGGGGTCCCCGATATGGCGAATTGGCGATTTCGTCGACCGGCGCCTTTCGCGCGACCGGGATTGAAGACGGAGCCGAAACTGTCCGTTCTTTGTCTTAACATTGAAAGACCCAGAAGACACAACGCACAACTGTAAGGTTAGTGTTGAAAGAAAAGGGTTGTTTATGCAGGATCGAAGATGATCCAAAAATGTGCTACTGAGGTGAATTTTTATTAGATTCACTTTTTTTTTGCAAGTCACACGCATCGAAAATAAAGCAATTCTATAAAGTTCTTCAACCCGCGCACCGAATAATGCGGACTTCGGGCTCAACCCGACCCCACCCCTGTTGTACTTGTAACTCACGAGGAAAGACGTTGTTGGTGAGGGCGCCGTTGGCCCCGTGCGCGCCCCCCGGCGGCCCCGGCACGCCCCCGGAGACCGGGATGAGGTCGTCCATCCGGATGGTGGTCGGGGCGCGGCGGCCCACCAGGAGGTAGGTCGTCATCTCGCCCTTGCCCTTCACCTTGATCTTGCCGCGGCACTGGAACTCGTAGCAGTGCCCGCGGAGGATCTCGTACACGTCCTCGGTGCACTGGAAAAAAACATTTTAAAAAAATACATAAAATTTATGGTATACCGCATTTGAAAAGATACAACTGAAGGTTTATTCTTTTGGACTTCATTCTTGTAATTTGTAATTTTAAATTAATCTCTCTTTTCCTCACCTGCGTGTGGTTCGGCATGCCGGTGGAGTCCATCCTGGAGGCGACGTTGACGGTGTTGCCCCAGATGTCGTACTGCGGCTTCCTGGCCCCGATGACGCCGGCCACCACCGGGCCCACGTTCAGCCCGACGCGGAGGGTGAAGTTGTTGTACGAGTTCTCGTTGATGCTCCTCAGTTTGTCCCTCATCCCGAAGACGAACTCCACCAGCTGGGCCAGGTAGGTGATGGCGCTGATGCCGCCGTCCTCCGACTCCGGCGCGATCCGGTACTCCGGGATGAGCCCGACGGCCGCCATGTACGTCGACCCGATCGTCTTGATCTTGTCGATGGCGCGGAAGCGGTCGTCGCCTACCAGCTGAAAGGTGGGGAGGAGGGTTAGTTGAAGGAACGGCCAATCAAGTACAGTCAAACTCAGATAATTGGGACAGGTTGGAAGATTTTCCAGTTATGCAAGTTTTTCCGCACATTCCGACACAGAGTTTGATTGTTGGTACAACTTTTTGGTCTGTCACCTCGTCAAAGTCGGCGATGATCTCGTTGAGCAGCCTGAGGCACTCCACGCCCTGGTTGTTGAGGTCGAGCTCGGTGTAGAACTCGTGGAAGTTGGTGATGGAGGCGAAGGTGACGCCGACGTGCTGGTAGCTCTGGCTGTACAGCTCCTGCGACGGGGAGGTGGAGCACATTGGGCCTGTCTGCTGCTTAAACGCGTACGCGGTTTCCCACATACAAGCAAAAGGACGGACAAGACAGTTCGGAGGGGGAAGAGGAAGGAGGGAAAGAAAAGAGAAAGAGAAGGAGAGATGAAGACATTGTTAGTTCGCTTTAATTGGTGGCACACTTGTCACGCGTTAAATAATTAGTGTCACGCCTGAGGGAGAGAGCGGTACAGTCAGACCAGCTTAAGTGGGAAATACTCCCACTTATCGGGGATGCCCCAAGCAAAATTAAAGAACAGTTTCTCCAACTGTTCCTCTAATTATCGACCCATTTTAGCTGGATTCCCATTTAAGCGGGTTCGACTGTACTAGCACGCGTAACAAAAAAAAAATATTGTCTTTTAGTGCAAAAAAGCATGGAAGTTGAATGCAAAGCATAGCTGCATATTTGATTATTTGTGCCAGATTTTCACCGGACATGCGTATAATAGAATGTGCCAATGTTATGAGTGCAAGGAAGAAAAGAAGAAAGCTATCGTGCCAGAGAAGAAGCCAATATGTCATCCGTCCACTCATCTGACCAGGTTGTTCCTGAACTGGTTGTCCAGGAAGTGGGTGGCCACGTGGGCCGGCAGCAAGTTGAAGAGGATCCTCTTGTTGGACCCCTGCAGCGCCTCCATGTCCATCTTCTCCTCTCGGGCCTGGTGCTGCCAGAGAAAGTCCAGCCGGGCCATCCACTCCACCTGGCGCCCGTGAAGGGCCACCGCAAACAGAAAGATGACGATCACGATGACGGAGACCACGTCCAGCGGGAGCAAGGAGCTAAGAAAGGTGTAAATTTTCATTTAGAAAAGCTCATTTTATTACCACCTTGGTTGCTTTCCAAAATATTTAATATAGTATCTCAAAAGATTGAATTTCTGAACAAAATAATGAGAAAAAAAACCTCGTAGTGCAATTACAGGATGCCCAGAACGTCTGTACCGACTAACTCACTGGAAGGTGATGTCGAAGCAGGCGAAGACCTGCTTGTGGCTGAGCTCGACTAGGAGGACGTGTACGGCCGCCATGGCGACAAGGAGGAGCGCCTTCAGAGCGATGGGCAGGCGGAGGAAGGCGGCCACCGAGAGGAAGGCCGTCAGGCAGGACAGCACGGCGTACTGGGGAACCGGACACCAGCGGTGGCAGGAGCCGCCCATCGAGGGGCAGGACAGGGAGGAGGAAGTGGAGGTGGCGTTTGTGGAGGAGGGGACTGGGGAGGGGCAGGTGGCGGGGGAGGACGGGTCCACGTGGCACGTAAACTGAAATTACAAAATGGGGAGGGTTTGTACATACAGTATACAAAGAGCTTTCCCAACTAATAGGGAAATTGTGTTTTGGAGATTTAATGACTTAACGAAAGCTGTACCAAATCTTCTCATCTGATATGTGGTAAATTGTGTGTCTGGGACATTACATCATTTACTAGATCAGTCCTGAAGAACCTGAACCGCATTTGCTTGGAGGATTTAAAGGCGGATTTCCGGAACGCTTACCGCGTTGACCTGCGCCATGGTGTAGAGGAGTACGATGGAGAACACGGTGAGGCCGATCCTGAGCAGGAAGGACCTGGACACGTCCCAGTCGATGCACCGCAGCCTGGCCGCCAGCAGCAGCATGAGGATGACGGCGATCCAGACGAAGGCCGTGAGGAAGAGCAGCAGCAGAATGATGGTCCTGGGCAGCACCAGCGCCTGCACGCCGCCGAGCAGCAGCAGCAGCAGCAGAGCGCACACCAGGGAACCGGGGAAGCCGAGGTCGGCCTCCTCCTGGTACTGTTGGGATTTTATGCAATTCATTAAAAAAAAATAAAGTTGAGAAATTGATTGCGGGTATTTTGTAAGTGTCATTATGCCTCAAAACATTATTTACCGTGCTGATGGGGGAAAAGGGAGGGGGGGGGAACTGAAGGAGGCTGAAAAATGTGCTCCCGTGTTTGCTGACTTGGCTGGGAAACACCCACCACTTCTTCATAATTGGATGGCGGTGAGTCGCGGTCTTTTTCTGCAAGTACAGTCGACTCTGCTTGCGAAAACACTCTCTGTTCTAAAAGTCAGGGCGCTCATACGATCCAGATATGCTTTACTGAGCAATAGGGTCACTTTTGTTATTCATTCTTATGTAAGCGGGGTGTTCTTATAAGCGGAGTCCACTGTACTTAGCTCTACTATGGTACAACATACGTAGACTCCTCACCAGCCTCTCCTTGGCGGAGTCCCTGAAGCAGAGCGACACCAGGTTGACGTGGTTGGCCTTTTCCTGGTCGATGGACCTGGCCTCGATGGCCTGCGACAGGAACTTGTTCACCCTGTTGGTGGGCTGGAAGGGACCCGTCTGGCCGGCCTGACGCTTGCGACGGAGCTTGAAACGCTCCGTTACCTTGGCCTGTATCGGAGCGGGGGGGGGGAGGCGGGGAGGGAAAATTAAGTAGCGAAATTCCCATGCGAAATTATGGAGTGTAATTATAAGCGAAAAAACGGTACATGCAACAATCAAAA
>JAAUYM010117306.1_pt1 | contig 19017 bp, 25 predicted proteins | sample 7278001 | NCBI WGS metagenome assembly JAAUYM01 (sample SAMN14350224, study PRJNA611818) | marine sediment metagenome | isolation source: surface marine sediment (1.8m) | place: French Polynesia: Moorea | collected 2018-08
CCCCTCCCTCCCCACCCTTTCCCTTTCCAGCAGGCAGCAGACCTTTAATCGCGGTCTTACGGTTTCTGGTTCTGGTTGCTCGGGAGGAGCAACCGCTGCTCTTAGGCGCAGGCGCCTGGCACCGCACCATTTCTTTTTCCATTTTCCCCCTCCCTCTCCTTCATTCTCCGTTGCTCCTCTCCCCTTCCCTTTATCAAGTCAACGGCAGCTGCGAATCTGCACCAGGAAGGAAGGAAGGAAGGGGAGAGGGCGGGGTTGGGTGCTCTCTTCTTCCTCTGAACCTCTGGTCTGGTGGTACTAACGTTCTTCCCTCTCTCCAATGGGCGGAAAGAAGAAGAGCCGGCGCCGGCGACCGGCGCGTTCAACGTAAATTTAAAAGACTGCTTTTCCCACCCCTGTGCAGTAGTGGAGGAAAAAAACGGTTGAAAGGGGAAGAGAAAGACCAGGCCAATGGCCACAAAACTGACGTATGGAGAAGGGGGGCAATTTAAATGCCCCAAGTGCAGCAGGCAGGTGCGGCAGACCGGTAAATAAATGAAAACAAAATCGAGGCAGCATCCGAACAGATAGCTGAACGCGTACACACGTAGCGATTTGACATCTGTGTACATCCTATCTTCTCACTATTTCAGATTCTTGTACTGCACTCCTAATCTACCTACACATCTGGCACTTGAGAGCGTAGCAGTATGGGATTCTGCTGCTTTACGAATCTAGGCCACAACAAAATAAAGAGATGTTTTCTGAAGTACGGCATGTCCATTAAAAACTGAATACTTCTTTAATTTTAACCTATCTAAGTTATCACTTTTTTTAACACTTCTGTCCATGTAAAAGTTATTTATTTTTAAATAATCTCTATTTTTTACTTCAGAAATCGAATCGTTCTAAACGTCCTAAATACTCGTACATCATTAGACACACCAAGGTCCTACCTAAACTGAGGCATTCAACTGTAGGTACTCACCACATGAACTTGTAGATTTCCGACACGGACATGGAGCCGGACTGACTATTCTTGAGAGCCAGGGCAATCAGGCAAGAGTAGGAGTACGCGGGTTTGGGGAACCCGTTCTCCTTCTCCGGCTTGCTTCCTGCACTTGGGTTTTTCTTCCTGTTTGAATTTGAGTTGGCGGAGGCCACCCCGGGGGAGCCGGGCACCTGCTGCATCGGCGACGACACCGGCGGTACCACTTTGAGAGTTTTGGCCGCCCTTTGCGAGCCCGGTGAGGGGACCTGGACGCTGTACACCTGGCCTTGCTGCAGGGGGAGGTTGCCAATAAAGCCAGGGGAGGCCGCCAGTTCCTGTTGTGGTGAGCCTTGTCCACTGTGGGAGGGAGAGAACTGCGTGTTCACCGACAGCCGTTGCACCTGCTGGTGTTGCACGGGTTGTTGTTGTTGTTGTTGCTGCTGCTGCCGCCTTTGCTGTGAAGTGACCGATGCGGCCGACGTGACCACCGGCATCACGTTGTTGGGGTTGACCATCACAGCAGAGGCGCTGCCCATGTCTTCCAGGTAGCTGCTGTTGAAGGGAGTTCCCAGGGAGGATCCGAATCCGCCCTCCCCCATGGCCTGGACTCCGCCGGTCCAAGTGTGCACCTGGCCGGCCGCACTAGGGCCGGAGGTGCCTCCTAGGGGCCCGTCCATCTTGAAGAGGTTCTCCGTGGCGTCCAGGTCGTTAAAGAGGTCCAAGGAGTCCACGTTGGAGAAGCCGAGCGGGTTCCCGCGGAGGACGTCGTCGAACTCCGCCTTTATGTCGGTGTCGATCATCTCCTGCAGCGACAGCCCGTTCATGTGCGGATCGCACACCCCCGTCCCGGAGGCCATGTGCCCGGCGTCCATCCCCGCGGCCGGAGAGGCCGACGGGTACGTGGGGTCCATCATGGGGGAAGTCGGAGGGGGGGAAGAGGGGAGGAGGACAAGGACGCGGGCAGGAGCTGGAATGAAGGGGACAAAAAATTAGAGAAAGCATTTCTGGAGTCCGTTGGACTCGTCGGGTGGGATCAAGGCCAGAAGTAGTTAAATGAAATTTGGTCTCCCCCCCATTGAAATGTGCGTCAACTCCGACCACATCATCGAGCTGGGCGAGCCGTGACCTCGGCACAGAAAAGGGGGGGCATGGAGGAGCGTCCAGGACGACTTCTCAAGCTGCCTGTCAGCGGCCCCCCCCCGCCCGGCCCTGGGCCCCGACTGTTGTCAACCAATTGGTGAACTTGTGAGTTGTGCAACCTTTTTTTTAGTGCTAAGAGGTTGGGGGTTGCGAGCGCAAGAGCGCGGTTTAAATGGATTGGCGAGAACCTTTCCTCCCTCCCCCTTCCCACTGGCTCACCTCGCGGTCCTGGCGGAGACGGGGGTCGTCGGGCGACCTCGTGGGGAAGGCGCGCACGGCCTCGGGGTGCAAAGTCCGCGCGCAGGAGCACCGAACCACCACTTGGGGCACCTCTTTGTCCGAGGAACAACTCTTTGTTTTTACACACACTTTTTTAAGTCTCTCTCTCTCTCTCTCTCTCCTCTCCCCTTCCTCCTCTGGTGTTGCTCTGCGCCGTCGCACGCGTAGAGACAGAGAGTGAGAAGAGTGCGACGACGACGTCGGCGTCGTCGTCGCCAGGCAGGCTGTTCGCGCGGCCGAGTCGGCCGGGCTGACGGGGAAGGACAAAGACGGAGATTTGAAATGCGCCCCGCGGATTGGCCGTCGCCGTCTCGTCCCCGTCCGCTCATTGGCCGCGGCCCTCGAGTCGGGCGGCGCACCCGCGGCAGCCATCTTTAAATGGAAGCTCGTCCCCCTCCCGACCAAAACACACCGTCACCGGCTTCTCGACCCGCGGCGGAGCCCGGATATCAAGGGATTCCGCCCCGGGCGCGACCCGGGCGACCCGGCCCTCGCCTGCCCCCGGGTCCCCGCCACGCCCCGGCCGGGTCGGATCCGGGCCCCGGGCTCTCCGGGGCCGGCACGGCGCCCGCGTAAAGAGTGGGCGTGTTTTCCCGCCGAAAATGGCCGTGAAATCCAAGATGGCGCCCGGGCGCGAAGGACATTTAAAAGACGAAATCCGGCCCCGTCCGGGCGCGCCGGGCCTTGACTCGAAGAAATTTGTCTCTGGACCTGCCGCCCGAGGTCGGCGGGTCGCCTTGGACGGGTCGCCCGTCTAGCAACCGTCTGCGTAACTTCGCAATGAGCCAAAAATGTCGCCACCCTCGGGTGGGCGAGTCCATTATTTTACTACGGAGGGGGGAGACCAGCAGAGTAAATCTTGCGCGGGCGGCTTGGGCCGACCTGGCCTGGCGCGGCTGGCGGTGGCGAGAGAGAGTGGCGAGTGGCGATGATCCTTGAGAGTGACGCAGAAATGGGGAGGGGAAGGGGACCACAACCTATGCTCGTACGTTCTCCTGCGTCAAGGTTAAAGTTATCGCGTCCTCCAACAGCTCTGCGTTCCTCCTCCTCCTCCTCCCACCATGCTGTGGACCTCTGATGTGATGTGGGGTGGGGTGAGTCTCTTCTTCCGATTTCTGCGAAGAAACACGTGTCGTGCGGATGTTTCGTTTTTAGTTGTACGGTACATACATGTCTGTTGTATGTTTGTTGTACGCGTGAACACAGATGTAGAACATTCCGAATCAAGTGCAGAGAAGTTGCAGCAGCAAGTTTAGCCCACTGCCATACTTTATAGTGTCTCAAACTTGCAATAGTACAGTACAGTGGTAAACTGAACATGCAAACTGCTACTACTCTATGAATTCCGGCTGTGACGCAAGATCAAAGAGTCCAAATGAAATATGCATTTCGCTCGTTCTGTTGACCATCCTAGCAATTAAGCTGTAAAAGATGTTCTAGTGGAAATTCTGAAGCTTCTTATCTCTCGTCCCCAAAACACAAGATTTCTTTGTACCAAAATACATGTACCTATGCTGTACTCGTAAAATCCGACGATAAACAACTCCATGTGAAGAACAGCAAACTTGAACTTAAAAAAAAAATCGCGCGCGGAGAAATGAAATAGACCTCGTGTTTTGTGGCGTCGAAAGTTCTAAAACATTTTTTTATATTTTTGTAATCAATAACAAGTTTCAACCTTACGAACAATCAAGCTGTGGAACTGACTGTCACTTCACCGTAATCTTCTCACGAAAAAATGATTATTGTTGCTGTAGTATATCCTCACTGACCGTACGATCAAACCAATGCTCCAGCAGAAAGGAAGGAAACAAACTGAGAGGGAGAGAGAGGGAGATGTATGTAATGGGTGTAAGAGTGTGTGTGCTTTGATGGTCGATAGTAGTAGTAGTAGTAAGGTATTTAGTATGGTAATAACAAATGTAATGAGCGCGCACCAACGGGGGAGGGAGGAAGGACGAAGATGTGAATGAACGTTCGTCACCTCCGACTTATTTTTTTCCTTTTTTTCTTTTCAGGAAGTTTGTTCGCTCTGCTGCTGCTGCCGCCATTACTACACAGGAGGAGGAGGAGGTTTCTCCATTCAACTGAAGCTCTAAAGCACGGGAAAAAGTCGTTCTCTTCTCGTCTTATCTAACACAGAAATTTTTCGTTTTTTTTCTTTCGAAACTGCTTGCACCGAATATTTTTTTTTTTGGCAACAAGCTGAAATGCACAGCTGGTTTTCAAAGTTACGCAGTTTCTTTCTTCACCGTTGACGCGGGGCGAGGCAATTAAATCGGAAAAATGCAATCAAGAAAAAAAACTTCAATGTTTTTTCGACGACGCTCTTTTGTGAGGAGGATAGGAGCAAAACTTTTTTGCCTTCTTCTTTCTTCGAACTCTTGATGTCACTAGCTTTAAGATAAAAGTCAAGCAAAAGATCGTTAATCTTCCGAACTAATGATCACTTATCTTTTCATTCTTCTTTTTCATAAATAATCTGTTACTCTCCACTGCACTGCTTTATCATGATCTCTTAGCGTGGATGGATGCGAAAAGTCCCTCTTACGCTCTAAATTAAGAACACACTCTTTCTGTGATCCTTGTAACACACCCAAGCAATTGTGCGCGGTCCCTTGCAAGCCCATGATGCTACCTATTTGTGGGGTTTTTTTTTCGTATTGAGGATAAAATAGCTGTGTGCAGAGTGAGAGAGAGGATTCAAAAGATTTGATGTTGTCAAGACCGTTGAAACTAGCGAGAGGAAGAGAAGGCATATTCCTCGCTCCCGTTACTACGCCATCATGCATTAGACTCTCCGACTTTTCTTGAGTTTTTAGGTGGGTGAATGCGCTTTTTTTGGGGTGGGGTGGGGTTACTGCTGCTGTAGCTACAAACGCCGTCTTCTTCAGCAAGACCTTCATGGAAACAAAAAAAAGATCCACATTCTGCCGAAGGAGCAGTGGAAACGTGATAGAGAGAAAAAAAATAGACCTCTAAAAAACATTTTTTCCCTTCTTTTCTTCCTCTCTTTTATCATCTTAACACACCTTTTTTTCTGAGCAAGCAGCACCGGGAGAAGAAGACCTGTCTGTCATTCCAGAGTCCGTTCGTTCAGTCCCATGATGATGGGAGCGTTCATCTCGTCTAACAGAATGGAGGAGGAGGAGGAGTTCACAACAAACTGTGCGGTAACCAAGCTGAATTCGGTTCACAATCATAAAGGGGAAGGGGAGAAAATTAGGTTGATGTCTATTCCGAGTGTGACTCAACGACTCTCTCTCTCCCACTCGTGCTCTCGAAACAATGAAGCAAGCTACTTTGAACTGTCTTCTTTTCACTCTTCTTGCCCCAATCACCTCTTTTCTTGCACAAATAAAGTGTCTTCGCTTTCATCGTCACTCTTTCTCTCTCTCGGATCTCATAGTCGTCGCATCAACGAACGTCACGAAGAAAAAAAAGCTGAGAATTTTTGTTTGTTTGTTTTAAAGAAATTGACTAGAACGGTTTCCCTCTTCTTCTTCTTCTTTTATTTTTATTCTATCCGCGCGAACGAAGCATCGGGAGGGGGCACTCTCCATGGGCGACACTCTGGAATCTGGATGCGGCTGCAGCAGTGGTCGGGCAGGCGGGTATGGCTTCCGGTCACAGGTGCGTCCATACTGTATACAGGGTGGCTCCGGTAGCCGTCGATTCGATTGGGAGTGGAGGGGGAGGGCAGTCGGGCAGACAGTATCAGGCCAAGCACATGGGAGGGAGTACCGTTTGGTCCAAGTCATTTCGGGCACAAGAGGGAGGCCTTCTTCCTTAGACCGCCGTTTCCGTGTGAGAGTACGACGTCTCAGGTATCTTGATTCTGGTGGCCGCCACCGCAGCCGACGACGAGGAGGACGCGGCTGGTCCGCCGCCGCCACCACCGCCCTGCACCGCTGGCGCGCCGCCTCCGCCGCCGCCGCCGCCGCCGCCGCCGCCGCCGCCGCTTCCGCCTCCGGTCAGCGACGCCACCTGGTGGTCCGACATCTGCGCCACCGTGGAGAGCCGCTTGCTGAGTGACGCCTGCTTCTGCAGCACCCGCTGAATGTTGGGGTTACTCGTCGCCTGCTGGAGCTGTTGGCTGTCCATCCCGTGGCGGAAGGCGTTCACCACGCGGATCTAAAACGGCGGGAGAGGGGGCGGGGGGTGGGGGGGAGGGCAAAAGAAGAAAACAAGAAGAGACGGGTTAGCACGAGATACGAACCAGGAGGGCCCGAAATGCAAGAGTGCTGCACCCATTTGATGGACCGATTGCCACGACTCACTGTACACAAATCTCTTTTCTTGAGGGGCTCCTTTTGAATGCTAGGTGGCGATCGGTGTCACGTTGGCGCAGGGCACTTTTATTTCGAGCGTACTAGTATTGGGTTTTTCGTGTGGCAACAAACTGTTAAGAAAAAGAAGGAGGAACACAGAGAGAGAGAAAGAGAAGGAATACGTTGTTGGGGGAGGAATAGCAAAAGCGGGAAAAACAACAGGCGGAAAAAAGACATGGTGGTAGTAGTAGTAGTAGTAATAGTAGGGGCTAATTTAGTGTTTGAGACAAAACTCTGTACAAAGTGTACACAACACCCTGGGAAGGAAAAGGTGAGTTCAGTTGTAAGGATTTCACTGGGAGAGTGACTTGTGAAGAGGAGTTAGAATGTGTGAGAAAGACACCACTCCAAACCAAGACTTTAGTCCCGAAAGCGCTTTGTCCTTAAGTTTTGCAGCATAGGCGGGCAGAAGTCGTTTGCACACGAGAAAGCTGCTTCCCGTATAAAGGTACCCCTGCAACAAAGGCTTTTTGCCTTCACACCAGAACATGGACAATAATGGCGGAGTATAACAGGCCACAAAGGTAAAGGAGGGGGGGGAAGGAGAGGGAGGAAAGACTCTAGGGTTGTAGCAGAAAAGTACGTAGTGTCATCTAGAGAGAGAGAGATACACTGAAGCAAAGCGTTGGGGGTGATGCGCACAGCTTTCTTGAAACTAAGTCGATCCATCCCACTTTGAGCGTCAATGCCGCGACCGCGGCCGCGGCAGCCGTAGCCGCTGTCTTTCCTGTCTCCTCTCTTGCAGCAGGGGGGAGAGCGAGGAAGCAGAGCAGTCCAGCGGCAAAAAAAGCTGTGGTTTCTCGTCAGGAAAGACATCGACACCGAGGTTTCCAACCCCGGACAGGAAGTAATGTAGTAGTGATACGACAAGGGATGGGGAAGACTTGGGGAGATAGATAGATCGGGAGAGGGGCTGGTGGGGGAACTAAGATTGACTGAGATCTCGCGTATGGCGGTGACAGATCGAGGGTAATAACAGGACATCGATTTAGGGTACGTGGTAGTACGGAGGGAGGAAAGGGGGCAGAGATCCGAGGGGTTCTGTGCGTGCAATCTAAACTCTCGTTAAGGTAAAAAAAAATTACTGGTTGTTTAAAGGTAGCTCGTCGTGTGTAGGTTCGTTTGGCAGTCGTGCTTGCTACGCCAGCAACCTAGGTACTACTGACGGGTTGGCTCACACAGGTCGACCAGCCGATGAACCACAGACTCATATGGTAGGACTGAATTTTGGCATAGAAAGTTCTTTCTCTTTTTTTGGGGGGGGGGGGTGAAAGGAGGCAGGTGGATGAGAGAATGTGAACACATACTGTACGTCATGGAAGAACGTAAAGGGGATCTATAGTAGAAGAATTAACAGCACAAAAGTGGACTTCCAAGAGCTTATTACATGCTACCTTCTATTTACTCATCCAAATCAGATCAGGATTTTTTGCTCTTTCTCTTTTTTCCTAGTCTTCTTTATGTACCGAAAGCCTTTTTGCCTAGGATGAGATCTTGCAAGTTTGGGGCTACTTGGGCGAAAAAGGCAAGTGCAGTAAACTGGTGAAAGTGCAGGGCGATCAGTGCTTCTTCATGCAAGGAGCTGTGACAAACTTTCCCATACTTTTTAAGTGGCGTTTTCTGAAAGATAATGATGAGAGCAAAAGTGAAGAATCAAATGTGATCAGTTTCTCAGTTAAATACTAAGTGCAAGAAGGAGGGAGGGGAGAAGATCGACATTGGTTGTCACGTAAGCCTTTGATGCCTCTTGGTGCTGCAAACGGTGAGAGGTGACTTTTTTTTGAAGGAGTCCAAAAGAAACAAAACGAACCGGTGCTGACTGGGCTTGGTAAGGTAGCTGTTCCTGTTTGTCAGACATCGAGTACAGGATTCTCATGCAAAATACCTTTATCTTTCTTTCTCGTCCTTGTCTCAGCCCAAGTCTTCACTTTTTTTTGCCTAATGTGTCACCATCAATACATGAGACTCTTTCTCTCGAAGCGAAGAAGGAGATGGAGGGAGGCACCGATATTGTATTATGTAGTACATTACGCAATACGTTACTCTTGGAGAACACATACATATATAATAATAATATAATAATAATAGTAAACCTGCGTGACTATTAGGCAACAGGCGGTATCGTTCTTCAAAAAAGTTTGTCAAACAAAGTCGTTAAACACTATGGTACAGTCGGGTAGTCGTGTTAGAAGATTTTTTGGTTTGCTTCATTCACACTTGCTCAAAATATTTTTTTTAGGGGGGGGGGCGGGGGGAAAAGGAGAGGAGGCTGGGACTTCATGCAAGAATTTCTTCAAATCGCTAACAAACGGTGACTCCACGGGTCTCCCTCTCTTTCACTAGCACTTGCTTGCCCTGGGGGGGATAAAACGGGGTTCTTGTATTCGTTAAGGAATAGTAGTACTGTTCAACAATGGAAGATTGGCAGATAAAAAGAGAAACAGTATCTTTTTTTAGTTTCTTATTAGAGAAAATGCAGTATACTCTGTGTAGTACGTGTTTCTACCACCACTCCAGTAAATTCTTAAAGGCATTGTTCTTCGCGCTAGGCCTTAACCTTCTAACACTAAGTAACGTACGAAGGAATAAAAAATGTTACTTCGAAATGATTAAACTGATGGGGAAAAAATAAGAAACAACAAACCAATTAAATCTTCTTTATGCCTGTCGAAAGGGTTGACAAAATTCTATTTTCCTTTTTTTTCTTTAAATGTGATCTGAATACAGTAGTACAACAAAATGGGCCACTGTCTATGGGCAACATAATCCATCTACAACGGTCTGACGACAACTAAGAAAATAAAAGACTTCAACCAGCAAAGTTTGCTGTACCTTCCAAAAGGTCAGAATACACATAGCAGTACAGTACAAGTGTCAAATGCTAGAAAGACTACCCTTGCGGGGTAAGAAAATTCTACCAAAACTGTCCCTACCCTCCCTCCCTCTGAAGTTCTGTTCTGTCACCCAGGCCAGATGACGAATGGTGGAAATTGTACAGGCCGCTTACCGGGTTTTTCTTCCTTAGAAAGCAGCGTTCACGCATTGGCACAAGAATTGCATGGTAGACTGAGAAGCGCCATTGCGAGAGTTTCTCCTTTCCTTCCCCCATCCCTCCCCCCTCCCCCTACTTGCGTAGTTGTAGTCTTGCGTGAGGGGAAAAAGGTGATGGAATTGCAGCATTGTCACTCTCAGCGATATTCGCTGCCAGACTTTGTACAAGTGGCGTATAGCACTACTCCACAGCTGAAGGTGCCAAAACAGACTACTTCATGCGCTCATGCTCTACTATTACTATTAACACTGATAACAGGACAGGAGGAGACGGGGGAAAGCAGGAGAAGGGAAGGAGGTAAGATGACTTCAGGGTAAAGGATGATGGACGTACACGAGATGGGTCCTTCGTAGGACGACACACGTTTTAAAAAAAGCAAAGAAAAAGCGGACGTTACTGACTGACTTTCACGTGAATCACCAGTGTACGGCCACAGGGTCCTACGACCCAGCAACATAAATTTAGTGACACAGAAGGGTTTGGTGAAAAAGAGACAGGACGGTCCTTAATTTGCTTTTTAAGCAACTTGTAGTAGACATGCGGAGTGAGGGAGGAGGAAAAAAGGTAATCAGGTTCAAAAACAGGGAAGGTAGGAAGAGGGCTATGTTTATGGTCGCCAAAGCTAGTTAAGTAATTAAGTTTACGATTTTGTACCACTTAGAAAAAGAACATTACAATCCAAGTATCCTAGAGGTGCTTTTGATGAAGCTTTTGCGCATATTAACTAAGCAAAAAAATATTGCTCTTTTGTCATCTAGGATATTTGGTTTTTCTCCATACAAAAGCCATGGCACTTTTTCAAAAATGGGAGTAGCAAAAGGCAACAATGACATCGTTACATCAATAATGCTCCCTTACAGCCTGATCCGTGGATGTTTTACTATAGGGTACAGGAATAAGTCGCTCTTGCAAGTCACCACCAATCACCTGGGGACAACAGTGAGAAAGGAGAGAAGAGAAAGAAAGAAACCATTAGACTTGTCAAGACAGAGAGATTGGTCACAAACGACTTTGAGGTCGATCAGACAAGGGGGACTCTCTCACTGACCTATTATAAACGAGTATTAACTGGCTGCACTTCAATGTTACAGTACGTGACGGTTTTTGAGATATCTGAAGTTCACATTCTTTAGGGGTCTTTTTCTGTACCCTTCGTACTTGTAATTACCTAAGACTGTATATACCTACGTATAGTAATATTTGGATAAGGGCCAGCTAGATCTACCGTTGTTCTGCGACCTTACTCAAATACTTTGTTTAAGTATCTCTTGAGGGGAAACATGGGGTAAAAGAGGGGATAGAATGTAATTACAAGGAAAGATAAAAAAGGGTTGATAATTCAGAAGGTCTTCAGAATGCTTTGTGCAAAGGGTTTTCCTTCGTTTCTAGGCAAGATCATGGAACATCTTGCAAGGGCGTCAGGGCGCAATAAATTTACCATATCTCCATTCTTCCTGCTTTCCCCAAAGATTAAGTACTGTTCAAACTTCTCCACTTTCAACCAAACAATGTCATGGGCATTATGAAGACCAGAATGTCTGACAATGCAAAGAAACCAAGAAATTTCTTGGAACTTAGTAATGATTGCGGTTTTAAGCGTGGGAAAAGAAGAAAAAGCATTTTTGAGGGAAGGTATGGGAGTCCACAAAATAAAAAAGAAAAGATTTCTTCATTAGTTCTACGCCATATTTTTTTCCCACAAATGGGTGTTCGTCTAAATTTCTTTAACACCCATCCGACGCAAAAAGTGCAGTGAACAATTTTTGATACGGGGGGGAGGGGGATGCACCATTAAAGAATAGAAATAAAGGAACGAGTGAGTCGAGGGGGCTATCTAAGAACCGAGAAGAACCATCAAGGTTTTGCACGATAGTCAGAATGTAAAGATAAATAGGAAGAAAAAGGGAGAAGAGAGGGAAAGAGGGAGAGAGAGGATTTTAGAAGGATTGAAGTAAAAGGTGCAATAGATTTTTGAATGAAGGAGAGGGCAGGACTGTTTTGCCGGATATGGTATAGTATGGACATGTGGATTCAAGTATTTCGAGAGAGCAAGATGAGTGAGCAAGTTTGTTGCAAAGTAGGTTGTGATGTAAACGAAAAGATATTTGGGGAAAAAACATGGCTAGAAAGGTAAACGGCATACACGGAAATATGTAACTGGGTGGTTACATGACAAGTTAGAATAAAGATTTCGTTGCCACAAGAAGTCTGAAGCGCATTTACGGTACTAGAATTTCTGTATATTGCCCAGGTAATTAATTACGTGTGTATCCCACCCGATTTCCATGTATGGAAGAGCAAATTATAATGTCATATTTTTTTGGTAGGCGGGCGGATGGGTGCAGCGCTTATAAGTACGGTAAATTTGTGGTAATCGAATGTGATTCGGTTGAGGCAGGGAGAGGTATTCTAGTAGAAAATGGGGGAAAAGTCAAAGTGCTACTGTTCCTCTCAGATTGCCTTCCTTATGTCCAGACCAGACTCAGTTCGCTTGACTGGGGAAGGGGGTTGCTGCCTACTGGAGTAATGCACTACGAAGGCTAAGACAATTCGGTGATATTGCGTGGTTAGGAGACTTGGATGGGGTCGGTGGGTGGAAAAAGAGAGGGGGGCTGTGAAGAAGAAAAGGGATTTCCATTCGACAAGGTGTCCCCGACAGGTAAGATTGTGATTAATATTTTTTATTGGCTTATTGTTAGGACGTGTTGACTTTTTAGCCTCGTCGTCCTTCAGGAGCTTTCTTTAGGATTTTATTATTATTTTCCTTCAGACTTACAACAAAAGATGCCATTCTGTACAATCCCAACATTCGGCGACTGGACGAGGGTTAAAAAGGTAAGCTCTGTAGCATATGTGTGCCAACAGCATCTCCAGATGGCATTTGAAGAAAAAAATAAGAGATCATCTGTTCCCTTGATGAGCACCCCTAAAAAAAACCATTTGCATAACTGGTAGTCTGCATTACTTTTGAATACTTCCTAACTCTTGATTTTCTCGATGACCTCCAAGAGCTAACTGTCGATCACCTGGAGACACTGCTTTTCTTTGTTGTTCAGGTAGCAGTGCGGACGGACAGAGCGTTTCCTTAAAGACTTTTTTCCCTACTAAGACCTAGCAAAACTGCACAGCACTGTCCCTTGCGGCCGCAGAGGAGGCAGCATTTTTCCCGGCTGAAGTTTTCTAAGAATAAGAAAAAAATTATGACGGAACAAAAGACCGGCAACTCAGGTTCTTTTTTCAACGCAACCATAAAGTCAAACCCAGAGAAACAATCATAAGCCAGAAACGAAACGAAAGAAAGTAGGACGGAGGCAACCAAGCCGTAAAAAAGAGCAAAGGCTACAAGAGACGTCGGAACTCAAAGAACAAAAAGGTTTTCTTGCGGGGGGGGGAGGGGGGGAAAGAAAGATGTACAGCTGATTTGCACCGGTTCAATCATTGACGCCACCAGTCACTTCCCGTCCCCGTCCCCTTTGACAAGAGCGCAGAAGCAAAAATTTTCTTCTCAAGGCCGCTGGATTCTTGCTCGTCTCATTTCGTAAGAAAACGTGTCTTTGCCACCTTCTTCCTTCAGGAGCACGTGGAGACCGAAATTTTCTGAAAGGACCAGCCACTTCTACAAATTCCACCTTGAATCAATCCTCATTCAATGTGTCTGTGCCATATTCCAAGCCTTCAACTGCTTCCTCAGGAGATAAAAATCGAAAATATGTCTTAAAAGGCCAGTATCGGTCCGTCGTCCTTCAAATGCTGGTCTCGTGAATCATCTTGGGCAACACCAACGGCGCAGTGGGGGGCGGCGGCGGCCTCGGCGCAGGCTCGATTGCTTCGCCAGCAACGACACCAGATACTACTCCAGTCTTTCCAGGGGACACCATCATCCTCTGAGCGGCAGAGGCCGACGGCGGGGCTGCGGCGGTTGCTGGAGGCGCCTGGTGGCGGTGGTGGTGCGACAGGTGGCGGGGAGTTTGGGGTGGGGGTTGGGGTTGAGGCTGGGAGACGTAAGTGGAGGAAGGGTGGCTCTGAATGAATATCGGAGTGACTGGGGGACCTGCGCAGGAGTCGAAGGACCCCTGCAGCGAGTTCTGGGCAAAAGAATAGCGGGCGGGGGTGGAGTACATGGTCGAGTTGGGTGAAGGGGGTGCGGCCGCCACCGAGGCGGTGGTGTGCTGCTGACAGGTCATGATTCCTCCGCCGGAGTGGCGCCTGAGCAAGGCGGGTGCCGCCACGGGCACGGTCAGCTCCGCCGCCCCGAAGCTGGGGCGCCTGACCAGCTCGTACTGGTATCCGTCGGCCGCCTGGCCCAGAAACTGACAATAGCTCGGATCATATCCGTACGCGAACAGGGGTGACGGGGTCGAGATGAGGGGAGGGGGCTGCGGGGAAGGGGCGAGGAGAACGGGGGAGGGAGAGGGACCTCGAGAGGTAGAAGGCACGCCGATGGGGGGAGGGGGTGGGAACAGGGGAGGCGCCGCAGAGGAGGAGGCGCCGCAGAGGTTGTTAGTACTAGAGTTGGCATCACACAGAGTGGAGTTGTTAGTAGTATCTGTTCTAAGCGATTGGTATGCAGTGTTAGTGGGATGATAGGAGGAAGTGTAGGCGGAAGGCGAAACCACGGAGAAGGCCGATCTCCCTCCGGCGCTGCCGCTGCCGCCGCCGGCGTCGGCGGCACCCTCCGCCGCCCCAGAGTCGTGCCACAGGAAGCTCGACTCTGCGCTCTGCGTCTGAGCGTCGGAGCATCTCCTGTTGTAGGAGCTCTGCGGCTGCGGGGCGAAGGGCGCGGCGGCTGCGGCGGCTGCGGCGTTGGAGCCGGTGTTAGTAGAAGCGTTGTTAGTGGGGAGTGCGCCCGAGGTGGCGAGTCTAGCAATGTTTGTGGTTGTCTGCTGCGCAGGACCCGCGGTCGCCCCCGCGGTCGCTCCCGCGCGCTGCATTCGGTATGCCTGTCCCTCCACCCTGAGGTAAGTTTCGACAGCAGAGGAAGAAGCCGTGTTTCCGGTTCCGCCAGCCACGGCGGCCAAGTTCTTACGTGTGCCGCCCGTTTGCAGATTTCTTCCGCCGCCGCTGTTGTTGTTGGCCGTGTTATTGTTGGTGGCCCCGTCTTCGTCGACATAGGAAATATCTGACATGGGCCTCGGCATCGGCAGATGTCGCTGGCCTGACCGCAGTGAGTGAATGGACCGCCTTTCTTCCATGTCCTCTAATGTGGACCTGAAGGCCCTGATGACTCGCAGCTGGAAAGAGGGAGGAGGGAGGTGCGTTCCTTGCCTCAGAACGAGATTTGAGCCATGGCAGAAGCAGGGCAGGGCATTTTTATTTTTATTTTAATTTATTTATTTATGATCGAAAAGGGAAAGCCGCCCCCACCCATTGCGAAGATGGGATTGGTTTTAAAAAAATTAGCCTAGGCACTCGTAATCAGATACATAATAAAAATGGGAAAAAAGCCGTAAAATTGTGACATGGAAAAGCTCAGCATTTCGTAAGGAACATAGGCATGAACTGAGTAGTAAGATGTTGCGACCAGTAATCAGGTCAGAAAAATAAAACTGAACAAAAAATTGGGAAAAAAATGTAACGCTACTAGTCTGTTATGTTTGAATGAACAAGCAAAAACATCTACCATTCCTTGTTAGCACAAGACTGCAAATCTCAAATATTTTCTAGGAGTCAATACATCGGTTTATCCTACTGTAAAAGACGTAATTTGCACAGATTTTGGCGCTTATCTTTGCAGCAATCGATGCGGGAAAAGCAAATAAGTGTGCAGTACCTATGTAGTAGGTATGTACGTATGTAATACATAGTAGAATGTTGTTGGTCTGGTCGCCGAAAGACCAGCAACAGTCTTCTCTCTTTCTCCTGGCTGGAGCATGTCTGGGCTCCTCTCGCAGTGTTGCAGAAAGACTAACAAAAGCCCACTTTGTTTCGTGGCTACTACTGCGGCTAATAACATGGGTACACTTCGGTTCCCCTCAATATCTCAAACCTCCCTTCTTTTCTTGGGCAATTAAGAGGGGGAAAAAAGATAGCAAAAAAGGGAGACAAAACGTTCCTACCTGCGTCTGCAGTCTGGTGAGTCCTCTGATCCAGAGTATCTGTCCAGACCGCGTGCCCGACAGCGAGGGCTCGTGGTGATGGTGGTGAGGGTGGTGCTCGTTCACAGACATGACCACCGGAGACAGAGGCTCTGGAGGCGGTTCGCGGCCAATGCTAAAAAAAAAATTGGAGAAAGCAAGAAAATCTCAGCGAGGAGGGAAGGAAGAAGAAAGGAAGTGACGACTTCTGGCAGCTCTCGTTCTGGCAACTCATCATATGAATCTCAACTCGCAGCACCTTTTTCCTCCCACCCACTCCCCTCCACTCCACTCCACTCCTGCTCCCGGCACCTCATTAACATAATGCCTCTTGCAAGCCTCTTCCCCTTTCCTCTGCTTCCCCTTTACTTACGCCATCGACTTGGGCACGCAGCTCGTTGGAATGGTGGTGATGATTTGCTGCCACACGAGGGTGCCGACGCCGAGGAAGACGCACCACACCCACTGCTCCACGTTCAGCGGAGTGGTCGAGAAGGCCACACTGCCTATCTGCACGATCAAAATCTGCAAGGAAAAAGACGAGGAGTCAGTCTCCTGTGGAGGTGAAGCCTCAGGAGCGGACTTTGGGTACCCAATCGCTCCCTGGGAGAAACTTTTTGCTCCTTTGCTTACTTGGCTGACGAAGGTGATAATCCAGATGCTGTAGTAAATGGGGTTGGAGAAGAGGCCGATGAAGACGTTTCGCTGGCCGTGGATTTTTCTGGCGTTGATCTCGTTGAAGAGGGTCATGAGCACGAAGGAGTTGAATATCATTGTGAAGTGCACTGAAGGCGGGGCGTGCAGCTCTGCCCGCTGTCCGCTGTCCACGTCCAACAGCTTGTCGCCTGTATACATGTAGTAGTACAAGAATATATAAGACTTTTAACCACCTTCGACGGACCGATCGATTTTGATTCACCTAAGAACATAAGGCCGAAAGTGATGGTGAGCTGGTAGACTGCCTGTCCGGCGATATTCTTCAACATTGTTCTGGAGATTAGAGGTTTTGTTCTCCCGTAAGGCTTCCGCAGCAGCAATTCTGGCGTTGGCATCTCTGTAGCTAAGGCGAGGGAGGCGAGCGTGTCCATGATGAGATTCACCCACAACATCTGAACAGCCTGTGCGAGTGTAAGGAATGAGAACGATGGGTATACCATAAACCCTCTGCCTTCATCCTACACTACGTTGACAAAAAAGGCAGCTGGAAGACAGAGCACTGTGGTGCTTATACCTTCAGAGGAGAGTCTTGGATGATGCATGCGCCGGCGAACGCGACGATGACGGCCACAATATTGACAGTTAATTGAAACTGGAGAAATTTCGCAATGCTGTCGTACACGTTCCGACCCCACATCACTGCCTTCACTATGCTGCTGAAGTTGTCGTCAGTCAGGATGATGTCGGAAGCCTCTTTGGCCACGTCCGTGCCGGCGATGCCCTGATGAGTGAAATGGGAAGGGAATATACATGGTGTGGAGAGATCTATGCCACTGCAAAAAGGGGCCGGGGGGGGAAGCATTACCATTGCAAATCCCACGTCAGCCTTTTTCAGGGCCGGGCCGTCGTTGGTGCCGTCTCCGGTGACGGCCACGACTTCCCTGTTGGCGCTGATCTTGCTATTGATGATCCCCTTGACAAGGGTAAACTTGTCAATTGGTTGCGACCTGGCCAACACGCGGAGACGAGGCCAGATTTCGTCCAGCTTGGCTTGCGATACCTGGGAGAAACAGAAGGTTAATAAATACGTGTAGTACATACCGGTACATTCGGTAGGTACAGTAAATATGTATGTAAGAACACGTGAACAGAGCAGATGGTGGCCTCCTGACCTGATCGTTTGCGTCCTTTATCCGGGCATTGAACTCCCGCCCCTCCATGACGAGGTACCCGTCTCCCGGCTTGATGATGCCGCACTTGCTGGCGATGGCTCTCGCCGTGTTTACGTTGTCTCCGGTCACCATCCTGACGGTGATGCCCGCGCGCTGGCACTTTCGAATGGCCTCGGGCACCTCAGGCCGGACCGGGTCCTCAATCCCGACCACACAGATGGAGGTCAGATTGCTGATCACCTTGTCCTCGTCCTCCCAGTCCGGGAGGGTGTCGTAGTGGACCTGGTTGACGTCCGCCTTGCCCGGTACAAAGTCCCGGTAGGCAATAGAGATGGTTCTGAGTCCGTCCCTCGCCATGGGCTCGATCACGTCTCGAACCATGCGGTCTTGCGCCGCCGGGCTGAACTTCTCTACTCGCCCACCGTCCCCCAGGATAAAGGAACACTTCTTCATGATAATTTCTGAGGCGCCTTTGGTAAAGACGCGGAAGCCGCCGCTGTCGAGAGGAATGATGGTGCTCATGGACTTTCGGGCGGAGTTGAAGGTGAACACTTTAGTGAAGGTGGTGTCCGGATGTCGCGCACGGATGCTGCGGTAGTCCTCCCCCAGGTCCAGAACGAAACCCAACAGGGCACACTCCGTCTTATTGCCCACTTGTGTGGGTAGCTCGCCAGGCGTCTTTGGAGGCTGCATTAAATAAGATTTTAAAGAGATTTAGGACACGGGGTCACGGTTTAAACGACGACAAAATGAAAGTCAACTTACTATGACGTCTGTGGAGTAGGAGCTGTTGACGGCAATGCCCTGCGTGATGAGCTTGCCGGTGGAAGAGGGCAGGTCCTTCATCTTGGGTAACGACGCGCGGTCGGGCTTGTAGTGTCTCCCGGAGACGTAGGCTTGCACCACCGTCATGCGGTTAGTTGTGAGGGTGCCTGTCTTGTCCGAGCAGATGGTCGTTGCGTTGCCCATGGTCTCGCAAGCGTCCAGATGCCGCACAAGGTTGTTGTCCGCCATCATTTTCTAAGGAAGAAAGGGAAGACGGAGAGACTACGTTAATTGAAGAGAAAATAATTTTTTAGGGTATACGAGTACTATGTTCCACCCTTTGACGCTGCAAAGTTGAGTCGAAAAATCCTGAGATTTTCCTTAAGAGCAAGCGAGTAAAAGCAAAAGAGAAGTTTCCTTTTGCTCAATGCAAAGCTTCAAGAGTCTCTTGAAAATGCAAATTCCAGCTGTTACCACGGGGCTTTCTCCTCTTTGACTGCCTGCCGCCTCTTGACTTCACCCTCAATTTGAAGCGATCTCGTTGGGCTTTCTCCGTCCCCCTCCCCCTCCCCTCGCC
>JAAUYM010171842.1_pt1 | contig 18973 bp, 12 predicted proteins | sample 7278001 | NCBI WGS metagenome assembly JAAUYM01 (sample SAMN14350224, study PRJNA611818) | marine sediment metagenome | isolation source: surface marine sediment (1.8m) | place: French Polynesia: Moorea | collected 2018-08
TTCCTTCCTTCCTCCCCCCCTTCCAACTTCCATTCCACCCTAATGCCTTTTTCCTTTGTGCTCGCAGTTCCATTTCTAGGGCGACAAAAGTGAGAGGAAGAGGTGCCTGCCTTTTCTCCACGTTCGGATAAGTAAATACTACACGGAAGAGGAAGAGAGAAGAATGCCATATTTTTTCTTCAAGAAAAGGGTTTTCAGATATGGCGAAGGACGTTTCTGTCCCTGAGAGAAAGGTTATTTTTTTTTGGTCTGTTGCCAACCCTCTTTTTGTAGAATTGTGCTGCAAACAATAAGTTTATATCGCGGAACTTTCCAGAACTCTCTACGGGACACTTGACAAATTATGTCAAATGAGATTAACATTCTTTCTTAATGGTGTCAAATATTTTCAATAATAAAAAAAGAAAAAATATCGACTTTGGTTTCAATTTTATGAAAAAGAAATGACAAAAAATGGTGCAACACTGGGGGTCCAAGGAAAGGTGTCAAAAAGAGATTTGGTGGTCCTCAGATCTTAGTAGCCCTCCTTTGTACATCGGGCTGCAAAGTATTTCGTACCTTAAATTGCTTTTCTTTAAGACACATTTTTTGGAATGTACATAATAGTACATTCTTCTTTTCCCCCTTCCCCTTTCTAGTCCTCCTCTTTTTCCAAAACAGACGTGGTACTCAAGGAGCCGTCGACGTCCAAAGCAGAAACGTGCGTGGGCGGATGCGCGAAAAGCGAGAAGAGAGCAGCTAGAGAAGGCAGGTGCTGCATCCTTATTCGCCATCCTCAATTTGTAAGGTCGAGAGCATTGTTGCCTCGCGCACACCATCTTGCTTGATGACGCCAACGGGTAGCTCTGCTCCAAACTAAAAAGTAAAAAAAAAAAAGGGGGGAAAGCATAATCTGGCAGAGGAAGACAACAACCAGAACTTTCTGGCTCGGGCAGAAGACGAAATTGAATTCTTTTCCTCTCGTCGCGTCTGACGGCTGAAGGTGTCTACGCTGATGTTGACGTCTCTCGCATTCTTCCTTCAAATTCCTACAGCTCGCCTACGTATTTCCACACGCGCGGAGGGACCCAGGCTGAGAAGGAGAGTGGAATGAAACGAGAAGAATTTTAAAGAGAGAAAGAGAATGAGATGAAAACAAGCACGTTACTTCAGTTCGTGGCTATTTCGATGTGGTCGTCTCACACGCAAAGGTGAGAACGGCGCTCGACGGATTCATTCTCCCAATTATGAACCTCTGCCTTTTTTTTTGCGTGGAAGTTTCTCTTAGAAAGAAGGAGGAGAAAAATGTAGTAGAACTCGTAGTATTTGAAGTCACGCACTTTTCCCGTGCTCGCCTCCCTCAAAGTCATCAGAAAGAGAAAGAGAGAGAGAAGATGATGCGGTGGCGGCTGCGGTCGTCCTGGGGCTCCCTCTACTCCCCTCCTTTCTTGCCAGATAGTTTCCCATCGGAATCCGAAAGTTTCCGGTGGAGGAGGAAGAGGAGGAGCAGGGAGGGGAACCGGGGAAAAGACTCCTTCTCCACCTAATGGATGAGTGTGGATGAAAGAGGAGAGCGGAAGAGAAAGAGGAGGGGGGCCTAAAGTGTTCTAACGTAGCACTTGTCCTGTCATTGCTGTCTGCGTGGACACTTTTATTTAAAATCTGTCATCTTTTGGCGTTTCCCTAAGTCTTGCCTTCAAAAAAGCCCGCAAGTCGCATGGAGGGAGCGCAAGAAAAGCAAGCAAAAAAATTCTCTTTGTCGGAGTTGATGGCGGACTCTTCCTCTCTCAGTTCCTTCCCCTTCCTCCGGACACTTAGGAATTCTGCCGGCGTGAGAAAGAAAAGAAAGAAAGAAAGAAGGATTGTCAGAAAGATGAAGAAGGGAGCGGAGTTGGCGGAGAGAGGAGGAGTTGTCGCCCCCTCCTCTTTCTTCCTCACTCTCTTTTCCTCCCTCTATACAGTAGCTGGGTGGAACTCCTTTCGGCCGCTGTGTGCAATTTTTTTCTTTTTTTTTTTGCACAGAAAGTGCACTCCTCCTCCTTCCAAAAGCTTCGGGGTGGGCTAGGATGGTTGGTGCCACGAAGATTTTCTCTTAGGGAGCAGTGCTTCTCGGCCTCAAAGCCAGGAGAGAGAGTGAGTTTAGCTGGTTATAAAAATCCATTGAATCTACGGTATACATGTACTTACGTGGCATCAGAAGGGCATTCACTGAGTGTAGGTACATTACAACTGTACTGTACAGCAGTAGGCATGAAGAAAAAGTGTTTCCTTTTAAGGTAATTGTGGCTCTGGCTTTTGTACCATTTTTTTGACAGCAAATTTTCGAGTTTTTCTCTCCCTCCCTTCCGCAATGCGCTCAACTGACGTCCGTTGTTGGATGCCATACGTTTTCCCACTCTCTCCTCCTTCTTCTCCCCTCTAGGGCATTTGAGCACACTCTGTGCCTCTACCACAGGAACAACAACACCAACCCTCTTCTCCAACATGAACTGACATAATGCGAAATATGTTGCTTTGGTACCGTGGTTGGCCCATTCAGGAAGAAGGGAAAGCTTCCGGTGTTGGGCTGAGTGGGAGAAAAAAGTGGTGCAAAGGCACCAGAGGAGAATAATTCACAATTTGGCCTTATTGTTCCACCATCCTCTTCCTGCTCACACACACCCAAAAAGTCCTTTTTTCTGCTTCAGCTTTATTTGGAAAGCGAAAGAACAATGGGATTGAAGCAGTATAAAGATGTTCAGTCTGTTTTTTTTTTTTTTTTTGGTACTCGAGAAAAGGGGGCATCTGGAAAGAGGAGAAGAGATCTGCAAAGCAATTACAGAATGCAAATACGCTTTCCTCCCTTCCTTTCCCTTCGTCACGGAGGCATCGGCTCCCACGTCTCCCATGGGATATTTTGCTCTCTTGGCCTTCTCCACCCTCTTATCTTATACCCTGCCTCTTCTTCTTCTTCCTCTAGGGTGAGATTTCCAAAGTTGCCGGATTAGGATTGCGCATTGCACCAAAAGAAGAAAAAGGGGGGATAAAAAAAGAGGATAACTGCCATTTTCCCCGCACACCTTCACTCTTCTCTTCTTTCCTTTCCTTTTCATTGCTCAGAAATTAACAACGTGTTGCGCGCAGCCTCTTTCCTGTAGCTTCGCTGACTAAGAAAAAATGGCAGCTCTGCGAACACAACCGCTCTGGTAAGAAATGTCATGATTACTTTGTTGGCGCCTCTCTTTCAGGTAGTGAGGAGGGATAGTTGATCGTTCCAGGAAGTGAGCGAGAGGGGGACGGGCAGCTGGACGACTGAGGGATGGTGTGGCTGTCGTTCTTCTCCCCCCGGCTATGGCGCCGCCGCCGCCTCCTCGCCGCCGTCACCGCGCTCGCCCTCTACGTCTGCTTCGCCGCAGTCGCCTCCATCAACAGGATGCAGCTCCCCTCCAAGGGGGCTGTCGACGGAGGGGGCGAGGGCGGCTCGCTTCGGTCGGGGCTGAGGGTGGACACGGGAAGGCACCTCAGAGGGAGCCCGCAGGTAGGAAAGAGAGAAGAGAAGAGGAGCAACAGGAGCAGAAAGTTGAGGGATGAATATGAACTACTGTACAACTATTTTTGCTAAATTATCAGCTGGCCAGCAACTACGTGGGCGCGGGCGGCGACAGCTCTCTTGGAGGCCGCCCTCAGTCTGCTCCGTCCTCCGGTGCGCTCCGGGGCGTTCCCGTGGCACATCTCACCCCTAAGCACCTCCGGGCCAAGAAGGGCACGTGGGCCATCGAGTGGTGCCGGCTGCCTCTGCGACTGCAGCCTCGCCCGGGTCCCGTAGTGGCCCTGGCCTCCTTCCCCGGGTCGGGAAACACCTGGCTCAGGTACCTCATCCAGCAGGCAACAGGTGATTATCCTTCTCTCTTCAGGAGCGCGCTAAACCAACATACGATAGCTAAAGTCTGTCTTTTTTTTCAAGGTCTGATGACTGGCAGCGTGTACAAGGACTACTCTCTCATGAAGTACGGCTTTCCTGGTGAGAGCATCGCCAACGGCTCCGTCATCGCCGTCAAGACCCACGAGTTCGGGCGGGACGCGATCGCGCCCTTCGACAGGGCCGTCCTCCTTATCAGGGACCCGTTCGCCTCCATCCAAGCGGAGTTCAACCGGCGGTCGGGCGGGCACGTCGGGTACGCCTCCTCCGAGAAGTACCGGCGGGAGAACAAGTGGCGCAACTTTGTCCTGAACAAGGCGGAGGAGTGGGCAGCCATGAACCTAGCCTGGTACAGCGCCTTCGCCAACAGCACCGGCAGCGGCAGGAGCAACGGGGGGAAGAGGAAGAAGCTCCTGCTGCTGCGGTACGACGATCTGAGGGAGGACCCGGAGAGGGAGCTGCGCAGAGTGCTGGACTTCCTGGGCGTATCAGCGGAGGTGTCGAGGGAGACCATGGAGTGCGTGATGAGCAGGAGGGAGGGGATCTACAAGCGTCCCCGTCGACCTCTGGGGTTCGACGTGTTCGGCGGGGAGGGGAGCGAGATGAGGAGGTTGTTGGAGGCAAAAATGTCGCTCGTGTACGGAACCGTCGGGCTAAAGGCGCCGCTGCCGCCGCCGCCGCCGCCGCCGCCGCCGCCACCCACCCCGGGCCCGACGTCACTCACGCAGCAGACTTTCGAGTCCTCCTCGGTGCGTTGAAAGGAGGGAGGGAGAAACGAACAAGTGCACAACAGTTATTCCTGCAGAAGAGAAACCAACCTGCTTCTTTATACTAGGCGAAATCGATCCAACTATCAACCGGCCACCATTCAAATATCAGAACTGAACTACACGTATTAAAAGACCCAAGAATTAGGCATTCCATCCCCTCCGGGCAGTTTGGTGGCTCGTTCGGAGCAAGAGAACATTATTCATTCTCGTCTGTGCGGCGGTCGTCAGATATGAAAACAATGTGACTTTCCTCCTCCTCCTCCTGCTCCTCCTCCCCTTCCTTCCACCATGCATTTTTAACTTCCACTGGCTCGCAGCCGACGAAATCAATCAGCCCTCAAACCAGTATTTTTAACACTCACGTGCTATCTGCTACGCGGTACTAGTGCTCGTAGTTGTACCTACAACATTGGTGAACGTTGTCAGACGCACTTGACTTGGAAGTCAATAAATGGACACGAATATGTAACTACATGTACCTACCTAAATACGCCAGCCGCGCACCTTAGTGGTGCCAGCAGCAACAACACCTTCTTAGTAGTACTACCATAATACATGTACCGTATATCCTGTTGGATATGGCACAGGCGGCCGCGGCGGAGAGAAGGAAAAACAAGTGGAGCAGACAGAAACATTCGGTGGCCTCACTCACTCACTCCTTAAGCAAACGCCAACGATGGGAAAAGAACCCCTCTCCAAACTTTTTCTTTCCTCCTTCCACTTCCCCCCCTTCCCTTTTTCTACTCCTAGTACTGTACTACGTACACGGAACCTGCTAGCGACGGAGGTAAACAAGAAGGTGAAAGCTCTCTCTCTCTCTCCCTCCTTCCTTCCCAAATCCAAGCTGCAAGAAAGAGCCTTCGCCCCCAGGCGTCTTCTTCTTCTTCTCCATCCAGCGAATGGCGGCTATGATGTGCATGCAAGCACTACTCTCTTTACGTAAGTGAGTGGTTGGTCTTTCTTCTTCATTTCTCCCATCTCCTCCCACCCCCCATGTGGCGAGGAGAGCTTAATAGGAATACACTTCATGCGTCGCCTTCTTCCTGCTCTCCTCTCAAGGGAGACTTGAGGAGTGCTATTACGAATCGACATGTTGAATGCTTTCTTACGCTGTTGCGTTGGAAATTAATTGGGAGCACCCGATGGAACTTTTAGAGTTACGAGCATATGAACAAATACGCTTGTGACAAGCTTAAATGCATGTTCTACGTACGAGTACTACATGGTACGAGCTGTAAGAAACATGTCAAACTACAAAGCGTTAATACGATGTTCAAACTTTAAGAAATTATTATTTTATAAACTATGTTTTCTTGAAGACATGAATAACTCGTTTCTTAACAATTAGATCTCATTTAGTGAAATAGAATAAGTACTTGTTGTGTAAAATGACCACAATTCCCATCGGGCAAACTGAGTTAACACTCACAGCTAATTTCAAGTGCCAGCTAAGAGGATAAGAAGGGGCGAGTGAAAGAAAATGGAAAAGTAGTTAGTTCTGGCTAGGCCAGTAACTGCGATGATAGGCTTATCGAAGGGTATCCCAGAGTTTTGGCAACTTTCCTTTCCTCTCTTTGCTGGGTCTGAAAAATCCCATTCTCTATCTCCTCCGATCTAGCTGGAGGAAAAGCTTGGGCAGTGAGTGAGTGCCTCTCCTTTTTCTTCCTTCGAAATGGTCCTTGGCTGCCTCTCTTCCACGGTATTATTCTCAGGTGAGGAAGCAGGCTGGGGAGGGGAGAGAGGAAGGAGAACTGAGGGTACTTTATGGCCGCATGCTCGGCTTTCCTTACGTCTGTCCGAAAGAATTGCTCGAGCAGAGTGGTAAGGCACACTACCTACTGTACTAGTATAGTACTGCCAGCTCTTTGTCTTCTGCCTAATCTGATGGAAGCACTGAAGCATACTGCGCACAAAAGAAATGCACCAGGAAAAATTGCCATAAACAAGGCCCTTCTCTGTTATTGATCTCGCACGTTTCATTCGTTTTCTGAGACAACGCATGATACAATACATACGCATTTCAATACATTTTTAACAACATATATCGGTATATACAGTTGTAGCAGAGATATTTGCTTGCAAGCACGCGCAAACAAGAAACTCAAAATCGTGGGCAACTAACAACCAAACATACCTTTGGTATACGGTAATTTTCTTTTTAGCTATGAACGTTTTATGGAAACGCGCTTCTTCTTGAGTGGCACCTCCTCCGCCTCCTCCTGGTTCGCCCTCAGCATCCTGCCGCCAGCCGCCAGGAGGTGGATCCCTCCAGCAGAGTCCCCGGCCGCCAACAGCACCTCCCCTCCTGCCACGCTGGGGGCCGACAGCGATGTGAAGGGCAACTTGCCGGTAAACTGCCCCACCTGGACGATCTTCGGCTTAGTAGCCGCGGCGTCGTCCCCCTCCGAGGCTCCTAGGACGAGCAGCCAGGCCTTGATAGAGCAGTCCTCCGAGGCCGTGAACAGCAGCTTCTCCTCGTCCGCCGTCTCCATCGCCGTGACCTTGCCCGAGTGCGCGTTCAAGGTGAGGCTGTCTCCTCCCTCCCTTCCACCGGGTGGCAAGATGGTGATCCTTCCCGAGGTGTCGCCTAGGAAGAGCGTCCTACCCACCGAGACTGAGCACGAGTACCAGGTGGAGCCGCCGTCCTGGGCGTCTGGCAGCGCACAACCGGAGAAGGTGGCGGAGACGGGGACCCCCTCCATGTACTTCCTCAGGTATGAGATCGTGCCATCCTGGAGGACGTTGCGATCGGTGTCCCTGAGCGAGAGGAGGCGCTTCTCCTTGGTCTCGCCCTGGCAAAAGTGCAGCGGGTAGAACTGGAACCGCCTCGTCACCATGGCGGACGACGTCCACGAAAGCATTCCGATCAAAACCGACACCTTCCTCCTGTCCTCCAGGGCCCTCCAGGTGGTCAGGGAGACGGCCGGGTGACTCAGCACCGTGAAGAACACCGCCTCCGTCGTCCTGCTCTTTTTCCCGTCCATCCTGACCTGGTGGACGTGCATCCTGCCCAGGCTGCTCACGGAGAGGACCAGAATAGAGCGCTCCGCGGCGCACCACTCCGTCCTCGCCGCCACCATCCTTTCCCCCCCGCTTCTCCTTCCCGCGGAGTCGCGCAGCATCTTGAGGCGGAGCTTCTCGCGGCGGAGAAGGCCGCAGCTCGCCCTCTCAAGCCTGAAGACGCAAACGACGCAGTCCGCGCTGACGGCGACAACGAGCTGCTCCTCCGGGAGCGTCGCCACCGACACCACGCGGTCGGAGAGGCAGACGGCGGGGCCCGCCGACGGCGGCGCGGAGTCCATGTCGGACATTCGGAGGTCACCGTCCCTAGCCGCGGAGTAGCAGGTCAGGGAGGTCTCCTTGCGCGCGGAGGGGGCGGTAACGACGGCGGTGACCGCGCCGCGGTGTCCAACCAGCCGAGAGACCTGGCGGGACTTGAACGCGTTGTAGACGAGCACCTTGGACCCCCCGTCCGTCACCAGGAGGAAAGTGTCTCCACCGAAGGCGGCGTTGGACGAGGCGGCTAAGCCGTCGCCGGGGGACGGCACGAAGCGGAGCTCCAGGCCCTTGCTGGACCAGACGGAGACGCCGCCGCCCGAGTGGTGGCAGCAGAAGAAGTCCCTCTTCTCTGACGCCCGCACCTTCAACACAGGTCCTCTTGGGGTCTCACGTCTCAGCTTGGGCAGGATCCTGAACTCCTCCTCTCCGTCTTCGTCCTCCTCGCCGTCAATCTCCATTTGATCGCCGTCAGCCCTGGCCGCCTTCTTCACCCTGCAGATGACGATGGCGGCGCTCTCTTCGGAGGCCGCCACGCAGAAGTCCATCTCACCGACCTTGGTGAAAGCGACGGCGGTCGGCCTGTAGTCCTCCAGCTGCTCCAAGACCTCGTCCTCGCCCTCCTCCCTTTCGCTGATAGTCCTCTCCGCCAGCTGCACCAGCTTCGACCTCCTCCCCACCTTCCATATCCTCAGTGTCCCCGACTCGGCGTCGCACGTCAGCACCATCCCACCGCTTTGGTGTACGTCCGCGTCCGACCAGCCGGCCCTCTCCCGGGTCTGCACCAGGTCCAGCGGCCTCATCCTCTCGCCCCTCCCCTCCTCCGCCTCCCTGGGCAGCATGGCCGGGAAGAAGGCGGCGAACTTGCGGTCGGTGCACAAGAGCATCGTCCTCTTGCAGACGCCCTCGTGGGGCCTCTCCACGACTCCTCGCGCCACCGCCGTCACCCGGCTCCTCGGCGGCAGGCCCGCCATCATCTTGGAGGCCACCGACAGCTCGGACTTCTCCGGACAGTAGGAGACGGCAAAGGCCTCTCCCCTCGCCGTGATCACCAACAGCCCGAGCCGGGAGTACGCTCCTCCCGCCCCGGGGGAGTCTTTTTCCACCCAGGGCGACTCTTGGTCGTCATCATCCCAGAGCAAAGGTAGTGAGTCAAATTCTTGGGCTATTTCCCACCTCAGTGGAGTGATGGAGACGATCCCTTCTCCCTCCCCGGTCCCGACGGCCACGGCCAAGCCGGACTGCTTGCTCGCCGCAGAAAGGCTGTCTCCCTCTCTCTCCAGGATGATGATCCTGAGGCAGCCGCTGTCGTAGCCGACGGCGACGGGGATGCCGCGCTGCAAATCCTCATTTGTAGGGAGGAAGGCCACCGAGGTCACCCGATCAAAGTCGAAGCTAAGGCCTTCTTCTTCCTCTTCCTCCTCGTCATCTTGCTTATTGTGCGGGCGGACGGAGAGGCCCTTGGTGTCGATAACCCCGACCGGCTCTGCCCCGGTGTTGAGGGCCCAAGTCCGCACCGTCCCGTCTCTGCACCCAACCACGGCCCTGACGTCGTCGTCGTCTCTCTCGTCGAGGTCCAGGGCGAGTGCGGCCGACCCGGCGGAGGAGGAGGGGACCACCCTAAAGGAGGTCACCTCGTCCCCGATCTGACTGTCGAAGACCCGGACGAAGCCGTCGAGGTTGCAGCTGAAGATGCGTCGGGCATCGCGGGTCAGTCGGATCGCCTGGATGGAGGAGGAGGCCCCGTGGCCTCTGAGGATGGCCTTCCTCTCGAGGCTGGTGAGGTCGTATACCTTGAGGACGCCGTCCCAGCCTCCCACGACGACGCAGTCCTTCTCCGGGTGGTACTCCACCGCGTTCAGGGGGCCGTTCTTCTGCCTTATGCAGCTCGTCTGAAATTACAAATTGGCATGTCAACGGTCAAGCAGCATGAGCTAAGAGGATCCGTTGTTTTCTCACCTCCTGCCTGGTCCGTCCCGCCCAGACCTTGATGAGCCCGTCCCACCCGACCGAGACGAGGGTGAGTCCGTCCGTGCTGGCCGCAAGGCCGCCCACGGCCCTCGAGTGGGCGCGGGAGAACACGGACAGGCGGACGCGCGCGTTCAGGTCCCAGAAGGACATGGCGCCGTCGTGGGAACCGCTAGCCAAGCAGGTCTCACCTGAGGAAAAGATAATTTAAGAATTCAGAATGCAAAAAATTATCTAGGTATACCGTAAATCCTAAAATGAACAATTGACAAGTGTGTAGTACTGGTACACATTATACTGGAAAAGATAATTTAAGAACAGAATGCAAAAAATAATCTACTGTACGTAGGTATACCGTAAATCCTAAAATGAACTTGACACGTACTATGTACCTAGTACTGTAACACATTAATGTTACGCAAACTGACAAGCTACCAACTCACCACTACTGCCTCCGGTCATGAACACCAGTGCTGTAATTGGCGCAGCATGCCCGAGCAGTGAAAAGAGCTCCACTCCAGACTGGGCCAGGCAGACCAGGATGCTACCGTCGCCGAATCCCTGCGCCGCCAGCAACTCCTCCGGCCTGATGACGGTCGAGCGCTCGGTGGCCATCGCCGTCACTTCCGTTGCCGGCGAGAATCTGGTGCAGGACAACAGGGGGCGCTCCGACGAAGGCGGCCTGTTCAGCCAGGAGAAGGCCACGGGCGGCCCCGTGGGGCTGTCGTCCTCCGTCATCGCCCTCTCCGCTGCCATGGCCACGTGCGAGTCGGGAGCCTCGCAGGCCGCCAGCTGGGCTGTCGGGCAGGGCAACTCACAGAGTTCCCGCCTGTTGAGCCGGACGAAGGCGTGAAAGTCCCTCACCCTGGGGGAAGAGGCAAACCTCTCCCTGAGCGACCTCGCCTGCACGTTCAGGCCCAGCAGGTGTCGCAACAAGGAGGGCAGGAGGCCGACAGCAGCGCAACGCCGCACGTAGGCCACATCGCAGACGACCTCCTCCAGATCCTTCACCTGTCCCGACCTTGCCAGGTGGTAGGGCAGGGAGTCCAGGACCTGAGGATCCTCGGGAGTGAGTCGGTAGAGCCTGTCCAGGGTCGCCGAGAGCGCCCTATGAAGCATCTCTTCCTTCCTAGCCCCGCCCGCTCCTCCGAGGTACCTCTCCCTCACGGCCTCCTCCCAACCGCCTGGCTTGATCAGGAGCACCCCTTCCATCAGGCTCTGCTCAGTCGGCTGCACGAACCCCTCCAGGCTGTTGAGCAAGACGGAGAGCTTCGCCGAGGGCAGGAACTCCTCCACTGTCGGTTGGGCCCCGCCCAGGAACTCTCCTATCTTTCTGGCGGTCTTCTTGGCCAGCTCCGGCTGTTCTCTGCAGAGGTGGAGGCACCTCACGGCCTCCCTCAGTGAGGCGTCCGTCAGCCCACACCCGGAGTGAGTCGCGACGGCGAGCAGGGAGAGGGCGTCGCCCACGCACTCCTGACCGAGCTCATCCTCGCAGCGCTCCATGACCTGCTCCAGGAGTTCCTTGGCCGTGCCTCCGGCTTCCGACAGCCTCTGTCCCAGTTCCTCAAACACTCCCAGTCCGCCGATTTCCGTCGTCAGCAGCCTGAGGTATCCCGCGTTGCCGGCGTCCCTCTTAGACACGACGACGCCCAGCTGGTTGTCGATTAGCACGCCCTCCTCCAGCCGCTTGCCCTGCTGCTGCAGGAAGTGCCTGACCAGCGCCTTCCTCTCCGGCATGTCCAGGGCGGGGACGCGGAAGATGGAGTGGCCGCACTCCTCCTTCCTCTGCTGCAGATACTTGGACCACGCGCCACCGGCGTAGCTGGACACGAGTAGGACCACTCCTTTGGGAAGTGACGGAGGCAGCCACTCCACCTGATTGGTGAGGCTGGTCGCGGCCTTGCTCATTTCAATCCCATCCACGACAATGATGAGGCGACCGTTCCTGTTGGCTGAGGTGACGGCCTCTGCTGCCGACAGCATCGCCGACGCCACCTTCACGCCCATGGCCTTCAGGTCGGACGGCGACTGGAACTGCTGCGACCCGGTAAGCTTGCCGAGGTGGCTGGCGAGGTACCGGAGGAGGACGGAGAGGCCCTCGTGGTTGTTGGCAGGGGGATCGACAGCCTCCGCGAAGAAGGGGATGACGACGAGGGACTTCTTCTTGGCCTGGGAGATCAGGTCCTTGCAGACTTTGCAGAGGATGGAGGTGGATCCGCTGCCGGGCTTGCCGTTCACCTCAACCAGACCTGCGCCGGCCTCGCAGGCGGCCTGCACCGCCTTCATCACGGATTCCGTGGACTTGGGCCTCGGGACAAAGTCGTGCTTGACCAGGTTGTTGCAGAAGGCCTCCTGTTCCATCACACAGCTTCTACCTCCTTTGACGACGGCGGATTCTTCCTCCTCCCCCTCTTCTTCCCCGGCGAGCGTGGTGATCGCGTTCCACAGGACGTCCACGACTCTCTGCCCCAGCTCCTCCAGCCCTTCCGCCACGGGCTTCCCTCGGACCACTCCGCCGTACCTGGCCGGGTATCCGTCGAACACCTCCAGCCCGCTGCTCCTCACCCTCTCCTTCAGCTCCGCCAACCTCCTCTGGTCCTCGCCGTCCTCGCAGACGAAGTTGCTCGCATCGGCCCTGCTCAGCTGAGCGAAGAACCTATCTCCATCCCTCAGGAAGAAGAATGCCCTCCCGCCCATTTCCTCTTTCTTGTTCAGAGCAGCCAGCTCCATCTCCATCTCCGTGATCGAAATTCTGCTCAGCTCTGCCAGCCTCGCACTCCCCAGTCCCAGCCTCAGCATCTTGAGCAGTTCCCTCGCCTTCTTGCTCCTCGTCTCTTTCTCCTCGAGGTAAGCCTGGGCAAGTGGCGGTTTCCATCCATACCTCTCACCCAGGAAGCCCACGAAGAGCTGGCATCTCTCCGCCTCTTTGAGACAGGCCAGCACCTGGGACAATCCACCGTCGGAGCCGCCGCTCCCCGCCGTCAGGGAGTGCGAAACGGACAAAAAATCTTCCCCGTCCAAGTCGGCGGACGACTCAGTGATTCCCCATCGCAGGTCGATCACCTGCACCTCCACGTGCAGCTTGCGGGCCCTGCGCCTGAGCTCCGGCATGACGAACCTGTTGAGCAGGTCCCTCTCGCCGTGCATGTCCCTGAAGGTGGAGGAGACAAACACCCGCACCCTCTTCCACTTGGGGGTGGACCCGACGTCCTGCAGCAGCTCCCTAGGCAGGACGGTCTCGAAGTCCTTCCTGGCCGGAGGCGCCAGGTTGTAGCGCCTGTCCGCGCACTCCACCAGGTCCACCTGTCCGTTTCCGCCAGAGTTGGCGAGACACTGGAAGATGGTCTCGCTGAAACCGGAGACAAAGAAGTCGTTGGAATGCCTCTCTTCTTCCTCATCTCTCTTCTTGCCCCGGCCGCCTCCCTCGATGTTGACGCAGGCCAAGACAAGGTCGGGATTGACCAGATGCCTGTAATGCTTTGCCCACTGCTTCAAGGCGTCAAAGTTGCCGTCTTGGGACTCCAAGAGCCCGGGGATCACCACCAGGTTGTCAATCCACTCCAGGTCCCCGAGGACCTTGCGCAGCAGGTCGAGCTCCGCCACCTTGCTGCTCCCCCTGCCTCTGCCCACCTTCAGGGAGACCTTGGCCACTCCTTCCAACAGCCCATCCCTGGCCTCCAAGGCCTCTTTCGTCACGTCCTGCAGTCCCAAGGCGCAGTTGTAAGCGACGACGCGCGGTTCCTCTGCGGCGGAGGCGGCCATCAGGCCAAAGAGGATGCCCGCCTCCCTCAGGGTAGCGCCCTTCCTGACGACCCCCCTGACGCCGCCAAAGTCCTTGTCCATGTCGCGCCCGGCTGCTACCAGCACGAGAGTGCGCCCGCGCAGGGGAGGGATGTTCTGGGCGGTGGCGATGGCCACGGCCCTCTCCAGGGCGCGTCTCAAAGGGACGATCGCCCTCTTGTTCATGGTGGACTGGCGGCGCTTCAGCTTGGTCAGCTTCATCTGCTGGATGTCCTTCTCCTCCTTGGTCAGCTCTTTCTGTCGAGGTTTCTTGTTATCGAGCTCTGCTGAGCAAACGCTGCAGAGAAGAAGAAATTTTCCAGGTTAGAGCTTGAAAAATGAAAGGTTAACCATACCACATTATATTTAATTAAATTATTAAGTACGAATTACAAAACAACCTTTCGTTTCTTACCCGTCAAGATCGTCCAGCACGTCGAAGGCGGTGAAGAACCTGAAGGGGAACATCCTGCTCCCGGCCACGGCCTTCTCGTTGGAGATGTACTTGCAGACGGCCGTGACGTGGGCGTCGTCCACCCCGGAGAGAACCAGGTTGCGCAGGTTACGGACGGCGGCCATGTAGGGCAGCTTGCGGTGGTCGATCAACTCTTGCCAGACCCAGGCCTTGTTGCCGTGCCTGAGGGGGAGGGCATTCGTGGGAATTTGATCATTCAAAATTGTTAGAAAGTTGATGTGGCTTTCTTTCTCTATAAGATGGTACTACTGTACGAGTACGGTACGTACAACGTATGTAGGAGATAGCTTTTATCTATCTGGGTTGACTTTTAGTTTTAGCTCTACTGTATACTACAACCATTTTAGAACGAAAGGAAGAGAAGAAATGAGAGGTGGCAAGGTCGTAGATTTTTATGGGACTTCAGGCCGGGTCAGAGATGCCATAAAAGGACATGGGACAAGTAAGGTGACGTCGTTAAGCTGAACAAATGATAAGGAAAGTTCCTGTCTCCTTCCCTCCCTCCCGACCAGACTCACTCACTCACTTACTTTGCGATCCGCGTCTCCCACGTCTCCGGGGTGGGCAGCTTCATCCTCTTGCCGGCCTTGGCCTCGTCGAAGCTCCCCGGGAGTCCCGAGCAGCGGAAGGACTCCGCGTCTGACGGGTACCTGCAGCAACCACGGAGAGAGAGAGGGAGAACAGTCGAATTTAATTTCATCTCGTTTCCAACTCTGCTAGTAATGCCCTTGTGTGGTGACGCCAGGAAATTAAGAGGAAAGTGGTGAAAGCAATTTTTTCCCTGCGGCGGTGAAAGAAGTACGTACAGTAGTACGTAGATATCTTTGAAGAAGAGTCATGTTTCCACACTTCTACCCAACCAACCCTTAATAAAACTTCCGACTAAACTCCTATAAACTCCGATGCCGAGAAATGGCCACTCGGCACCAAATCGGTGCCCCCTATAACTGCGCCCACTTAAAAAGAGCACCATGCAAATTTTGATAAGAATTGGTCCAACCGTCTGGCCTGCAACCTTGTAACAGCGAGTCGTAATTTGGTCTTTTACCATGGCGAAATTTTACCCAGCAACGCGGGCATCTTCAGGCTAGTACTGTATATGCGTGAAGTGAAGAAGGTTTGATGGAACACGACGACGTCAAAAAAGGGAGCTGAGACCGGGAATGAGATCGGAGAGACAGAGAGAGAATAAAGTTGCCTCAGCTGCCAGACAAAGTTAGTCCCCCCGTTTTCTAATTATGGGGGAGGGACGGAGGAAAAGGGTGAAAACTTTCTTCTTCTTCTGGGCGGCGTTGTCTAACGCGGACCAACTTTGCAGGGGAAGAGGCAGGCAGACAAGTCATTTTTTAGGGAAAAACTTTATTTTTCAAGTTGTGAAACCAACATATTTTTTCCACAAGAAAGCAATTTTTTTTACTAAAGAGAACAACCTAGTACGAGTACGTACCTTGTACACAGTTCCTCCTAGTTCCAAGTAGCACAAACACCCTTCCTTTCTCTTTGTGCACAGTATCGATGACGCAGCAAGAAGGATCTCCCTGTATCGAGGCGCTTTGAGAGGCAATCGTCAAAAGAGCCCACTAGTACAAGACCATCTTTCACCGGGGAAGTTTGCCCATTCCGGGAAAAGAAGAAGAAGAAGCAACAAAGGAAAAGGGAGCCAATTGCATTCGGCCAAAGTTAGAACAAGCTTTTACCCCCTCCTCCCCCCGCCAACATTCTTCGTTCCATTAAAAGCCTGCCAGAGAACGAAAAAGATACTACGCGAAACAATTCTGAATCAGCAAGAAAAAAACATCGCCCACTATGTATAAAGACGATTTCTTCAAGAGGCAGATAGCTTCTTTCCCAGGACTACTAGTACTACAATACTCACTTCTTTCCCAGGATGGCCATGACGTGGAACACGGGTCGGTCGACGTGCAGCAGGCGGACCAGCCTCTTCAGGCTAAACCTCCGCGACCTCAGCTCCTCCCGGCGGCGGAGCTCCTCCTCTGAAACTGCGCTGCCCCAGGAGCTCCCCTCCTCGTCCTCCTCCTCTTCTTCACTGTCGTCGCCGTCGCTGACGACGGAGCTCATCACGTCGTTCTCCCAGTCCATCGCCCCTTCCTCCTTCTTCTCTTCTTCCTTCTTGGCCGGCGGTGGCTGCAAAAAAAACACTCATCATTATTATACGTAGACTTCGCAATCCTCTTTATCTTCCCAACCAATTGCTTACAATATTGCTTACACCATGCTTGTGTGAACGATGGTTGCTAATACACTACCTTTACTAGAAGGGATACAAAGTGTCACAATGGGAAGTCTTTATTCCACAAATGGGGTTAAGCCACTTTTTCCTCTTACTAACGGTAATACTAACGTGTTATAATAACGTTAGTTGTTGCACGGAGTCTGTGGACGGGTTTTCTCCATTGCACACGCCTCACTTGTGGCTTCCTCTCAAGCTCCCATTAGGGACGGGTAAGGAGGCGCTAAAAGAAGTGTGTGTGCGAGAAAGAAAGAGAAGTTGGGACTTGGAGGGGATGGAGAAAAGAACACCGCTCCATCCAGAAAAAAAGCCTTCTTCCTTCCTTTCCATCATCTTGGAATGATGAATTAAGGGAGGAGAGGGAGGGATGTGTGTGTGTGTGTGTATGCTGTTGGTTCTTCTCCACAGGGGCGTGAAAAACTCCCCAAGGGAGGAGAGGGGAAAGAGGAAGTGATGGACCAAGGAAGGAAATATAATAGAGAAGATGAGGTTATTGCGCCGTCATTGCGGAAGGAGAGCCGTGTCAGATCAGATGAAAAAAAGAACGGAGAAAGAGTAATGAAGCCCTGTTCATCTGCAAGATTTTTTTCTGCTGAGTCTGCGGGGATTGAGGTTGGTTGAAAGGAGGCTTTCCACAAGAAAAAGAAAAAAAAGTTTCGGAGTCCGCAAGATCGATTGATGGTGATGCATCGGAGGGAGAGAGGAGAGGGCATCATGTAACCACGCTGTTCGATCTCACAGCCAAATTTTATGCGGCAACACCGGATAAAAAAAAAAGATGATGGAAGAGGGAAGAGGTAGAAAGAACGAAGAAATACTCCGTGAGAAATTTTCTTCTTCTTTCTCCAAGTCTCACGCATGTGAAAGGCATCTGAAAATATGTCCTAAACAGTAAAAAACCCCACCAAGTTTCTTACCTTCTTCTTGGGCTTCTTGTTGTGCTTGGCCAGCTGGTACTCGTCAAAGTCCGGGAACTTTGCGACCATGGCCCTCCGGAGGGCGGCCGGCAGCGATCCCGGGGCGGCGCCCATCAGGCTCCAGTCGTCGCCCAGGGTCTGCACCAGGTCGGCCACGGCCACCCAGTCGGTGGGCAGGCGGACGGCGGAGGACAGGTAGCGCTGCAGGTGCGGGCGGCAGGACCAGTGCAGGGAGGCCAGGGCCAGCAGCAAGTTGCACGTTGTCCGCAGGTTCAGGTCGTGGCGGCAGTACAGGGCAAGCTGGGGAAAAAAAGCCAGGCAAAGATGGAAAAATAACAGTGAAAAAAGAGAGAGCCGGCCCAAAAGCTTCTTGGATGGGCTAGAAATTTATTATTTTTTTTCTTGCTTCCTTCCTCCCTTCTTTCTCCGCGGCCTCTCTCTCCCCTCTCTCCCCTTCTTCCTTTCCTCCTCCTCCTCCCACCTCGCCTCATCTGGCATTCTTTGCGCGAAAAAGCCGAGGCCTCAACGGCCATCTTCTTTTTCCTCCACCCCTCTCTCCTCCACGGCTTTTTCCAGTACAGTCAAACCCGCGCAAACGGGTTTTGAGCCCATAGTTACCGGAAAGTAGGTATGCTTTGGTTAAGTGAAAATCTCGGAAAAGTGGGAATTAAGCGGCATTATCTGTCTGTTATCCAATTTCACCACTAAACCAGGTTCGACTTGTACTAGTACTACGTACGAGTGGGGGGAGAAGGGGAGGAGGCTTAATGCGATAAAAGAGAAAATTTGTTGCTGAGATCCTCCCCCCTCGTCGCTGCAACTGGGACCAGCCAACCAAAGGAGAAAGAAGGAGGGGAACTGAAGCAATTGCGACCACCGCCAACCGAACCAATTTGCAGTTAAATCCATTCTGTGTACGCGGAGAGAGGAGGGGGAAAATGTTAGGGGAAATGCATCCCCTTCACTCCTCCAGCCACACTTTCTTCTGCAAAAAAAGAGGTTGGTTGGTGGTGGTCTCTGTCAACCCACACCTCCCAAGAGGTTAAGGGCAACCGCCTGTGGGGTGGGTGGGTGCTGGGTTGGTGCATCAAGAGTGGTGACTGCCTAATGGCGAAAATTACCCACCGGCCTAAGCTCTAAAATCTCATACTCTCCCTAGTGGCGAAAATGATGCATCTGCCCTTAACATATTTTTCATCATTCACCTCTCGAAAACTCCAATACAAATTCTAATTTTTTTTGGTATACTGAACTTGTATTTTTCTAGCTGTCTATCTCTGAAAGGGCAAATATTTTCAGAGGTTTTTTCTGCTGAAGGTATTGAAGTCTACCCTAGTGGAGGTCCACTGTACGGCAGGTGGTTAAAAATGTACAGGTATTTTTCTAAAAAGCAAACATACAGTAATATACGGTACATCTGGCAACATAGAAATATTGATATACCTTTCACGGGTGCTCAATTTTTTTTTGCTAAAAAGCAGCTCCCCCCATTAAGGGGCCACGAGGACGCAGTCTGCATTGGAGAGCAATCTCGGATGCTCCCCACCAAGTGCAACCGGGGGGGGGGGGGGGGGGGGACGCTTCCAACCAAAACCTTACCAAAATTTAATGAAGCAAAATTAGGGTTGGGGGAAAGGACAATTTATAAATAAAAAAAAA
>JAAUYM010016267.1_pt1 | contig 18946 bp, 13 predicted proteins | sample 7278001 | NCBI WGS metagenome assembly JAAUYM01 (sample SAMN14350224, study PRJNA611818) | marine sediment metagenome | isolation source: surface marine sediment (1.8m) | place: French Polynesia: Moorea | collected 2018-08
CACACAAGTTGCGAGTCACTCAAAATCCTGTCTCGGTGCGACCTCCTCTTTCTTGTTTCCCTCCTCCTCCTCCTCCTCCCCCTCTTTCTTCTTCTCTGAGCAGCAACAGCATGAGCGGGAGGTCTCTTGCTGCGACGATCGTGGACCTGCTGCCGTACGCGGCCATCGGCTTCCAGTTCTACCTCTTCCTCTCCATCGATAGCTGGGAGATCAAGCTCGCGCTCACGCTCGTCCTCGGATACCAGCTCTTCCTCCGCCGGAGCCCGAGGAGGACGGCGACAAGGCAGCAACAGCAACAATAGCAGCAATCCAAGTGAGGTAGCGGGTTTTGTAATTTTCTTGAAGCGCTTTCGTCACTTTTTTTTTAAATGACAAAGAACAGCAGTTTAGTCGAGGCTTGAGAGAAAAACTGCAGAATTTGCTGAAATTCCGCACATCCTACACCACAGTACAGTACATACGTACGTGTGTACATCATCTTACACGCGTGCATGAATAAAAGAGAGGCAGGGCTCTGGTTAATACTGTTTCGTCTGGGAGAGCTTGAGGGAGAGACCTGGAGGATGCTTTCATCCGGATGGTGAGGACATGAAGGGAGATATTAAACTTGTCTGGGGGGGGGGGAAGAAGGAAGAGGAGGAGGAGGAGGAGTAGAAGTGAAGTGTAATTTGTTGCTGCCGCGGCAAAGCTTTCACGCCAAATATAATTTCGTGCGCAGTCGGAGCTAGGAAAAAAATGAAGTTTCATCATAAACAGGGGCAGTCTTACATTGTACCTACGTAGGTACGTTACAGTACTACGTAGCTACATAGTACACAAAAAGTTGGTTCCTGTTCTTGGTTAATGGACAGAGATTTCTTCCAAAGAAAGCGGTCAAATCTCATCAACATCATTGGTGTGAGAGCTCATTCAAAGAGTTGTTGCTGTCCTTGTTTATTGGCGTCCTCGCTTGTACGTAGGCATATTCTCCTAAGATTGTTCAACTACGTTTACTCAGTACCTGATATTTGATGTCTATGGAGAGATGTAAATTTTGAATCCCGATTTTTTTCTCAGGAGAAGGCTGGATTTACACGCTTAAAAATCCACATTTCTACTTCACGTTCTCCTTCCAGAAAAAGGAAAGAAGAATGGGCTTCTTCTCCTCCTCCTCCTCCTCCTCCTCTCCTCTTCTCTCTCTCTTGGGCCTCCGTCTTCCCTTCCTCCTCCTCCTCTTTCTGTCGGCCCTTGGGATGATGAGAGAGGGAATCTGGGTCGAGGCTTCGTCGGAGGCCCAGGGAGGCAGCGAGAGACTGAGGAACGGGTTGCACACGCAGGCTATGCCTGCTGCTACACATGAGCTTTGCCTCTCACACCCACACAACTATATTCAGTTGTGGCAAGTTTTAATTTTTAGGCAATTTTCTCATGATGTAAATCTTGCCATGCTTAACCAAACATTTGAAATCTTTAAGTAGTCTACAACCCCTCTAGACTATCAATCTATGTACTGTATGGTTCTAGAGGCGTTGTGTAGTCTACTAAGAGACTCCAAATGCTTCGTGGGGTAGCTGAATATCGCGGCACTATTCTTGAGACGGAGTTGGGGGCAGGGAAGAGGCAAAGCTCAGACGGCGCCAAAAAACCAACTGTTCTTGACCACCACCAGAGACCTCGAAGACAGCATCCAAGAGTTTCAAGAAATGGTTGAAGATAAAGAGTGAGTATGCATACATACACATACACATGCAAAGTGTACTAGTACTTACTCATGAAAGCCTCAGACCTGGGAAGGAAACCTCAAAAAATGAGATCATTTAAAATTTGGGCATCTTATAAGCTTTAGAGAGTAAAAAATATGTGTAATAAACTTAGCAATATATTTTAAACATAAAAAATAGTATTAAAATTACAACACATAAAAATTTACTACAGTCATTGAAGTAAATCTGATAAAAATTGGCTTCATAGTGCACAGTACATAATGCTTTTTAAAATATCTTGGAAGTCATGCACTTTAAACATATGCTACAAAAAATCTATAGCTCTCAATTTATTCTTCAATAAATTTGCTTGTTGAATGCACTCTTCAAGCTACAGAGAGATCACAAAAAGCCATGAGAAAAAAGAGAGTTTCCTTTCCAGTCTGAGAATTCCATGACTTACTGTACCGAGAGTGCTCAAAGTTTGTAACTTTTTAGCTACATTTGCAATTTTGCATAAGCAACCCTGCATTAACCCATTTTTCTTCCTCTTTGAGAGGAAGTGGAAAAACACGGCGTCGTACTCTATATAGTAGAGAACCAACCCAACGTGTTATTTTCGGAGGAATGAAAAAAAGGGGGGCGCAACGGAAAGGGGGGGGGAGAGGGGGAGGGGGGGGAGAATTGAGGACACTTCCTTGGAAAAGCGGTGGAGCAGCGTAGAATAGGAAGACCGCCGGGGTCTTTTTCCTTACTCACACTCCACTCTCTCCAGTCTGCGGGCTGGATTAGATGGCAGGGTTTGTTGCCCTTTTCTCCTTTAGCTGGAAGCTAGGGTACGTAGTAGGCTTGGAAAGACGTACGTACATGGGTCAGATGTGGATCAGATTCTGAGTTCAGGTGGTCAGTCAGCATGGTCTACTACTACTATGTACTCCTTCCTCTGAACCTGCAACCCTGGAAATTATAAAGTTTTCTTTTTCTTCATTTTCAAGTAAAATAATAAACTTTTTTTATGCCGACTCAAGTATTTTTTTTTTCAGACACATCCAGGAAGAGCTCAATAGCTTATTCACTGAGGATGAGATCAAGAGCATGCAGGTGGAAGAGCTGGCATTTAACTGGTTCAAGTGAGTACCGACAACTTGCCTCAGGTTCCGGGTCAAACAAATTATTGCTGCCACTAAGCCCTGATTCTTGGTTCCCGCACTTGTCTTCACAGGTGAGAAAGCAGACAAATGTCTTAGAAGTGCATGCCTCACTTAACCAGCCTTCTTACCCCCCTTCCAACACTTTGGAAGACATAGGCACGAGTGCACACATACCTACCTACATGCTTGTTTGTTTGTCACTCCATAATAATTGTCAATTATTACCAGGTGCAGTGTCTGACGACTTTACTCCGGACTGCCAACAATGCCAGCACGTCTTTGTGTACACACTGTAAAAGTTGACTTTATTCCTCTCCTACCACCCACACACACTGTGTAACTGCTTAGCATATAGCAAGCAGTATGTATCTTACCTTCATTGTGGCAGAAGAAAAACATAATTTATGCATGAGAGACTTGGGCACAAAATTCCCCCTTTTGCCTTTTCTGTCTCACGTGGAGGTCTGCGGAAGAAAAAGGCACTTTAATCAAGTCCCACGAGTCTCGACAAATGGCACAAAGTTTAGGGCGTCAGGCCAATAGAGGGAATTTGGCACGCACGTGAAGCACTGGCACAGGGGTTCCCAACGCTCGTGGGTCGCCACCTGGGTTACCAGTGGGTCTGCTAATCCGTGCAATTGTGCCACTACCCGTCTACATACGCTGTGGCTCTCTCCTTTCCTCCACCGTATTAGCCGGTCACAGGGTGGACCACAGTCACAGGATGGACCTGCTGGAGACTTTAGATGGCCCTAAAATGGGTCTTAAAGGATTGAGAACCCCCGCACCAAGAAGATGTGATGATGAATGAAGACTGAGGCTTATCTGAGCTTGTATTACAAAGACGGCGATCTAAAACTGGGGATGATGTTGTTGTTGTTGCTGCTGCTGCTGTTTTACTCGTTATCTTGCGGTCCGACCAGAACAGGGTTTAAATGTTAAATAGTAGTACTAGTAGTACGCATAGGAAAGGGATTGTTTGCCTAAAACACTCTCTCAAGAAAAGGCATGAATAAGATTCTTCCACCTGCATATTTCAAGTGCCTGTTGTCTTTAAATTAAATTCGTACCACTCTGCCTTTGCGTCATAGGCTCACGTAGGTGGGTGGGGTACCGGATTCGACTCGAGAAATAAGATATACTACGTAGGATCCAGAGTAGAGTACCCAAGGTACCATAAGGGAGAATAAATTTTCCAGACAGCAGAACAGCAGCAGACTTTCTTGGAAATTAAGGATGGAGTGCCGTGGACACGATTTTAAATAGAGGCCGTCCTCCTAACTGTGTCCCTCCGTCCCACCACGCTAGCGCGCACGACACCGACGAGTCCGGCGGCCTGGACGGGCTGGAAGTCCTGAAGGCCGTGCTGCATGCGCACGGGGAGGGAAGCGACGGCGCCGCTGGCAACTTGGTGGGGTACGCCGCGGAGGTCAGGGACAAGCCGGAGCCGCCGAGCATCTCGGAGGAGACCATGCAGGCAACCACGGGTGAGAGAAAGAGAATAAGAGAGAAAGAGAAGAGAGACAGAGAAAGAGTAAGAGCGAGAGAGAAAAAAAAAGTTGCGGTGAAGATAAGCGTTGCCAAATCTCGGCCTTATAGGAATATGCCATTTTTTTCAGCAAAATATGCCAGATTCGTGATCTGACTTACTGTGGCTAAAAATTCTGCATGCCAAGCAGTAAATAGCACCTCCTGAACACGGAATCAAAACATGGCGAATTTGGTTTTGGCTGTAGAATATGCCAGTTGGCAACACTACTAAAGATTACGTACAGCACTGTACATTATAGCTCATTTCCGAAGAAGAACTGGTTTGGCCTCTTTAGGCGCACATTTTTTTCCGTGGAACTCCATATATATACATAGCATGGTTCTTTGCTTCCCAGAGTGTGTAATTACATATGCACTGAAGCCAGTAATACCTGCTACCATTACTAGTATTGGAACCGGCTATTTTGGTCCAATTCTTGACTACTCCAGAGCTGGTGGACGACATTCTCGGCAAGTACGACCTGAACCAGGACGGGCTGCTCGACTACAGCGAATTCATGACGTCCTTCAAGGAGAACCACGAAAAACTGAAGCCTGGCTAGACGAGTTCGCGTTTCTCAGGCTTTCTCAGGGGAGAAAAAGTGGCTAGAGGAAGGAAGGAGCTCTTCAAAAACAATTTTCACCCATGTTCATCCTGTGCTCAGAAATGTGTGAGTTTGCGCAACACGATTTGGTCAAGGATTGTCTACTCATATCAAGGTGCCCAATAAACTGAAGATTTTTCTAAGAGAAAAACGTCAGTAATTAAACCGATGTCAAAAAACGCTGTGCATGACTTCAAAAATCATCAATTTTTAATTGCAAATTTAAGGATGCGCATTTTTTTCTCGGTCGCTAATTTCATCCTCAGAGTCGTCCTTATTCTCCCACCGCTGCCGTCGCCACCTCCGAGGCTGATGCGCCCTCTCCCAGGTCCATGTCTTCCAGCATCTCCGCCAGCGCGATCTGCGGCACGTCGCCCCCGTCAGCCACGGACGAGGCCGCCTCCTCGGCACGCCTGGCCGTCGCCCTCTTGCGGTAGACGTTGACGTACTGCCGCATTTCCGGGTTCTCCTCCAGGTCCTCCATGAACTCCACGTACTCCTCCCCGGCGGCAGAGCCCTCGTCCTGTTGCCGAGCAAGTAGTAAAAGAAAACTTCAAGTTATGGGAAAAGCATGTAAAATGGATTAGTCTACCTAAGTGCAGATTAATCCTCCAAAAATATCTCCAAAATCCTTTCCTCCCTTCCAAATTTCCTGCATGTGATGCTTAGACACTGATTGCACAGACATCCGGCCAGAAACACGTGAGCGGCGGATGGAAAAAATGTCGTAGTCATCTCTTCTCACGCGCTCATACCTGTTCTTTGGCCAGCCGCTTGAGCCTCCACTTGCGCTTCCTGTTCCTCGAGGCCTTGTCTGCGTAGACCTTCTTTACGAGTACCACGTCCGGGAGCCGCTCAGTCTTGACCTCCTTCAGGTTGCGGTCGTTCACGTTGGAGTTCTTCAGGTCGAACCTGAAAAAGGATGGTAAAAGGACAGATATGATATGGGACCCTACATGGGCACATGTTGGAGCCTCAGGAGGAGGGTCAACTGTTGGATCTCCAGAGGAGATGCTTGGATTATGCCTTCAAAGGGGCACTTGGCCGCTCCGGAGACTTTCCTAGACTAGGCTTTAGACCTTATTAGAGGTGGATAGACTTTGCTAGACAAAGCTTTACTTGACACACTTTGTTTCCTCCCTATTAATCCCTATACTGTACTAATCCTCAGGGTATTTGAGTGGATTATTCATATTCCACCAAGGCTTTCATAGACTCCCAAACATTTAAGGAGAGGACCCCGACTCTGACACAAGGTTCAAATTGCTATTTAGAATCCCCGAGGAACATAGCTAAATGGATTGTTTCTTGCAAGCACAGGTCTCCGTCATTGCATAAGTGGGAAGCAACCAGTTTGGCAGCTTGACAGTCAAACAAAAAGCAATGTTGTAATGCAGTGCAGCGTACTAGTACATGTACAGTGAGTGCACTGTGTAATGCCCGCGACGCATTTGCAACTTGTTTTTTTTGTGTGTGTGAGAGGGGTCTGGCTTCCGGAGAAACGCTATGGGGAAAACGGGCCAATATTGTACTAGTACAACAACTTGTATACAGTTTGCAGACTCGGTTGAGTCTAGAGGGGGATATAAGTCCTGCAGAATGTAGACCGCGTCAGACTAGCTCGCAGACACAGGGGGGGACTTCCCCCCCCCCCTCTCTCACACTCTCGCTCCTCCCATAACTTTGTGTAAATGATTCTCCTAAGGCAACTGAACCATTTTAATATAGTACGTAAACTGCTCGTGTAAGGTATTTGTTTTTGTCCCATGTGCGTCCTCTCTTCTGTACGGTACAGTACATACTGTCGAATCATCTTCTCTGAGTGTGCGCTTGTGTGACATTGAACTGTCGCCCAAGATCAATCACGCTGTACACCACCCCTCTCTTTTCGCTACTATAAATAATCTTTTCTCTTCCTCCTCCCGTCTCCAACTGCACACGTACGTACTACTAACTTACTTCTACGAACAAAACAGTCAGTGGATGAGACAACATAATTATATTGGTTGCAAAATTTTCTTCGCCCTCATGCGAGGGTTCAAGCGTTTGAGGGTTCAAATCTGTTGGCGGAAGAGGTGGATGGGCAGTTCAGTGACAAAGTGGTGGTAGTGACTGGTCATGTCAGACAGGTATGTCCACAGCTTTTTGCGGGGCAAGCAGACGACCCAAAAGTGGAATATAATCCACTAAATCTAAAAAAAAACCAAGCTCAATTTCCCACCCTGTCTGTCACTCCGCTTTGTTGAAAGCACACACAGGCACACGCACACGCCAACCGTGATTCCCAAGTTGTAGATCTGTCATGTCCGTCAACATCACCTGAAGGACATGCCAAACACCACGTGCCTATTCTAGACGTCCCCGCCCCACGTCATCCAAAATCTGACTCCGCTTCACGTATCAAATTCTCGCAAGTTGGGGCATCTTGGAAGAGAGAAAAAAAAGGGATCAAAAGATGACGGCACAAGGATCGGCCAGAGTCAAAATCCCAAAGGACAACAAGCCGAGAGAGGGAAAGTCCATACTACTTCCCTCGTCTCCCCTGTGCAAATATTGGCACCCTTCTCGCGGAGGTGAGAGCTCCGCTAGTTCCGTCTCCGCATCGACCCCTCCCCCCGCAAGTGTGGCCAACCGTGGAACAGACATGGCCCCACGCAAGGCCATGTCATCCTGCAAGGCAATGTCGAACTATGGCCCGCAGGCTAGAAAGTTCCTTTTTCTCTGAGAGGATGATTTATGAGCCTCATTCTCTCTCTCTCTTCTCGAAACAAGCCAGACGAGGGTTTTTCGATCCCCCCTTGTGTGCTCTTGGGAGTCGGCTGAATCGGGGGAAAAAGGCAACGGAGGGCGTGGATGGATCTTGCTAACTAGTACGTACCACATGCGTCATGTAAAACGATACAACGCCAGTTAGAATGAATGGGTGGCACCGCCTTCGGAGAATGGAGGCATGCTGACAGAGTCTCAAGGCTGTATTTAAACAAATGGGCAATTTTTTTCTTTTTTGAGAGAACTTGCAGTCAACTTTTCCCGACTTGGTTGCTCACTCACCCGAGGACGGCGTCCCCCGGCTGCAGGACATGCCCAAGGTGGCTGCGGACGTGGAGGTGGTCGTCGTTCGACCCCAACTCGGACGACTTTACCACCCACGCGTCCGCCAGGACGTGCTGGAGGGGGAGGGGAGGGGAGAGAATTCGCTGTGTGTTAAACCAAGTTTAACGTAGCAAGTGGCAGGAAGGATTAAATAAAAGATTCATTGTCAATGAGTTCGTACGCGAAACTTTCAGCGAAAGAGTCTGGAAGTCTGAAGTTTGAGTGAATGAGAGTGCAACAAGATTTCGCCATTACCTAGGAACTTAATTTTTTTCTCTAAGTCGGAGATTTTCCTTATCCATTTTTTTGTACTATGGGGCACAGTGTCTTGGTACGAATTCGAGTCTAGTTGAGCTTAAAGGATTTCCAAAAGTTCCTTTCACTCCTAAATGCTCAAAGCAGGGAAAATGTACTAAGAGAAGAGCGCTCTCAAGCTGCATTTCCCTTTCTTTCCACCCACTCACCTTCTTTGAGATGGTCCCCTGTCCGCTGAACCTGCTCCTGTCCTTGTCCTTGACCACCTCAATGTCCATGACGGTGTACTCGACCAGCTGACGAGGGATGCACAGGGTGCCGAACGGGGTCTTGAAGAAGCTGGAGGCGCTTATGTCGGTAACTGCGGAGTACAAAAGAAATGAAGACGTAGGTAGGACATCACTGTACAGTGCACACGTTCTCATTCCGAAAAAGTGCACGCCACCAGCAGTTTTGCAATATCTCTTCCGCCCCCCCCCCCTCCCCAACAAAGTAGGATTTGTAAAAGATTAACAACGGTTGCAAAATGCGTAGGAGTTAAACATACGGAAACCTCAGAAAAATTACGGATTTCTTCGGGGGATCATGTAAATAATCCTTGAATGGGCTTTCCTGTACCCAGATGCGTGGGTGTCTGCAGCCACTAAATCCGACTAATCAAGTTGGAGAGGAATGCCTCACGTGAACAGTACGTTTCGGGACAGTACATGTACGTACACATTGGAGAGTACATTACGTCACTCTCCCTGATGTAGTCGGCTACTACATGAACTTACCAACTACCAAAACCTAAATACTTGCTTTCTTCCCTATTCAAAGATAAACTTAAATTGACTTTGCACTTCAAATCAATTGTTTCGCCAGTATCATTCTTACTTACATTGTAAGTACACCACCGCAGTGAAAAGAGGTATTCAGTTTACCATACAGTACAAAAATAAGCAGAGTAAGATCACGCATTCCTCACCTTGGCACGTGGTCGGGTCGATGAGGTGCACCAGGTTGGACACCTTGTGCGCCACGCAGACCTGCCCCATCCCGCCCAGGGAGTGCGCCAGCCTCTTGGGCAGGCAGACGACGTTGTCCTTGCAGACCGGGACGACCTCGACGCTGTGCGTGTGCTTGTAGTTGTAGACGTTGCTGTGGTCGTCGTGCGAGACCAGCCGCTTGGACTGCTGCACCCGGCAGGGGACCATCGTCTGCAGGAACTCCACCAGCTTCCTGGCGCCCGACTCGGTCGGGAAGTAGAAGTCCAGACCGTCTGAAAGTGGAGGAGGATGGGCGAACGGTGAAGGATGTACCGTGGCATTCACTATGGATATTTTGTAAATAAATTTCTTTGCTCCTGACTTGTATCGACAGTTTCAGTAATGTCGATTTAAGCGGTGTCCACTGTACTGAAGCAGACCATTGTCCAAGAAAGCAACATCGACACTCAAATGAGATAGTTCAGGATATTCCCGGAAGCTGTTACCGTGCACGAGTTTGATAGAGGAGCACTCCTTGGCCGCCTGGTACTTGATGATCATCTGCTCCAGGTAGTAGAGCGTCTTCCTCTGCCCGGACTTCTGCCTGACCTGTACGCTGGCGTTCCACGTGTCCTTGGCCTCCACTCTCCTGCACTCGTCGCACATCTGCGCCGCCACCACGAACTCCACGTTGACCGTCTGCTGCATGACTGCGCCGGCGCCCTCCGCCACCTCCCCCTGGACGATCAGCTTCACCCTGATGCGCTTGGAGTGTGGCTCGGTCCACACGAAGGAGGCGTCCACCAGGCGGACGCCGGACAGGCCAGACTTCAGCTTCTTCAGGCAGAGGGCCATCAACTCCCTTGAAAAGAAGCAAGACATGTAAACTGCAATCTCCCGACCTCTCTCTCTCTCTCTAACCCCCCTCCCTGTCTCTCCGCTCCTCACCTCGACTCCAATGCACAGGAGACCCACTGCGACGGCGGGTTGAGGTACCTCTCGCAGAACCTGCAGAACTGCAGCGTGGCCTGCCTGGGGACGGAGGCGGCCACGTCCACCCGCGAGCGAAGACAGGACACGCACGTGTTGGACGGGTTCGGCGGCATCGGGACACCGCACTCGCAGCAAAGACTGTATACGTACATGTGCAACATGTAACATAGTACCTATTATTACAAAAGTTATCAATCTATTTGTGTAACTAACTCACATCTTATGGTCGTCCGCTGCGGCGGTCTTGTCCGTCGTGGACATGTACTCCATGATGACGACGGGGAGCACGAACACGGTCGCAGCTAAAATCAACAGACAACACAAAACCTGAGACCGAGAGTGTCGGTGTCGGACACGCGGGGCGGACCTGCGCAGGCGCAAGGCAAGGCAATGCGCAATGCGATCGTGGTGAAAATCTTGCAGGGCTGCCAACTCACATACTTTTTTTGGTGGCAAGGCATAAATACTGTCTATGACTAAGATATTAGCTCTTTAATGGAAAACAAGTTTCACATTTCAGCGACGTCGAAAAAATACAAAATGGCAGTAATATTTAATGATACGAACAAGACCATAAATGAAATTGTTATTGGCAGCTCTAAGAAGCAGATGACAAAATGAGTAAAAGAGGGAAGCCATAGAAAACTTTAACAGCAAAGATGTGGCCGAAAGATGCCACATATTCTAATAAGATAGTGCAACACAACGTCTGTGCTTAAGAACTTGCCTTGTGTAGTTTGTAAAACAACCCCATACATACAGTTCGGTTAAAGTGTACTTCAAGTTTCCTGTTTGTCAGGAGAGATAGAGAGGGGGGCAGCAGGTTGCAGCAGCAGCCTCATCCTCAGGCGGGCGGACAGGGCCAGGGACAGGGGACAGGGAACACGACCAGGAGCGGAGGCGGGGAAGGAAGGAGGGAGGGAGGAAAAGAAAGAGTGCTCTCTCTCTCTCTCTCTCTCTCTCTCTCCCCTCCCAGGCCAGCACCAGCGCTGGAGACTGGAGAGGCGCCCCAGCTGCAACTAAAAGATTTGTCATCAGCAAAGCGTGACCAAGAGACTCACCAGACCACCACTTGGGAATTTTTTTAGCAAGTTCTAATTTTTTTATAGACATAGTTTAAATATTTGGTAAATATGGATAATATATGCTTAGATGATTTTCCTTAAAAACTATAGCAGCTTTTGCCCAGTTTTAGTTTGGGAACTTTTTAAATCGACGTTTCTTAACTTGTCAAAAACATAGCTGGTCACAACAATTTTTTTTATTGTGGGTGGGCCCCAAGAAGACTTGGGTCGTCTCGACTTGACCAACCTCGTCTTCAACGTCTCCACGTCTTGGACGACTCCCTCCAACCAGGACAGGATACGAACGACCTTCACAGAGAGAGACGACATGGTGACCTCAAGGGGGAGGTGACCTAAAAAGGTCAGGAAAAGGAAGAGAAAACCCACCAGGAGACCAGACCAGTTTCACGAGTGACAGGTGGGAGAAACTCCTCCGGGTCTGGTCCCTTCGCCATGGCTTCAGGCGACGGAGGCGCCTCCGCCAGGGTCTTCCTCACCCCGGAGGGAGAAAGGGACCTGCCAAAGGTAAGAGAAAAATGTCAGGTGCTTTTTTTTTTAGGGAAGGGGGGTGCCTTGGCCCTCCTTTTTTTTTGCTCCTCGATTCTGGAGAGAGGCGTGGGCGGAGAAGATGGCCAATGCTCTCTCCCCCTCCTCCTCACATTGTCTCCTTTTTCCATCTTTGTCCAATGAGGCACTTGGCAACCACCGAAACGTGGGAGTGGGAGGGAGAAACTTTTTTTGGACGGGGGTGGGGGTGGGGTGGGGTGGGGTGGGGTGGGGTACAGAAATGCACGATGACGTTGTCCGAGGGAAAACCAAGTCTGCCCGACCAGTCTCGACAATCCTGCTGTTGTTGTCAGACACCACTGACCGTTTTTTTAATATATAAATTCGGAGATTTTTGACGAGTGAACCGAACTTGTTCTCCTTGTACTGTTGTTGCTGTTGCTGTTGTTGCTGTTGTTATGGTACTGTTGCTGTTATCATTCATTACATTATCAGACTGACCCAGTCCGTTGATGGAATGTGCCAGATGTACAGAATCCTCAATGCACAGAACACAGAAAAAACACTGTTTTAGGCAGAGCAGCGATTTCTCAGACTAAGACATGCTTGATCTCTCCCCCCCTCCCCTTGATCAGGGTGCTAAGGAGACGACAGGTCTTTTTTGTTTACTTGAGACACCCATCTTCCTACTGCCTTGTTTGGTCAATAAACAGCACCTCTCCCTCCGAATGATGACGATGTTATCATTTCGGTCCTGGGTCTTTGATCGATCGTTTCGGGACTCCCTTATCTGCCTGCAGTTCTTTTTTTTTTAATCCGTGGCAAAATGAGATCAAAACTTGTAAAAAAAATTTTTTAGACGCTAAAGCCTTATCATCCCGATCAAGTTTGAAGTCCCAAGCTTCCGCTTTGGAGTTAACAGAACATGAATTGACTGCACAGTGGACGATTTTTTTAGCCAACACATTTTCACGCAACACCTAATAGAGATATTATTTTTTTTTGCCAATTTATTTGACTTGTGGTGCGTGCACTGTGCAACCGCGACGTGGGCGGACGGGATCTCCTCACCTTTGAGGGCTCTCTTGTCTCCGAAGAGAAAAGAAAGGAATCTGCGGGCAAACAAGAAAATTATCCAGACTTGCCCCGAGGAGTTTGAACTGCAATCCTCGGTTTTGCCGTTTGGGAACAAGACTTGCTACAGGCACACGGAGAAACAGACCTAAGAACAGCACAAACAGATCAAATTCTTTGACACGAAGTAATGTAATACTGCTTTTTCTGCTGCCGACACTATCGGACTAAGATGCTCAAAAAGCTGCGCAGCACGAAATTAGCACGGTCCACTTCGTTCCCAATATAAAATCTCTGTATAATTTTCGGGAAGCAAAGTCTCGAACTTTTTTTTTTTTGCTGTGCACTTCTGATTCATCCAAGAAAACGAATCGCGCCTTCATTGGCGCACTCTTAATTAAAGCTCGGTGCGAAGTCAAATTTTTTTATGCCTCCTCATCGCCATCCTGATAATTCTTCCTCCTCCGCCGCTCTTTTAGAGCCACTCCCTCCTCGCAAGATGAAGAAAGAAGAGGAGGAGGTGATTAGCAGTCATCTCTGTAACTAAAAATTAGGGCCTTGGAAAAAAAAGAGAGGAAGATTATAACTTTACTCCTAAACGACCCAGCGAGCCTGCTTGCATTTTTTTGCCCCTTGCCCCACTCCCCCTCTTTCCCGCAAACTTCGCGGTCTAAAGTTGGTTCTGTAGTTCATGTTTAACCGAAAGACATTAAAAAGATGACAAAGAAAAAAGCAATTAAAAGAACTTTAGATGTCACGGATTTTTTTTGTAATAATGACTGATGGCACATGTGTAGTATTTCTGTTCTTGTCGCCTCTTTTCTTCCTAGAACCTTTCTTTCCTCCTCGCCTCCTCCCCCCAAGGTCGAATTAGCCGGGGCCCACTTTGCTCCTCCTCCTCCTCTTTTCCCTTTTTCATGGTTGTTGGTTGAGGAAGGGCAGAGGAATTTTTTTCGATTGCTGCCGTCGTCGTGGGCAACTCTTAAGAAGGAAGCAAATTTTTCCTTTCTTTCCCCCTTCTTCTCCCTCCCTTTTAGTAAACCAAAGCCGACCTTGTCGATTCCTACACATGGACAATCCCTCGGCGGCAGAGCCGAGTCGGCGTTGAAGGAAGACGAGGAGATAAAAGGGGGAGGGAGGCTACACACAGTTCACACGTGGGCGGAAGGGGGTAATGGGGGGGGATTAACCCCCCCAGAAAAATTGTTCAACTTGTGAACAAAAATGCTGTACACCCCTGAAATTACGACTTTTTAGCCCTATACTTTTAAGCCCTTAGTCCCCCAATTGGTTGACCCCGGTGCCCATGTGCGACACAGTGGGAGGGCTCTTCTTTCTCTGTTTCCTTTGCCACATGTTGCCAGAGCGCGTCCGTTTGAGACGGTCCCTGTGAGATTTACGACCTGCATGTAGTAGGTACATACGTAGTACATTTGCAATGTTGGTGCTGGTAGGATGGTTTTTTTCGAGAGGAGGAAGGGGGGGGGGCAATTAATATCACGCCGGAAGCTTGTACTGCGCATAGCTCTTTGAGTACCTCCAACTCGAAGGTACCTCCACCGTGGCTTGAAGGGGTTGTGCTAGGCAGAATTTAAAGTTAAAGGAGGGAAGTCTTTTTCTACACTGGCTGTAAACTCCCTCTCCTCTCCTGCTGCTCTGTGGTCAAGATAGATGTTTACGAGGGTTGATAATGGGCGGAAGGAGAGGTGAGATAAGAGCTTGCGAAAAACTGTGGTCTCGCGCACACCTGTGCCGCATTTTTGGCATATGCTCTGTCTTTCTTTGGGTAAGGGAAAACGGAACCGACTCTCCCAAAAAAATTCAGTTGAATGGTCGATGTAGCCACCTAGGTTGTCGCTCAGTGCGCCTCTCCCCTCTCCACCCACAACTGACTGGTGTGGAGCTTATTCATTGTGTTTCTCCTCCACCTCCCTCCTCCCAGCCTGAACAAAAATGCCACAGTGGATCTGACGCCCATGTACAAACATCACACATGCTTCGTTGTTGCTCTTCTCTTCTCCTCTCCCCCTCCCCCCTACACACACACACACAAACTACACAAGAGCAAGAAGAGGGGGGCTCATAAATGTTTGGAGGGGGAGGCCATCATGGTAGTCTCTCTTTCTCTCTACTCGGCAGGGTCTCTCAAGTCTCCAGAGGAGGACTTGGCACGCATTGGCGTGATCGTCATAATGAGAAAGGGGCGCGAAAAGATGGATTGTCTTTCTCTCTGCTGTCGTCAGATTGGGAATTTGAGACCAGAGCTCTCAAATACTGAAAAAAGAAGAATGTGCAATCAGTGCCAATTTCGGCACGATATCGCATGTCGGCATGTCGGCTACTCCTCTCTCCATCCAGAAATCTGGTCTCTTCTTCTCCCTTTCTTCTACCAGCTGCTTTGCAGATAGGAAGAAGAAGAAGCATGACTGTTTCCCACATTCACGCCGCGTCTTCTTTCCCTGATCGTCATCATCGTCCTCCTAGCCTAAAAAAAAATTGAGCAGATTCTCCTCGGTTCCCCTCCAGCCGCACCTGGGGAAAGAGGGCTCCTATAGGGATACAGAGAGAGAGAGAGAGAGGGAGAGAGAAGAACCCGAACCCCCACGCATCCAGGTCGGGGCTGCTCCGCTTCATGCTCCTACTGGGTACGGTGGTTTGGGGCCCCAGCAGACTTTTCGACATACGGGCCAGATATAGGTCTATTCTCATCGCCTACAGTATACAGTACTATACAGTACAGTCGAGATGTCGATTCATTTTCGCGGGTTGAGTTTACGTAGGAGGGAAGCCCTTATACGGCCCGGAGGTCTCAAAGTTCCACGGTGGGCCCACCGGTGGTGCGCACGGCAATGGGACTGTCAAAAAGGCAGGCAAGGTTCGCCCTTCCTTCTCTTGCCGATCGGCCCGACCCAGGCCAGGCGCAACGCACAGACTGGCAAAAGGGACTTTTCGAGGCAGGTGAAAGGGAGGGAGGCGGCGACGATAGTGCTGCTTCGGCTGCTGCTCCAACCCTCCCTTCCTCCACGCACGTAAAATGGGTTGGCCCGCCCGTAGAGCGTTTCTTTTTTGAAGAAGAAGAAGAAGCAGAAGAGGAGCAGCCCAGTGTTGGCGATCACTACACACTCACACATGTGTCGACGACGGCTTCCAAACACCTTGCCCCGTACCTCCCCCCCCTCCCTCCCCACGCAGTGCAGGCAGTGTTTTCCCCCTTCCATTGCGGGGTTACTTTTTCGGTCTGTGAATTGAGTCGGGAAAAAAGGGAAGGGAGAGGGGAGATTGAAATGTGATCCTCCCTCCACTTTGCCAGTCTGAGTGCAATGTGAAAAAAAAGTCTTTTTAGTGCACATTTCCTCCTTCCACCCTTCGTATTGCTCCACTTCCTTTTAAAAAAAACATCCAGAAGGAAGGTTGTGTTATTCGGCTTTTGAGTTTCTTGGCAAGAAGAAGGAGGAGGAGGAGGAGGCCGAGTTGTTACGGTGCCTTGGCAGTGTCTTCATCTCCGATTACGAAACATAGAGAAGATGAGCATCTCACTCACACACATATGTTCGTGAAAAAAAGGAGAGCGGAGGGTGATGATGAAGATGCTGCGTGTGGCATCTCGTGGGCATAATTAAGATCTTTCACCAGCATCGTAGACTCGTTATCCAGTTCTGGCAGAAGAAGAAGAAGAAGAAAAAAAGAAATTATGTCTCCCCGCACCGGAGGAGGAGGAGGGGACCTGGAGGCCCCCGTGAAGAACACCTTCACGGTCAGAGAGAGGGAGAACGCCGAGTTGCAAGAGGTAGGAGGAAGCTCCCACGGCAACTTTGAGACGTCTCTTTGATGTGTGGTAGTCTACTGGGTATCATACGTAGTATGTATAATGACAGATTCATCAACAATTAAAGAAGCATTTGAAGTTCAAGATTTTTTAAGATCTGATAATGAAAACCAGACTTTAAGTCTGTAAGCAACGGAACTTGTTACGCTAACATTTCTTAAGTTTGGCCCCTATGTACTGTAGTGAATGCAAACAAACGTTTCGTAAAATGACCAGTTGTCTTTTTTTTTTTACTACGTTCCTCGCGAATTACGCATTGGTGGAATATTTTAACCCTTTTCTTGGGGTTTGGGACAGAACGTAATTTATGCTCGCAGTGTTCAAACGTCTTTCTAGAAAGTTGGGGATGAAGGAAGTCCTGGAAAGATGAGAGTGAGAAGATGACTCTGCACTGTTTTTATTCAGGGAGGGAGGGGGGGGAGGAGGGACGTGATTTTTTTTCCCCAGCCACCTTTTAATTTTGCAATTCTCATTTCCTTCTCTCTTCCAAATTTGCGCCTTTTTTTATTGTTGCTTGTGCAGTGCACGCTGGTGGTGGCAGCATTGGCATCTTAGCCACCGTTTGTGGCATTTCCTTTTGTGTCAGATGCCGTTTCTTGTTGCCATTAAAAGGGATGGGTGAAGGAATACTTCCCTTCCCCAAGTGAAGAACGCACCGACCGAGTCATTCCCGACGGGGATCGAAGCAATGTCGGAATCCCGTTCCTCACGAGCTGTTTCAACAGAGGCGCAATTGTCGTACAGTGGCTGATACACCGAAGTGAATTACAGCATTTTATTTTTGCTACTATGGGCATCAGATAGGGAGGGGAGGAGATCAAACGTGGGATTGCGTGCAGATTACAATGGGCAGCCCTTTGCGGAATTGGACCCAGAACAATAAAAGCCGCGGAGACTTAATCACTTTATTATTCTTGTTGCTGCTGCCACTGCTGCGACAATAAAACCTAGTAGGGGGAGGTCGGCGCTGCGGAGTTAATCTTTCCGCGGCTGCTACACAGTTGGCATGTCCAATATGGTGTTGCCACCAAAACTTTTGTTGAGAATAGTTCGCTTTGGTGCTCGGCCAATAACTAATTGGCAGAATTTCGCGAGGGGAATGCCAAGAAGGAGTGCCGCGTAGTGATCCTTTGTCTAGCCCCCCAAAAAGAATAAGAATTCTCCGAAAGGAGAATATAAAATTCAGCTATGACTCACAGTTTGGGGAACATCGGCTGTCCACTATTTCCACTTGGACGGGTTATGGAGACCCTTTAAAGGAAGCGCAATGTTTTTTTTTTTGCGGGGGCGCCCATTGTGTCCCCTACCCCAACATCCGAACATTTGGCCTACTCTGTAGCATGTACCAAGTAGGTAGTACCTAGTAGGCACGCATGTCATGACATCTTGCCCCCCCCTGTCTCTCTCCCAAACTAGCCACTGTTCCTAGTGCTATCTTTTGTCCCCAACATCCAATTTCGAAAATTTGCGCCCACAAAAAGTTCCCCGGAGGGGGCACACAGTGCTGGTTTTTTTTTGGTCACGCTAGCCTTAATCTTAGACTCTCCTCAAACACATCTGGGGCGAATCAACTCTCGTAAATATGAAAAAGACTTGGACAGCGAGACTGGGGTGATATTGGTACTCTGGAAAACATTAACATTGGAGGAGGTCATCAGAGGCCCTAATCGCTCTAGGAGGAGGAGGAGGAGGAGGGCTCTTTTAATCTTCTGAAACCTCCTTGTTCCGACTTTGCGGAAGCAGGGAGCAGCATTCCTCCTCCTCTTATCCGAAATCTCTCCTCCTCCTCTGAAGCTCACACCGACCGATTAGTGGTGTCATTTTTCCGATTCCGTTGCTTCCTTAGTGGGGGGAGGGGAAGAAGGGGCCATCATCCCTCGTAGGGCTTGATTGAACGGTGCTTCCAGCATGTACTGTATAGTGCATAATGATTTAAGCTTTTTCATGAGTAATCACGAACGGTAGCACAGTGGTACTACATACTTGTACCACTTTTTCTTGGATTGTTCTCTGCGTGTTAGTACGGGGGGGACAGGGGGTGACAGCAAGAGGAAGTGATTAAAGAATCGCGGCTGCGGCGGCGGCGGCGGCTGCGGCGGGCGGCTGCTGCTGCGGCGGCGACGGCAAAAGCCTTGTGTGTTAATGGAAGGTGTCGACTGTTCGTCTGTGTGGAACGGACCGTGCATTTTTTTTCTCCC
>JAAUYM010163193.1_pt1 | contig 18933 bp, 18 predicted proteins | sample 7278001 | NCBI WGS metagenome assembly JAAUYM01 (sample SAMN14350224, study PRJNA611818) | marine sediment metagenome | isolation source: surface marine sediment (1.8m) | place: French Polynesia: Moorea | collected 2018-08
AAAAAGTATAAAAATACACACCTGGAATGTTTAAAAGAGTCATTCTATTTGCACTTTTTATTTGCATTTTTTGCCCTTTTTCTGCCCTTTTTCTGCACTTTTCGCTCATTTTATTTGCCCTTTTCTGACAGCTCTAATTGTAACAATAAATTATAAGGCTGTGTGGTATCGATCGACTCGTGTATCGCGATATTTTTAGCGTATCGACTCGTGTATCGACTCGGCAAAAAACTTTGGATATCGCACAGCCTTAATAAATTACATAAGTAGGGATCGAAAGGGTTATCAAATCGTATATTTCTCTTGTTTCTGCAACAACCAATGTGCTACGTACAGTGCTTGTATAATATGCAGATACAGTCCACTTCGGATTAGCGGGACTCCTTGGGAACCAAGAAAAAAACCTTTTAATCCAAAATCCCGCTAACCTGAAGTTCATATTTTTTTTGTCAGAGAGCTAATTTGAGCATATTCATCATGGAAAAGAATCCTACTAATCCAAAGTACCATTTTAAAAAGCCCTCTAATAAGAAAAAAATTACTGCCTAAAACATTGCTTCTAGAGAAAATTCCCCCTAATCCGAAAATCCTGCTAATCCCGAAAGTCCCGCTAATTTAAAGTGGACTGCATAGCCATTTTCGACAACTTGCAAAAATTGTTTTTGATAACATGCAAAGACAGACAAGATGTCGAAGAGACCAGAGGTAAGGGGGGGAAATCTTGACAGTGCAAGGTACATTTTCGCCCAAATGCAGCTTCCCTGAAAAAAACTGGCAAATCTGAAATTTTGTGGGTACAGCAGCTGTTTCTTTCAGTTGCAGTGCACTGATGCGTTTGCCATCCGTGACCAGCGATCAGATGAAGAGATAAATTGCTCGTCTAGGAGAAGATTAATACACTGTACGTAGCTTCTTTAAGCGTAAAAAAACCAAATTGCTTAACTTAACTACTATAGTCATATTTGTTAGTTAGGTTTAGTAAGTAAGGTAGGTTTCCGGGTTTACTACTCTTTTTTCGAATTTGGCAGTTTTTGTGTGAGACTTGCAGGTCACCTGGCCTGCAGAGTACGACGACGAGACGACGGTGACGCCGACCGACCTCATCTTGCCGCCGTCTTCGTGGTCGCGAGTTTGGACTGCAGTTTGGACTTGGGCACGGCCAGCAGCATTGCTGGCCTTTTGTCTGGAGAGTCCCAACGACAGAGAGGATGCCGCGTGGTCGCGACGAGAGCAGCACCGGGGCAAACAACGTCCCGCTTGGGGCGAGGATGCCCGGAGGGGGAGCCACCTTCGGGGCCGTCTGCGGTGGAGGAGGAGTTGTTGGTGGAGGGGCAGGCGGAGTGGTTGGAGTCGGGGGAGGGGGGTCCTCGCTGCTCAAGCCGGATTATTTGCAGGGAAAGCTGGGGGGAGACTCCGGTGAGGATCCACGTATAGAGTATAGAGGCGGCAGGAGGCTTTTGTCAAGTTGACCTGTGCACTACTACTTAGGTGACGGCGGGCGATTTGGCGGCGGCTTCTCGGGGTCGTCGGACGGCGCCTCCGCCACGTCCAACGAGGCCAAGAGGCTGCAGGTACCATAAGAGCAAGGAGCAACGTTTTTGGTGCTGCTGCCGTTCAGTCTGAAGTGACAGGTCAACAATGCGTCGAATGTTTTCACTTCTCAGGCTATGCAGACCATCATGAACTTCAACGCCCAGCAGGCCCGCAAGCGCGCGGCGGCCGGCGGCGTGCCCGCCGCGCCGCCGCCGCTCCTGCCCGCGGGCTTCGCCAAGGGCGGCGGCCCGAACGCGCCGCCGCCGCAGCCTCCGCAGCCGCCGCCGCCGCCGCCGCCGCCCAGGGCGGCCACGCACCAGATCCCGTGCGACGACGACGACGTCGGAGGCGACGGAGGCGGCGGCGCCTCCGACAGGAAGAGGAAGCGTCGGTCACGCTGGGGCGGTGGCGACGCCGAGGACAAGACCTTCATCCCCGGGATGCCCACCATGATGCCCTCCGGACTGTCCAAGGAGCAGGAGGAGGCATACCTGTGTAAGTGCTTTTTTTCCCCTCCTTCCTCCTCTTTGCACTTGCGCTTCCGTGAAAGTACGTATATATCACGTGGCTCGTTTTTTCTATTGCTCATCATCCCGTCATTCATCATGGTAGCAGTTAAAAACGCGAACGTGGTTCTTTCAGTGAGTGCGGTCTTCTTGGAAGACCCGCTTCAACTTCATCATGCCGTTTGTTTACTACATCCGCATATGCCTCGTCTAACTGTTGGGCCTTCTGTGCCCTTTAACCCGCTCTTTTCTAGTGCAACTGAAGATTGAGGACTCGAGCCGCCGCCTGCGCACCGGGGACCTGGGCATTCCGCCGAACCAGGAAGACAGGTTTGAACGGATTCAGTCCAGAGGAAGCAATTGATGGAGGCCCAGGCGAACAAGGAGGGAGGGAACAGGAGAGGGAAGGGAAGAGGGGGGGCGACCATCTCCCCCCTCCCCTCCCCCCCCCGGTCCTGGCGCAAGCTCCTCCCATCTCCTTTGTGACAGCTAATAACGAGCACAGCACAAGTTTACAATTCTCTTGAAATTCGGAGAGTAATAGGGAGATGCGTTTAGACGACGGACTGCTCTTTTTAAGGCGAAAATTGCCAGGAATTCTTGTGCAGATGCTTATTAGAAAGAGAGAAATGCCTCAGCAACGATAATCTTACTTTTTCCCCCAAACTAGCGCAGATTTGGAGTAACAAGGAGGGCTGTTAGTTCAACACACATCAATTAATGTTCTTCTTTCAGCGCGCTTTTCAGCTGATGATAATTGATCTTTTTCTCTCCAGAGAACTTACCTTTTGTCCCCTCCAGAATTGTTTAGGTGCCAGCCACTTAACGTGCTTTTTACAGGGCAACTCTGGATTATTGATAATGACAATTCTTTTTTAATCAGTCCCTCTCTCCGTTCAGGATAGCCTGGACCGTGGCAACAATTTGATTGTACAGGCGTTATTCTAGGATGCTACAATTACAAAAAAATCTTAGGTGTCTGCAAGCATATGCGCCTATGGATAGTTTACTGTACAAAAGTTATTCATTCCCCTTTCATTGTCACGTTCATATCTACAACAGGAGTAGTGCAATGTGCAACATGTTACTTTCTTTCTTGTATTTACCAGAAACTATGAGTACCTTCCCAGACAACCTTAGGTAATTTGAAGTCAGCCGGCGGAGAGGCAAGGGATGGCATGAAATGATGAGCCTCACCTGACTGGTTTCAAGGTCTACATTTTTTTTCACTGGGAGGTTTGCAGTTACTTTCTTAAAACTGGCCATATGACGAACTACGTTGCAGCGTGGATATGTGGCAATGAAAAGGTCTTTTTTTCCGTCGGCCTGTGCCCCTCTACCGTCGTCTCGATGCTCCCATGTGCAGGTCTCCCTCGCCGGAGCCCATCTATTCGACCGACGGGAAGAGAATGAACACGAGGGAGTATCGGAAGCGCAAGGAGCTGGAGGAGAAGAGGCACCAGGCCATACAGAAGATGCTGCAGATCAACCCGGAGTACAAGCCGCCACAGGATTACAAGTGAGTCAGGATTGGAAGGTGAGTGACAGGAGTACGGGCATCAGTCGTATGACTTGCTTTTCCCAGGCCCCCTCTGATCAAGGTGAGCGACAAGGTAATGATCCCGCAAGAGGAGCATCCCGAGATCAACTTTGTCGGTCTACTCATCGGACCCAGGGGAAATACCCTTAAAGGTGAAAGAAACTTACACTATGGGAAAAATAAATAAAACGTCCCATCCTACTAACTCGGGTGTGCTTTCCAGCCATGGAACGAGAGACTGGAGCCAAGATCATCATTAGGGGGAAAGGGTCGGTCAAGGAAGGAAAGGTCGGTCGCAAGGACGGCCATCCCCTGCCCGGGGAGGACGAGCCTCTGCACGCGTACGTGACGGCCACCAACCCGGAGTCGGTGCAGAAGGCCGTAGCCAAGATCAAGGAGGTGATCAAGCAGGGCGTGGAGGTACCGGAGGGGCAGAACGATCTCCGCCGTACCCAGCTGAGGGAGTTGGCGCTGCTCAACGGGACGCTCCGCGAGGGCGACGGCGCCAGGTGCGCCAACTGCGGCGCCGCTGACCACAAGGCCTGGCAGTGCCAGGACAGGCCCAACGTGACCAACAACGTGGTGTGCACGGCCTGCGGCGGCGTCGGCCACATCGCCAAGGACTGCGGCCAGCGACGCCCGGGGACTGGATTCGGTGGAGGGGGAGACGGAGAGAGGGAGGAAGAGCAGAAGAACAAGATGGACGATGAGGTGTGGAGAAAAAAATTAATCACGCTCGCCTGTGGTAATTCCGTAAATAATAATTGATGTGTGTACCTGTGCAGTACATGTCCTTGATGGCGGAACTGGGCGAGGGACCGCCGCCGCCGTCGTCTTCGTCCAGCGAGAAGCAGGGAGGAGGTTACCAAGGCGGGTCCCGAGCGCCGGGGCCAGCCGGTTGGCAGTCCAGAGGAGGTAGTGGAGGAGGGGGACCAGGGATGTTCAGGCAAGGACTTCCGCCGAAGCCACTCATGGGACCCAGGGGGCCCGGTAAGGAATGTCAAGGATTGAAAAGTGGGCAAAGTAATGAGCGATCGGTACACTTTATTTTCACGGTGTTGCAGCGCCACCGCCGCCTCCGCCGGGCGAGTACCAGACGCCACCGCCACCTCCGGGAACGGCGCCGTTCAACAGCGGTGGCGGGTGGGGAGGCGGAAAGCCGCCAAATTTGATGCAGCAGAGTGTTCCCCCTCCGTGGAACGGCGGCCCTCGTCCCGGTGCGCCCGGTGGCGGCAGCTGGAGCCAGCCTCCCCCGCCTCCTCCAGGCCAGGGCCCGCCGCCGCCTCCAAGGGGGTCTGGACCGCCGCCGCCACCGGGACAGTGGAGCAGCGCCCCGCCGCCGCCGGGCACCGCTAGCGGCGGCGGCGCCGGGTCCTCCTCGTACGGGATGCCGCCGCCCCCGCCGCCATACATGGGCGCGCCCCCTCCGCCGCCTCCGACCAGCACATCCTCCGGTTCCGGCGGCGGTTCGGCACCCCCTCCGGGTGCTCCTCCCTCGTGGGGCGGCGTGCCCCCTCAGGCGTGGAGCGGTGGACCTCCTCCGCCCCCGGGGACGCCTTTGGTGGGCTCACAGAGAGCCGGAGACGGAGGGTCGCAGTCTCAGGCGCCACCGTACTGGCAGCAACAGCCCTGGGGAGGTGAGCGTGTGCCACTCACTTTTACTTACTACCATATTATATGTACTGTACCGTGTAGTAGTGAGTGTAAACTTTTTCCGCATATCCCTGCTTTGTCGATGGCAGGTGGCCCTCCTCAGCCAGTGGCCCCACCCTCCACCACCACCGCGGCCTCCTCTTCTGCGTCCAGCGGGCTCAGCCTGTCCAACCTGATGGCCGCGCCCCCGCCGCCGCCTCCGAGTTCATAATTAACGACGTCTCGTAGTTATTAGCGTGAAGTAGGACAACTTGAACCTATTTTCTGCTATGTTCTCTTTCTTAGAGTTGGAAACTTCAATTGACATCGTATGATTGCTTATTGCTGTTATCTTTTTTTGTGCAAGAATAATTTTGTGCGTTCGTCGTCAACTGTAAATAGGTTTGAAAGGAATAAGAGTAATAAAAATTACTTGAATACTGGGTCTATTTTTCTCTTCCCAAAAGGGTGAGAATAATTTTTCTGTGCGGTAGAAAAAGATTGATAACTTCAAGGGTGTACGCAAGTGTGAGACGTTATATTCTCTCCAGAACTCCAAAGAATTAAGATTCTCCCACTCCGTTTCTCCAGCGTTCTCCAGACTTTTCTTGTCATGAGAATTTAATCATCCATCACAGCCCAGTCAACGTGAGCGGCCCGCCGCACAGGACGCACCCTTCATCTTCTTCCTCCCCTTCCCCCGGCCTCTGCCTCTCGGTCATGGCCACGGCGGAGCACCACCTGCACCTGACCAGAGAGGAGCAGCCGTCGTCGCACACGCGCTGCGTCCGAGTGCAGAGGGGCCAGCAGTGCCCGCCGCCACCGCTCTCGCCGCCACTGCAGCGGACATAGTCCAGACCCCACTCGACAGCGTCGCAGCCGCAAATGACGCACCTCCAGTCGTACCTGAAGTGACGTAAAAGAAAAGAAAGTCTCAATCTCTCTTTAAACTTTTAAGCCAGGACGCGAGTGGTACCACCTCGGAATGCGCATGGCGTTGATCTCCCTGGCGATGTCCGGTTGGTCCTGTACTATGACCCGGAGGAGGAATCCGGCTGTGCTGGACAGCCAGTCCCTGGAGAGCCCCCGTTGCCTCAGGCGGCGGAGAGCGCGATCAACCAGCAGCTCCTGGGTGAGCGCGTTTGACCGGTCCCGGAACCACCCCTGCATTTGGTCGTCCCCGACCTCTTCCGACAGCGCGGCCAGAAGGCCTGACATCCACAGGAGGCGGCGCTTGCTGCCCACCTTCGTCGCCGTCGACTTCAGATGGCGATTGAGCAGATCGGCCGTCTCCTTGATCAGGGGAGGAGTCGTCTCCACCTGCGCGGACTCCACCTCTTGCCTGGAAAGGGTACGAAAAACCTCCAGGTGATGCGGCTTCGCCTCCTCTGTCTCGTCAAGTATGACCGCCGCCAGCATGCTCCTCGAGAGAGGCGTCAGCAGGACCACCCGCGCCGGGTTCCTGAGGACCAGGTGATCGTAGTAGACGCAGATGTCCTGGAGGACGGCGACGACGGCCGGGACGTCCTTGTCGCCTTCGCCGGGCCACCCGACGGATACAGTCCTGTACTCGGCGGCGGAAGAGGAGGAGGACAGTTCTGGAGGGAGATCCCCCACTTCGCATATCTCCAAGCTGAGGCCGCTTCCTCCTCCCCCTCCTCCTCCTCCCATCCTGCCTTTGCCCTTTCCTCCTCCGCCGCCCGAAAGCACGACTCTTTTTGGACGGCCCAGTTCCGGGAAGACCAGGAAGGACGACGTGTCTAGTTTTTCTTGCTCCCAGGGCAAGATATCGACTAGCGGCGAGGAGAAGGGAGGCGCAGCCTTCCACTGGCGCACGACCACCGACGAGTCCTGGTTTGTCCTCTCCAGGAGGTCCAGGGCGAGGAGAAAGCTTCCTTTGGCCACCAGGAGCTGCATTTCCTGGCTCTCGTAGCGCGCAACTCTCACGGCTCTCGGGGTCACCATGTCCTGGAGAAGACGGTGTTCACACCAGTCCTCATAAGCCAAACGCAAACATCTTACCTTTTCGGACCACAGGTATCCGCGATCGACGACTTTCATGCCTTCGCCGTGGGCCCAGGAAATCTCCAGCACCTTGAGCGTCCCGTCCGAGAAGCCAGCGAAGACCAGAGGTCGACCGGGGTCCCCTCCTAGGTGCACAGTCAGCAGCTGGAGGTGCCTCACGCCGCAGTCGTGCAAGAGGCAGAGCATCGGCCTAGGAGTGCTCAGGTCCCATCCGACGATCTGGCCCAGCTTGTTCCCTGCCAGCAGCAGGGGACGACGGGCGCCACCGCCGCCAGCCGCCAGCAGGATGCAGTCCAGGCAGGTGACGGACTGTGCGTATGTCCTCGCCCATCGGTCACTGATCAGCCTGTCGGCTTTCTTGCCGCTAATGGGAAACAGGCTCCTGAAGCCGACGCAGTCTTTCCACTTGCGATCTTTCAGGTGGCTGGAAGCAAGAAATCAGCCAGTTCTCCAAAATTATTTTCTGGCAAAGCAGTTCGTTTAGTCATACTTGTACAGATCCTGGGAGAAGTCAAAGATAACCACGTCACTCTCGCTGCTCTTGTAGGCTCTCAGCCAGTGATCGTCGGTCAACGCCAAAAGCACCTCCTCCTGCTGCTGCTGCCCCAAGGACCCTCGGGGTGCCCACAGAATTCGGTCCAGTCTGCGGTGGGCGGGCGGACCGACAAGGGGAGCGTGCCACACCCCGGCCGCCTTGTCTCCCTCAGAGGCTGAGACCTGCTCCATCAAGGCATTCCTATACTTTGCGCAAGAAGACACGTTACAGTAAAGACATTACAAATATTTTAAGGTAAAATTTGTTTTAACCCTTTACGTACCTGTCGACTCCTACGTCTTGGAGGTAGGGATTCTGTTCATCCAAACACCTCGTCACCATAACCATGTCCAGGTTGCACCCCACGTCGGCTGCCGGCGCCGCCGCCTCCTCCGTCGCCCCCCTGGCACCGGGAACCATCTCTATTGCGAGGGCGCCCTTCCGGGTGGCCACGGCCAGGGTGCCCCCGGAGCCGGCGGACCAGCAGAGGCCGCCGGGAGAGGTCGACGACTGCAGTGGGATGGTCTGTACCGGTCTGAGCCGTGGCCCCGAAGCGCCGACGGAACAGTCGCGAGATGATGACGAGTGTGGCATCTGAAACAGAGGACAACAATCATTTCCAGCAAAGCGTACTACAGTCGTACAGCAAGTTACGTCTCTTTCTCCACTCAATCGCAAAACAATACTTTTTTTGACACAGTAATCAAGAAGAGACACTCGTACGTACAGAAGCCTGGGTATCACAAATCTCATTTTAGCAAACTATTTCTTTTAATAATCGTCCGGTCGTCTTTCTCTTTCTTCTTCCTCCTCCTCCTATTTCCTTCAGAGGGAGAAGGTCTGCGTGAAGTCGTACTCGATGGTGGGAATGATGGCCTGCACAAACTTGAGGAAGACGATGAGGTACATGTGCACCCCGAGTTCCCCGCCGCCCTCCGTGATCCGATCGCAGAGCCTCTTCATGACCTCTGCGTGCCTGCAGGGGTGCACCGATGCCTGCGGGGGCCCCGGCAGGTGCGGGTGCGCCTCCATGGTGATGGTCTTGTGCGCGTGGTCGGCGCTGAAGTCCTCGTACATCTGGTCGACTGTGAGGGCGCGATTGCTCTCGTCATAGCCGAACAGCCAGAGGCGCGGGGTCTGGTAGTACTTGTCGTAGGTGATGTTGAGGTCGTACGTCCTGGTGGCCACGATCTCCCCGCCTCCGGAGGCCTCCTGCGAGGCCTCCTGCTTCTTCTCCCTCTTGGCGACGTCCAGGGTGGCGGCATCCTCATCGATGAGTCCGCTCTCGACAAAGTCCTCCATGTCCACGGCCTCCTGGTCCGAGTCCTCCTCTTTCGCCTCCTCTCTCTTGCCCTTTTCGCCCTTCCCCTCCTCGTCCTCCTTGGGCTCCAGACTCATCTCCTGCACCTTCTCGGCCACATCCCTCTCTGCAAAGTGGTGCGTGTCGACCCACCCTTCGTCCGGGTTGCCCTCTCCGTCCCCGCCTCCTTCCCCGACCTCCACCAGCTTCTCCGCGCGCCCCGCTGCCCCTGACGCCGCCGCCATCATCTGGGAGCATCTCTTGTAGCAGGGCACGTTGCGGGTGATGAGGAACTGCCTGTCCGGGGGAAGGTAGTCCTTGGCCGAGGCCTTGTCCCCGGAGGCCCACCTCCAGGACGGGCAGTGGTGCACCAGGTGGTCCCCGGCCGCCAGGAATTCCTCTGGGGTGAGGACGCCGGTCTCCCGGAACTTGGACTCCTTTAGCAGCGGGGTGAAGTACTCCGCCACCTTCAGCGACTGCGACTTGACGTTGTTGACCAGGCTCTGGATGGAGGACATCCTCGGTCCGGCGTGGGAGTGAGGGAGCTTACGAGGATGGCTGGTTGGAAATCGGGTTCAAAATTGGGTTGCTGCGAATCCCGGAGACAGGCAGAAGACACTAACTTTGCACCTCGCTTCTCTAGGTAGAAGGGTAGAACAAGTTGTAATTATTTTTTTCCTGAATCCTCCCACTTCCAGGGATGACAGAATACATTGGTAGATGACTGGAAATACTTAGAGACAAACGAGGTTCTCAAATTGCCCAGTAAATGTACCAATTACTGTGGATAAACATTAACGTGTATATCTAACTTCATCACCAAGAGCACTAATTTTTTTTGTCATGGCAAGAATACTTGCAACAATGTGGCATCCCTGTTTTTTTTTTCCCGTCATCTGCGTCCGTCGTTTCGCTTTGTCCGTCTTCGAGGTTTTGAGATAAATAACGCAACCAACTGTGTAGTAAGACTTTGACAGGCAGCCGCCAAAAAAACATGCAGAAGTTTGGCTTAGAGGTGGGCACGGGCCGGAATTTTCTGGTCCATGACGGGCCGGGCTGGAATTACCTCCCAAATTTCTGGCATGGACCAGCCCGCCCGGGATAGAGTGCAGGACATTAATATTAGTACACGAGTGCTAAAAAAATTGCTGAAAAAAAATGCTATTACAGTATTTTTCAAGCGTGTTTAGAAGACTTTTTTTTATATACCGTACAGTAACATTGTTGTAGTAGAATTGAAACATCAGCCAGGGATATTCTTGCATCAGCCAGGCGCGGGCCAGTCCAAGCTGAAAAAATCTGACGCGTGGTGACTTGGCTCGGTCCGGCCCCCGGTTCGTTTTTTGACGAGCCAAGCTCGACCAACGCCGCGCCCGCTCTTTGGCTCTGCTCTGCTGTGCGCGCGCGCTATATATAAAAAAAGGGGATTGAAGTTGAAGATCCAAGTGGACTTGGAGGAGTTGTGGTCGTGCAATATGTCGTCGCCTCGCTTGGCAAAGGCTCCTCCAGGCTCCTCCTCGTCCTCCTCCGAGAGACCATTCACGGTGGTGGTGGAGGGCAACATCGGGTCGGGAAAGTCCACCTTCCTGGCGCACTTCACCAAGGCGGTGGAAGAACTCAGGAGGCAGGAGGCATTGGAGAACATCCTCGAAGATGGGGAGAAGGAGGAGCCTCTGGTGGACGTTTTGGCGGAGCCTGTGGACAAGTGGAGGAACCTGAACGGCCACAACCTGCTCCAGTTGATGTATTCGCAGCCCGGTCGATGGTCCATGGCCTTCCAGAGCTTCGTCCAGCTGACAATGATGAAATTGCACCTCCAGAGGAGCAAGAGACCTATCAAGATGATGGAGAGAAGCTTGCACAGCGGGAGGTTCTGCTTCATAGAGAATCTCTACAGGTATGGGTAGAAATGGTTATAATGGGCAGAGTAGTACAGTATGTAGCCTACTGTACCTATACAGTACAATCTTTGCTCTGCCCCAGATCCGGCAAGCTGCCCAGTTCTGAGCACAGCGTCCTGGACGCCTGGTATCGATTCCTGACCAGGGACCTGGGCAAATCCAAGGGGAAGTTTGACCTGAGCGTCGACCTCATCGTCTATCTGAGGACGACGCCGGAGATGGCCCTGCAGAGGGTCAAGCAGAGGTTCATTGCTTTTGCACTCACCTTCTTATTTTTGCATGCGAGACGCAGATCAGAACTATAGAACAGAGATCTCTATGAGCCATAGGATTATGTTGTGATCACCCTTAGAAGCCATTTCGGTCAATCCCTATTTCCGAACTGGTTTCTTCTTGTAACCAGTCACGTTTGAGGCCATTCTTGCTCACCTTCCTTAGTCATATATTGGTTAATCTTTTCAACAGTTTTAATTTTTACTCCTCAAACTGGTTGATCTACTTTAGCAGATTTTTTCTCACCTTGCCCTTCTTCTAATAACTTACTTTCTTTTTTAAGGTGTGGCTGCCAACCCACTGAAGCCTCGGATCTGGAAATGAAACTGGTTTTTTTCCCCTCTTTTTGTATGACCTTTGTGTAGCTGAAAGAGTAGATTCAACAAGAAATGTATTAAATGCTAAATTGAGAACTATAAAATTGGAGCAAATTATATTTAGAACTCATGTGTTGTTTTAAAGTACATGACTTCAAGAATATTTAAAAAATATCTTTTGAGGCCAACTCTTCTCAGATTTATTTCAATGACTTTAGAAAAATTTTATGTGCTGTAGTAATTTTAATATTATCCTTTTTGATTATAAAATCTTTGAAACATGTTGCTAAATGCATCACACAGAAGAATTTATATTACTATCAAAAGTTTATAAATATCAGTTTTTGAGAAGTTCCCTTTCCAAGTCCGAGACTTCCGTGGCCAACCCATCTTACCTAGTTTTTCGGAACTGGTTGATTCCATTTTACATAGTATTTTTTCTAACCTGGTTACAGGCCGTAGAATATTTGATGGGTAGCTAACTTTTTCCTACAGGGCTCGTACCGAGGAAGACGTGATCCCGCTCGAGTATCTGCAGGAGCTGCACGGTCTACACGAGGAATGGCTGATGAAGGGCGGCGGGGGAGAGCTGCCAGCTCAGGTGCTGGTGGTCGATGCCAATGAGGTGAAACGAAACTGCGACGTTCACCGGGAACCTTACCTTACGTCTCTCTCTCTTTCTTTCTCAGGACATCTATGAGGCTCCGGAAGCATTTACCACTCACTGCATTCGCATCTTCGAACTCTTCAGGCACGACGCGGTCTCCCGCAAGAACGGGGCCAAGGTCGCTGCCGGGAAGGACGGTGGAGGAAAGATGCAGCAACAGCAGCATCATCAGGACCAGGCGGTGCTAGCGGAGGTCAACAGATGACCAGTTAGGAAAGTGAGGAGAGTTGGTCATTCTTTGTGCAGTAACAGTGCAGTTTGTTGCATGTACTATAAAGATAGAAAAAGTTAGATTTTTTCGTCAGTCTTGTATTTAGAAAAGTGTATTTGAAATACAAGGTGTAGTGGAAGGTTTTTCAACAGTTGCGTGATAAGCACTAATTCGCCATTATCATCCCAAGTTTCATTAGACACTACATATTTGACACCCACGTAAAAGTATGAACGGATCCTTGCCAATGCACATACATGACCTTACGCATGTCTCTCAGCTACCAATGCCGTCTCTGGCAGGTGGTACGAACGAATTAACCAGCCTTCTAGTATGCAAAAGAATTTTATTCTGTTCCGTTATTCCCTGCGTCAACGTTATCACCGCTCCTGACTATACCTCTCCACCTGCTCTGAATAGTAGTGCGGCGTGTTCAAGTACTCTTGTATCTTCACCGGCAGGTTGAGCCTGTGCAGCAGGTCCCTCGGGACGTGCTGCAGGATGACGAACCTGCACTGGTGCTGCAAGCTGTGCACCGTCTTGAACCTGGAGACCGGGTGCAGCAGCTGCACCCTGAGCGGTCCCAGCCGCGGCTGCCGGTGCAGGAAGAAGAGGTACCGCCCGGAGCGGGAGTGGCCCACGGCGTTCTCGATGAAGTCCACGATGGTGCTGCTCTTGAACTTGGTGTAGCTCCCGAAGCTGAAGATGCCCTGGTCGTGCTCTATCCGGACGTGTCTCACCTTACTGTTCAGCTTGAAGGTGAGGGAGAAGATGTAGTGGTCGTCGCTGCTGTCGCGCAGCAGGAACGACCCGTTGGGCTCCGACGACAGCAGTCGCTCCGCCACCTCGCCGGAGATCGGGCCCCAGTACCAACCGCACTGAAGAAAAAGAGGAGGTCATGCAAGGTTAGAGAAGGGGGGGGCGGAAGCGGCAGGTTTTTACTCACATTCTTGACGGCCTCCAACGACTTGCCCACGTCCGCCGCCCTCTGCTGCTGCTGCTGTTGCTGCTGCTGCTGACCCCTCTGTCCTCCGTCTCCGCCTCCGCCTCCGCCTCCCCCTCCCCCCTCATCCTCAGACTCGTCGTCCGGCATAAAGGCCGTGTTGCAGTCCGGGAGGATGGCCATCTCCTCCATGCTCACAGTCACGTTCAGCACACCTTCCTCCTCCTCCTCTTGCTCCCCCTGCTGCTGCTGCCGCTGCTGCTGCCGCACTTCTTCAGCGTTGGGCACCGGGGGAAGGTCTCGCTGCTGTACACCCCTGTGCTGCGCCCGTCCACCTTCCGCTTCCTCACTTTCCCGTTCGGCTTCGCCTCTGTCTTCGCCTTGGTCCTCCTCCTCTTCCTCCTCGGGCCCCTTCTTGGCCTGTCTCCTGAGCCTCCGTCCGTTCTTGTGTCGCCGCATCCGCAGCCACGACCCGAGCGGGCCCAGCGACTGCAGCAGCCTCGAGCGAGGCGTCTCCGCCGGCAGCGTGCTCATGCTAAATTGCAGATTTTACGCCACACGCAGTTTCCCAAACATCACTTCACTTATTGAGGCGTACACAATTATCAGTCGCTGATTCCACTGTCACTGTCTCGACGCAATGAATGAATGAAGCAGCAAGAAGGTGAGTCATAGCTTAAATGAATGCCTCACTTCCTTGAAGGGCCTCACCTCCTTCCTTACTTTAAGTTGCCAAAAACTGTGCAAGCAACAATGGCCTGGCTCTGGCTGGGTGGGTGGATTGGATCGGATCGGATGGTCCCTTCTGCTGGCTGCAGACTGCAAACTGCAGGCAGCTGGGCTGGAGCACGGACTGGAGGGAGAGAGAAGAAAGAGAAACATCTCATGTTGGCAGCTGTTTCGTACCTTTCCTCTGTGTGAAAGGGGAAGGAAGGAAGGAAAGAAAGAAGGAAGGAAGGGGGAGTCAGAGTTGTTGGCACACGTTAAAGCCTTCCTTTCCCTCTCCCTGCTGAGTGCTGACTGCTGCCCCTATGCACGATGACTAGTACTGTACTGTACAGTACAATGTACATGTAGTATAAAGAAAAGGAAGAGTCCAGAGTGGCTCCATCTATTGGATCGAACAGCAAAGTCAAGTGCATTCGCACACAGCAAGAATTATTTAATGTCGTACTTTTTTCTCCATGAAACTTGATGAAGCATCTTAGGATGTAGGAAAAGTCATCTGAGCGGCACACTAGAAAAATTTAACAGTCTTCTTGTCGGTCTAAAACATAATTAGGAATTTCAGACTAGTTTTCAGACCACAACAACTAGGAAAAACTATGGTATACTACTAGTTCTGACTTACAGTACAGCGACAATTTTCCAAATGTGAGCTATTAAAAGCTGTGCTGAAAACGCCTGGTGGGCACTGTTTTTTTTGGCCCGCCGGATCCCTGGATGGTGGGCAAACTGAACATCGAGTCTGGGCCGCCGAGTCCGACTCGCCTCCATCCCTATTAACGTGCGGTAAAAAACAAAACGAAAACACATGCAAACACAACAAAACAAAAACGCAGTGGCAGCACGAACACATCCCGATTCTGCGACCGGAGGAACCCCGGCGGGATTCTTTGACGATTGTTCAAGAGAGCTAGACCGATCTATTCGGGACTCAATCAGGTTCCGTAGGAGTTGGTGTCCTATAGTCCAAGAAGCAAGCGCACGATGCTGGTATGCACGTCCCTTTCCACCTGTCTCTTCACTCGGCTGATTCCTCGCCTGGCGGCGGCGGCGGTGACCTCGCCCTCCTTGGCGCGACCTCTCTGTGCCTCGCCCGTGAGACGCGAGCGCGGCGGCAGCTCCGTCGGCAAGGCCAGGCCCAGGCAGTTCAAGCGGGTGAGGCCGGCCGCACCAGCTCTTGTTGCAGTGGTGTGACGCACCATTCCCTCTTCACCGAGTCGCTCATTACCTCTCTCCAGATACTTCATCCCGAGACCCTGGAGGAGATGCCCACGGTGCGCACGGGTCTGGAGGGGACGCTGCAAGCGGAGCAGGTGGCCAAGGAGGCGCAGGAAAAGGTCTGGGGAGCAAGAGACAGGGGGAGGAGGCAGGCCTGGGGGGGCGTGGCAGGCATTGACAGGAAGGTTGAGAAGGAGGCGGCGGATGTGAGGGACAGAGAGCAGCACGCGCATGAGGAAGTCGACGACCATCTGCCCGAAGGCTTCACTTTCGCCGACCTGCCCAGGTTCAAGAAGATCCACGGCTGGGACAAGGAGAACAAGCAGCTTAGGTATGTGTGTAGTAAGTACTATGTGCTGTACGTACGTATACATGCACATTTCAGTTTGATCTAACTTGACACTTGACAGGAAGCTGCAGCATCTGTTGTCGCACACCCACAAGAACGAGGACACGGTGATCCTGGAGGGGAAGCGCCTGATCGTGGACGCCATGCGGGCGGGACACCACCCGTCGGTCTTCGTCTTCAGCCGACTCAACCTGCTCCAGGGCTTCCCCTTCGACCTCTCCCGCGAGCTGGCCATGTACCAGATCCCCTACAGAAACCTCAGGGCTTGGTCGGAGCTGAAGACGCACCCAGGATTCATGGGTAGGTCGAGAGCTACCCGAAGTAGCAGCAGGTGGGAGAAAAGCTGAGATGGGTTCTTAAAAAATGACATTCAAGCATTAAATTTACCCATTGATTTTTTCCCCTTCTTGCTTGTTACCTACGTACGGTTCTTACAATGACAATGGACTTCAGTGCAATTTACACGTAAGGACACATACTACTACTAGAATACCTAGTACATACATACATTTCAACTAAAAAAATCATACTAATAATTGTGCACACTACTCATATAAGCTGTAAATAAGGGACAAAAGTTGGGTGTTTATATGTATTTAAAGTCCTGAACTTTATATTTAAAGAACCGTCCTATATGTTGCCCACAGCCGCCTTCAGCCGCTCCTCCATCGAGTCCAAGATCAAGGCCTCCCCCGAGTCTCTTCCCCTGACGCTCCTGGTAGACAACGTGAGGATCCCGGACAACCTGGGGGCGCTTCTGCGGGTGGCAGCCGCCGCCGGCGCCCGCCGTGCCATCTGCCTTCGCGGCTGCGCCAACCCCTGGGGGCCAAAGGCGCTGAGGGCGGCGGCTGGCGCACACTTCAGGATCCCCCTGGTCTGCGACGTGTCATGGGACAAGGTCCACTGGCATCTCGCGGGCACGAATCCGAAGGTAATTGCTCAATCTACAGTAAAACCTCGGTACGGTGATAGTTTAACGACGTGTTTCTGCTTAGTAGATAGTAGTACACTAAACCGGGGATATTCTATAAGGACTGGAAGGCTCTGCTCCAAAAAAATATTTTCTAAACAAAAAGAGATAGACTACTACTTAGTAAATAAAGATTCACAAACAGTGTCAATACTTTGTATATAAAGCTTCGCAGAGCTAGCATGCACGTAAGCTTCTACGTATTATTAAGAAAAATAATTTCCCTTGGTTTAGACATGTAACTATGATAGTAGAAAATATAAATGAAGAAAAAAAATTAATGTGAAAGCCTACTTTTATGCCAACATAGTCGGCTATCAACCTTGTTTCAACGTCTGCTTTTATTCTCTAAAAAGAAGAAATACGATTACAAGATAAGAAAAGCCTACCTTCAAAAAATGACCTCTATCTCCACCTCCAAAAACCAGTACTGGTACATTGGTATATTTTGTAGCCAAAGATCTACATAACTGGCATTCGATTTGGTTTGGAAAAGATTTGATTGTTGTTCTGTTTTGTTTGGCATATCTTTTATAAGTTACTGTTTGGCCACAAAAATCATGTGAAACATTAAATATATCCATAAATTTTGCCATATTCTGCTGGATTTTTGGCAGTCTTTGGCTGAGAGATGACAACACTGGCATAAGCCCCTATTAATAAACTTGAGCGATGAACACTCCTCCCTCACAGGTGATCCTGGCGGACCTTGCCAGGGAGGACGACACGAGCGAACTGTCCGCCCAGTCTCTGGCACACTCCCCGGAGGTCTCCAGGCGCCATGTGTCCCTGGCCGAGCGGTGCAGGCACTTCCATCAGGGGCTTGTCCGCGAGACGGACTTGGACGGTCTGCCGACGTCGCCGGCCTGGGATCCCACGGTCCGGGTTGGGGGCGCCGGGATGAAGTCGTCGGTCGAGCTGAGCGAGGAAGAGGCCAGGGAGATACTGGAGAGGGAGAGGAAAAGGGCGGAGGAGGAAAGGGACGAGAGGTCTCGGAGTACGAACCGATACAGAGACTTTTCCTACTACGAGGTGTGTTTTTATTGCCGTATCTCCGATTTAATTTGTTTTCCCCTTCCAACTCGCTGGTTTCCTCTTCCAGATGGACATCCTGGAGGAGTACTGCTCGCTTCCAATGGCCTCTCACGCTGTGAAGGACCTCTCCGTGGATGCCCGGGGGGGAGAAGAGGTGGTGGTGGTTGTTGGAGGCGAGGCCGAGGGGCTGAGCGCATGCGCGAAGAAGCTTGCCCACACCCACCTGGGGGAGCGCGTGTTCGTGCCCCTGAGGAACGGCGTCGACAGTCTGAATGTGGCCAGCGCCGCCAGCGTCATCCTCTTCCACATCGCAGAAGCGCTGGAAGACAAGGAGGCATCTGCCGCAACGTGACGTTGATGTCATGATGAGGCTCACTGAACCGAACGTCCCAAATAAAGAACCTTTTGGGGTTGACCTGACCCAAGTTGTTCTCGTGACTAAATCAGGGGTAGACAAAAAGACCGGGTTTTATTGACGGTGGTATAAGAGCTTAATTTAAACCATAGTTTAAACACAGGTGGAGAAAAAAGTCCTCAAAAGGTACCGATCAGTGCGAGGGATATGTAATGATCGTCACATAAATAAACATTGAAAAAAAAATAATCACATAGCAAACGACACATCCGGGGGTAAAATGCAACAGCACAAAAAAAAACCAAAAAAATCACGGTGGAAGGTGACGTCTAGAATAAATTCCAGTCCTATCTAGTTATTAACCAGCCACTTTGTCCTCCGCGGCCGACGGCGACGACCCCAGTGGCAAGACGACATAGTAGTAGTACGTCGCGGCGGCGACGGCTGCGGCGGCGACCGCGCCGGCGATGCGCACCCGGTTGCGGCGCAGGAACCCTTCCTCCACTTCCTCCCCGCGGCGGCGGCGGTCGCGGCGCTTGCGCCGTCCCTCCAGCTTCTTCTCGAACCTGGATGGACAGAACGAAAATGGCAAACGTCGACTACATAGCACAACCACAAAATCCAGCTTCCGTCATTGCAATTTACCTCTCCAGTTCCTCCCGCTGCCGCCTCTCCTCCTCCTCTTTCCTTCTCTGGTCCTCCAACTCCTTGGCCAGGCGAGCCTGGGAGTAATAAAAAGCTTTCATACTTCAAGGAGCTACAAGAAGTACTTCTGCAGTCAATTACTGTGAAGCATTAGTGCTGAACGAACCATGTTCCGTAAGTGTCTCAATAAACCCGTAACATGTATAGCGTAGCCTATCGTAATGATCCCCTTCATGTCCTTATTCTGTACCA
>JAAUYM010152806.1_pt1 | contig 18892 bp, 20 predicted proteins | sample 7278001 | NCBI WGS metagenome assembly JAAUYM01 (sample SAMN14350224, study PRJNA611818) | marine sediment metagenome | isolation source: surface marine sediment (1.8m) | place: French Polynesia: Moorea | collected 2018-08
CTTCCTCCTGTTTCCTCCCCCCCGCCCCCTACCCCCACCACCACAGTCCTGATGAGATTTTCCTTTCTTCCTCCTTTACTCCCAACCATCCACCCCTTTTCTCTTTGCTCTGCTGGAAATATCTTTCCGCCACTGTGCACACAAGGAAAATGTGAGGGGGAAGGAATCGAATGGAGGAGGGTGGAGGGGATAGGTAGTACATACTATAAAGCACATTTGAAGAAAACGCACACTCTCTTAGACCAGACAAGACCAAGCCACTACAGAAAGAGTGTGAAGAATTTTCTGGACTTTTCATAGCTTGCAGAAATCCATTTCTTATACCATGTTTTAAAAAAAATCTTTTTCAGGCTGTCTTCCATATTATAAAAGCAACTAAATTAAAAGGAATTGGGCGATGTGATGTGTGTGGTACAGTACAATCTCTTTCTGTACTCTGGTACATGTACAGATGAACGAAACACGGTCGATTAAATTCCTCCCTCCCCAACGCAGGAAGAAGCAGCTTCCTGCACTTGTGCGCGTGAATCATCATCCCAGAAGGAACCAAAGCATCATTCATGGAGAGCAGAAATTCGGCGTCTTCGCCACTTTTTTTTTCAGGAAAGTCGACGGCCAAAAGTTCCCTTCCTGCCCTTTTCCCTTTTCTTCTCTTCCGACGCGGGGTAACTCCCAAGGGACCTCACGCGGCTTTCGAGAAAAAAAGAGTCGAAAGAGGATAAAAGTGTTGACTACAGACTTTTTTTTCAGCGTTTCCCTTTTTTTATTCCAGCAGCAGCAGGAAGCGAGGGAAAGTTCCCTCTTTCTCGACGCAGCTTTCTGATTGTAACGGCACAAGAGTGAGGGGAGAACCCGGCGGGACTAATGGTCATCTTTCTCTCTACATTTGTTTTCGTCCTCTAAATAAGGCCTAACCTTAAGAAGCAGTGGTATTATAAATTTTGCTGATTACAACAGCATCCAGTTTCAACATCAGCTGCTGAAATCTTTATCTTGAAAGGCAAAGATACGCTTCAACGTTGAGAAACATAGGTATAATTTTACAAAGGTTTGTTCCTGGAGAATAGGGACGCTTCCTAATCCTGGAATGTCCCGTCGGGTCGGGAGTGAGAGTCTTCCCTCCTCTCTTTTTCTTCCCTGTCCAAGATGGCAACCGTTCCCGTTTTTTTTCTCACTGCCTTTTATCCCCTCTTCTTCTTCTTCTTCTTCCTCTTCCTTTCTTCCTTTTCCTCCCCCCTCCCTGCAAACGACAATTGCGATGTCAATCGATCAGATAAGCACCGATTCCTCCTCCTCCTTCTCTTCTCTCTCACCCACTTTTCTTCTTGCGCATTCGACGTTGCCGTTCGGGTCGATATCGCCATGATTGGCTTCCTCCTTCTCCTCTTTCTGCTCGCGGATCAGAAAGAAAGAAAGAGAAAAAAAATCCCTTAATTGGGTCATTAGTCCGGAATAATAATGCTCTTTGTGCAAAAGGTTTCCCTGCACACGAAACATCCGTAGTACGTAATGTCTAAAAGTTTGATGATTAAATCTGGCAAAAAAATCTGAGAAATCGTTTGTGCATCTCGTGTCGATTTCTGGTCTTTTTCTCACCGGTCAAACGCTTCTGGTAATTTAATTTTTTTTCTTTTTATGGCATTTAAACAAAATCTTGCTAGATTCTAAGAAATATTTGAGTACATGCAAGACTACTTCCAGATTATTTTTCTCAGCTCGAAAATTCCGTCTGCACGCACGAAGAAAAAAAATACGAATTTCCATTTATTCTCTCCCTCTGCAGTCCGAGAAAGAGGAGGAAACGGCAAAAAGCTCTCTAGTAGTTCCATTTTCCTTCTCCTCCTCCTCCTCCGTACAATGACTCATTCACTCAACTCTCAACGCGGGTGGAGAAAGGAGGAAGAAGAAGAAAAGCTCATCTTTGAAACAGGACAGAAGGAAAAAGGGAGAGATGCTAGACTAGTACAGTAAAATCTTGAGAAACGTAAAGCAACGTTGTCCCAGGACTTCATAATCCAACTTCTGCAAGGATCCCACTACGACTAGATGTTAAATTTGCCCTTTTGCACATGGTGTGTTTTTCGAGTTTTGACTGTACCACCGCGCCCCCCAAAAAGCTCTCCTCTCTTCCTTCTCCCGTTTTATTTCCCGGATGTGTATGCGGAAGATAAGAAGGAAAGGGAGGAGAGAATTGGAAAGAAGACACCACCATTCCTCCTCCTCCTCCTCCTCTTCCCTTTTTACGTGTACTACGACTAGAAAGCGTCGTCCATCTACTACGTCCACCCTTGCCACCGCCACGATGCTCCAAAGGGAAAACGTGCGACTCTATCTCATTTTGGCCAAATGAGCCATAGGAAGAAAAAGTAGTATGTTGGAAGACTCGCGACATGTTGACGTGTTGACTCAGTTTGGGGGAGGGGGGAAGGGAAATGGTCAAAAAATATGTCTGGCAGAGAAAAGCAAACAGAATCCTTTCCAGATGGAAGCATTTTTTCACAAGTTTTACGTCTGTTTGTCTTGTCACAGTTCAATTAAAAACTACGTACTACCTACGTAGCATGGTGAGTTGCCCAGACAGATTCGACCGGCCTACTAGGCCTGCCAGGCCTACTCAGCCGCCTGACTTGGAACCAATTCAGATTGGTTTATGGGCCAACAGAAGTCCAAAAGGGAGGCTGCGAGTTTTTCGTTCTGCTCACTCAGCACTCTGCTTTTGCCCCTCCCCCCACACCTCTTTATCGTAACTCTCCTTGTGTGTCGTTGTTGTTAGCGATGATTGAAAGTGAAATTCCCAATGGTCGTCAAGTCAATTCTGCATAGCTTGCAACGTTGATTGTTACGGCCAGCAATCTTATGAGCGCAGACATTTCCTCTCCTGCAGGACAGGCAGGCCAATTAGTCGGGCCTAAGAAAAAAAAAGCGCAAGCACCACAAAGAAGCAAGTCCTGCTCGTAAAGTAAAGATGGCCGTTTTGTTCTATTAAAGCAAAAGTAGTAGGCCATTCAAAAAAAAAAGTGAAAATTGGAGCTGGAATAAAGTTTTACGACTTCCCCGTTTGTATTAAAGCTTTATTGCGGTGGGGAGGAGGATGCAGGGTAGGCGCTCTCTCCTTCCCCCCCAACTTCCGCTTGGGGAGATGGGAGAGGAGAAGATCAGGGTGAAGAGGATGTTGGCCTTCCAAACCTCCATCTCCGTCTTGGTCGTCTTCCTCAACTGCTTCTCTGCGGTACAGTAGAACCTCCAAATAGACTAGAAAAAATATGGTTGTGTCATTCTTCCAATGGTAGGGTGTCGCCAGCGACTCTGGCAGCAGCGGCGGGGGCGGCGGCAGCTACACGGTGATCGAGCTCCGCCACGACTGCTCGGGCCCCGAGGACGACCCGACCATCCAGACGGACCTATGGACCTCCGTGGTCTACAGGCTCAAGGAGCCGCTCTACGACAGGTGCCAGCACAAGCTGGACAAGGCCTTCACGTGGTGAGTGAGGAGTGCCATAGATAGACCAGGCAAATGGTACGGTCGTACCAACTTAGGCGGAAGTCGGATAACTGGTAATCTTGCTCAAGTTAGAACATTTTGTAGATCAAGCATTGGAAAAAGCTGGGAATCTCGGACAAGTGGAAACACTTGCCTGCCTCCCGGGACTGTAGCATCTCACACTTAGGACGTTTGAGCTGAGCCAGCCGGTGAACTGTCTGGCCATGCTCGGCTGCCACGACCTGGGAAAGAAGAAGAGGAAGAGGAGGAGGAGCAGGAGGAACGGCGGCTTCTTCGCGGGGGAGAACGAGCTGGAGTACGACTTCAACGTCACCGTCAACAAGCACGTCAGGGGGCGGGGGATGGAGGAGTTCCAGATCAAGAAGAGCAACGTACAGCAGTTCTACGAGCTCAAGGGTGAGGGAGGAAGGAGATGCAGACAACCCAAAGATCTAGTACCGTGGTGCACACTGGGGTCCAGTAGTTAGGTGTAGAGTTGCCATCTTAAGTATGTGGTACTACTACCAACTCTCCATGAATGACTCTCCAGGCGGTGAGACGGTGCAGATGCGCTTCCAGTACCACGAGGAGGCCGAGGACCGCGACCAGCAGATCATCTGCTTCGTCTGGTGCAACGACCAGATGAAGAAGACGCCGCCGCTCAAGATAGCCAGGAAGCCAAGCAGGAGGCCCCACGTCGACGACCTGCTGCAACAACTGGTGAGAAAAATCACCTTTAAAGTAACAAAACTTGCCACATTGCGCAACAAATGCTTTGAATGTACTAGAAATTCACTATCACCGATTATAAGAACAGTTTTTAATCTGCGCCCAAGGGTGTGACCGTGCTGATTACAGGGAGGAGGGGCTTTCACTCTGTGGGCACTTTTTCAGAACAACTCCTCCCGCCCGCTGGTCTCCCTCGACTCGTCCGCCTCCCCCAACCGGTCCGTCTCCGTCTCTCCCGTGGCCGTCTACAGGTTGTCCTCCCCGTCGGAGACGTGCGACGCGGACAGGGACCGGTGCGTCATCAGGAGGACCTTCTACTGGCACGACGAGCGGCCGTGCCACTCCAACTTCCTATGCACAAGGCAGGTCCAATTGAGGCAGAGAGGTTCCCAACCTAGGGTACCGTGTTTTTTAAGTGCCAATGTGGTATAGGCCAAATGCTCTTTTCTGATGGAAATACATACTGTAGTTTGCATATGCTACTATGAATATATGCATAGTAGCATATGCAAACTTAAAAAAGGGTTGGGAACCCCCTAATCTCTCTCGTGTTGTCGCTGTTGATTCCAGGCTTGAAGGAGGGATATGCGACACCTACACGGTCAGCATCACCCACGTCAGCAAGGCCGAGAACGATGACGAGAACAACAGCGACGGAGACGAGGATGAGGACGAGGACGCCAAGGAGGAGGTCTGCAAGACGTCAGAGCTTGTCACGGGGTCGATCGACTCCACTCAGGTGAGGAAGGAAAGTCTTACGATGATGGTTTTGCTGCTCACCACCCGACGGTTACAAGCGTAGCAGAATTAAGAAAAAAGCTGTGAGATTTATGTGGTATACTCTAATGACATGTTCCATTACATGCTTAAAGCTGAATTTGTTGCGCTCTCAAGTTGAAAAGTCCCGTCGGGCAACAATATAGCGTCAAAAAAAAAGTGAGATTTCACTGTGCTTTCTCTTTTTTGCCCCTGCGCGCAAGCACGCCAACATCGAGCTGGAGTACGACCGCGGCACCTTCTACCGCGCGCACTGCTTCTTCTGGTGCACCGAATCCGGCGACCTGCCGGAGAGGGAGGCCGGAGTCAGGGTCGACCGCCGGCTGGCGGAGAAGCTGTCGTCCGGGGCCTGGCAGACCCAGGACGTCTGCATCGGGAGGAGCTCGGTCGGATCCCTGCCGGTGGCGCCGCCGAAGCCGGAGGGGGACCCGCTGGCGGACACCAGGTGGGACGGGGTTAAAAAACATTTTGTGCAGGTATGTGCGTGGGGGGAGGGGGAAGAAGAGCCTGCTGAAACTAGAATTCATGCTCAATGTTTTAAGCATTCCTGCTTTTTCCTGTATGATTTAGTTCGTAGCAGTACTAAGTATTCAAGGTTTTTAAACAGCAATGCGTATTCATAAATTGCACTTAAAGTCCCCAACAAGACAGCAATCATGCTAAAATCGTTACCGTTTTGACCTAGTTAAGCTACTATGTATAACCTTAAGTTGATAAGCCTATTTTGATGGTCGTTATGTGTTAACTTTGTTTTTTTTATCCTTACATGAATGGCAGTTGCATGTTTAATTAATGTCTCATACATGTCAGAGAAAAAAATGTAAAGTTATTATAAAGTATTAAACAAGCTATTATGCTTCAGATATAGTATACCGACAAGACAACGGTTGTGTCTGGTCGGGTCCTAGCCAACGTGAGAACAGCATGGTAGATGGAAGTTAGTTGCTTAAACCTGATGCATAAACCTCATTTTTTAAAGAAAAATAGCCGACACTGCTTGACCACTACCCAAAATTGCAGGCTGAGCATCTCCCCTTCGGCCCACTACGAGCTGTCTCAGCCCCACGCGCCAGGACCCTGCAGGCAGGAGGGAGGGAGATGCTCCAGCGTCACCGCGTTCACGTAAGAGTTGTAGCAAGTCACCAGTGGTGGTGGCGGCAAAATCTCATCATTTTGTGCCACCTCCATCCAGCTGGCGTGGCCGTGGAGGCTGCCAGGGTCGCTTCCTGTGCACCAGACTGGACGGCAACGTCTGCGGGGACTACGGGATCGGGATCTCCCACATCGCGGAGGACGCAACCAGTGAAAAAGCCACCAACAAGTTTTTTTTTTTAACGTCTGTTCTACTGTTTGAAACCGCTCTTGCAGTGTCCTCCACCTCCGACCTGTGCTACGCCAACCAGGTGGTTCCAGTCCACCTCCGGGCGGACGAGGAGATGAAGGTGGAGTACTGGTGGATGAGGCAGGAGGAGGAGGAGCGAGGGGAAGGAGGAGGCGGAGGGATCCCCGACCAGGTCCAATGCCACTTCTGGTGCAACTCCAGGGGGGACCTGCCCACCGCTCTGCCGGCCTCCAACGTCGGATCAGACTTCATGGAATCCCTGGTGGGCATGACGAGATGTCTGTCTGACACACAAAAAAACCGCATCTTTTACTGTCGGTTTCTCCTCCCTCAGCTCTCCTCGCACCCCTCCCTCCTCCGTCAAGTCGACCTCTCATCGGCCTCTTCTCCTTTCATCATCTCTTCGAGCCACATCACCAAACTGGACTTTAAACCTCTAAGCAAGGACAATTGGTAAGAAAAATCTTTTAACAATTAATATTTTCAGTGACTTATTCTGCCAATCTTCAAGTCGATGACTTTTTTTGACTCTTATGTGGCAGTCCTGAAGGTGGTCTTTCAAATTTGTTGATTTACCAAGGATGGTCACACCTTGCGAAAATGCGCATTTCGAGCAGGCTTTGCGCATTTGGAAAAGAAAGATATTTACTAAATAAGATGCAAAAAATGTGCCCTAAAGCGACTAAAAAAATGCACCTTATCTTTCTTTTATGACCTTTCCGCTTGCGCATTTTGCGCATTCTGGCAGCCACCTCTGCGCATTTTCCTCGTCAAGGTCTGTCTGGCCGCACTGGATTTCACTTTTCTTTGTTCAGTGACGTTGCTTCGTCGTCCTGCCTGAACTCCGCGTCCGCCCTCCTGGGTTGGGTCCGTCCCTTCCCGTGCGAGGCCTCCTTCGTCTGCCCCTCGCTGTCGGGACACGTCTGCGGGGACTACACTGTCAAACTCAAGCACTCCAGGTCAGGGAGGATCTTGTGGCAGGCAGAGAGAGAAAGAGAGCAGGGATGCCGAGAGTTATTTGACTTTTTTTTTATTTTGCCGACTTGGCAACCCTTGTGAAAAAATCACTTTGTTTCCGTTGCTTTGCTTTGCTGTGAATGAAGGGACGATGCCGGCCTGGGCGACATCTGCTACGAGCGCCACCTGTACAGGACGGACTTCTCCCCGGGGGACAGCATGGAGGTGTCGCTGGCCCACGTCGAGGGGATCAGGTTGGGCGAGGGCGGCGGCGGATTCTCCTGCTACCTGTGGTGCTCTCCCTCCGACGGGGAGAAGGTGCCCACCTTGGAGGACGAGGTGGAAGACGTCGGCCTCCTCATCCAGGGACTGGTCAGGGGTTGCCACGTCGTAAAGCAGAATTGCCAAGAAGTTTAGGTACAGGGTTTTTTTTCCTTCCATTTTAGTCAAGTGGCGACTTGCGGACGAGGTCGCTCCACCACGACCCGGACGTGGAAGGCGTGGAGAAGGACGACCACCTCTCCCCCATCACCATCTACACGGCCAGGTACGGTTCTCGGCGATACTCATTCTCATCATAAGTGCTTTTATGGAACCAGTTTTTTATTTCAAGAAAAGTATACTAAATTGGGGTAGTTCCTAAACTGAACTAAAAATTGTGTAAATAACCATGTAATGCATAATTGCTCATTGTAGAATATTATCTTTACTATGTAGAGAAGCTTCACTGTACGTACTATACTTCTCTGACAGCATCCAGGACGAAACGTTTCCCGCCTGCGACCACGAGTCCGGCTGCCGCTCCACCCTGTTCTCCGCCGAGTGGCGAGGGCTGGGCCTCTGCCACCTCAACGCCGCCTGCACCAGGATGGAAGGAAGCACCTGCGGGGACCACGCCGTCGCCGTCTACAGGAGCAGCGACGACGACGACGAGGAGGAGGAGGAAGAGGAGGAGCTCTGCTACGAAGGCTTGCGCAAGCAGTTGAAGTTGCACCGCGGCGACAGGGTGGGGCTCTCCCTCTGGAGGGCCAACTCTTCTTCCGCGGGGGAGTTCTCCCTTGAGTGCCACCTCTGGTGCGACGAGGCCGGAGAGCTGGGAAGGCGTGGCGGAGAGGGGCGGGGGGAGGAGGAGGCGGAGGCGGAGGCGGAGGCGGAGCTGCTGCAATCTCTGGTGAAAACATTTCATTTCCCAACACATTTTACTGTTGCAACATTTTACGTACATTGCACTGCTAGATGAACGGCACCAGGAGCCTCTCCCGGTTCCAACTTGGTGCGCCTCAAGAGGCCGTCGGCCGCTCCAGAGTCGCCGCCCCCACCAGGGTCTACTTCCTTGAGCTCGACGGAGACCACCTGAAGGAGGGGGAAGGATGCGAGGAGGAGGAGGAGGAGGGTCTTTGCACGCTGGAAGTCTCGTTCAGGTGGCACCAGAAGGTGGAAGGAAACGCTAGGCTGGTCGTAACGAAAATGGAAGGTGCATCTCTTACAACTTTTTTTTTTTTTGCTGTGGAAAAGGTACTTTATGGGAAATGCCCTTGTTAGGAAATCGTTGTGGAAGTTATGGTCTCACTCTTGGGGAAGGAGGAGACCTGGCCGCCCTCCCATCTCTGTCGCAAGTCTGTCACGTCAACAAGATCTACTCTGTGGCAAACCTTCAGCAAGGTGCGAAGAAATTTTCCTGCCAAAAAAGAACTTTAGATACTACGTACACCTCTAATGACTCCTTCCATGTTCAAGATGGAGTGGTCAAGTTGAGTCTGTGGTGGGTGAAGGGCTCGGAGAAGGACCTCGGAGCGCTGAGGGCCTTCTTCTGGGTGACCATGTCTGGAGAACTGCCTCCTCCTCCACCGGATCCGGAAATCAACGCTGGAATTGTTCAACTTTTGGTAGTCCTACTATAGCTACAATACTGTGTACTAAAGTCCTATTATAGAGAAAAACCCGTCTTGTTCTTCAGCTGGAAGACACCAACTACGTCCTCGATCTTGGACTGTCCCCCTCAACCTCATCTTCCTCCGGCCTCCACCCAGCCACCACCGCGGTGTCTCCCATCGTCATCTACCGAATCCGCCTTCCTGGCACCAAGGAAGAGGAGGACGAGGAGAGGGGACAGAGGGCAGGAGGAATGGGCGACTGCGACGGGGTGTACGGGAAGTGCCACTCCTTGCACAGGTTGAGGCTGCTCGGCGGCAAGGAGTGCAGGATGGGATTCATCTGCACCAAGATGGAAGGGGATTCCTGCGGGGATTACCAAATTGCCCTGGGAGAGGAGAAGGTCAGTATGTTGTCTTAGATGCTTTTGAATGCTTGCTGTTCTTGATTAACGACATTTGCTAACGCATGACGTTAGAACAAAATCAGTACACGTTGGCATCTACTCTACTGATTTAATCAGGTTTGCCACCGCGGAACGCTCCACCAGAAGGTCCTCTCCGGGCAGGCCAGGACTGCCTCCCTCCGCCTGTGGCACCTCTCGGAGACCTCCCCGGGCCCCGCGGAGTGCTACGCGTGGTGCACGGACAGCGGCAAGGTGCCGACGGCCAGACAGGCCAGCCAGCTCGACAAGGACACCCTGGACGAGCTGCTCAAGGCAAGCAATCTTACCGCGACAAGTTAATTTGTCAAGATCTGAGAATGGCAAGGTTATTTGGCCAGGTTGAGTTTCCCAAGACTCTCGAGGTCCAGGATCCGAATGGGACCTTGAAGACCTCCGTGGTTGCCTCCAAGATTCGCGTGTACAAGGTCAAAGTCAGCAGCAATGATATCATCAGTGTCGGTAGGGGCACTCTCTTGGGCTCGTTTGTTCAAGCTGCTCGATTAATGATGCGTAACCTGAATTATAGGAGCCTCCAAGGATGAGGTGGGCATGTCTTCCTACATGTTCTCCTTCACCTGGATGGCTCCTGAAGAGGCAGTGTCGGGACTTCTGGTTGCCAGGGGATTGGAAGGGCACGAGGCCTGCGGAACCTTTGGCATCACTATTGCTACTGTAAACGCGAATGGAGAGACCCTCAAAGAGCAGGATGTTTGCAGAAATGGAATAGTCTCTCGCGGGTGAGCATGCAAGCTTATGCAAACAGCATGCAGCCTTTCCCACAGCCACTACCTTCGTATCTTCCACAGGAGTCTGGAGACAAATTCCAAGATTGTGGTGACGATCTGGTGGTACAGAGAAGACACAGGTGAACAAAAAACACCTCATAAACTTGAACGATAAACGAAAAGGCCCTGTGGTTGCAGACTATGACCTGGAGTTCTTCTTCTGGGCCACCGACGACGGCAGTCTCCCCAGAAAGGACAAAGACGTCACCGCCATTGACCTGGCCACTCTCCAGTCACTGGTAAGACGTAGTAAAGCTGGTAAAGTGAGACTGGTAACTTGGAAGCAACTCTTTTTTGGTAGGAGACCGCCGACCTGGGCTCATACAAGCTCTCGTTTGCCGGCACGGACGGCACTGACACCACAGTGCTCTCCTCAGCCAGGGTCTACCGCCTCAGCACGGAGACCTCGGACCTGCAGTGCCTGTCGGACAGGTGCCTCGCCAGAATCAGGCTGGAGTGGCTGAGGAGCGAGAGGAACGTGCTCAACGTAGCGCTGACGGAACTGTCGGGAAATCCCGGAGGAGACTACGGGATAAAGATGGCGGTAAGCTCACCCTCAATGCAGAAAAAAAGCTGAAAGCAAATGACAAATTAAATGAGGCATTTTTTTTTCCTCAGGACGAATCGGACAAGACGGGAGAGACGACCAGTCAGGATCTGCTCCACTCCGGCCACACCTACCAAACCAACCTTGTCCGAGGAAAGGTGGTCGAGCTGAGCCTCTGGTTCGTCAAGGGGAGCGAGCTCAGGGTGGAGGGATTCGTCTGGACGGGAGAAGAGAGCAGCCCCGAGGACAAGATCGTCCGAAGCGAGAGCAATGATCACGTGGTCACGGCCTTGGTGAGGGAGTGGGGACTCTTTATTTTTAATGGAGTAGTAAAAAAAGGCAGGTACTACATACATATAGTATATCGTATTTTGGAATGGATTTCAGCTGAACGGAACTCACCGCATGGAGGAGGTGAACCTGTCCTACCTGGGGACAGGTCTGGCGCCGGCCCTCCACGCGGTCAAGTCCACCGCGGTCTACAAGACCTCGCTGGAGGACTCCCGCGTGCGATCCTGCTCCGCCAGCGACGTCTGCAACTGGCAGCACACCTTCACAAACCTGAGGAGAGGCGCCTGCAGAGCTCGGTAAGGAACATTGTACCTACCGTTGTAGGTAGTATTTGTAGGTAAATGGGTCGGATCAAGTCATTTTTACCTACCTACTAAACCCTACATTTATTATGGATGATGATAACATTGTAGCTACGCGGATTTGAGATTTCCTATTACATACGTAAGTGCGCATTATAAGCTTATCTCTACGAACGAACCATACGTACGCAGTACAGTAGTAGTACAAAGACTGAACAAAGAACGGACTGAACGAACCCGCATCAGTCCGCTTTTTCCCACCCACCCGGACGCGCACGCGCGATGGCTGAGGTGCCCCGGGCCGCGCTGTTGCGCGCTGCCGCGGCGAAGGGGGCGAACCCGCTGCTGAAGAAGCTGATAAGGAGCGGCGGCGGCGGAGGCTGCGACATCAGCGACGCCCTTCACCTCGCGGCCAGGTTCGGCAGGTCGGACTCGGTCAGGCTGCTCCTGAAGAAGGGAGCTGCGGTCGACGCCCGCGACAGGTCCGGTCAGACGGCGCTCCACCAGGCGGCCTGGCAGGGCCACCGGGCGGTCGTCAGGATCCTGATCGAGAAGGGCGGCGCGGACGTCGACTGCGGGGATGCCGACTCGAGGACGCCCCTCCACTACGCCGCCCACGGCAACAGGGGCAGGATCGTGGAGGCCCTGGTCGAGTCGGGGGCGCACGTCAACGCCAGGGACGCCCTGAAGATGACGCCCCTGATGGTGGCCTGCCAGGGCTCCTGCGAGGGCGCCGCCGTGGCCCTCCTGCTCGCGGGGGCGTCCTACCTGGGCCTGAACAGCCTGAGGTGCCCGGCCATCTGCTTTGGCCTCAACTTGATCAGCAGCCTAGGCATGTTTTCAGAGATAAGGCCTTATCTGGCTGCGGAGGTGCAGTTTCTGTTTGAGAATGGTAATAGCGCCTTTTGATTATCCCAACCAATATTGGTATCGTTAGGGGCACGGTCTCGGTGGTGACACGCAGGGGTCGACATTTGAATTGCAATAAGATTTTTTTCCACTATTCTAACACCTGTGCTGACGTTCTAACGCTGTATAAGTGATATGAAAACCTTATTGCAACTTATCACTAAGTTCACGCTAGCAATATTGGTTGGGTAATGATGAGTCGCCATTGCATCTGGTGTGCTTGCACCCCAGTTCCAATACGTTTTTTCCAGCTGTTCGCTGTGGTGATGCTTCTACTGTCTCGGACTGCCTCTCAATGGAATCTTCCTACAACATCAGCCTGAGGATAAGAACGGACTGCTTCTTTCTGCTCGCATGGAACAGCCATTTTGAAGGCGGACAGTATTGTTCCATCCTGAGAGAACTCTTGCTCAGAGTTGATCAGAGGATTTTGGCCCAGCGAGTTGATGGCCAGACCATCTTGTCCTTTGCCTGCAAACATGGGCTTAGAAGTGCTGTCAAGTCTATCATGGTCTACTCGTGTTGTGCACACCTGCTTAACCTGGGCACCCCCAGACCTCTCTGGATTGCTGCGAACGAGGGACATGCAGGTGTGATCCGAATCCTGTCGGAGCGTGTCGAGACCGTTGACGTCGAGGGGTCCACCGCGCCGGACGGGACCACCCCTCTGATGATGGCCGTGGGCAAGGAGAACAGGGAGGCCCTCAGTGCCCTTAGAGCCCGGTTCTATTCGGACGACGAGGTCACCTCCGCCCTCGTCGAGTTCGGCCGCGAGGACCTGCTGGAGGAGTTCCACATTGACGGTGCCTCCGATGGCCTGCTCGACTTGGCGGTCAGGTCTGGGAACGCCAAGGTGGTGAGGTGGGTCCTGGCCCGCAAGCCGGACCTCGGGCTTCAGCTGCTGATCCCGCCCACGAACTCGGTCGGCATAAGGAGGCTGCTCGGGCACGGCACCCACAGGCTGGAGTCCTTCCTGACCAGGATGAGCTCGGCCTTCCCCCAGTTCAACGAGTCCATGCACGCGCACGTGGCGCCGGTGTGGAAGGAGTTTTGCGGCAAACCGAGCCTCTCTGTGGAGTCCGACATCAGGCCGATTATCCTCCGAAAGTTCTGCTGCTTCAGGGTGGGACAGGAGAAGGAGCTGGACGTTGCCAAACTGGTCCTTCTGCCTTGCAATAAGGACTGTAATCAGTAAGGCATCAGGTTGATGTTGGCTTATACTGTAGTACACCTACTTACCGTACTAGGCATCATTACGTACTTTTTCTTTCAGACAAGAAGAATGCTCTAAAGTTTTGGCCCTTTTGCGAGCCAGCCAAATGCTTCTGGACGATTTGCGCCACTCTGAGCTAGCTTGGCTGCGGCCCAAGTTCACCCTGATCGGGTCGATCGCGGAAGGCACCCGCCTCTTCCAGGCAGATGAACTTGACATTTCTGTCAAGTTTGAGGCCCTGCAACAGTTTCCACTGAGAGTCAGCAGAGCCAACGCCTGCCAGCTCCTGGTCGACGAGGAACACGTCCTCGGGCGGTTCTGCCGCAGGCCTGGGAAGGGCGGCGGCAGCAGCAGCTTTCATTTTTTGGCGTTCAACCACGAACGCTTCCTGAGATACTTCTTGGAGGCCGTCAGAAAGAGTCTCCTGCGGATTGAGGTCCAGGACGGCTGGCCCAAGACGCTGAGCTTCAACGGCAAGACGTGGATGTCTTGCCCCGCGTGCCGAGAGCTCACGGAGTCGAGGAGGACTTCCCTGTACCATCCGCAGACCCACTGCCCGGACCGCCGGTGCCTGCCGATGGTGGCTCACTCCAAGGTCGGTTCCTGCCTCGTCTTCCAGTGGCGGGGCGGCCGCCTGCCGCTGAACGTCGACCTGGTGCCGGTCTTCCCCGTGCGCAGTCCGGAGAGGGGACTCTTTGGCCTCTTCGACGCCACCATCAACACCCTGCTGAGGAGGAAGCCGGAGAACTGGACCGCCCACTTTAGGGGCATCATCGAGCAGGACAGGATCCTCCCGGAATGCTTCCTGGAGAGACAGATGGAGGAAGAGGAGATGGAGGCGTGCAGCCGCCTCTCCGACGAGGTCTGCAACGTGACGGTGAAGCTCCTGAACTACAGCGAGGAGGACAACCACGTAGTTCGACCTGGGCAGATCATGAGCGTACACGAGGTGAGGGGAGGAGGCAAGCTGAGGGACGTCTACATCTGCGTCAAGGCGGCCAAGGAGCTCCTGAGGGTGAACGCCAAGTCCTACCTTATCAAGAAGATCGTGCTCACCCAGGAGATGAAGCGGAAGATCTTGCACCCGGACATGGGGCTGAGCGAGGCCTTGTGGGAGGTCATGTCTCACGCGGAGCTCAGGAAGAAGTTTGGGGCGAAGGTGGACCTGAAGAAGTGGAAGGCCAAGATTCGGCTGTCAAGAAAGGAGGGCGCGCACGATGCGTTGGATCACATTCCCCTTATAGGGGGAATACGAGATTACGCTAAATTGAATCAAAGATCATGAGTAATAAGGTTTGTTGTAATGTGGTGTTTGTTGTAGTGTGTTGTAATCTAACTATTTTAACTCGTTGCAGTACATCAATAAACATAGTGCACTTAATGCTAGTGCATGGTACTATAGTCTACTAATACTGAATTACTAAGGAAACAACTATAGATATATAAAAGTTACTTTTAGATACTCAAATTTTGACATCAGTCTCAAATGTGTACTGTCTCCTTTGCTTTCCGTTCACCATTAAACGATCACAACTACTATAAAAGCAATCGAGTAAAAGCTCGCATGTGATGCTGGTCAGGTTCATCTGTTCCGTCCTGGGCGGAAACACCTGCGGCGACTTCGGGATCAGGCTCCAGTTCGTCAACCCAGACGACGACAACGCGGGAGGAGAGAACAAGACTGAAGTCGACGTCTGCTACCAGGTGAAATTTGGCCCAAATCGAATGACTAAAGCGGTATGACATTATTGCTGTTGTCGACCCATAGGGTCGTCTCCACGACCACGTCCTTGCCCCTCGAGGTCACGCAAAGGTCGACCTCTGGTTTGCCCCCTCTGGCGGCGGCAACGGCGGGGAGAGGCCTCCGCCCCCTGAGTTTGAGGCCACCTGCTTCTTTTGGTGCACCGAGTCCGGCTCCATCCCAGCAACAGCGCCAGACACCAACATGCACCAGGGAGTCATCCACAAGCTGGTGACTACGACAATAAAAACCTGTTTTGTTGGTTACTACTTTAATTAGGCTATTTATGTTAACTCATCAACGCGTGTCTGTCCAGATGTTGACACATTTCAAGGTGTCTGCCGCCTTGCCCGCCACCTCCGAGCGGCAGGTGTTCACCCCGCATAGGGTGTTCGTGGTCAATGAGACTGCAGCAACAGCAGCCTGCTCCTCAGACGACACCTGCCCGGTCACCTACGCCTTCCACTGGAGGGGAGTGGACTCCTGTCAGGCCAGGTGAAGAGGGAGGGTGACGCAAGAGCGGGTCTTGATAGTACTCGGAGAGACTTTTTTTTAGATTCGTCTGCACTGAGATGTCTGCCGGCGCGTGCGGGAGCTTTGGACTCACCTTGAGGCACCGCTCGAACAAGGAAGGAGATGAGGAGGGAGGGGAAGAAGAGGAGGAGGAGGTCTGCTACCCTCGGCACCTGTACGCTCACGAGCTGCGGCCGGACGACTCCCTGGAGGTTGAGGTGTGGTACACCGACGGCAGCAGGCACTCCGCCACCTGCTTCGCCTGGTGCAGCCGCGAGGGCGGCCTGCCGGACGGGCACGCGTTCGACGAGGGGAGCGACGACCTGGTTGGGGAGCTGATGGCCGCCCTCAACAGGGTGGAGGAGGTCGAGTTCTCGGCGGAACCGGCCAGCCACGCGCTGTCTCCCGTCGTAGCCTACAGGGTGGAGCATAATCAGGTGGTGCCTACATGCCAGACTTGAGAATAACTTAAGAATTATTTCAAAATGTCATTCTCCAAACTCGGTTTTATGCAGAACCATATATGGATTCAGTTTTCACCCTATTCTCCAGACCTGGCCAGGTGGTGTCTGTTTCCTATTTCTGGAGATAAAAAAATCTATTGGATGGACCACTCGGCAGTAACTCATAGCCGTGAAGAGGTCTCTGAGAAGACTCGCAAAAAAATGTTTCCTGCATGTATTTGAGAAGTGCTTGCCATATTCCGTTAAAGTGGAGGCGGAACGTGGAAACAAAGCTAGAAATATGCATTGTTCTAATTACGTAATGGTTTTTGGGATATAACCGAGTTTATAATTAATCTTAAGTATTGTACAGCCCTCGTATATGTGTTACTACGCAAGTCGACAGGTATGCAAGGAGGTTTTTTGTTTGTTTCAGACTTCTGTAGAGACGGAGCAATGTGGACAGGACAGAAGATGCAGAAAACATTACCAGTTCAAGTGGTAAGAAAATAAGTTTATTGCAGTACTAATGCGGATTGGTGTGCTTAGGTTGTATGTTACTACCCGCAGGTACGGCCGGGACAGGTGCTCAGGGGTCGTCCTCTGCACCAAGCTGACGGACAACGCGTGCGGGGACTACGGGATCGTCCTTTCTGCTGCAGACACAGGTCGGTACCCCATATAAAAAATTATTCATGCAGAAGCAAAGCATATCTCCGCTTCACTTGCAGATGATGACGACTCCTCCGCGGACTCTCGCCAGGTGGTCTGCCACCCTGGAGCCGCCCACGGCTTCGTCCTGTCCTCCCTGGGCACCCTGGACCTGACCCTGTGGTGGGCAGAGGGCGCCAGGTTTCGGGCCGCCTGCTACGCCTGGTGCACCCAGTTCGGGCACCTGCCCTCTGGACCGCCTGGATCCTCCCTCGGAAGTTCGGACCTGGCCGCACTGGTATGTAGTAGCTCCTAGTGGTACAGGTACATAAACTGGGCATCTTGTTAAAAAAAAATATGGTGAAAGAAGTGAAAGAGGTGTTTCAGGTCGATGGTTCAAGATCCTTGAGGCGAATTGAGCTGGACCAGAAGTATGATCCCTACGTGGCACCTTCCGTCGTCTACGGCGTCACGTCGGTACGGACAATTGGGGACAATGTGAAATGAATGTCTCCCAAAAAAGGGTGTTTTTTTCCCATTCAGCACTGCAATGCTGGCGAATGCTCCGAATCCGTTTGCTCCCACGAACACGAGCTGACCTGGATGGGCAGACAGAGGGCAAACGTCACGCTCGCGTGCGTCGGGGGAAGTGACGAAGTTCTTTGCGGCTCGTACGGTGCCAGGGTGGCGTTTGGCGGGGAGGAACACTTTCAAGACGGTGAGACCGGTTTTCTTTCAAATACCGTATAAGTGTACGTACTATAATCGTGTAAATCATTTTCTTTTCCAGTCTGCTACCTGAACAGCACGTACAGCGGTGAGGTCTCTCCGGGAGGAAAGATCCGATTGGAATTCTGGAGGGCCAGACACGCCGTCGCTCCGAAGGAGGCCCAGTGCTACCTGTGGTCCTCCCTGGAGGAGGACGACAGCGACGACGACATCGGGTCGGAGGCGTTTGGAGACCTCGTGATCAGTCTGGTGAGACTTTTCCTATGACGCAAACGTGTACTACCGTACATTGCATTATTAAAGAATTTTTTTCTTCAATAGACGAACAGCAGTCTCCGGACCAGAGAAACGCGTCTCGGCGGACCCTTCCACGGCGGCGACGCCTTTGACCAGGATGAGGAAGTCCCCGACACGAACGCCTCCCCGGTCTTTGTGTACGGCCTGGGCGGACAGGAGCTCTTTGACCAAGAATCTTCGGACGACGAAACTGATGAAGAGAATCAGGATCAGGAGGAGGACGAGAAGGAAGCTGGGGAAGGCGGGAGCAGGCTCTCATTCGATGAGCCCGCCAGCCAAGATGTTGGACCTCCACCGGATGGAGGTCCATCGAGGATTTCGTACAGGCATCGATTCCACTGGCTTGCCGCTCAGGTCAGGAAAGAAAAAAAAAGGCGTTTTATAACTACTGTATAAGCAAAAACCCTTCGCTTCCCATGTCCAGACTTGCCACTCCCACTTGGTCTGCCCGACGCTGGTCGGCAACGTCTGCGGCAGCTTCGGCGTCGCCGCCCACTACCGCAGCGGCGGCGACGGCGACGACGACAGCAGCAGCAGCATCAGGTCTGTGGACGTCTGCAGCCAGGGGACGGTGGTGGAGGCGGAGCTGGGGCCGGGGGACGCGGTGGAAGTGGAGGTGTGGAGGGCCGCGGAGGCCGCCGCGAGCCCCACGGCGCGCTGCTACTTCTGGTGCACCGAGGACGGGGAGTTGCCCGTCCTCGAACTCGGCGGCGACGACGTCGGAGGAGGTGGCGTAGGCCAACTAGTGGAAGAATTGGTGAGTCGAATATGCTTCTTGATAGACTATACGGCATGTGCTATGTATTATCTTACAAAGATCATTCTCCCTCCCATCTCGTCCTTTCTCGATTCACTAATGAACTATTGC
>JAAUYM010011275.1_pt1 | contig 18891 bp, 23 predicted proteins | sample 7278001 | NCBI WGS metagenome assembly JAAUYM01 (sample SAMN14350224, study PRJNA611818) | marine sediment metagenome | isolation source: surface marine sediment (1.8m) | place: French Polynesia: Moorea | collected 2018-08
TGAAACCGGGCACGGCTCTGTTCACACTGGCTGCGTTGGTAGGGTTATGCTCGGGATTCTTCATTGCCTTTGCCAAGATTCTCGTCAGGTACATGGCCACCACCGAACCGGTTATGCGAACGGTATTTTATTTTAGTGTGACCTCTACTACCTACTCTGGCCTGCTCATGTTATGGCTATGGCAACCACCGGCATTATTCGATGTCGGTATCATGGTGCTGGCGGGTATCTGTGCAACAGGAGGGCAAACACTACTGACCTATGCGTTTACGCATAACGAAGCCGTCAGCGTTGCGCCGTTTACCTATGTCACCGTAGTCATGGCCACGCTGATCGGCTGGCTGGGTTGGAACGAACTGCCTGATATAGGATCCAGTATCGGCGCCATCATTGTCATCGGTGCCTGCCTGTCGCTGTCGTTGCAGGGCAAACTGCCCAACCCGTGGCGATTAAGAAAACCGGCTAACTGATTGCTTACAGCTCGCGTCCGAACAACATTGCAATAAACTGTTGTCGCTGTTGTTTGGAAGACTGTCGGTAAAATTCATAACGAACATGTTCTTCAGGTTGTGCAAAATTCAGTTCAATCCCCCATAACGGCGTCGATGATAGCGGGCTGATGGAGTAACGTATATCACCAAGAATATTGTCACGTCCAGGATAGTAAGCAACATAACCATCTGAAAATTTATCAAAGCGTTGTATATCTATATATAAGGTACTGGCTGTGGCGATCGAGCCTGGCAATGAGTTGTCATCAAAGCGGGGAATAGTATCGCCTGAATAATACTTGCTATCAGTACCGACACGTATGGCATCAATATAGTAGGTGTTGCCGGAAAGATAGATCGAACGCCATAGCAACAGGTTACCAATTGTTGGTTTGACAACATGTTTTTCAACAACGTGACCGCGCTCGGCAACAATGTCATCCAGCATTGACTCGGCCCGTTGCAATTGCACCACACCAAGCAGCAGGTAACAGCCGGCAAACAAAAGACCAATGCGACTAAACAAGGCCTGCTGTTTTTTAAACGCAAAAATGATCGCGATGATCAAGCCCAGCGTAAACACTGGATCAATAATAGAGATAATATGCCAGGCATAGCGCTTGTCCGTCAGCGGCCACAGAATATATGTGCCGTAGCTGGTACAGGTATCGATAAAACCACTGAACAGGTAACCGGCAAAGGCATAGAGATAAACACGTCTGAACGGTAACGCCTTTTTGAAGAAGGGCCATAATACCAGCGCGGCTAGCAGAGCCCCGAACGGAATAAAGAACAGCGAGTGGGTAAAGTGGCGGTGAAATTCCAGCACCAGCATCGGGTCGGTGGATGAACGAATAAATACATCAACATCAGCCACCATACCTGACAGTAGTCCGATAACGCTGGCTCGCCGCACTTCCCCGGGGCGGGAAACCGACTGCGCCGATGCGGCGCCTAGAACTCCCTGTGTTAACGGGTCCATGGACTAAAGCAAACCTCTTACTGTACTGAGACAAGTTGAATAATAGCCCGCACCGAACAGGTTCAGATGGTTTAACTCATGGTAAAGCCGATACAGTGCTATACGTCGATCGGCATCCGGTTCTAACGGCCATACCTCGTTGTAAGCTGCCTCGCAACGTGGCCCAAAGCCACCAAACAGGCGCATCATGCCGAGTTCCATCTCTCGATGCCCGTAATAGCTGGCCGGGTCAAAAATGATTGGCGCACCTTTTTCATCAGCAGCCGCATTACCGGACCAGAGATCACCATGTAACAGCACGGCCGGCTCATCCAACGTACCAATAATGTCTTCCAGTGATTGCATTAACCTGTCACCCAGTAACAACAGTTCATCATCTGCCCCGGTTTTTTTCGCAAACAGTGCCAACTGCCAACCAAGCCGTTGTTCACGGAAAAAATCCAGCCAGCTGCTGCACCACTCATTAGGTTGTATGGTCGTGCCAAGATAATTCTGTTGTTCAAAACCGGACTTTTCCTGCCGGGTCATCTGATGCAGGCTGGCAAGCTGTCTGCCCATTTGTTCATGCCAGTCCGGCGCTGGTGCACCAGCAATGAATGCCTCCATGACAATAAAATCATCTGCATAAACCAATGGTGTGGGCACATTAATAACAGCCGGCGCCGATAGTTTTTGTAATGCCAGGAACTCGGTCGCAAACAAACCGGGTAATTCTGCCGCGTGAGCATTGGTCTTGATAAAAAAACGACAGCCATCGTCCAGTGTTACCACGCGGCTATCGTTAATACAGCCTCCGTGTGCAGACTGACTGTTACTAATGTGAACCGGTTTGCCTGTTTTGTTGGAGATGGCGGCAGCAATACGGTCCTGCAAATTCATCAGGCCTTTGCATCCTGCAGTAACAAACAATGTTGATACATCGCCGGACAGGCCTCTTCAATCATATCTAGCACGGTTTCAAAACCTGCCATGCCACCGTAGTACGGATCGGGTACCGAAGGTGCCATAACATTACTGTCTTTACCATCAAGAAAGCTACCCAGTAAACGAATGTGTGGTTGTGCGCCGCCAGCTAATTGTTCCAGGTCGTAAAGGTTATCACTGTCCATGGGTACTATAAGATCAAACCGGCTGATGTCTTCTTGCTCAACCTTGCGAGCGATAGAATCAAGCCGGTAACCTCGTTTAGATGCGACCTCGCGCATACGCTTATCGGCTGGTTCACCGCAGTGATAGGCATAGGTGCCAGCGGAGTCGATGATGATCGATTCCTGCATGCCTTGTTGTTCAACATAATGTTTAAACACACCCTCTCCAGAAGGCGAGCGACAGATATTGCCCATACAGACAAACAGCACGTGGACTTGAGATGAATTCATATATATAAGAAGCAAATAAAGTATGTCGTACCCAACAATAACAAAGTTATCAGGTTTGATTAAAGAAATACTTATGCTATTAAAGCGATATAATCAGAATGAATCCTGAAGCATCTTTATCAGTTGGTTACGGTATAGCAATATGACTAATCGCATCAAAATCATCTCCCTCATTATAATAATGACCATGGTTATCGCTAGCTGCGCATCAAGTCCGACCGGGCGCAGGCAACTGATGTTGATATCGCCGCAGTCCGCCATAGTACAGTCTGAAAAAGCCTACATATCGACAGTCGATGAGCTCAATAGTGAAGACAAACTGGTGACAGACGGGGCAATCATTGACCGGGTGTCGACCATTACCGGTCGAGTTATTACCGCCGCTATTCAAAATTACCCGGAATCGAGAAACTGGAAGTGGAGCGTTGCCGTTATTGACGACAGTGACACAGTCAACGCATGGTGTATGGCTGGCGGTAGAATGGCTGTATACACCGGCCTTTTCAACCAACTAAAACTAACCGATGACGAGTTCGCCCATATCATGGGTCATGAAGTATCACATGCGTTGGCAAATCATACGGCCGAAAGGATGTCCATGGCGATGGCCAGGAATGCCGGTTTATTGGCTTTGGCCGTTGCGGCAGATAAACCCGGGCTAACGTTAACCGGTGCAGCACTGGCCGCCAAGCTGGCCATTGAATTGCCCAATAGCCGCACGGCTGAAAGTGAGGCCGACAAAATTGGTATGAAACTGGCGACCCTTGCCGGGTATGAAGCTGATGCCGCGGTGACGCTGTGGGATAAAATGAACAGCCTCAGTGAAAAACGCCCGCCAGAATTTTTAAGCACGCATCCATCGCCTGGCAATCGCCAGCAAAACCTGGCAGCCATGACAACGTCTATGCAGGCACTGAACCAGGACAGGAAACTGCTGCCAGTTCATAAAGTCGACATCGCACAGTAATCGCAGACGAGGATCAGTCTACTACGGGCTGTACCAGTACCCACGGGTGGATCACGGTTGCCCAGACCATAATATCGCTATCTAACCAGGCACTCGCCTGTTCGTCACTGACGTTGGCAACCATGCCCTGCTGCATCCAGTCCTCTATCTGGGCCTTGTTATCCTCGGCCAGCTCACAGGCGACCTTGATCAAATCCAGTTTGTGCGACACGTAGACAGTCATGCCGCTGGCAAAGAAAGTCTGTAACTCTGACCAGGCAATCCTTGCTGTTTCTGAATTGAGCTCTTGCACCAGCTCCTGCAACTCGGCCTGTTTTATTTCTTCATACATATCATTGAATAACCTGGGTTTATTGTCTTTATTATAGTGTTTATCGGACAGATAAACGACTCCCTGCCCCGCCGAAACCTGGCATCACACTGAAATTAAACTTGTCACCAACACTGCCGATACAGGAACAACAGATAATGTACGGGAGTCAGGCATGCACGACAGACGGGATCATTCCAGGCTGGAATCGAGCTGGAATGTAGGTGTTTGCCACCAGGAAACCAGGTTCCAGACCAAGGTAACGAATATCTCGTTGGGCGGTGTCGAGTTGCAACGTCCCGGCGATTGGGAACCGGTTATTAACCAGTCATGCCAACTGACCCTGCAGTTAGATTCGAACAAGCGGCTCGAGCTGAAAATGTATATTTGCTGGTTAAGTGAACACCGTGTTGGTATGAAATTCTCAAAACTGACAGGTATCCAGAAACGATTATTAAACCGACTGCTATCGACGCTTTCGCAGGAAGCCATTTTGCAGGAAAGCCATTTCGTAATGTAAGAAAAGGGAATTGACTATGCGATTTATAAATCTGAACACCATTAATAAGATGTCACTGATCAAGCAGGCATTGATCCCGATCGCGGTCGCAATGCTGTCTTGTTTTGTGTTGTTTGCCTACATTGCTTACTCGACATCAAAGAATGCCATCATCAGTCAGTCTATCGATGCCCTCGACAACCAGACCAGCCTGATAGTTGATAACCTGCATGCTTATGAAAAGAACCTGCGTGTTAATGCGGAACGAATAAGTAATACATTCTTTTCAATGCTGCAGGGAGAACTTGTTTTAAACGAGTTTGACCAGGTTTATATCGGTGAATACAACAGCCCTGTACTCATGTTAAATGGCGAAACACTTAACATGGATCATGCTTACCCGGATGAATTCACACGTCTGACAGGTGGAACAGCAACTATTTTTGTTCGTTACAAGGACGACTTTCTGCGTATTGCCTCGTCACTGCGCAAGTCTGATGACACCCGCGCTTATGGCACGCTATTAGGGAAGCAACACCCCGGATACCAACAGTTAATGAACGGAGAAAAATACGTTGGTAGAGCGCATCTTTTTGGTCGCGACTACATGACTGTCTATTCACCAGTGGTCAGCACGGCCGGTGAGGTAATTGCCATCCTGTATACCGGTTTTGATTTCACTGACAGCCTGCAGGAGTTATACCAAAGCATGGAAGCCATCCATATTGGTACTAGCGGCACCCTGAAACTCATTCATAGCGGCGCCGGTAGCAAGTTGGGTAATACCATCGGCTCTGCTGGCAGGCCCGTAGACAATATGCTCGAACAAACAGACGTCAATGGCGATTATGTCTATCAGGACATGTTGCAAGAGGGCTCTGGTAATCGCTTATTTACCAGCGTTGAGGATAATGGCGTACACGAAAAAGTCGTTTCCTACCGACAGTTCAGCCCATGGAATATGCAGGTCATCGCTGAAGGTTATGTCGATGAACTCGCCTCGGAAAGTGTGTACCTGCAGAATCTACTGATGGCCAGCGGCGCCGTATGTAGCTTGCTCATACTGGTCCTGACCTACATCATTCTGCTTGGGCGACTAAAACCGTTGAACAAGATCAGCGTTGCCATAAAAGAGATCAGTCAAGGCAACCTGTTGGTTGATTTACCTGCACCCGGGCTTGCAGACAGCAACAACGAAATAGACAAACTGAATGCAGATATACGCCAGTTAACAGAAAGCCTGACAATCCTGGTAAGCGAAATACGTACGTCATCGGTTCTGGTTAGCGATGCCAGCAAATCCATGCTGGAGATTGCGGACATGAATGCCGAGGGCATCACGTCACAACAGCGTGACGCCGATAGCCTTGCCACAGCCATCACGGAAATGGTTGCTTCCAGCAAGGAAATCGCAAACTTTACCCAGACGGCAGTCGAAGAATCACGGCAGGTTGATGAAAAGGTATCGCAAGGTCACGCTATCGTTAATGACTCTGTTGCTTCAACCAATAAGCTGGCAGAAACCATAGCTGATACCGCGCGCATGATTGATGTTGTCAATGAAGATGTGAGTTCAATCAGCTCGGTACTCAATGTGATCGAGGATATCGCCGAGCAAACCAACCTGTTGGCACTGAACGCGGCTATTGAGGCAGCCCGTGCTGGTGAACAGGGACGCGGCTTTGCCGTGGTGGCCGATGAGGTCAGGACACTGGCCAGTCGCTCTCATGATTCCACGCATGAAATACAGGCAATCATCGAGAAACTTCAACAGGCCTCTAGCGAGGCTGTGGCAAAAATGCATAACGGTGTTGAATGCAGTCAACAAAACGTGGACGAAGTCATGAAAGCTTCAGAAGCGCTCAGTTATATCTCCGAGTCGATGCAAAAGTTGTCAACGATGACAACAGAAATTGCGAATACAACGGATAACCAGAAGGTCGTTGGCGAGGATGTAAACCGTGACATTATCAGCATCAGTGAAATTGCCGGCGTTAACAAGGAACAAAGCGGCAAGTTATACAAATCGGTTCAGGAACTGAAACAAATGTCTGAGTCCTTGTCCGTGCAAGTTAACCGCTTCAAAACCGGCGACTAGTCTGCAAACCGTGGCGAGATAACCTAGACTTATCATCATGATGTGCAAGCACATGATGTATGCCGGTTAAAGCCATATTCCTCGATATCAGCGGTGTTTTGCTGGACGGTTCAACGCCGCTGCCGGGTGCTGCACAAGCAATACAGTTAATACAACAGGCAGGTATGCCCTATCGACTGGTCACTAACACGTCCCAACAAACATGCGCGATGCTGCATGCGCAATTGGCAGAAGCCGGTCTGAAAGTCGATATCTCCCATATTTACACCGCACCGCTGGCAGCGCATGACTACCTGGTTGAACAGGGATTACGCCCGTATTGCCTGATTCACGACAACCTGCGTAGCGAGTTTGCCGATTTGGATCAACAAAACCCGAATGCGGTGGTCATTGGCGATGCCGCCGAGGGGTTTACCTATCAACGCTTGAACGAAGCATTTCGCATTTGTTTGCAAGGTGCTCCACTCATTGCAATTGGGCATAACAAGTATTTTAAAAAGGATAATGTTTTTTATATGGATGCGGGCCCTTTTGTCGAGGCCATTGAATACGCCTGTGATATCGAGGCTATTATCACGGGTAAACCATCGCCCGCTTTCTTTGAGCAGGTTTTGAACAGTGTGCAGTTGCCCGCAACAGACGTCGCATTAATCGGTGATGATGTTTATGGCGATATCCAGGGTGCAATGAATAGCGGCATGCAATCGAGGTTGGTTACCACGGGAAAATACCGCGCCAACGACGAGTCCAGGGTTGAGCCTGCGGCCATCGTAGTAAAAGATGTGATGCATGCAGTAAATGAGTTGCTCGTATGACAGGACGTCATCGATAGAAACTGCAATAATGTGCACATATCACATGGAGAGCGTGTATGAATGATGTCAAAGAGGATACCTCGACCCCGGTAGAGAGCATTCTCATCTCCCAGTCTGTTGCGATTCTGATAGACGGAAACAATATAGAACGCAGTATTCATAGCGAGGCACAGGATTCCAGCACCATGCTGAATTTCGACAGCCTGATTCCAAAGCTGTTGGTAAACCGTGGCCTCAGTCGTTTAATGTACTTTCGCGAAGGCAAGCATATTTCCAGCAAGCTACAGGAGCGCTTGCATAACTATTTTCACGGGTCGGTACGGCCGTGCCACAAGAGTGCAGACATTCCGCTATCTATCTTCGCCGTGCAGGTCGCGGATAAAGTCGACACAATTATCATCATGTCGGGTGACGCCGACTATATTGAACTGGTAAGGCACCTGAAATCTGAAGGTGTACGCGTCGAAATTGCGGCGGTTGCAAATACCACGTCCAAATTGATGCTTGAAGAAGCAGACTATTTTCACGAGATCACCAGTGAAGACTGGTTCAGCCTGCCGGGCAAAAAACCGCAAAAACGAAAAAAGAGTTAAAACGCACAGCGCTTGATCTGAAACAAGGCGGCACGAAAAAAAGCGGACTATACTTGATTGTAATACACTGGAGGTATTGGTATGTTGACTTTCGAAGATTGCCTGGCGCTCTGCGACCTGACTGAAAAAGAAATAGCCGCGATTGCGGAACACGAGCATGTGCCAGATATGCTCGCACTTGAACTTGGTGAATACCTGGTTCGCACTAAAGATGGCGAACTGGTAATCAAGAAGATGATCATAGATGATATCAAGCATGCACTGAATGCCGGCAACCAGCGGCATGCAGATGAGCTACAGGCAATACTTAAAGACTATGTACTAGCGCACCCCAGGATTAAAGATTTGGTAGAACAAAAATAAGATGTTTAAACAATTTTTTCGCGCCGGTTACCTACTGGCACTCATTTCCCTTTGTACCTTAACCGTTACCCACCGCATCCATGCCGAAGACGCTACGGCCAATGCGGGAGATCACGCCGAGTCCAGTGAACGACTGGTCACGATCATGCGCCAGCTCTTTACCGTGGTGCATAATGAAGAAAAGGTCACCGCCGGCGATATGAATAAAGACAAGCTGGCCGACATGGTCGAGTCTGTAGAAGAGCTGCTGTTTTTCGCCGAGGTCATGTCAAACAAGGTACCTGTCTCCGAATTGGAAGAAACCGAGGCCGTTATCTTTAGTGCACTTGCCGACCGTCTATATGACGAGGCGCTGAATGTACAACAGCTGGTGACCACTTACGAAATGGAGAACGCGGCACAGCATCAGTTGCTAAACGAGGCCTATCATCGCCTTAATCGTACCTGCAATGCCTGCCACCAGACGTTTCGCGATCAGTTCTATCCGCAGGGATAATATTCAGACAGGATAATCGCGGCGGCCTCTTCGGCGCCAATTACAAGTAACTCCGCACGCTCGCGTAGTGCCTGCATAACCAGCTGCGCCAGCGCTTCGTGCTGCACATCCGGCGGCAAACACACGCGTGGCAACGTTGGCGATTTACCCACCGCGCAGTCGCACGGCGTCACGTACCAGATGCATAACATGCCACGGGGGTTGTCATAACCGTGACGACTGGCATGTTCACATGCCGCCAGCAGTTCAGCGCCGCTAGGCATCTCCAGTTCTGCCCTCACGGATGCCGTTGCCAGGCATAGCAGCAAGAATAGCGGAATGACGTGTTTGTCCAGCGATTTCATTTGTATCTGTTCCGTCAGGGTTAATTGGATTTGTAATATCGAAGCCGTAACTGCATAGTGTCGCCTGTATATTCAATCATCGTCCGCACGTCCTGGCACTTCTCTCGCTGGTCCGTTGGGCACACAACACAGCGGAGGCTAACATGCAGCTAACCAAGCATAAAGTTGCAACCATTAACTACACACTTAAGGACAAGGAAGACAACATACTGGATGAATCCAGCGACAGCAGTTTTACCTATTTGCACGGTGCCAGCAATATCATCCCGGGACTGGAAAAGGCGCTGGAAGGCAGCGAGGCCGGCGACGAGGTCAGTGTCGATGTCAAACCCGAAGATGCCTATGGTGAACGTAACCTGGAAATGATCCAGCGCCTACCACGTGATCTGTTTCCTGAAGAAGTTGAAGTGAAGGAAGGGATGCAGTTTCACGCCCAGTCATCCAGCGGTGACCCCGTTATCGTGACTATTGATTCTATCGACGGTGATGAAGTCGTTGTCGATGGTAACCATCCCATGGCCGGTAAACACCTGCATTTTGATGTTGTCGTGGTAGAAGTACGTGATGCCACAGAGCACGAAATAGAACACGGTCAGGTTCATGAAGAAGGTGGGCACGATCACGAATGACGCTTGCCGACTTCCTGGAAAAGCTAGGTACTGAGCCACAGTCCATCTCGTTTTCAGACACGATGGCTGTCATCGAGCAGCATTACCTGTATACACCGACCGCGTTCAGTAACGGGAACCAGCATAACGATGCGGGCAGCAATGAAGGCTCGTGTAAAATTCTGGCTTTTGGCGCACTACACCAGCTACCAGCGGAGCAAACGCTGCAGTGTTTTGGCGACTATTACCGCAACGATGTCATGCAGCATCCGGATGCTGACGACCATCAAAACATTCGACAATTCATGCAGCACGGCTGGGATGGCGTTCGTTTTGAAAACAACGAGGCGCTAACCGCCAAAACCTGACCTGGCTAGCCTGTTTAGGCAACGTGGTGCCGTGATGCAATCAGTCATCAACCTGCAGGAACTGGAAACAACGCTTGGCATTAATTACGCCGCTTCTATACAGCAGCCAATCGAGCACCCATTACTGGAACAGCATGATGTTGCCATTGAGGTCAAGCGCGATGACCTGCTTCACCCTGTTGTATCGGGTAACAAGTGGCGCAAACTTAAATACTGCATCCACGACGCATTATGCGCTGGCCATGAACATATCGTCAGTATGGGCGGTGCCTGGTCTAACCATCTGCATGCACTGGCGTATGCCGGTAAAGCACTGGGAATTAAAACAACCGGATTAATTCGTGGTGAAGAACAACAGGTTAATACCCCGACACTACAGGATTGTCAGGACTGGGGTATGCAACTACAGTTCGTCGAGCGGACGACATTTCGACAATTGCGCGAGTATCGTCACCATGCCGATCCACCGGCGCAGACTTACAATGGCTACTGGTTACCCGAGGGTGGTGCCAGCACATTGGCATTAAAAGGTATTAGTGAACTGGCCCGGGAGATCGATACGAGTAGCGGGCAAGTGTTTGTGGCCTGTGGCACCGGTACGACGCTGGCCGGACTAATCGCTGGTGCCGGTACCTACCCGTTAACAGGTATTGCCGTATTACGTGCAGAATCTTTCATGCAGAAAGATATAAACACACTGCTGGGCAATCAGCCGGCAAATCATAGCTGGTCTCTCAACTTTGATTATCACTGTGGTGGCTATGCGCGTTCCAATGCCGCGCTGGATGAGTTTGTACACGACTTTGAATTGCAAACCGCTATCCCGGTGGAGCCGGTGTATACGGGCAAACTTTTCTACGCACTATTTTCGCTTATTGAACAGGGAAGCATTGCATCGGGAAGCAGGATAGTGGCGTTACACAGCGGCGGCTTGCAGGGAAAACGCAACGCTGTCTGATTCAGCGGTAGTCTGACAGGATAGCCAACCAGTCATCCGAATAACGCTTCGCCATCTTGTCACTGATCTTGTCGATCGCGGAAAATTCTTCGATTGAAGTTGGAAAACGTTTCGCTATCTCGACCAGGGCATGATCGGCTAATAGCCATTTGCGCGGCAGGTTTTGCTTGCGCGCGGTCAGTTCACGCCAGGCCGCCAGTTGCTTGGCTACGGCCAACGACTTCCCTTTCAAACGTCTAGCGGCAAAGATCTTTTTCCACATAAGTTCCGGGTCGGGATGGTAAGTATCTTCCTTGTATAAGCCGGCAAAGAGTTCTTCCAGTCGTGCCAGTTCTTGCTGTTGCTGTTTTTGCATAAACAACTGGTAGATCTTGGCAAGATAGATCACATCATCGATGGCATAGCGTAATTGTGCATCACCAAGCGGGCGCCTGGTCCAGTCGGTACGTGCATGGCCCTTGTCCAGTTCGACATCCAGTGCTTCCTTTACCAGGTTGCCATAGCCAATGCCCTTATTGAAACCGTATAGCGGGGCCGCAAGCTGTGTATCGTAAAGCGGTGCCGGTATCCTGTCGGTCAGGTTAACAAAAATCTCCAGGTCCTGGTGGGCAGAGTGCAATACCTTGGTGATCGATGCGTCGTACATCAGGTCCAGTAACGGATCAATATTCTTTAAGGCAATGGGATCAATAACGTAATTGTCTGCAGCGCTGGCAATCTGCACCAGGCACAACTTTGGATAATAAGTATTTACACGCTCGAACTCGGTATCCACGGCCAACCATGAACAGCCCTGCAATGCATCACGGCATTGTGCCAACGCCGCGGCTGTATCGATAAAGGTAAAATCAGACATACGTTAAATGACTAGAGTGCGCCCTGCTCTTGCAATACGGCATGAATAGTCTCCGCCATGTGCAAGTAGCCGTTACCGTTAGGATGCACGGTATCGGATTTTAATGACTTGTCGCCCAACACTTCCGGTATCAGATCATCGATGAAGACGACACCGGTGTCAGCCGCAATGCGTTCATAGACCTCAAACGATGACAGGAACAGGCCCGGTTTCGGTACGCCAAGCAAGACCACCTCGGCACCTTGCGCCTGCGCAAGACCGATCATTGCGCGAATGTTTTGTTCCATGTCATTCATGCTTTGCTTTCTCAGCATGTCATTACCACCATGGCAAAGTATCACCAGGTCAGGCGCGTGTTGTTCAAGTAAACCGGGAAAGCGTTTCAGGCCCAATGCCGAGATCTCACCGGATATACCTGCATTAACGACGTTCAGTCCGGATAGCTGGGCCAACCGGGCCGGGTAACTCTCATTCTTGCGGGCACCGTATCCCTCGGTCAGGCTATCTCCAAATGCGAGCACAACGGCATCACCATCCAGTGGTGCAAGGCCGGGACCGTCATCACCGCAGGCAGTTAATAACGAGACAACAAGAAGAATAAAGATGTAATAAAAAAACGAACGCATGATGACTTTTTCTTGAATACGATGGAGTCTACCGCATCGCCGCTGACAACATAACAACCGGCAATGATATAACGCGCGTCCATGGCAGCGGCAAGGTATTGCCAACAGTAGCTGTTCCTTGCACAGCCTGTATTACTTTTTCAATTAAAAACATACACTTATTATTTATATCGGATTGGTACGTTGCTTGCTCTGTTGTATAGCAAATAACAGGACTTATACGTGACAGCCATACACCACTCTCTTCAACCCGGTACTGCACTGCCCGCGCAAGCTGCAACTGCGCGTACTGTAAGTGCCGATAATCAGCAAGCCTCTGCCAGCCTGGGGTTTGGCGACCTGGTTGATCTTGTTAATCCACTACAACATATTCCAGTAGTCGGCAGCCTCTATCGTCATTTTAGTGGTGACAGCATACAACCTTTTATCAAGATTGCCGGTGGCGCGTTGTTCGGTGGTCCACTGGGTGCGGCCATATCAATGGCGACCGAGGTATTCAAGAGTACACAGCAGGAACCGGAAATACCGCTCGGTGGTGTAGACCCGGCAACGGTAGCCAATACCTACCCGTTCCAGGAACAGGTGACAGAACCGATAGCGATGAAAAATGTTGAGTTATCGAATCAACGCCGTATGCATGTAAACAGGGATATTTTTCCTGATAGCAGTAACAACCCGGCGGCGCATGTAACGTTTACAGCAACAGAGCAAAAAGTGGCAAGCCGTAACCAGGAGCTGCAGCATTCTGCACCGAGCCTGGCAACGCTACGAAAAACCTATGCGGCAGAAGATCAAACTAATGTGCCAGTCAGCCGCAACGCCGGCTAGATTTCCTCGTCGTCTCCCATTGGTTCCATTTCAGCCTTTAACTTGTCCACTTCGTGGTTGTCCAGTAGCTGCTGGATATCACTGACTTCCTGCTCCGTGGCCTGGAGTTGAGTCCTTAGATCCTCGTTCTCCAGTTCCAGCTCGGCAATGCGGGCTTGCGCCTGCTCCAGTTCTGTCTCATCGGCATGTGCCGTGGTGAAAAAACCCAGTAGTAACACCAGTAGTAGACTTGTTTGAATTGGTTTCATGGTCGTCCCTTATACGTTGTCATTGTCATTATATTGGACGCTATTACAGCACACCCGTGATTTCAATCAATGCCTTGGGCCTGTTGGCACAATTACATGCCAGACCAGCCGGCAAAATACTCAAGATCCACGCTGTTTTTCCGATAAATAGGACAGATACAGGGAAAAACAGCATGAGTCAGGTCCAGAAAATGCAAATTGGTCGATTTGAGGTTCGCAAACGCCTGGGCGCAGGCTTGCAGGGCAAGGTTTACCTCGGCTGGGACCCGGGCCTAGAACGGGAAGTCGCCATCAAGTTAATTAACACCGCGCCCGGCGATAGCAGCTACTCGGAAGAGATCATCAAGGAAGCAAAGATCGTTGCCAAGATCGCCGACCCGAACGTGGTACCGCTGTACGAAGTCGGCATGTATGGCGATAACCCGCTACTGGTATTTGAATATGTCGATGGCGTCTCGCTGAAACAGTACATCAAGGAAAAGGGCAAGCTCGATGAAAAAGAGGCCCTCTCCATCATGGTACGTATCGCATCAGGCCTCAAGTCGGCGCATGAACAGGGCATTGTCCATCTCGACCTGTCACCTAACAACATCATGATCGATGCGCAGCAACAGCGGCCACGCATCATGGACTTCGGCCTCGCGCGCATTAGCGCGGCAATGGATGCCGAAAAAATGGAAAAGATAGTCGGTACACCACGTTACATGTCGCCGGAACACATCGCTGGTGATGCGCTGACACCGGCCACTGATATCTATGCACTGGGTTTGATTTTCTACGAATGCCTGACCGGCCATCATGCAATTCAGCACACTGATATGGAAACCATTTGCGAGGCCATCAGGACAGCACAAATTGACTGGTCCGTATTTCAAAAGCTTGATACTTCTGCCGAGATCATTGCCGTGATGCGAGACATGTTGCAGGTCAATCCGAATTATCGCTACCAGGATGCCGCGGCACTGGTTCGCGGCCTTGACGACGTCATCAAGATAAAGCGACAGGACGAACAGGACTCACTGTCGATTGAATTCCTGTTACGCCGCTTGAATCGACGCCCGGAATTTCCGGCCTGCTCCAACAGCATCATGGAAATCAACAAGCTCACTGATGAAAGAACCAATACCGACTTTAATAAACTCGGGGCCGTGATCATTCGTGATTACAGCCTTACTAATCGCGTTATGAAAATAGCCAACTCGGTCATCTTTGATCGCGGTAATGGCGGTGTAAAAACCATCTCGCAAGCGATATCCAGGTTGGGGCTAAAGCTGGTCAGGATGATCTGTAATGGCCTGCTATTATTCAAACAGGTTGAAGACAAGGACGATCGTCTGAAAGATATTCTTGTTGCATCCTTTGTCGCTGGGCTGATTGCGCGCCATGTTGTATCAACGGTAAAACGGTCACTCGCAGAAGAGGCATTTATCTGCGCGTTATTTCATAAGCTGGGCACACACCTGCTCGTGTTCTACCTGCCGGATGAATACGACGAGATAAGGAAACTCGTTGACGCGGGTGAACCGGTAGAAAAAGCGGAACGTCAGATACTGGCCACATCTACTGCCGCTATAGGCAAAGCCGTGGCGCGTAAATGGAATTTCCCCGACATGATTATCGATTGCATGAGCCCGTTACCGCAGGGCGAACTCACACCCGCACAAGACAACGATGACATACTGATGTATGCGACCAGCTACGGTAATGAGCTTTGTGAGCTGATCAAAACCGGGCATAAAGAACTGGACCTGTTGCTGGATGTAGAAGCATTCCTTGGCCGTCATAGTAATCTTTATTCATGCGACGCACTAAAACTGTCACGCTTGACGGCCGCTGCCGCTGAAAAATTTTCCGAACTCGCACCGGGCCTTGGCGTGAGTTACAGCGATAGCCATTTCTGTCAGCAGCTTGAGCAGTTCTCGGTTGACCTCGAGAACGCACTTGCTGAAGAAGAGCAAGAAGCAGTCTAATAACCACAGCGCGCTAGCGCAGGCTGGTTAAATACCGCTTTTTTTATCAGCTAAAACGTCTATGCTGTACGTATGCTTGACGAAAAGTTGACACAGCTGGACTGGATTGCCGGTAAAACACATATCTGTTTTACGTCGACCGACCCTGCCCTGTTGTCCGTTGATGCTATTGTCGAAGAACAGGACACGGCGATGGTACTCGGGCCGGCACCGGTATTAAAGGTCAGTGTTGAGAGTTTTCCGGCATTGATTAACCGCATGGAAACCCAGCAACAGCAGTTGCCTGGTGATGTCATTGTCAAGAAAACCAGCTCACCAAAGCGCTTTATCGCGATTGTTTACGATATCGATCAGAACCCGATCTGCCAGCAGGAATGGGTAGAACTGGCATTGCACACCGTACTGGAACAGTGCGAACAACTCAGGATCGTCAAGCTGGCTATGCCATTACCCGGACACCTCTACGGTAAGCTGGATGCAGAAACAACAATGAAAGGGTTACAAGAATTATTGCGTGAACGCTGCGCGGCATACCCGAAAAAAATCTATATTTATAAACTCTAAGCGCTATCTCCTGTTATGAGTAATTACGATCGTGAGTCCGGATTATTAAGCCTGTCATTGCAGGAATTGCAGGATTTTCATCGTAGCGCCGATCGAAATATTGAAGAAACACCAGGCATACAGTTTTATGCCGACAAGCTCAGCGCATTTGGTCACGAGGTGACTAATATCAGTGATGACAGTTTGCAGGTAAAGGCACCGGCCGACGAGATATTTGAACTGCTCAGCGGGCAACACATTTACCTGTAAACACCACCTGTCCTGAACAGCAGCGCAGTCAGGCACTTTTTTTCTACGATCATTTGCGTGCATTAACGCAGCGGTTATCCTCGGCACATGTTTTTCGACCATCCAAGAAAAGTATTGGTGATTGGCGCAAGCGGCGGCATTGGCGCAGCCATGTCACGGTTATTGCTGAACCACGGGCATGAGGTATACATGACCTGTCGCAATGTTTCCGGTCAACCGGACACACAGCAGTTTGCAAACGAAAATGACTTACCACTAATAGAGCTCGACCTTACCCAACAACAGAGTATTGCCGCCGCGTTTGAGCAATTACAACAACACACCGAGCGCTTACACCTGGTCATGAATTGCACCGGGCTACTGCATGACGATGGCATGCAACCGGAAAAAAGACTGGAAGACCTGGAGATGGAAAACCTGCAACGCAGTTTCCAGTTAAACAGCTGTGCACCATTGTTGATTGCGCGTTATGCACTGCCATTGTTAAGACATGATGAGCCAGGCGTCATGGCCAATATCTCGGCACGCGTGGGCAGCATCTCTGATAACCGGATTGGTGGCTGGTATGGCTATCGCGCGTCCAAGGCGGCACAAAACATGGCGACGCGTACCGTAGCGATTGAAATGAAACGGCGTTGCAAAAACCTCATCGTCATCGGGCTTCATCCCGGTACCGTGGATACCCGGCTTTCCAGTCCGTTCCAGTCCAGTGTTAAACCGGGGCAGCTAAAAACGCCATCGGAGTCTGCGCAACATCTTTACGATGTGATTAACCAGGTCGATAAGGATGCCAGCGGGAAAGTGTTTGCGTGGGACGGCAGCGAGATTCCAGCCTGATAGTTACATCTTGTCGAGAAACGCCTTTGCCTGTTTTTGGATCGCATTGCGTTCTTCATCACTAAAACGCTGCAGGTTGCGATAAGGCATGGCCATACGACGGTTACCTTTGAAACGCTGTTCATGGCGCATCAGGTAGTCCCAGTACAGGAACGTAAAAGGACAGGCGTCGTCGCCGGTACGCTGTTTTACATCGTACTTACACTGTTTACAAAAATTAGACATGCGGTTGACGTACGCGCCGCTTGAGACATAAGGCTTGGTGCCGACGACACCGTCATCACCATATAACGCCATGCCCAGTGTATTCGGCAACTCTACCCATTCGTAGGCATCGGCATAAACGGCCAGGTACCAGTCACAAACTTCCTTCACGTCGAGTCCGGCCAGGTTGGCGAAGTTACCGGTGATCATCAGGCGCTGGATGTGGTGTGAGTAGGCATGCTCACGGGTCATCGATACAACCTGTGACATGCAGTGCATGTCTGTTTTGGCATCCCAGTAAAAGTCGGGCAACTTGCGTTTGGCCTGTAATGCATTACGTTCTGCATAATCTGGCATATAGCGCCAGTACACACCGCGTATGTATTCACGCCAGCCAATCACCTGGCGAATAAACCCTTCCACCGCGTTGAGTGGCGCCACACCATCGTGATAAGCGGCCTCAACCTGTTCGCATATTTCCATGGCGTCCAGCAGTCCGCAGTTGAGATATTGCGAAATAACGCTGTGATAATTAAACGGCTCGTCGCTGAGCATCGCGTCCTGGTAATCGCCATAATATGGCAGCGCATGTTTAATGAAGTGGGTAAACGCCTGCCTGGCCTGTTTTTTTGTTACGGCAAACCAGAACGGTTCCAGATCACCAAAGTGATCGGGGAAATGCTGCTCTACCAGTTTTAAAACATCACGGGTTATATCGTCCTGCTTGAATTGCTTTGGCCCGACCTTGTCATCTTTCTTCTTTAGCGGCTTGCGGTTGTCTTTATCGTAGTTCCATTGACCACCAACAGGATGACTGTCTTCCATCAACAGTGCCGTTTTTTTCCGCATGAGCCGGTACCAGTATTCCATGATGAGCTCTTTGCGATCGGTTGCCCAGTCATTAAACTCATCGTGCGTAGCGATATAGCGGTCATCAGGCAGTATCGACACGTCACAGCCCAGTTCTTTATGCCATGACTGCATGTCGTTTAATAAACGGTACTCACCCGCCTCGGTAACAACAACCCCATCCAGTTTTTCGCGCTTCAGGCAGCGCAATACTTCGCCTTTGAGGCTGCCGCTGTTGTGCGGGTTATTGAGTTTTACGTAGCGAACCCGGTAGCCCTTCTGTTCCAGTTCTTCGGCGAAATGGCGCATCGCTGAAAACAGGAACGCGATCTTTTTCTTATGATGTTTAACGTAAGTCGCTTCCTCGTTGACCTCGGCCATCAACACCA
>JAAUYM010028061.1_pt1 | contig 18872 bp, 28 predicted proteins | sample 7278001 | NCBI WGS metagenome assembly JAAUYM01 (sample SAMN14350224, study PRJNA611818) | marine sediment metagenome | isolation source: surface marine sediment (1.8m) | place: French Polynesia: Moorea | collected 2018-08
GAAAAGTGTGGTCAGTGGCTATAAGCTATTTTAGCCATTTTTGAGATACTCAACCGAACGTTGTTGGTAGGGTACGCTTTATGTACCTAAACCTCATTGTTGCCAACTTTCAGCGAGAAAAATATGCCAAATTTTGCATTCTGGACAGCCAATAAGGTCCTTGTAGAAAAAGAGCAGCAAACAAGTCTCATGTTTCTTTGCATGTCAAATCAAATGAGATTCAAACATGCCAGATGCGTACTTCCTTAGGTTATAACATTTGCCAGTTGGCAATACTGGTAGGGTTAAAAAAGACCCATTTTTGTTGCCAGAAAATGAAGAGGTCCCCGAGGATGAGAAGCCAGATGAGGCAGCAGGTGGAAGACTACTGCAGGGAGACCACCATCCACGGGTTGAGGTTTGAGGAAGAAAAAAAAAAGAATCAACTTTGCCAAGAAATTTGATCAGTTTTGGGCACCAACCCCAAACAATTTGGGACATACATTACAGTATACCTACACAAGTAGTAACTGTTTATTCCACTAAAAAAAAAAATAGATACGTGGTTGAGGGCCGCAACTGGCCTGAGCGCCTGGTCTGGTCGGCGGTGGTGGTGGCCTCCGTCTCCTACTCGGCCCACCTGGTCACCCAGTCGCTGAGGGAGGCCCGGACGAACCCGATCTCCACCTCGGTGGAGTCCGTCCCGGTGCAGGACCTGCCCTTCCCGGCCGTCACCATCAGGCCCGGGGTCTCGGAGCACTACTACAGGTCGAACAGTCAGTCAGAGTTGCCAAAAAAAGACTTAGTAGACCATGAACATGTTGAAAAACTAGTCCGCTAACTCTGCTGTATTGTACAGATTCCTCACATCCGTCCTCGACTTGTTCGAGTTCGATTGCGCCAACTCGGAGAAAGAAGTGGAGGAGGGGGAGAAGCAAGACGGGTCCGCGGAGGAGAGCGAGGAGGGCTGCTCCTCCAGGAGCGAGCGCATCAGGGACGACTTCCGCTTCGGCATCCGGAAGATGATCACCAAGATGCACAGGAAGATCGTCAGCCAGATCGGGGACGAGGTGTGGCATTCGGGGCATAATGTGCTCTTTGGACTAAAAAAAATTGGACTTGTTGCAGTCCGACTCAAGTCATGAGCTTGGTTGCAAAACTTGGACAAAGCCAAACCAACCTAGTACGTAGAGTCAGAGCTCAGTTTATAGATTTTTCTTATAGGAACGTTTGTGGATGTACCAAAACAACTTTTTTTTCCCAAAAAAGATAACTTAATTTAAGTCTGGCTAACCTTCCTTTCCTTCCCTCCCCCCATTGCCCCAGACCGCGCTGGCCAACAAGTACATCTGCGACGACGAGGAGGTCTACAAGAGCCTGGAGTCTCCCGAGCAGGGCGCCAACCTTCTGCCGAAGTTGGCCAAGGTCATTGCCAGCTACCGGGACTCCTACATGAACAGAGCTGTGCTGAACATGGCGATTGAGTAAGGAGGGGAGATAGTGCTGCATCAGTATGTACAAGTACAGTCGAACTTCAATTTCGGAGAATGATCTCCAGTAAAGCGAGGTTCCATTACTAAAAAATCAAAGGCCTACAGTAAATTCATAAAGAGATTCATTTTTTTTCCAGAACAAAGAGTGTGATAAAAGTGTACTATGTGTGATTGTCGTAATGAAATTCCCTGCCACATGTTTCCAAGCAGACTTTGGGACACCCTGTTGACCATGCATCAATTTAGTGCGCATCTGGGGTCACGCTGGGTGAGGATTCGCTTTATTCCAGAGCGCTCCGGAAGCCGCACGACGAGTTCGTCGAGCTGGTCAGGGCCTTCATCCAAGACCACCCGAACGGCACGAAGGAGGCACAGGGGGAGGACGAGGAGGAGGAGGAGGAGGAGGAGGAGGAGGAGGACGGTCTGCTGAGCGTCACCTCCTTGGTCGGCAAGGCCGTCCTCGACTCGCTGCTGGGCAAGGTCGGGAGCTGCAAGAGAGATCTGCCCCTGGTTGGGTCCGGCGCACATGCCTTGACGCTCCTGCTCTCACTCATGGAGAGCAAGGTACTTAATTACCTTGAAATGCCTCAGTGACACCTCAGAGGTGTCGCTGAGGTCGCCAATATTGATCGGGCCGTTGTTAAGGACTTGTACTAAGTCCTAGTATGCACAACACCAAAAAATTACCTTCATTTGCTCAGGGCGCACCCAACGGGCGTCTCGGCCTGGGGACCCTGTTCGGGCGCGGGTACGAGATCGCCTGGAAGGACGAGCCCGACCTGAGGGAGAACGAGTTGGCGGCCCTGGCCAGGGTCCAGGCGGTGTTCGACCGCCTGGTGGAGGGCACCGCGCTCACCCTCAGGGACCTCTTCCTCTACTTCCGGCTGCTGGACGTAGGGGACGTGTCCAGGAGGGAGCCCTCCTCCAACTTCGACTGCTCCTTGGAGGACGTCCTCCGGGACAAGGAGAGGGTCGGCGACCACTCGATGCTCTGCCCGGACCAGGAATGATGACCTTGAAAAATCGTGGCATCTTGCAGTATAAACGTGTAACTACGATTTGGGAAACAGGAGGAGGTGGAGGTGGACGGCTGCTGCCTCCTGGAGAGGGAGATCCAGTCCAACTACAAGGCGGTGCTCCGGCTGATGAAGTACGTCTACCAGCCGGCCGGGAGGAGGGTGAGGGAGAGGAGCGAGCTGAGGGAGCTGGCCGGGGTGGCCGAGGCCCTGGGATACCCCCGTCCCCTGTCGGCGGCGGACGGGGGCGACGGGTGGCACTCGGACCCCGCCTTCGTCGCCTGCAAGTTCGGCACGGCGGTGCCGCTGACCAGCGACTGCCGGCTCTTCGCCAAGTCCTTCTCCACGGCCGGCGTCGGGTACACCTTCAACGCCCCGCCCTTCTGGGACGTCTACAGGAGGAGCGACAGCGCCGGGGCCTTCGTGGAGGAGGTGGTCGACCTCGCAGACGACGGCCGCGAGGGCGGAGGGGCCTCCTCCTCCTCGTACAAGGTGCGGTAGTGTTGACAGTTTAACCGATTAATCGACTTATAGTAGTCGATTAAGACGTCACTAGGGTGTGATCAGCTCATTGGGAGCAATTTTCAATCATCTTGCTGCTCATTTCGTCTCTTCTGAAACGTGAAGGTTGAGTTCAGCGGTCCCGCCTACGCGCTGGAGGTGTACCTGCGCCACGGCTCCTTCGTCGGCAACAAGGAGGTGGGGCAGGTGGACTTCGCCATCCACTCGCCGAACGAGCCTGGGGACCTCATCAGCCAGGAAAGAGTTTGTTGCATTAGAAAAAAAAATCTATGTACGGTACATCCCGACGGGACTCTTAGACATTTTCCAGAACGGAAGAGTGACATTATGTAGTGCATGGTAGCCTAATGACACGTTCCATTACATGTTTCCAACGGGAAGTTGTTGCGCTCGTAGGTTTCAAAGTCCCGTCGGGTTATCCTGACAATGAGATAATGCTGCACTACGTAATGTTGGGCTCTACTGGAATCCCGACGGGACTTGAAATAAATTCAGACTGGATACGTGTAATGAAACATTTCATGAGGCTGCCACACATTAATGTCACATTTTTTGTTCCATAAAAATGACTGAAAGTCCCGTCGGGCTATGTTATTCAGTGTTATTTGGCAACTTTAAAAAAAAAAAAATTTTTCCCGTATTATCCCTTAGGCTATCGAGCTTCAGCCTGGCGTGACGTACAACGTGTTCGTGTCCCCGGCGCAGGTGGTGACGGACTCGGCCGCCATGTCGCTCGACGTGGAGGACAGGAGGTGCCTCGACACCCACGAGAGGGAGCTCACATTCTTCAACGAGTACACGCAGGCTAGTACCAATATTCAAGCCTGGCTCCCGACCAGACATGCTCCTTGTCATGTCAGCCATATTTTTAATATAATCATCTTGTTTAATGTCTTATACTGTAATAGCTTTCCCATTTGTTTCTCTCACAAATGTGAGATATTAATTGAACACCCAACGGCCGTTGGCTTATGTGTACAGTAGTATGGCTTGTAGGTTATAGTTGCTTTACTAGGTTGGCTGGGCTCCTGCATAAGAATAGGAACTGTTTTCCGGGGGTTGGGTGGGGGGAACATTCTGTACATAAATGTAGCACAGCATGAGCCAAGAAAAACTGACAAAACATTGTCATTCTGGTACATATGTACGTAGTACTGTTGGGTGGGCAATGAACAAAAGTGGACATAATTGTTGGAGAACGTCTTGCTTTCCCTTTTTTTTTTTGCTTGATGCAGTCTGGCTGCCTGTTCGAGTGCCAGTACCTGCTGGCCGTGCAGAGGTGCGGCTGCTCCCCGTGGAACTACCCGTTCCACAACGCCACCATGCCGGTCTGCCACCACGTGGGCACCTCCTGCTTCGAGGAGGCCATGTCCGAGCCATCGGCGGACTGCCGCTGCCCCAGCGACTGCTCCAGCGTCACCTTCCCCTACCACGTGGTGGCCCAGGCCACCAACTTGGACATGGTGTGCAGGAAGGGCAGGGCGGCCCTGACGGCCTTCGCCAGGAACGACATGTTCTTCCTGGACGGCCTGGAGGAGAAGGCCTCCTCGCAGTGGGACCTGTGCAGGAGGGAGCTGGAGTCCGTGGCCGTGCTGAGGGTGCACGTGGCCAGCAGGTTCATCAGCAGGGTCACCAGGACCTCCAGGATCACCTTTACCGGGCAGCTCGCTAGTCTTGGTACTGTCAACAAACTTAGGATGGTTTCTACTGTTGAGACGTTAATATCTGACGTTTTTTCTTATCTTTTTGTTGAAGCACATGTAACTTTCCCATCCCATTGACACGTAAAAGTTTCAACTTTCTTTCAGGTGGTGTCGTCGGCCTCTTTACGGGCATGAGCATCCTCAGCCTGTTCGAGGTCCTCTTCTGGGGCGCTAGGATGATGCTCAAGTCGCCAAGGAGAAAGTGAAGACACAGGCAGAATTGCTACAGTACTAAATGGAGTAAAAACACGACATTTCGCATGTGAACAAGCTACTTAAGTTCAGTTTATGATATCGGTAAATGACAAATAATTGCAAAACCTCTTATAAATAACGTTCCCAACACAGCCATAAAACCATCAAGCGTGTTTGAAATATGTGAAAAAAAACTTAACCAACATTGAACTAGAAAAAGACGAGCAAAAAAATGGCTACAGAAAGAAAAGAGTTTCAAGGCCATAAATTGCACCTCCCAAGTCCATTATTTCAATACTCTGCAGCAGAAATGGTAGATAGTGTGTAGTATGGGTACTAATTACTGTATTTTCCCCCCCCCCCCTCCCCATTTTTCCTTCCCACCGTCTTGCTGTCGTGCTTAATGAGAGCTAAATAATTTGAGGGCGAGAGGAAAAAAAAAGGCCATGGAAAAGGAAGGGAGAAAGCGTGGGGAGGGGAGGGGGTGGGGCAAACATGGCGGCCCCATAAGCGGGAGGGAGGAGGTCTACGTACTCCAGAAGGAAAACGTCCATCCTTAATGAGTGGCATTTCGGGCGCTGCATTTGCACATACTACCACTCTTTCCATATATGCAAAAACATGCAAATACAGGGAGCAAAAATGGGAATATGCGTGTGGTGATAATTAGTTGCACCTGCAATTAAAAAAAAAAACCTTTTTACTGAAAGGCTACCGGTACCTTGTATTCCCATTAAGCGGATTTTGCTGCCCACTTTTTTTTTTTAATTAATGTGGGAGCCGCAAATTTATTAGTACTACTTGGCATTCACGGTGAAGCTTTCTCCTGGAAAGGAGAGCTTTTAAAGGAAACCAAAAAGCCAAGAAACTCCCATTGAACCTGTCTTCAGTACAGCAACTAAAAAAAAAAACTGGTTATCATAATAAGTGAATGTAGTACATTGTACCCACAAGGTCCATCTTCTTGCCGAGTAAGTTCATTTGCGACGAGCACTCAAGATACCCAAGAATGGAGCGCCACCTCAAAGGATACTTTAGGGAAACCACGATTCATGGGTTTAAGTACGTATCTGTGATGTGCAACGTGCCATTAGTTGTGTCTTAATCAAATTACATTATCACCGTTTTCGCAGTAATTAACCGGCCAGTGAAGTACCAACAGTCCCCTCAAGTCTTTTGTCTACATAAAAAAAACTTTAATTTAAGTAGCTTTTGTGCTAATTAGGTATGTGGTCGAAGGCCAAAGCTTCATTGAGAAGCTCTCCTGGGTGGTAGTGGTGGCTTTTTCCATTGGATACTCTGCAATCCTGGTGCAGAGGTCCCTGCACGAGGCTTCGCTCAACCCCATTGACACCTCGGTCGAGTCAGTCCATGTGGAAGACATGGTGTTTCCAGCTGTCACCATCAGGCCTGGCATGAAAAACCATCACTACAGGTAAAACTGCAGGAATGCAGCAGCATTGTATTAGTTGTTTTAGTGCTGGCACAAGTGCTGAAGTGCGAGTTTGGTTGACTGCAGGTTCCTTCTGACTGTGCTGAATGCTTTTGAGTTTGACTGCCTGTTCCAAGGTCAGGAGTGCTCTGCCAGGAGTGAGGAGATAAGGTCAGATGCAAACTTTGCCATCCAAAAGTACATCCACATGAACTTGTACCCCAAAGTTCTTGAAGGACTCAAGAACGACCTGGACAAAATTATTGCCCTGATATGTCAGTCCACAGGTTACTACCTGTTTGAACAAGAAGGCAATAATCCCCTATGGAAGCTAGCTCAGATCATTGAGTCAAGACAAAATGACAGCTTAATTGAGAAAGCAATACTGAATTTGGCTGTTCAAGCTTTCAGGAGACCTTTCTCAGAGTTCAAAGAGCGGATTGCATCCTTTGGCCAAAAGTATTCAAATGGTTCTGATGCTGGAACAGGAGAAGAGCTTCAGGACTGCTGGGACATATTCTACCAGGTCCAACCAAGAACTACAGCCCTTATCTTTGCACTCCTTGAGAGCCGGGTAAACAGCCAAATAATTACTTGTGACGGTATAAAGGTGGTACAACATAAATTTGTGAATGATCTCTTACAGGGAGGGTTAAATGCATCGTTGGGACTCGGAAATCTTTTTGAAATGGGATATAGCACAGAATGGAAAGCAGAGAATTTGAAAGAAAATGAAATAAAAGCACTTGCCAAATTTCAGTTGGCTTTTGACAGTCTCTTAGAAGGAACATCACTTACAATTTCAGAAATTTCTGAGTATTTTACTGGTGTGGAATATGTTGGTATTTCTTTGAAAAAACAAACAAAACATTTTCATTGCGACATACTTCATAAAATATATACTCAATATTCTCCATTGTTGTTTTGTGACTGGGAGAAAAAAGAGAAAGTAGATGATGAGTGCTGTCAACTTGAAAGAGAAATTCAGGCCAACTATCAGACAATTCTCAGGATGTTCAAGTACTTGTATCAGCCTCCCAGTAGGACACTCATAGAGAAGAGTGAATTGAGAGATATTGCAAATGCCACTGACCTCATGGGATATCCCACAATTCAATCAGACAATCATGAAAGATGGCATGCTGATCCTGCCATTATTGCTTGCCGTTATGGCACCCACTTTCCCCTGACCAGAAATTGCACCTTATTTTCCAAGACATTCTCTACAGCTGGTATTGCTTACACTTTTAATGCTGCTGAGTTCTTCAGCATGTATAAAGAAAATGAACATACCCAGGCCTTCTTTCGAGAAATAAATGAAGTGATAGATGAGGGTCATGAAGTGGTGCATGCAAAGCCATTAAAACGGCCCTACAGGGTTGAATTCAGTGGTCCAGCATATGGGCTTGAGGCATTTATCCGCCATGGTGCCTATACTAGCAGCATCAACTATTTTGGAAAAATTGAATTTGCCATTCATGCTCCCGAGGAGCTAGGTATGTAAATTATGTCATTGATATATTAGTTACAATTGAAATCAATATAACATTTGTTTATTAGGTGACTTAAAAAATCAGCCCATTGAGCTTTAGCCAGGTTTTACATATAACATTTTTGTCACCCCTTCTCAAGTGGTAACAGATGCTCAGGCAATGGAGTCACTTGATCAAGAAAAAAGAGCCTGTCTCAGTTCTAATGAAAGAAAGCTAAACTTGTTCAAAAACTACACACAGGCAAGTAGGAAATTGAATAACAGTACTAAATACTTCCTTGACTTATAATACTGTACCGTATACACTCTACGGTTAGTCTCTACGGTTAATTTTAACTTTTTTGTCCAAACCTTTATTAACTTCAGTCAAGCTGTTTGCTTGAGTGCCAGCTGGATCTGGCAATACAGGAGTGTGGCTGTGTGGACATAAGTTTTCCCAACCCTTACTCTAATGCTAGCTTCTGTCATATGTTGGGTTCACACTGCTTCAACAATGTCATGTCACGAACCTCATCCTCTTGTGACTGCCCAAGTGACTGCTCTAGCACCTCCTACCAGTACCATGTTGTCACACAGACCACTAATGTTAACACTGTTTGCAAAGCAATTCTGGAGACTTTTGGGCTTGGGTATTGACAAACATTAATGAAAAAGAAACTTGCAAACTTATTAGCATTTTCTACACTAGGTTTGCCCGAAATGACCTGTACACACTTCCGGATCTTGCGGCAAAGTCAGTCTTTGATAAAGATCTGTGCACAAAGGAGCTCCAGACAAACATAGCTGTGCTGAAAGTGTTCATTGCTAACAGGTTTGCAAACAGGATCATCAGGACATCCAGGGTTACCTTCACTGGGCAGCTTGCAAGTTTGGGTAGAAACACAAAAATTGACGAATAAATGCATCAGTGTTTTCGGGGCTTAATAGGTATTGATCATCCATTTCAGGTGGAGTTGTTGGGCTTTTCACTGGAATGAGCATAATCAGCCTCTTTGAAGTTGTATTTTGGGCTATAAGAGCCCTCAAAGACTTCGAGTTTTCCGGCTCCAAGCGACGTCAACAACAGAAGCGTTGAGAGACACGTACAGATTTGAATTTGGGACGAAAGGGTACTGGATTAGTAGTGCGTATGTACATACCATATCTTTCTTATTTGCTTGCTTTGACATCTCAGATAAAAATAATTGCTATCTCTGAGAAACGTTATCACCTTGAATCAAATTGTTTTATTGAAGACAAATGTGGCAAGAGTTCATTGTTAGTTGGCAAGGAGATCATGCTTAAAACACTGCAAAATACTGTGCACACTGTACCAGTACTAGAGACGCATAAACTTGACAAGTACCACTTACTTCGCATTACTTCAAAAGATATAATGACTACCAACTTACTTGCCATCATGCAATCACACTTATGTGAGAGACAGAAAGATATTTTTAATGTGGGCTTTCATATACACATGAGTGCTCTAAAATTACCAATGAAAATTGGACACTAAGTGATTCCATTGGCCAGACCACTTACGTATGTATTGCACCGGTAGAACGTGCACGAAAGTGTCAAATTGCGGGACTTGAAAAAAAATTACACTCATCCTGAATCTACGTATAAGTGAGTTTCCCACTTACTTGCACACCTTGGGTGGACGTTGAAGCAAGTGTTGTAGGGTAGGGTAGGTAACTGCCAGTACCAGGTACCAAGCATGGAACGCCACGTCAGGAGATACTTCAGGGAAACTACCATACACGGCTTCAGGTAACACACAGGGCTGCTGGGACAGTGGGAGTCGCAAAACTGAGGTGCATACCCCTGATACTTGCCTTCAAGGTACGTGGTGGAAGGGCGGAACTCTGTGGAGAAGCTCTCCTGGTCGGTGGTGGTGGCGCTCTGCATCGCCTACTCTGCGGTGCTGGTGCAGAGATCCCTTCAAGAGGCCTCCCTCAATCCGATCACCACGTCTGTGGAGTCCATTCCTGTGGAAACGATGACCTTTCCGGCCGTCACCATCAGGCCAGGACTGGAGCACGACCACTACAGGTAGGCACAACAGGTGCAACTACGTAGTTACTACGGTACTAGTGAAGGGAACCTGTCTGAAAGAGGCCTTGGTGCATCACCACCTGCGCAGGTTTCTGCTGACGGTGTTAAACTCCTTGGAGTTTGACTGCTTGGACAAGGGGCCGGAGTGCTCTGCCCAAAGCCAAGAGCTAAAGCTGGATGTGAACTTTGCCATCCAGAAGTTGATTTACGAACGCCTCTACCCTAAAGTTCTCAGGGGCCTTGTGGATGAAAATGGTCTTTCTTTCGACGGTGTCTATAAGATGATTGAAATTATATGCCAAAGTTCTAGAATGTTTGAAGGAGAAGGAGGAAATGCTCTATGGAGAATTGCTCAGGCCATCCAGTTACAAGAAACTGAAGAGATGAAGATGGAAATGCTGCAGTTGATACTGCAGTTGGCTATTCAGTCCTTCAGGATACCTATTGGAGAATTCATTGAGCGTGTCACGGCTTTTAGCTACAAGTATGTAAACAACGTTCAGTCAAGTAATGGCGTCGGGACTTGCTGGAGTAGATATTCGAAGGTTGATCCTAACACAACGGCCATTATCTTCACACTAATTGAGAGTCAGGTACAGTAAGTTCTGTTAAGGATTACTGCTAAATGCACTGCTAAATAAGGAAGCATTATGTCAACTGCAGGGAGGTCTTAACAGGCCCCTTGGACTTGGAAACCTTTTCAAGGATGGATACTATGCTGTTTGGAAACAAGGACACCTTAAGGAGAATGAGCTCATGGCACTCGCCAAGTTTCAAATGGCATTTAACTGGCTTTTGGAAGGGACGGAGCTGACAATATCACAGTTGTTTTCCTATTTTAAGGACCAAGACTATGTTGACCTGTCTTTGAATGACAATCCCAACTCCAGATTCGACTGTCCAATTAGCAAGATTGTTTACACTAATAATTTCTCATCTTACTGTAATTGGCAGCAGGAGGACGAGAAAGGAGATGAGTGCTGCCATCTTGAGAGGGAAATTCAGACTAACTATCAAACGGCCCTCGGAATATTCAAATACATGCTTCAGCCACCCACTAGGAGGGTAAGAGAGAAGAGTGAATTGCAAAATATTGCCAAGGCCATAGAGTTCCTTGGATATCCCACAGTTGAAACAGATAATGGGACGAGATTGCACATTGATCCAGCAATTATTGCCTGTCAATTCGGAACTCTCTTTCCTCTAACTAAGAATTGTGAACTGTTTGTAAAGACCTTCTCCACAGGTGGTGTTGCATACACTTTCAATGCCGCAGAGTTTTTTGGCATGTACCAAGAAAATGAGAACATGAAGGCCTTTTTTGAAGAAATGCATGAGACGCTAGATGATGGCCTTGAAGATGTGCACGGAAGACGTGCAAAGACTCCTTTTCGGACTGAATTTAGTGGTCCAGCATATGGCCTTGAGGTATACATTCGCCACAATGCCTTTACCGGTGTAAACTTGTATGGAAAAGTTGAATTTGCTATTCACCCTCCTAAAGAACCAGGTACGAGTATTTCTTAAACATGCTCATGGGTAAAGAAGGCCATTAACTTTTTTCTCACTAGGAGACTTAAGAAACCAGCCAATTGAACTTCAAGCAGGTTCTACATACAACATTTTTGTTACTCCCTCTGAAGTGGAAACTGATGCACATGCAATGGAGTCGCTAGGCCCAGAGATAAGAGCTTGCTTCAGTGCAAAAGAGAGGAAGCTGAACCTCTTTAAGGATTACACACAGGCAAGTAATCAGTACTGTACAGGATAATAAAACAAAATTAAGCACAATTCCATTGCTGTATTACTTTACTTACACTTACTACAAGCACTTTAAGAAATAGCAAACTGGTGGTTTTCTGTTCAGCATCTTTTTTAATGCTAACCTTACGGATATTGACTTGTAGTCCAACTGCCTTTTTGAGTGTCAGCTTCATCAGGCCATAAGTAAGTGTGGCTGTGTGGACCTGGATTTTCCCAACCCTTATTCAAACATTAGCTTCTGCCATGCAATTGGCACAACTTGCTTCAAGAAGGTCTTGTCAGAGACCTCATCTTTCTGTGACTGCCCAAGTGATTGTTCAAGTACCTCCTACCAGTACCACGTTGTCACACAGACCACCAACGTTGGCATTGTGTGCAAGACAATTGTGAACGACGTAGGAATGGAGTGAGTAGCTGCAGTAATGTACGTGCAAGTCTATTGTCGTTTGAGGTCTTGCAAAAAATATGGTTTTTTTTCAGCTTTGCTAGGAACGATCTTTACACGCTTGCTTCTCTGGAGGAAAAGGCCATGACAGACTTGCAACTCTGCCACAAAGAGCTTCAGGAGAACATTGCTGTGCTAAAGGTGTTCATGGGAAGCAGATTTGCCAACAAAATCATCAGGACAGCCAGAGTGACCTTCACTGGGCAGCTTGCAAGCTTGGGTACGAACATGAAATTTGAGGAACAAACCACAGCAATGTTTTTCAAATATAGTGTTCATTGCAGGTGGAGTCGTGGGACTCTTCACCGGAATGAGCATTATCAGCCTCTTTGAGATCATCTTCTGGGTGCTGAGGATGCTAAAGGACCTCTTCCCCTGCCCTAGGACCAGACAGAGGCCCAAGGAAACAGCGGCAAAGTTCAATTCTCTGGAGATTGGCTCGACTGCCACCAAAAATATCAATTAGCAACCTCTAATTGTGTCTCTGACGTTTAATTGCAGCATCACACATCAATAATTATTGTACAGTAGTACAGTAACCCCCCAGTGTATACGGTATAGTTAACTCCTCTATAAATTTGAATAAAATACGTACAGGTATACACTGTATATAATAGAAGTTTGTATTTCCTTTTCTAATCCTGCCTCTGCACCTATCATGCAAACTAGGTATATATGCCCGAGTTCTAATACTGTACTGAAGAGCACAAAACTCACCGAAGGCGACCCTCCTGTTTGTCCACCTGGGCCTGGGCACCCTAAGGAGGAGGCGCCTCCTCCCGCGGGTGGAGACCTCGTCGCTGTCGCCGCTGTCGTGGCCGAACCTGACCCCGAAGTCCTCCGGCCAGGTGGGCAGCAGGATGGGGACGGGCTTGGCGAGGCCCCTCTGGTCCTCCTCACCACCACCGCCGCCTCTCTCCTCCAGATCTGGGAACACCAACTTCATCATCTTCTTGCAGCTGCTGCTGCCGCGACATGGTTTAGCACTTGCCGCACATAGGTACAAAACACAAGACTTTGGTGGCAAAGTATGGTGCACACTAGAGTGAGGAAAAAGGAGAACCCTTTGTTGTGCCTCTGTGCGGTGGGGTTGGTGCTTGCTTGGTTGCTGCGTCTCTGTAAGGGAGGAAAGAAGAGGAGGAGGAGGAGGAGAGGGTTAGAGCGTTGTTGCTTATTACCTCAAAAGATGGGTCTTCCTCTTCTTCTTTCTCTAAGTAAGAGCCTCTTTCTCCCCCCCCCTCCTCCTCCTTCTGCTCCTCCTCCTCTTCCTCCTCCTCCTCGCAAGAACAACGGCAGCGGCGTCTGCGGTCAGGCAAAGCACCCAGGCAGGCAAGGAGGCAGACAGGCAATCGTGCCTGATATCATGAGAGGGGAGGGGAGGAGAGGAAAGCGAGCATCGCGGTCTTGGGTGGCTTCAGCGACTTCTTGTTCTTGTGCTAGTAGGTGCTGATCTACATTTTGTGACGGACAATCTCTGGCCAATAAGCAACTTGTACTAAGGTTTTGCATAGTCAAAATTGTTACTCTCTTATGTCAATATCTGCAGTACTTGTTCGAATGTTTTACACAACTTTTCTTTTCCCGGATCTCCCCCTCCCCTCCCCCCCCAAAAAATGAGAGGAAAAACCCTCTCTTTCTCTTCGTCTCACCCATCCTCCTCTCCTCATCTTCCACCTTACGTGAGTCCGTCGACCCATCATCAAAAAATCGTGGTTGTGCAGCAGCAGCAGCAGCAGCAACAGCAGCAGCAGCAATGGTCAGTTTTTCTCTCTCTCTTTCACTAGAAGATGGGTGCAATTTATTCCGCTGGTATTTTCGGCGCCTCAACAGAGATTCAAAGTCGAGACTTTTTTTTTTTTGAGGCAAAAAAAAAAGCGCAAAAAAGGCAAAATGTTTGCGGGCTTTTAAAATCGGATTTTGAACTTTCGGGTGAACTTTGCACATCTCGCACTCGAGCAGAACTAATTGCTTTTTTTAAATTTTATTTTTAGAATCCTCTCTTTAGTCATTTAAGAATTTTGTGAGATTTAATGTTTTACTTTTTTGTCCCACGAAATGCAGAGACGCGAAATAGTGTGTGTGTGTGTGTGTGTGTTGTGCAACCATCCCACCCATTTTTCTCAAGTCCCTTGCGATAATGACCGCTCAGTCAACCTTGGGCTGTTACCCTGGTCAGTCACCCAAAAGAGAGCGCCCATAATTTTCAGGGAGGAGGAGGGTTGGGGAGGAGGGAAGCAGCGCTGCAAACTCATTAGAAGCCACTCTCTCTCTGTGCGACTATGCGACTTATCTAACCCTACGGTTCACAGCAAAGTCGTGGTTGTACAGTACAACTCAACATTTTTCACAATTTCCTCCCTAAAAAGGAAATCAATGCTTTAGTGGCAAGTCATTACAAAAAAAATGCTGAGCAACTTGTGAGACATGTGCTTTTGCATGCGTGAATGGGTCTTAAAACAGTTGAGTGTGTGAACCTTTTTCTGGGCTACTGAAAAGAGGGAGGGGGGGGGAGGGAGGCAGCACGTAATCTAAAGAGGTAGCAGCAGTGTGAGGAACCACTAGTCTAGTGGTGGAAGGAAGGAAGAAGGGAGGGGAAAGGTCATGTAAAAATGCTTTTGGCTCCCTCTTCTTGCTGGCGTGATCAGGGCTTACCTACTTACCAACTCAGCACTACACGAGTAGATTAAGGAAATCCTGTTTCCAAAGAAAACAAAACAAAAAAAGGTTTCAAAACTGGCTCGCTAGTTCAACTTAAAAAAAAAAAAAAGAAGTAAGTTGGAAACTAGATAGAGGCAAAGAGAGAACACCTGACTGACTCCGTCTTATCAAGGGGGAATTTTTTTGGGTGGCTGAGCCGGCAACAAATCTCGTTGCACAACAACAGGGAGAGCCTGTCTGTTGGTAGAGAGTCAGTGTGTAGTAGGTGTAGACTGACTCTACCAAGAGAGAGAGGGGAGATGAGAAGAAGAGGAGGGAGTGGGGGGGATAGAAAGAAGGAGAAGAGGAAATGCCAATGTCAGCCCAATCTACCGTAGCAGTAGTATAGAGGTGCCCTATTCTGCGAGCTGGGAGAAGACACACAAGGGCTCTCTCTCTCTCTCTCTCTCTCTCTCTCTCTCTCTCTCATGGTGGAGGAGAGGAAGAAGAGCCTTGATCATGCAATAAAAAGAGACAACTCGTTATTTTTGGGGGGGCGGGGGAAGGTTGCTCGCACGAAATGTAAAGCAAAGTTTGGGAATTTGCCGTGCGGAGATAAAGAGGGTGGTGGAGGAGAGAGCAGAGCAAAAATTGCACCTTCTTCCCAACCAGACATCCATTTGCTATTCCGACACCTGCCCTGGCAATCCTAACGCCATATAAGTGATGCTTAAGTGATATGAAAACCTTAGAGCTAACTACCCACTAGTATCGCCACCGATAGTGTGCCCCTATAGTGACACCACATATTGGTTGGGTGGGAGCCCTGCTTGAATTGAGCTGGATATTTCCCAACACTTTCTTGAAGCCCAAATACTAGGTAATAGATGTCAGGTCAGTTTTTTTTTTCCTGGGACATCCTGTGCTAGTATTGGTTGGTAGACATGCACCGATGGGATAAAGGGCATGCTCTCTGGTCGGGTTCTTTTTTTTCTGCGTCGTAGGACGTCGCTCGTCACGGGATAATCCGACCGGGAGTCATGGCCTCCCCGCCGCCACCCCTTTTCGCCGGAACTTTTGCCTCTTCTCCTTAGTCTTGTTACTCACCGGGCAAACGGAGTGCTAAAAATAATCTCTGTCGAAAGAGCAGTGTTGCCAGAAATTGCCAAAGGACGAAATAGCCAAGTTTTCTGGCCAAAATATGCCAGGTTCCCAGCTTCCTCAATTGTCCAACAGCAATTTGATTGTTTTCTTAAAAAAAAAAGCCTTTGGAAAATGCCAGGCGTGCCAGAAAATGCCATTTTTAGCCATCAAGAATTTTGAGAAGCTTCCGTCCTTTTCTAGCATCATGCCACTCCGCAAAAAAAAGTGAGTCACTGACAAGAAAAAGCATGGATTTATTTGTTGGAAAATCCTAACATAATTCCTGTTTACCCTACAAAAAAAAAGCATCCCTCATCTTGGATATAAAAAATCCCGAACAACACTTTATCTTTCAGCACTGATCTGTTGAAATTCACCAAGAGTCGATCCCCCCCCCCCCAAAAAAAGGAGAGAGATGTTTCCCAAACTTCTGTTCCCGCTGCTGCTGCTGCTGTCGTCCGCCGCCAACGTCCTCTGCTACCGTGAGTACTACCCGCACCACCTGGACCCGACCGTGGAGACCTACAGCCCAGAGTGGTGCCCGCACGACAGCTGGTCCGCCGACTGCCCCGAGGACATGGAGGGCGAGGTGGTCTACCCGTTCTACGGCTGCTGCTGCACCAGCAACGGGTGGATCTCCTCCTTCAGGTTCCGCTGCACCGGCGGGAAGTGGAAAATGGACGAGGAGGACTACCGCTACAGGTGCCCCAACGACTGCTACATCTACTACACCTAGGACTCGGGGATTGCAGTCACTTGGATACAAGTAATGTGGGCACAATAAAGAACAAGGTTTTTGCACTTCTTTTGCAGTATGTATACTTTTTCTGCTCCTTGTGCTCAGCTGTTTTGGCACCAAGAAGTGCTAGTTGGCGACACTGGTTGATGGTGTAAAGCCGTCCCTTTTTCTGGCGCGAATGTCTCACCGAAATCATGAGTCACTGACATCAAAGGAAACAAGGGCAGACTTTGGATGCAGCATCCAGATAGATTGGTACAATAATCTCCGACAGAGGCTAGACTCTGCTCGAGGGTGCAAAAGTTTTTCACTTTGTCTCAACGCAAGAAGAAGAAGAACAACAACAATTGTGTTATACTATGGCCTGTTAGGTCCGCCGCAGGTAAACGTGAATTTTGTTTCGTGAAATCGCCTGAAATCTCTCGATCGTTTTATTTTTCTCCCGCACAGCATCCTTAATTTCCATAAAAGTCCGAGCAAGCTTATCTTTCCCCATTCAGTCTTTTTCAAGTAGCTGTGTAGAAAAAAAAATGTTTTCAAAGCTCCTGTTGCTGCTGCTGCTGCTGCTGCTGTCGTCCGCCGCCAACGTCCTCTGCTACCGTGAGTACTACCCGCACCACGTGGACCCGACCGTGGAGACCTACAGCCCAGAGTGGTGCCCGCACGACAGCTGATCCGCCGACTGCCCCGAGGACATGGAGGGCGAGGTGGTCTACCCGTTCCACGGCTGCTGCTGCACCAGCGATTATTGGATCGCCTTCAAGTTCCGCTGCACCGACGGCACGTGGGAAATGGACGACACGGACTCCCGCTACTGGTGCCCATACCACTGCTACTTCTCCTACAGCAGCTAGGACTCAAGGATCGCAATCACGGACGCCCTGTACCGGTGCCCAATACGTAACTGCTACTTCGGCTACAACTAGCAATAGATCATGGGGGTGGGCTTCCCAACCAATTTCTTTTTTTTTTTACCGCGACCCGCTTCAAGGCCTCCCAGAGCATCCCACAATATTTTACTGAGTCTCCCCCTATTTTTTTTTTCTCCCACTTTCGTTTAGGGTGAGGTGGGTGACCCCACAGGTTGAGAACCTCTGGAGGTTTAAGTTTCAAAATCACTGCAAGCTAAATATCAGACTCTAGGCAGGACAATAAACGTTTGCACGAAATTTCTTTTTTTTTTTTTTTTTTGCTGCTCCTCCTCGCGCGTGTTCAGAAGCTGTTGTCCGGACCTTTCTTCGCGCGTCCTGGAGCTTCCAGTCCAACTTTGGGATTGTACTACCAATTACAGAGTAGCACAAGTTTATGAAACAGTAAAATATTAGTATTTCAAAGTGCTTTTTTATTATTATCATTATAGGTATGTGAAGTGCACTGAGTTTTCGTCAAAGAAACGTGATGGGCCGTTCAACCATTTCACTTTTCAAGAAGAGAGGTAAGAAGAGACATAAAAAAAGAAAACTCTTTTTTTTTTTTAGGAATCCTCCAGTGGCTTTGCAGAAGCACAAAAACTGATTGAGGAATGCAGTTATATGAATGATTTTGCACTTTTCTTCTCGGAGTTCCGAGACGTGTTTTTTTTCCTGGATGCTAGTTGCAATGCTATTACAGTGCTACAGTCAAACTCGGTTAACTGTAAAAAACATTTAACTAGGAAGTACTGTAGTACAGTGCATGAGTCTGTGGCAAGTCTGGACCACAAGTCTAGGATGAGTCTAAGTGAGCAAGGGTGAACGTGGACATCTGAAAAAAGTCACTTTTGTCTCAATTTACTTATCCGACATCGACTGTAAATTCTTCCCCCCCCTCTCCCCCCCCTTTATCTCTTCTTTGTTCTCTCTCCTTTGATTTACGCCCCAACACCCATTTTTTTATGGTCTTTGGGAAAAGTGTCTTTGCAAGAACCCATTTCGGTGATGATGATGATGACGAGGAGGAAGTGAGTCTTAGAAATGGCTAATTGTGACGATAAAGCCATTTTTTGTCATTGGGCATCAAAACTGTTCATAATATGAAATTTTGAACATTAACACATACGTACTGTAGACTTTCGAGTGCTTCTCATAAGGACATAAAATCGAGGTTTCGTGCCTGACGCTCCAGCGTAATTCCGTAAAAACTTGGCACACGTGTTTACAAAAACAAAAGGAAGAACTAGGAGCATAGATATCCACTAGAAACCTAGATGTAGGGCGGAAGGATTTGTTGTGTTGTCAGCAAAGTGTAGAGATAAACACAATCTGAGCTTGAGCTCACTCTAACCCAATTTGGC
>JAAUYM010063877.1_pt1 | contig 18836 bp, 19 predicted proteins | sample 7278001 | NCBI WGS metagenome assembly JAAUYM01 (sample SAMN14350224, study PRJNA611818) | marine sediment metagenome | isolation source: surface marine sediment (1.8m) | place: French Polynesia: Moorea | collected 2018-08
AAACCACTGTCGTGCTAATGTGTCGTGCTAATCCGGAGTGTCATGCTAGTGTTTGTGAAAAGTCTCACAAATGTCATGCTTAGGTAAGCTGGGTAAACACACCCACACCCAAACACACACCCACACACACACACACACACATTCGATTTTAGTATATAGATTTTTTTATTAACATTATGACATCGCCACCGTATTACCACACCAGAGCCGTGACCATCAGCTACGCCAACGCGTCAGCCCCGCTTCTGAGCGTCTCCCAGGTGCTCGCGCTGCCCGACGGAGACGAGGAGAAGGAGCGGAGGGTCAACCTGGACCCGCTTGTCGAGAGCGCCGACGAGGGCGGCAGCAGGAGTAGCAGGAAGAAGCCGACCCAGGAGGAGGACGACGTCTGGGAGGTGTCCGGGGTGCTGAACGTCGGCAGCCAGCACCACTTCTACCTGGAGCCGCACTCGGCCGTGGTGACGCCGCTGGAGGACGGACGGTTCGAGATCGTCAGCTCCACCCAGCACATGGATGGGTGCCAGATGGTCGCGGCAAAGTGAGGAGAAGTAGTAGTCCAGAAGTTCAGTTCCGAATTATATGGTTTTGGCAATTCATAAGAAATACTAAGATATTAGACTTTTTTAAAAGATTGGTTTGTTTAGCAAGCTTTTTTTTTTATTTGAGGCCAGTACGGACATGTAATGCACATAAAACTGCAGAAAAGAACGTGCTCTTTACAGGGCCCTGGACGTTCCGATGCACAAGGTTGACGTTACAGTGCCCCGACTGGGCGGTGGCTTCGGCGGCAAGGTAACCAAGGCCAAGTCCGTCTCCGCGGCCTGCGCCGTAGCCACCCTCAAGACCGGCCGGCCGGTCAGGCTGGTGCAGGGCCTGGGCACCAACATGCGGATGATGGGGAAGAGGAGCGAGTACCGCTTCGAGTACCGGGCCACCCTGGAGGGCGACTCCCTTGCCCGGGTGGAGGCCGCCATCTATTCTGACTCCGGGTTCTCCGGGCAGGAGGCCGAGGGCGCCTTCGTGCCGGCCTACATGCAGGGCGTCTACCACATCCCGAGCTACTCACTGCAGCCGGTGGAGGTGCTGACGGACAAGCCCACCATCACCCCGATCAGGGCGCCCTTTCTCACACAGGCAAGAATAAGAGACAGTCCTCCAGCTGGACTTTGCAGGATCGAAAAAAATAACGAACTATGCCGGAAAGTAACTATCTGCAAATGTTGCGCCTGTCCAGGGCCACGCGCTGATGGAGACCATCATGGAGCACCTGGCGCACGAGAGCGGGAAGGACCCGGTAGAGCTGAGACTGGCCAACATCCTGCAGGTCGGAGACGACCTCATCACTCGCGAGGAGGACTATCCGGGGCCGAACCAGATCGATAACATCATCGCGCAGATCAAGGTCACTTGCGACTACGACAACAGGAAGGTGGAGGTCGACGCATTCAACCAGGTGACGGGGGGCTTGTCGCTATTGCTGCTGCTGATGCTGCTATTACCTGGGGCGAAGCCGTTTAAACTATACTGTAGTAGTACCAGTTGCTGTTGTTGACAAAGTTCGTCAGTTTTGGGTACCCAACTCCAACAGAATTAAAGGGTGGGGAGGATCCTTAGAGTGCATTTTTGGCGCGTGTTGAAGCACACTTTCGTTGCCTAACATCATCTCGCCACATGTCTTTGAAGAGTTCTGGGGTTTTTTTTTCTGAACTTCGTCTCTCCTCTTCAGGCCAACCGGTGGAAGAAGCGCGGACTGGCCTTAGTGCCCCTGCGGTGGCCGCAGTGGTTCTACTTCGAGCAGTTCTCCTGCCAGGTGGCAATCTACAAGGTACTAAAGCGTGCAAACTCCCAAAACAACTAAATATTTGCAATTAACTAGTGTATGTACAGTATTTGGAAAGTTGGAAGCGGGATAATCCGTCTTCATCGACCGTGACACCCAATAGGAGGACGGAACCGTCTCCATCACTCACGGCGGGATAGAAATGGGTCAGGGACTCAACACCAAAGTGGCGCAGGTGATGCTGCTTGCTTTTTCTCTTCTTCCCCTTCCTCCCTTTTAACTACTAGACCAAAAACTTGTCCAACAAGTGCTGACTGCTCTAGGTGGTGGCGATGGAACTTGGGATCGGCCTTGAGCTCATCACGGTGAAGAGTAGCAACAGCTTCGTGGGCAACAACAACGCCATCACCACCGGCAGCAGGGGATCCGAACTCACCTGCTCCGTAAGTGAGAGAATTTGAGTCACTGAAATCCGCTCATAGCAAAAGAGAGCTGCCAACCTTTTTCCAGGCCGCGATCCAAGGGTGCCAGGAGCTGCTGACCCGCATGGAGCCGGTCACCACGTCGCTGCCCGAGGACGCTACCTGGCTGCAGAAGGTGCAGGAGTGCGCCGCGGCTGGCATCGACCTCACGGCCAGAGGGATGTGAGTCCACCAGAATAGCAGTGTTACCAACTGGCATATTCTACAGTTTAAAAAAAAATATCAAATTTGGCTTATTTAAATCTCCCTTGGCAGCTGCAAAAGATTTTGAACCTATTTAACCTTTGGCATCTTTTTTTTCGCTTATAATTGTATACTGTTTAGCAAGAAAAGTAAATGGAAGCACAAATTTGATGGAAACTCTTAAAGTGTTTCGTACAGAATTGGCTGAGAGTTGGCAACACTGGCCCCGATAGACAAAGGATGGCGAACGTGGTACTGTACCGCTTTCTGTTATTGTAGGAGCGACCCCGGTCCGGATAGGGATGGCACCAAGGACTATGACATCTACGCGTGCGCAGTGACGGAGGTGGAGGTGGACACGCTCACTGGGGAGAAGACCGTCAGGAGGGCCGACATACTCAACGACGTGGGATACTCCATCAGCCCGTGTGAGCTGGAAAAGAAGAAAGAAGTTCTTACTACCGTAGTACTCGTACTATAGTACCTACAAGACTAGGCTAGTAGCACACTCAAAAATGCACTTTAGTAACTGTCTTTCATCTCCTATATCATTATCTTCCCGGAGGTTGTTAAACAGAGCCTGTTTTATGTTTGGATTTGGCCAATAAGGCATGCCCTGAAATTTTGTTGGAAAAAACTTTTCGGCAGACGTGGATCTCGGTCAGGTTGAGGGTGCCTTCGTGATGGGTCTCGGGCTCTGGATGTCGGAGGAGACCAAGTTCGACCCGGACGACGGAGGGCTGCTCACCAAGGATACATGGGTCGGTGAAAACGGGGTTTTGCTAAAAAATTATTTTGAATAAGTACCGTAGTACAGATGAAAAGAAATTTTTTACATTTTTGAAATATTTTTTGGGGAGACAATTCGGTTAATTTTGACCCAAATAAACGGAAATACCGTTTCGTTTTAAAACTGAAGGGTATGCCTTACTAAGTGAACGGAAGATAAAGTGAATTATCATTTTGAGAGAGTTAGTTACATCACGTTTAAGGGTTTTTTTTTTCAGGAATACAAGCCGCCGAGTAGCCGCGACATTCCCGAGGTCTTCAACGTCTCCTTCTACAACGGACACGAGCGTCCGCTCGGGAGGGGAGTGCTGGTAGGCGGCAGGAAGGGTTGCCAGATCAAATCGTTTTCAAGGTCAGTTTCCTGAATCTGGTGGCAACTTATTCGCAGAGTTCCAAGACGACTGGCGAGCCTGGGGTGCTGCTTGGCTTCTCGGTTATGGTGGCACTGCGGTACGCACTCAACCAGGCCTACGCAGACAGAAGGGAGGAGGTCCCTTACTTCCAGATGGGTGAGTGAGGCAAACTTTCAAGCAGGTCTGGGAATGTCGGCGTGATCTGACTTGCTAATTATTATTATTATTTTCTGAAGATGGTCCTTGCACCAACGATCGCGCCCAGGCCTGCTCAGGAGTCACCTCGGACGAGTTCTACCTTTGAAGAAGAATTAATTAAGCAGCAGCAAATGCGAAAAAAAATAATGGTTTTTTTAGGTAAGTTTGATCGGCATCTTGACTAAATTTCTGAATAAAAAAATATGGCAAAAAGTCTGTCGCGCGTTGCTCTTCTATCCCTGCGAAACTTTAGCTCAACATCTTCGTTCTTTCCGCGTTCCTCTCTTCCTCTCGCGAAAAAAAAATCATAATGGAAAGTTATGCGCATGCATAATCAGAGAAAGGTCGTGGTTGTGGTGGTGGCTGCTTCATCCAGGTGATGACGCCGCGTCAAGGAGGTTCAAGGATGCTCATTCCATTTTTCTTCACCCCCCTCTTTCTGATGCCACTTCAAGCACTGATCAGGGTGTCAAACTCTTCACGAACCTGATTAAATTTCAAAAAGCGGCGAAGGGAGAAGGATAAAGCTCCACCAGTGCTGGAGCTTGAGAGACTACAATTTTTTGCCTACAATAGTTTCACGGTTTTTAGGTTGTGGGGAGACAGAGGTGTTAGTTTTCTGAGTTGAAACTTTATTAATGCTTTGTTACAACTTCGTGTCCCATTGAAGCATAGATATACAGTAGTACGTATATAGATATCAACCAGTCCGTTACAAAGTAATGTGTTACACTCACTTGCACACTCATGCTCAGAGGAGTTGTTCACTCATCATCGTCATAAACGACCTGATATTTCTCGTCGATGTCCCTGTTGTCGAAGACACCGAAGATGTACTTGCCAGGGCCGTAGATGGAACGTCCAAGGAGGAAGTTGGAGAAGCAGAAATTGAAGTTCTCCTGGTCAAGTTTGTAGTCACCATTCTACGATATAAGAAAATCCCAGTTATGAGTGAAGAGATGTCGGAAATTATCAGTAGCAAGTAACTAAGTACAGCAGTGCTACCAACTACTTTTTTACTAAGCTTTAAAAAACCGCTGCTTTGCTCACTGCGGTCATCTGGTTATATCCGGCCTCGGTGACTCTTTCCAAGCTGTCAGGATGGACGCCCACAAAGTCCTTGTAGAACTTGCGGTACTGGTCCTTGGTCAGCTCTCCTGTCTCTGGTATTGGCAAAAGAGACCACCATAGTCTGCAAGATCATGGTCAGGGCAACAAATGTCCACTCACTGTCAAGGTCGATGCACTTGAAGAAGATCCCCGGCAGCATCTGGACCCAGCACGGAAAATCCTTCAGCCCGGCCGAGCCGTGCACCAGCTTGCCCCACATGTTTAGCCACTGGTTCAAGGAGATAGATTCAACCTGAAATAGCACTGAAAAATTACACATGCATACTACAATTGTGTATAGTGAACACTACACAGGTACACAGGTAGGTGCCTGGTACACTGGAGTCTGCTTAGTAAGTGGGAAAGAAGCAAGCAAATTTTCCCCACTTGTCTGGGATTCCTACTCATCCGAACAAGGACATAGCAGACCGTTTTCTCCAACTGTTTCTCTAATTAGTGTTCCAAATCCTACTTAGGCAGGTTTAACTGTAACTGCACTCACATGGATCTCCTTGCGCCCCACCGCGTCTTCCCAGCTGATGATCCCTTCGTCCTCTTCGCTGGCAGCTGAATTGGAAGTAGAAATACAGTTTTTTTTCCTTCCTGTACCAGAGAAATTGAATGTAGCTGTACTGGACCATGTGAGTTGTTAACTCGCGCTTCCTCAGCGCAAAAGTCCAGCAGAAACAGTTGTACTTTTCTAGCATTTTAGGCAGAGCACTAAACGCTGATAAATGACAAACGATTCAGAATAAATTTTGCTAAGACGTGCTACAAGACATTGGTTGCATTTCTTTGCTAGCTTTCACCCTCTTTCATCCCCTCTCTGCATCTCTGCTTCTCTCACTATACCTCTCCCCAACAACTTCTCCTCCCCAACATCTTCTCCGTCCATCTCTCATAAAAAAACTGGAATCTCTCTCAGAGAAAAAAAACAGGCTTGCTATCGTCCTTTTCTTTCTCAGAGCTTCGTACGCAGTTTTATGGGGATGGCCAACAGCTTTAAATCAGTTTCCAGTTAGGGGCCAAAGGAACAAGACGAGTCTTGGTGCGAATGACATTAGAGAACTAGTAAAAAAATTTCTCACTCACAGATCTCCTGCTTAACCTGGTCCTGGAGGCACTCAAGGAAGATCATCATGACGTCCAGGACGCTCTTGTACATGTCCTGCCCCTCGTAGCCCTCCCACTTGGCATACTTGCGCATCTTGTCTGCCAGCTCGTACATATCCTCCTTCTCAATCAGGTCATTCTAATGAGAGGGGCCAAGAGAAATTACAAGTTGTGGGTACACACAAGGTTTTACAAGAAAATATCTGGCAGCTTTTCGTGCCTTTTCCAAGTCGAAGAGTGCCCGGAACATGTAGGTGAACTTGTCCACTTGGAAGGAGCTCAGGTTCGTGTGGAAGGAGTGGGCCTTCCCAAGCAAGTCCGAGGAGGACCCTGCAAAAAATATGTCAAAAAATATACAAAATAACAAACGTAAAGCCCACGCAGGCAAGCCACCAAAACAGGATTGCACACCGCAAAACATCCAAAAACTTTCATCACAAGTGTTTTCCAACATCTCTCCACACTCGCCATACGCTAGAAAAAAAGAGAAAGGGGAGGAGGGAAAGATTCTTCTTCTGAGAAAAGAAGAATCCAATGTCTGAAGGAGAGAGAGAGAGAGATAAGGAAATCTATTGAAGGACTCACTCCTCGTTAGCCCGACTGAGATGTTTGCCCGGTGCCCGTAGCCCATGACGAGGTCGACTCTTGTTAACTGGCGGGAGATTGGGGGGGTGGGGGGAATTGGGACAGTGGGGAGGGGAGAGGTCGCCACCAGAAGACGAAGCGAGAAGGGAACTTCTTCTCCTGAGGGCTTCCCTGGACAAAATGGCGAATATGCGATACAAATAACGAGTGTGTGGGCTCGCCAAGGAGAGAAGAGAGGAGAGGAGGAGGAGGAGGAGGGCTTCTACATGTACGTACAGCACTATGCTAGTACGCAGTACGGGACGGGAGCAGGCTATGTATGGCCAGAGGGAGGGGGGAGGGGGATTAGAAAAAGAGAGAAAAACCGGTTTTATTTTATCGCCAGCAGCAGCAGAGGACACACCAAAAAAAATTCACCCATCATCGTTTCATGCTCCAGTTTTTTGTTTGCATCTTCATTTTTTTGTGCTGTGATCACTGTTTCGTCATCTTTCCCCCACCCCCTTCCACTCAGAATAGTGAACTAACTGTTGTACTGTACACAACTATCGTCAATGATCTGTTCTACCCGCGCGCTACTGCGTTCTCCCTTACCACATAACTTACTTGCGTACAAACAACACCCTCTATCGTTGGGAAGACGAGGAAGAAGGAGGAGGAACATGGGGGTAATAAAGCTCGCTCTCCTGGTCGTATGTGACGCCAAAAATAACCAACTTTAATAGCACTAACGTCAGCATAATCTTTTCGTTGCTCCCAAAAATGTTTGTCTGGCTCAGATTTTGCAACATATACATGATATACTGTAACTGCTGTACTGTACTACGTACTACGTTCTCACGGCAACTTGGGCAGCAGAAATGTGTTTTGTTCTCCTCCTCATGTCAGAGAATAAGTTGTTGAACTACTGTGACGACAGAGTAAGAGAGTAGCAAAACTTCCCATCTGTGTATACGATTTATTATACGATACTGTATGCATGATTGTCCCAATGAAGCATAAATATTGGCTAATAAAGTACAAAAAAGACACATTTAGGTCGAAAAAACACACTTGGGTCTTCAGGGCTCTGCATCTTTACTCCTCGTCGTCATTGCCATAGTAGACCTGGTACTTCTCGTCAATGTCCCTGTTGTCGAAGACACCGAAGATGTACTTGCCGGGGCCATAAATGGAGCGTCCAAGGAGGAAGTTGGAGAAGCAGAAGTTGAAGTTCTCCTGGTTCAGCTTGTAATCACCATTCTGTGTTGAACAACGTTAAGTAATAAGTAGTGATCTCAAAATAATGCAAATAAGATTTTTTTGCATTTTTGGCCTTTATTTGCATTTTTATGCATTTTTGGTTTCTTTTTGCATTATTTGCATTTTAGGCTTTACTTTACCATTTGATAAAAATTTGGCATTACTGACATCGGCCACACTCTACTTTGTCAAAGTTGCTGTCAAAAAAAAGAGATGGACGAGATCCCTGGCTTTGGGCAACAGTCTCAGATTGGGTCAGTGCTTAGTTGGAAAAAGGTACAGGGCCTGAAGGAGGGACCCCACCGTCATTGCCAACTTCCTATGATGTCCATGGACTGTGAGGGGGGCCTTCAGCTCCTTCAAGGATTTATTCTCAAGCAAGAAAAACTGCCTCACAGAGGCCCACTTAAAGGACCAGATGCTGATTCACTGGAATTGAGACTTGCTTTTGATGAATGCTGTATCTGGCTTAATAAACCATCTAAAGTGCAAAAACCTTTAAGGTTTATTTGCATTTTTATTTGCCTTTTCAGCCCATTTTTCTGCATTTTTATTTGCATTTTTAGCTCCATTTTTATGCATTATTTTGAGATCCCTAGTAATAAGTCACATTTTTGATTGTAAACCTTTGCAGCAGCAGTACCACCACATTTTCCAGTTCCTCGCAAAACTTACAGCAGTCAGCTGGTTGTAACCAGCGTCAGTAACTCTGTCCAGCTCGGAAGGATCCACGCACACAAAGTCCTTGTAGAACTTGCGGATCTGGTCTTGGGTCAGTTCTCCACTTTCTATAGGTAGAAGAAAAGGCAGAAAAGAAGTTTTACTGTACTTGTGAAATGATTTTTTTAAAGATAACATTAAATTCATTGACGGAAAATATTGCATATTAACTTACTGTCAAGATCAATGCACTGGAAGAAGATCTTCGGCAGCAGCTGGACCCAGCACGGGAAGTCCTTCAGTCCAGCCGAGCCGTAGGTCAGCCTACCCCACATGTTCAGCCACTGGGTCAGGGTGATCGAGTTGACCTAGAACGAAAGAAAGAAAGCAAAGTTTGACCAACATCACCTAATTTTTTAATGCAATTGCTGTCCTTACGTTGTACTCCTTGCGGGTCACTGCATCCTCCCACTCCTGGATGACCTCATCCTCAGCACTAGCAGCTGTGGGGAAAGGTTGTCATGATGTGTGTGTGCCAACATCAAGTCTGCTGCAATATTTCTGACTCACCCATCTCCTGCTTGACCTGGTCCTGGAGGCACTCAAGGAAGATCATCATGACGTCCAGGACGCTCTTGTGCATGTCATGTCCCTCGTACCCCTCCCACTTGGCGTACTTTGCCATCTTGTCTGCCAGGGCGTGCATGTCGGCCTTCTCGATCAGGTCGTTCTGAAAGACACATATGGCGAGGCTAGTACTGTACAAGCTTTGTGTGTACAGCAGTGAGACTCGATTTGAAAAACGTACAGTTGTTCTCTGAATACAAGGTCAAGGGAAGAGCAAAAAAAAATCACATTTACGAAATTTGAAGAGCAGAAACTCTCCCTATTTTATCGGTATAGATTCCGCTATGTGTACTCCACTACAGTACAAAAGAAAGTTCTTATAAATATTTTTTTTCTTTATAGTCTGCAACTTTTCAATAGAAACAACAAGGACAGACTCGTCGTGCTCAAGTACGTACAAGATCTATATGCTCACCTTGTCGAGGTCGAATAGCGCGTGAAACATGTAGGTGAACTTATCCACCTGGAAAGAGCTGAGGTTCTTGTACGTGCTATGAACCTGGCCGGCGGAGGATCCTGCGGAAAAGAAATCAAACCTCCGGTATAGTAGACTTCAGTAAAAATATTGTGCTGATGATCAAATCCAAACTTTTCTTTCAATCCACCGCTGCCATATAAAAAATTAAACTCTGCTATGGTAAAATTTTTGCCTCCGACTACCGACTTTACTACGACTGGAGGGTTCTTCCGTAGCAGAAGTTTTATGGGTAGGGAAAATCTTCCCGCCTGTCTAAACCAAATTGTAGAATAGCTTCCCCAAAATGTCTCCAAACTTATCCCACTTTAGGTGGGATTTTCACTCAAGAAGGGGAATCGCGCGGTAGTCAAAGAGTTTCCGGCATCTTACTCCTCCTCTGCCCCACGCTGATGATGGGAGCGTGGGCCATGCTGGCGACGGGGAAGCTGACGGCCAACTTCCAGTTGCCTCTCTCTCTCTGTCTCTCACTCCGATTGCGTTATGTGTTTCGCCCCCGCACAGGTAGAGGGTTGGAACAACAAAGCTCTTCCTCCGCCTGGCCTCCCTGGAAGAGTGAAGGGGAAAGAAGGAAGGAAGGGGGACTCTAGTCTAGGAAGAGAGGAAGGTGGTGCTGCTGGTGCCAGGCTCAGTTACGTCCGCCTATAGGCGCTTCCTCCCGCCCCGCCCCAACCCAAGTTGTGTCCCAGACTGGCTGGCCCGACTGGTGGGAAGGTTTAAAGCAGGGCTGCCAGTTCTCTAAAAAGCTTATATATAGCCCATCCCTATCCAAAATGGGATAAGCCCAAGTTCAAATTCAGTCACAAACTCCTGATAACGTTAAAAAAAAAAGTGAGCTATAAGTGCAGTTTGGTGAACATTTTTTAGAGCCTACACACCTCAAATGTAGCAGCCACTTGTAGCTAAAATGGTTGTGGCCTAGCCCACCTGGTCACCCTGGCTGAGAGGGAGGGAAGGAGTCAGAAGAGAAGGAGGAGGTGGAACTGGCCTGCGTGGGGACGGGAGAGGGTTGTTGAAGCGTTGGGTACTAGCGCGGACGGAAGACCCGATGGGATGGGCCAAAAAAAAAGTAAACCTGTTTCTGTCGAGAGAGGGTGCAAGGGGACAAAAAATGATATGGCTCAGTGGCACCAACTGGCACAGTGTATATCCCCAAATAGAACAAAATGTGGCATATTTGAGTTCGATTTGGGTTGCAAAAGTTCTTAAAAATTAAGAATGTCTGGCATATATACTAAGTATTTGGCATGCAAAAGTTTATGCTACATTGAGAAAAAATTGCGTATCCGGCATATTTTTTTTTGCTAAAAGTTGGCAACACTGACATGGCGCCAGTCCAGTTTCTTCTCAAAGTGACACGTTAGTAGTACGACGTACAAAGGATGGATGGCAAAAAATCCCTAAGGGAGGTACTAGAACTGCATGCACACAGGGCGAGTAGGGACGTACATAAATTCCCGCTTCATCTTCAGCTCTGGTTGGTTTGACTTTTCTTTCTCCCCTCCACCCCCCTTCCCCACAACATTCGTACATCTCTCTTAGCACAATCAGGAACCCTGGTCGTGCACGTTATGTAATCACCTCCTCCCTCAGCAGAAAAAAACTCCTTGGCTGCTCCCCTTAGATCATGCAGTACATATCTGTTTTTGCTTACATCAAGCAACTTCACACCTAGTTAGAAGTTGAAAACGAGTAGAAACAAGGTGGCTTAAAAAAAAGAGCATTTGAGAGCTCGTGGTGACTTTTTTTTAATTGTTAGTTAGATTCTTTCATGTATCACGCACGAAAGAAATGAGTGTGCCCAAAACTGATGCCTGTACTAGGCCTACTCCCTCTCTAATGTACAACTTCTTTGTCTGTACTAAGGACCATCTGATTTTCCCATCTACTAAAAATGTGTCAACCCAAACAGCTTTTTTTTTGTTCTTGTGTGACGGATTATCTACTAATACGTACTATAACCTCTTGAGTTCATTCTTGGCGCCGCGTCGGACCCAAAACTCTGTCATCGTACGATTTCATTTCTCTCTTTCTCTATAGTAGACTAAGAGGCTTGGGGAACCATAAGTGGGCAGTTTGAGGGTTCTGCATTAGGAACACCCCCACCCCCTTTGGAAAGATGAGATCCCATTGCGACGTTTTTTTGCCGACTGTTTTGGCTGGAATTTTGTCCGGAAATGGGTCAAGAAACGAACAATATGGCAACTTTGACTTAAGTATTGGCAAAAAAAGGCATTTTTACTCTCAATGGCAAAAAATAATGCGTAACCCCCCCTAAGGCTTCGGTAGACCCTCCAACCTCCAAAATCAGACCTTCCCCAAGTTCCAAGGTGCCAAAGTACCAAAGTCGTAGGTGTCCAGTGCCCACCTATGGCGGGAAGGCAGGGGGCAACGATTTTCAACGTCCTTCGAAGTCTTCAATTAAGTGAGAGAGAGGGGAGGGGACGAGGGCGAAGAAACAAAAAAAAAATCTTTCCCTGAAAACAAGTTTTTAGATGGAACAGAGATTGAAAACAAGCCAACTCCCTAGAAAAATTTCACGTTTGCCGACATAAAAACAAATGTTGATTCTCTCCTTTTGTAATGCACGGAGCACGTACAATGTTTCGCCAAAAGTGCGTGTTTTCCTGTGCGTCTTTCCTGGATTTTTTTTTCTCCCTCTCATCTTTCTTCATTTCGGCTCACTTTCGTGAATGGAACCAATCTTATAAAGTGAATAGTATCCATATGGCATGAGATTTGCATGGCTACATCTTATTTTTTTTTCCGTCTCCACTGCGGCGATCTAGCAATTTCCGTTGTTGCTGTCGTCGTTGCCATTTTTTCGGAGTCGTTTCCTGCAATATCATTGCTTTTTTTGATTGCGTAATGCATAATTTACGTATACAAGGAAACTGTGAAAACTTATGTTGAGCAAGGCGATTTTTTGCGATTTTTTTGCCGAGAATTTTTTTTTTGCCCATTTTTGTGAGTGAGACAGCGGGAAATGGGAGTTGACAACGCACTCACACGAAGGAGGAGGAGGAAAAGGAGGAGGAGGAGGAGGAAGGCGTCCTCTTTTCTTCTTCACAGTCTCCTTTCTCAAGGCATCCAAATTGGATCACAGAAAGTCCCTCTCTGTCTCATCTCCCCTTTCCTCCTTCTTCTGCTTCCCTTTGCCTCTGCTCGTTTGCAAGCGTATTATTGCAGGACATGGCAGAAAAGGGATCCACTTATACCCAGTACTTTGTCCCCGTCTCGTACAGTACATACTATGTATGCGAAAAAGGAGAAACGTACGTAAAGAGTTATATACGTAGTCTAAAACAAATTTTTCCTTCACATATATTTCATGCCAACCTTTTGTATACTGTACGTACAGACCGTGTCACATGGTGTCACATACGAAACCACGTAGCCACGTACTAGGGCACATGTTAATATTAACAAGCACACCTTTGTCAGCACATATTAATTATAGTACACTAGTACCGAGTTATAATTACGAGTAATTGCAGTTGATAGAAATCATCAATTTCTGGGGAAATGCAACCGTTCTGTACGTACACAGCAAGTGCAAATAGGGCTTCTTGAACTGTGTCAATGAGAAGGGGGGGGAAATCGAGGAAATCCAACGTGACGAAGAAAAAAAAGCGAAAAAGGTTTATTAAAGACTTCTAGCTGAGCTCACAATTATAATTTCAAGTGCAAAGAGTTTTTTTCCCGCACAAGTATAGTAGGAAAAAAAGAATAAAAGTTCTAGATGACCAAAGCACTCGGGAGATAAAAGAGAAAAGTAACGTAAAAAAACCTTTTTTCTTCCTCTTTCTTCCTCTCCTCTTTTCTTTTATGTCAAACCGTCAGAGGAAGAAGCGGAAGAGAGAAAAGGTCCCGCCGACAACATCCTCCTCTTTCCTCCTCCAGTTCGCAGAGAGCGACCGACAGAGAAGGAGCCTCTTTGGGCTCTCCCACTCTCTCTATCTCTCCAAAGAAAAAGAAAAAGAGGACCCAGCGAGACACTTGCCTGCAAAAAAAAGAGAGAAGGGTGGAAGAAGAAGAACACGCGTTTATTCCATCCGTGTCTCACTGCATCATTCCACCCAGAAATAATAAAGATAAAGAAAAAGTGCGGGAGAGAGAGAAAGAAGAAAAAAATAGTGATGCTTCCGAGCAGGTGCGGATCTTTGAAGGAGACAACGAAGATTTTTTTCTTCCCCCTTTCTTGGAGAAGAGGAGGAGGAGGAGGCTCTTCTGTGAAATATTAAAGTCCTCTTGAAGAAAGGAGGAGGTGGAGGATGGAGGCCCTTTGAGTGATGCTGCAGAGGGAAAGACTCTTCTTCTCCCCTCTTTCCGCCGCCCATAAATAAAAAAGGTACGTCAGACAGATTTGCTCCTGTGTTCCAGTGTCCCTCCTCCCCGCTCTTTCTTTATCTTTTGTCAATTTAATAGTACGGGTACAGTCGATGCTCGGTTTAAGAAATTTGTTTATATTTTTGCTTCTCGCTGTAGCACAAAAAAAACTAGGCAACAAATTTGATTTAGGTAACTCTTTCATCTTGAAATGAAATGTCGACTATACTAGGTATAGTACTGTACTAGTACCATGTTGTGTTGGCACTCGGACTTTGATTCAATTAGGAGCAACTTTTTTTTTATTCGGGAAAGGTCTCTTGTAAGAAAATAACCTGTACAGTACAGGTCCAGGGAAAGGGAAGGTTGGAAATTGCTGTGAGACTTTGAACCAGCACTATCCCGACCAACAAGCGTAGCGAATAGAAAATTTTACATAGAAGAGAACATGCACATACAGGATATCAGTTTATGTATAATGCACACAGACAAACATCTGCATACATTAGACCAGTATGCACAGTGCAGTATAGAGTTTGGCACATAATGCATCACCAGATGTTCGGATACTGTTCTGACACTGCGCAAACTATGTGCAATGTACGTTGTCACCACATGTTCGGTTCTATAAGCGCTGTGTGTTGGTCGGGATATGTATTACCAGGAGAGCCCTCCCTGTGCTTGCCTGTGCACAGGATGCTGCGTCAGGAGGAGCCAACGCCATCCATCTGTTCTTGCCCTTTGCAGGGGAAGACCAAACACCACATTTTTACGAAAAGCAGTTCCGAATTATGTATACGACCTCAGGAAAAAAATATCCTGATAAAAAGACCGGATAGTGTCCGGTTTTCCCACCCACCTCTCGGGTAATTTGACCAGGTTTTTTTTACCAGAAACCGGATATCCGGTTTCCGTGTCGTAAGCCGGAGGGCATCACGCCCTACTCTTCTTCTTCTCCCCCACCCATCAAGGCTCTCCCAAAAATAACAGGAAGGGAAAGGGATAATTAGCCTAATTTCCTGCAGAAGAGAGAGTGAGAGTGAGAGAAGCTTCTTCATCTGCTGCTGCTGTTGCTCCCTCATGGCAACGATCTTCCCAAGGTTTCTCTTCTCTCTTCTTCCTCTTTCTTCTTGGGCTGCTCCTACTACTACGTACCTACATCTTGACCTTCTATCTTCCTGAATACTGTATGTTCAGGGGGGTCATGGGTACAGATATCTTTCTGGTGGGACCGGAACGGCCACAAACGTGTTCTGACTCTCGCAGTGATTCGTGTTGATTAAATTGCCACGTGAAGTTTGGTTGGTAGCAAGTAGCAACTGAAATTAATTTAAAGGAACAACAAAGTACATGGTACAACTGCTGTTTCAGAAAAAAAGAAGCAGCAAGAAGCCGAAGAGTCATGGGAGAATCCTATGCCCTGGAGATGAGACGGAAAGTCTGAGAGAGAAAGTGCTGCACTACTCATATCTGAGAAGCTTTCTAACAGAAAAGAGAGAGTGAGAAGGGGAAATCACTCCTCTCCATTAATGTGTGATTGGAGGCGCATTTGCGTGACGCATCAGAGGGCGGGGGGAGGAGAGAGAGATGCAAGAAGAAGAGGAGAGAGTGAATAATCTGTCTCAGACAGGCAAATGTGGGTGGGGGTGCAAGGTGGCTTTGGTGAGAGTTAAGTGGAGAAGACTTCTTTGATGTCGTCGTCGCCTTTGTCTGTGCCACTGCATAGTAGGTAGTGTTCCTTAATTCAATGCACTCTTTGTTCCCTCCCCGCTCTCAACGTGGGTGCAAAGTTGACCCAGGTCGTGATAACAAGGAGCCTTTCTTCAAATGCAAGAAGTACGGCAAAAAAAAAACGTGCCTTCTCTCCATTTTTTGAGCGAAAGTTCCTCATTGCCAATCCACGAGGAAGTCATCTATCTCCATCCTCAGAAAAGCCTTTCCTCCCTCTCTCTCTCTTTCTTCCACTTCCAAGGTTCCTCCTTCAGACTCCCAAGGGTCCTCTTCTTCCTCTTCAGTCTCTTTCTCCCTCTTCCTCCCCAGGCGAGAGGCATTATCCTGCCATCATCATCGTCCTCATCGATAGACTCCCAACTCCGCCGCCGTCGCCGCCATCCGGGCTCAAACCCACTTTCCCATAGAGGCGAACATTTGTCAGGATTACCAGATAAATGGACCCTGCTGCCCCTTTTTCAAAGTCCAGCAACAGTGATGGATTATAGGTTTGAAAACGCTTGCTACCGGAAAAAATAACATTAAAGTATACCCGTTATGTACTGCTAACATTGGGTCTCCAAGAGGCGTCATGTGGCAACCCTGGTCTGAAGGCCTCCGGGGAGTCGGATCCAGATCCAGAGAGAGAAGCACTCACTACAGTTACAGGCATTGCTCGCTAAAGAGAAGGCCTTGCAAGAGCGAAGCCGGGAATGGAGAGGTACATAGGATGGAGGATGGCTTTTCTCCCTCTCTCTCCTCATCCTCCTCTTGCATCGCATCCGCACACGCAGAGACCATTTGTTTCCCCGGCCAGCCCCCGCCCCCTCCCTCACCCTCAACCATCAGTTGCCATGCAAAGAAAGAAAAAGAAGAGAAAAAAACTTCTCGTGACTCACCCAGCGACCTTTAACTCCTCTTTTTAAAAGAACAATCGAGTCTACTGGTCGGGCTGCCTTGTCAGTCAGAAACAATCGGGATTTATTGGGGTTTTTACCATAAAGTATAGTACCTTATACTGGACGATTTCCATTGGGCACGGTATTTTTGTACATTTTTGTAAAGAGCTGTGAGCAAGCTGAAAAAAGTATTTTAAGTGATCTTTGCAAGTTTGTGTGAATGCTTTTAAAAGCAATATAAATAACTTCATAATTTTACATACTTAAGGAGATATTATGGATGGGTGGAAACACATCACATGACCAGTACAGTCTGCTTCTTTCTATTTTTCTCTTGTACGAGTACTACGCACAGTTAGAACAGGCAGACAGGTGGTGAAGAAGTAGGCGCACTCGTTTAAAATGGAAACTTTGAACCTCCATCACTGACCTCCTGCAAGATTTGTTTAAAGAGAACTTGCTGTGAAACGCTGGTGGTTTGCTTCCTCATCCGACACATCCGACATCCTAGTACGTGGACGCGTTTTCCAACAAGTAGAGTAGAGGAGGGCAACCAATCCACCTACTAATTCAATTGGGAGGCTTTTCTTTCTTTCTTTCCTCCCTCCGTGATCCCTTCTTGCCCTCATTCACTCTCCTCCGTTCTGGCCCACACAGAAACACCCACCCACCCACACACACACACACACACCACAAACCACTGTTGTAGCAGCTGCTGCGGGGCTAACTAGGTAGTTCGGTCGGCCGTAACGAGACGAATCCATCACCATGGGAGCCAAACAGAAATGCATAACATCAAGTGAAGCCAAAGCACGAGGCTGATTATTGTAGTGGGTATTACTAACTACGTTGTAGTAGAGCCTGCATCCTTAAGAAAGGTCCAGTGTCAGGTTTCACAGCAAGGAAGTAGAGATGCAAGGTCAGGAAGGGGAGGAGGGGGTGAGGGGGGGGGTCAAGACAGGAAGTAGTAACAAACAAGGAATAAGAATAGGTTCACATTCCGAACGGTTCGCAAAGATGCAACTGATGATGTTGGACATGGCATTTCCACTTTTGATTGACGGTTGATCAAAAGCAGCTACAAGAAGAGTGCTTTCAATCCATGACCTGCAGCCTCCTTAAAAAAAAATAAGTGGCGGCAGCATCAGCTCTTCCTTCTCCCACCCCCTCTCCGCACCCGACCGCACGTGAATGGACCTCTTGGTGTTAGTACGTAGTAGGTGAGTGTGTTCGTTTGAGGTGGGAGTGCTCAATTGCGAGCACCCTCCACCCACCTTCATGGGCGTCAAATTACCACTTGCGATAAACAAGACACATGTGGGTTACACACAGCGTGGTGTACGAGTGCGCTCTCCCCATCTCCTCAAAGGAGGAGAGCGAGCGAGTGATCGGAAAAGAAAAGCAAAACCCGATATCAGATTGCAGTTGCACTATAGACTTAGTATAGGTACACAAAATTGCATCCATTCCTTTTTGTCGTTGCCAAAGTAAAAATGCATCCTTCACGAACCTGTGCTTACGATATCCTTAAAAGGGACTGACGAAAATCCAGTAATTTTGTTTTTGAAAAATTGCACTTTCTTTCCTTTAGATTTTTGCGCTATAACTAGCACCGTAGATTAAAAAGCCCAATCAGTGGGTGAGAGAGAATTCGAGAGAAATTGATGGAATTTCAGACGGGTTCAACCCCTTCCCCAACATTAATTTGTCGCGAAATTCTGGGAAGGCGAAATGGAGAGGTTCCCCCTCCCCTAAAATGCACTTCTTTTCCTTTCCTTTCCTTTCTTCTCCGGCCGTGAAATCCATCTCTCCATGCATCGCTTCTCTTCTCTTTTGCCTCCAAAGTTTGAAGGTTTTTCTTCTTCTTTACAATGATGCCCAGGAGAGTTTCCCAAGTTTGTAGAAAGTAGTATGGTGTAGAAATGAGAAAGTTTTTTGTTTAGAAGCTCCCATTTTTTGCCTCTTAACAACTCAGCTCACAACAATTTCTCTACATATACTACAAAGAATTTTTTTTAAAGTACCGCTCTGCACAGCACACAAACGTCTACATGCCATGTGAAAAGCCATGCCCAGTCGAAACTTATTAAACTATTATGGGATGTGGCCAGTACTTTTAGTGTCTGGTTGGAAAGATTTGTCCTGCTCCGTTCCATAGCATAAACAGTCACGTAATGGGGGTGGAAAATTTCCCGACGGAATTTTTGGACCACTTGTGGAATCCCACGTGGGTTTTGTTATAGTAAATGTTAAAAAATACGCCACACCAAAAAGCGTCTCTACTTATGCTGATCTGTGTAT
>JAAUYM010062403.1_pt1 | contig 18830 bp, 21 predicted proteins | sample 7278001 | NCBI WGS metagenome assembly JAAUYM01 (sample SAMN14350224, study PRJNA611818) | marine sediment metagenome | isolation source: surface marine sediment (1.8m) | place: French Polynesia: Moorea | collected 2018-08
CAGTACAATGTTGTTAGTAGTCCACCCTCAAATACACTACACTACACTACACTACTACCACTAGTGCACCACCCACTTTACCATATATTTACCACACTACTTTATCAGATGTGGGAGTTCTACTGTTGTAAGACTGTACCAGGTCGTTGTATCCGCAGTCCAGGTGCAGCGGCGCCTCCTCGTCGTAGTACACCTGTTCATGGTGGGTCTGGCGCAGGAACTTCTGAACCTGGGCCAGAGAAAAGTCGGACCTTCCCAGTTCTCTTCGCGGGGGGGGGAAGTAAATAATAAATAGTGTCTTTTGATGAAAAACTTTTTTAATAGAATTATTTGCCTTAAGCGCATAAATTTAGTACTGGACTCCTATAATGTCATATGTCTCTTTTGTCCCAACCGTGTCACCTTCTGCAGATTGAGTATTCTCTCCACCACCTCCGGGTCGTTCCTGCCCACCGCCTCCCACATGGACTTCTGCCACCGTATCCTCTCAACACCATCATTCGCAGGGGGATGCAAAACGTGTTATGTGTGTACGATGTCAGTACAACTGCGCACCTCCTCTTTTTCCACAGCCAGTTTTTCCCCCTTCACATCACAGGTCAAAGAGTGGAGGATTCTGCTACTGCTGCTGCTGCTGCACAGAGCTTCTGCTCTCTCTTATTCCACGCATTCCGACAAGATGAAGCTGGAAGGGCCACCCAAAGCACTAACACAGAAAACATGAAGGATGTGTAAGGATGGAAGGACGACAGTGGTCCTCAAAAAGTTAGGTCATTTAAGGAGTTTAATCTGACGACTCCCTGATTGGGTTGTGCGCCCAAGTTAAGAAGGTAAGAAGGAAGGTAAGAAGGATAGAGCGTTGCCTATGCTATGATATATTCCTGTTGAGAGGAATGAATATTTAACAGCACATACCGGTATACCTCCATCACAAGCGCTTAAAGAGTTAGTCTGCAGTACGAGAACTAGTATGACATGGATTTTAGTTGGCTTTCTTGGACTCTGTTGGGTACGAAATCTCCCTGAGCGCCTTTGTCATCGTGTCTCTCGTCGTATGTATCAACTCGTCCAGAGTTTCCTTGGTGTACCCCTAAAAAAAAAAAAACGTAAGTAAGAAGATTATGGTTAATTAATGTTTGGCTGCTAGCTGCTATGAACCTCACCTTGGTCTCAATGGGCTTGAGTATCCGAATGGTGGCCACTCCCTTGTCGAACCGCCTCTCTCCCGGATGGTAGAAGTCGTACTCGCTGATCACCACGGGCACGATGTCCATCTGGGCGTCCAGGGCCATGTGAAACGCGCCCTTCTTGAACGGGAGAAGCGACAAGTCCCGCCTGCGGGGGAGGGGACATAGAAGGTCATAAACTGGTCATAAGATAACCAAGTGATGAAAACAAGAGGAAGGAAAGCGCCTTCCTGCTGTTTCTAGTCCCCTCCGGGTAGATCCAGATGCTGGCCCCCCGTTCCTTGGCCTTGCGCACAGCCTGGTTGAGGACCTCCCTCCCTTGCGGGGAACGATCCAGAAAGATGGATCCGTTCAGGTAGAGGTTCAGCCCGAACGGGCCCGTGAACAGCAGCGACTTCTTCACGATCGTTTGAATCAGCCCGAACTTGTGCCAGATCTGCAATAAAAGATCTGTGTTTAAAAAAAGGGGGGGAGGGGGTCCTCTTTCACTAGTTACAAGTTCGCGCTTCTTCTTACCCTCATCATGCCGTACGTGTCGAGGGAGGACTGGTGGTTGCAGACGATGATGTACGGCTTCTTCCCGTCGACGGGGACCTCCTCCTCCACCCGCCACTCCACCCCGAGGAAGGGCGCCCAGGCGCGGCTGAGGCGCGCGGAGAAGAGCGTGTTGCGCCGGAACTGCCCGAGGTGGAGCAGGCCGTAGGGCACGCTCAGCACCGCGTTCACGAAGATGAAGAAGTACAGGAGGAAGGACCTGACGTAGTAGCGCGCCGTCCCGGAGGCGCGGCAGGACAGGACCAGGAACAGGACGCAGGCGGACGTCCAGTACAGCCACTGGTTCACCCAGTGCATGATGCTTGGAGATTATTACTGCTTTCTGTCTTTTAAAAGTCCAATCAGTAGTTGCAGATTTGCATATCTCAGCTTCTTTTCTCTTATCTCTTCTTTCTCTGCGTTCGCTGTTCCTCCTCCTCCTCCTCCCATAAAAGTCAAAGCTGTTGTACGCAGTTCCCGGCCGCGGCCAATGAATGTCACCACCCCACCCCCACCCCCCACCATTCAAGGAGAAGAGGACGCAAGAAGTCACTGGATCAAGGGAGACGACGAGAGAGTGGGCTGGCTCAGCTCAGCCGACGACATACACGATAAACACACACGCACAAGTTCTGGGTGAGCTTCTTCTCTCAATCAACCACTATAGTTAAAAGCAACAGCAAAGAGAAAAAAATGAGCTCCTACAGCAGAAACAGCAAAGGAGGTTGATCGATTCCATGTTGTGCTGTGCCGGTAGAGCCGCCGTGGTTGGGATGGGACAGATGCGATACGAGCACGTCCACGTGTAATGTACCCGGCAGCCCGACGGGACTTTTAAAACTTACATGCGTAACAATTTTACGAAAAAATTTGTGACGTTTGGTGGTATTCTAGTGACATGTTCCATTAAATCTTTAAAGCTGAATTTTGTTACGCTCGCTAGTTTAAAAATCCCGTCGGGAGTTGTAACTCGTGTCGGCGAATGCATAGATTAACCTCGTTGGGCGAATGTGAAAAATAGGCAGAAGTTTGCCAGATCGTTGTACTTTTTTTTCTTTCTAACCCAATGCCAAAAGGAAAGCAAAAGTGAAAACCATCAGCAAGCTATGGAGGTAACTCTTCGAACCTGCAGAATTAAGACATTCCCATTTAGACACAAGTGAAAAAAAATGTAAGTTTTACGGTAAGGTAAGGAGCAAAATCGAGATTTATCTTAAAAATCAAGATCCTACTGTACTACAGACTGAGTAGTATTGCAGTGAATATCACATACTAGGGTACATACAGTACGTACACATCTCGACCTTGGCCCGTCTCAGGTACACGGCGTACTCACGCTCAGAAAGACCAGTTACAACATTTAAAAAGGGTTCGAATTTATTTTTCTGTTTCCAATGATTTCCTTCATAATACCATGATGGAAGCTCAGACATGCTGATGATGATCATAAAAGTGCGGCAATTCGCCTATATTGCTTACAGGCCATGCTTCTTCTGGAGCTCAAGGTCCTCCTTGTAGAGAGTGTTGACTCCGTCGATCATGGTCTGCACAAGTTGCACCTCGGAGTAACCCAAGCGATGCTTGTTGGAGATGTCGTAAGTGATGCCAGTTTGGCCACCAGACTCTCCCCTCGTGCCACGAGGCTGGAGGGACAACTCCTCGCAACGCTTCTTCAATGCCGGCAGGCCTTCCTTCGTCCAGCCAGGAAGGTCGATGTGGACAGAGGCACGCATGCCAGTGCCCAGGTTGGTGGGGCAAGAGTGCAGGTAGCCATACCTGGGGTGAAGCAAGAACTCCTTCCTGGACTCAGCCCTGACAGAATCGCCCACAGCCTTGATGCCACGAGCCAGCCTGTCAAAGACTCCCTTGACATCGCCTCCCTTCTGCATGGAGATGATGCGGAGCTGGTCCTCCTCATTGACCCAGACAAGGAAGGACTTAGCATCGTTGTGATAGATGCCCCTGCCTTCAGGCCAGTCACGCTCCATGCCAGCAGCAATCAGGTTCTTGTCCCCAGACATGAACAGGAAGTGGTCATCTACCAGCTTCTGGCGAGTAGCCTCTTCCATTCCAAGAAGTGGATAGTACTTTCCAGAAAGGTCTCCCTCCAGTTTGCCAAAAGCACTCTTCATCAGAGTTTCGACCTCCAGGCGCTGATTCTTGGTGATGCCAGGGGACAGCCCGAAACCGTCAATGCTGCGCCCCACGCGGATACGGGTGGACTTGACAGGTGCTTCGGGATTGATGTTGCCATTGATCTTGCCAACGTCCATGTCCGAAGTGTGCTTGAACCCCTTGTCCAGTCCGTGGTACTCCAGAATGAGGGGGTCAAAGACATCCTTGAAGTCGGTGTAGGAGTCGGCGTCGCCAGCGTAGATGCCACAATGCTGGTCGTCAAACTCGACAGCGCAGGCAATGGCCTAAAAAGATTTCTTTTTTTAATACTAAAGTGTTAAAAAAAATCATTACACTAATTCCAATTTACTACGTGCGAGAATAGTGCAAAGCGCATTTGTATTTTGCAAACAGAAGCTTCAGACCGGTTTACAAATGGGAAAAAAAAAAAAAAAAAACTCCATTCCCTCTCGCGCAAAAAAAAAAAAAAAAAAAAAAATAGCAGTGGCAATTTCTGCATCATAGCAACTTGAGCCTCAACAGGAAACCGAAAACCGGAAATGTGGGCGTTGTCCGCAGACAACATTCCTACGCTCACCCACACCCACACACCTTGGCAAGGGTGAATCCAGACGTCTTGGTCTTGATGTCGGCCAGCTTGCCCCACTTGTCCTCGGTGACGTGCTTGGCCACCAGAGAGTGGGCAGACTTGATGTTGGGGAACGGCGGAGCCTGGAAGAAGGAGAAAGAGAAGGGAAATGTGGAACACTTGTTAACAGTATAGTAACACCATCGAGTAACAGTGGGAGAGCGCATCTATGTACTGTATGGTACAGTTGAACCTGCCTAATTGGGAATCCGGCATAAATGAGGCACTTTTAGAGATGTGCCACTGTAATTTTTGTTGAAGACAAGTGGGTAAGTGGAAAAAATCTGCCTGTTTACCGACTATTCCTACTTAAGCGAGTTTAGACTGTGACTACCAAGTACGGGTATAGCAAACCGTACTATGCTAGGTAGCAGCACATAGGTAAAATATGAATTCTGCCGCGTGGTATCATTTAGACAGCGTGATACATGGGAAGGCCAAGGGGAACGGGAAGGGAGGGGAGGGGAGGGGAAGGGAGAGGAGGGGCGCTTTAAAGATGGCGCCGACAAGAGAGGGAGAGGGGGGGGGACGAGGAAGGAGCTCACAGCGAAGGAGCAGAGGGACCAAGTGCCCCCAAAGGGTGTCCTCGGCGACGGGGGCGACCAGGAGGTCCACCTGGTTGGGACTCACCATGCTGACAAGTCCGGGATGGAGGGTGAAACCCGCGGTGAAGAAGGAAGCCGAGGAGAGAGGAGAGACGGTTGCTCCGGTCGGGGAGGTGGTCGAGACGAAAGGAAGGAAGAGGAGAGAGAGAAGCCGAAGCGACGCGGCGTCTGGGAAAAAAAGTGGAGGAGAGGGAGAGGGGAGGGGAGAAGGCGTAGGGATGAGTAGAGTCTGGACCGAGACCGAACGAAAAATGGTTTATTCAGGGCTGGATGAAGGCTTAACAGAGTTATATAACGAATGCAACTTTTTTGACGTTGCCTCTCTTTATAGTAGTGATTATGTTGGGTGCTACAGGGTCTGGCTCGCTCTCGGAGAGAACGAACTCGCGGCCATCACTATACCGCATATAGCCCGCGGAGCGGCGACGACGTCGACGACGACGATCCATGCAGTCGCAACGCACGCAAGGAAGCCCCTTCCCTTCCCCCCTCCGACAACCACGAGAGCAGGAGCAAAGCTCTCTCTCTCTCTCTCTCTCTCTCTCTCTCTCTGGGCCGGGAAAGGAGAAAGAGAAAAGGGAGTGAGTCAGAGCAATGAGGGAGGCGAGGAGGAGGAAGCCAGCAAGAGAGGGAGAGGAGAGCCAAATTTGCCACCATTTGGAGTCCAGGCAAACGCACGAAATTGAAATCAAAATGCGATAAGGACAAGATGTTCTCTTTTTTTTTTTAGACCTCCACTCCAGCTGTAACGGCATGGCCTTCTGCTGGGAGTAGTCTGACTCAGCAAAGTTGTCCCCGGGAGAGCTAGCTCGTGTCTTATCTGAGATTCTCTGCTGAGCGTGAAGAAAATTTTTGACAAGCTCCTTATACCATCTCTGTCATGGCAAATGGGAAAAAAAAACATCTCTGTCGTCTTTTCGGTATCATGTAACTTACAATGCACACGTAGTAGTAGCATAAGTACTCGTACGTCTACTACCAGGTACCTCAGCGAAATCTCAATATAATGATAAATCTCAGTGCATACAACTAACTTATGTTTTGTATGCTTAGCAAAATGCTACTGTACGATACCTTTCTTGTGAAAGGATATACAACCAGTACTAAGTCTCTGACTAATCTCCAAATAGTTATATTTTATCTCAAAGAAACAAATTTGACTATATCAAATTGTCCAGTATGACATTATGTGGTATGTAAATAAAAAGTTATTTCTCCAAGTTGTGCAATCTGCTTGAGACTTTAAAGGAATACAAAAATGTCAACCTTATTTCTCAACATCTTGGTATACTATCACGTATTCATAGATACGACACTACCTGCATTTAGTGTTAGCCATACAGTACCATGCATTGCAGCCTTCAAGGCTGCGTACTTTACCAAAAAACAATTACTTATGTACGTAGGCATGTAGTACTCTCCCTACTGACTGGAAAACACGTTCACTCTTTCTCCTTTTTCCCCCCCTCCTCTCCCTCCTTCTCCTCCACCGAGATCCCTCTCTTCAGCTCCTTCCACACGTCGATGGACTCGTCCGTCCCCAACTTGGGCGCCTCCTCGTCCTCCCCCTCCCTCCCTGCGCCGCTCTCCCCCGCCTCCTCCTTTCTCTCCCTGGGGATGTAGGGCGGCCTCCCGTCCGCCAGCCCCACCTCTGGCACCGCCCGCTTAAAGGACGGCCTCTGCTGGGCCTCCCTCAGCAGCCTCTCCACCCGCGGTCGCCTCCGCTCGCAGTTGACCCAGAGGCGCTGCAGGCCGAGCTGGGCCAGCCGGTTGAGCGCGGCCGCCAGGGAGAGGTCCACGGCCGACAGGGACGGGCCCAGCAGCCACCCGGGACACTCGTCGTCAAGGTGCAGCGTCTCCTCCAGCTGCTCCTCAACCTGGCCAAGAGACGAACGTTCTGACTCGACCATATCTTTATCATCGCTTCGGGTATTTCCTTCACTCCCCTCCCCCCTCACCTTGTCGAGTGTGCCCTCCACCTGTTCCAGCATGGCCTCGAACCTGTCCACGTCCTTGAACGCCGGCAGCGCCTCTCCCTCGTGCTCCGCCGCCTTTCTCCTCAGCTCTCGGCAGGCGTCCTCGTTCCCCGCGCCCTCCGCCTCCTCCGCCGCCTGTCGCAGCGCCATCCCGCGGGAGTCCTCCAGCAGCCGGCGCAGTCGCTCCAGCCGAGAGGGGTCGTCGTAGGGCGCAGAGGGCCGGCACAGGGCGAACTCAGGGTGGAAGGCCAGCCCGTGGGTCAGCTGGTTCACGGGCAGCTGGACAATATTACAGGTAGAAAGTACAGGTATAGGTATAGCAGATCGATTGACTTGCACTTGTTCACCTGGTCGATGAGTGCCGTAAAGTAGACATGCTTTTGATAGAGTCTGGTGTCGGAGGTGCAGGGGACCAGCGGAGGGTGCCCGTTCACAGGAATTCTGCAGGGGAAAGGAAACCATAAGATACAAAAACCCACAAATTCGAAAACATATCTTTTTTTGGTCACCTTGCTTCCAACAGATGAATGATCCTGGTTGAATCGCTGACCACCTTGTCCTCAAAGCGGACCACTGGAACTTCGCCGCGAGGGTTCAGCTCAAGAAACCTGTGGCGGGAGAAAGGTCAGAGAAACCTGGCGCACTAGTGGAGGTGCTGGTATAGCTTCTCCATATCTCCTCACCATGGCGACAAGTTCTCATTTCGCTGCAGGTCGACGTGGTACGCGGTGAACTCCACGTTTCTCTCGATGAGGTACATCATCACCTTCTGGGAGTTGTACGACCCCCGGTAGTGGTAGAGCATGAGGCCGCCCGAGCCCGTGTCCGAACCCGGCTCCCCGGAATCCTCCCCGTAACTCGACTTGCCCTTGCCCAGGCTGCTGTCGAGACTGCCGCCGCCCTCTCCGGGCTGCTGCTGGGCAAGCTTGCCCTCCGCCGTGTCGTTCATCACCACCCTCTCCGCATCGACAACCGCGTCCCCGTCCTTCTCCTTCTTCTCTTCCTCCTCCTCCTCCTCCTCCTCCTTCTGCGCGGAGGGGTGCATCTCGAAGGGGATGGCGCCGGACTCTTCCACCTTCACCACTGTCACCTCCTCCTTCACCTCTGGCCTCCGCACTTCCGAGATGATGGCTCCGTCCTCTCCCTCCTCCTCCTCTTGCTGCTTCGTTTTCCTCTGCGAGACCTCCTTCCTTGCCTTCATCCCTTTAAACCCGGCCTGGATCTTTGTGGCCGCCTCCTCCACCTCCGGGTCGTCCGGGTCCAAGTCGATGACGGCCTCGTCGCTCACCATGACGACAGGAACGTTGCCTCTCCCGTGTCCCTTCTTCTCCCCCGTTTCCTTTCCCGTCTGCTCCTGCATGGCCCTCACCTCCTTCCTGGCCTTCATGCCCTTGTAGCCAGCCTGTATCTGAGTGGCCGCCTGCTGTACCTCCGGGTCGTCCGGATCCAGCACTGCCTCCTTGTCCTCCCTCTGGGACTCGGCCAGCTGCTGCCTCGTCCTCATGCCCTTGTACCCGGCCTGGATCTTTGTAGCGGCCGCGGCAACCTCGGGGTCTTCTAGGTCAATGTCCACTTCCTCTTCCTCTGGCTTCTTCTCCTGCTCCTCCTTCTTTTCAGGAGGCTTTCCAGCCTCCGCAACAGTGTCGGTTTCATCCGGCTTGGTGCTTTCCTTCATCTCTTTCCTGGTCTTCATGCCTTTGTATCCTGCTTGAATTTTTGTGGCAGCCACTTCGACGTCAGGGTCATTGAGATCAATGTCAATTTCCTCTTCCTCCGGCTGTTGTTCCTTGACCTCCTCGTTCTTGTCCTCCTTTATGCCCTTCCGAACTTTATGCCCCTTGTAGCCGGCTTGAATCCTGGTCGCTGCCATCTCCACTTCTGGATCATTTAGGTCAATGTCAACAACTTCCTCTTCCTCATTAGGAGCTTCATCTTTTCCGTCTTTGCCCTCTCTATCCTTCTTCATTTCCTTTCTGGTCTTATGGCCCTTGAACCCTGCCTGAATCTTGGTGGCTGCCATCTCCACTTCTGGGTCTTCAAGGTCAATGTCAATCTCTTCCTCTTCTTTGGCAGATTCTTCCTTATCAACTTGTTTATTTTCCTTCAGTTCCTTCCTCGTCTTGTGCCCTTTGAAGCCAGCCTGAATTTTTGTCGCTGCAACTTCCACGTCAGGGTCGTTGAGGTCGATGTCTATCTCTTCTTCATCATTCTTGGGCTGTTCAGAATTCTCTTTCCTGCCCTTAAGATCCTTCCTGGCCTTGTGCCCCTTGTACCCAGCTTGAATCTTTGTTGCAGCCATCTCCACTTCGGGATCCTCCAGATTAATGTCAATTTCCTCCTCCTCCTCCGCGGCCATCTCTTCCTTTGACGTCTTGTCTGGCTGCTTCCTTTCCTTTCTTACCTTGTGTCCCTTGTACCCAGCTTGAATTTTGGTAGTTGCCAACGCAACTTCAGGATCATCAAGATCAATGTCAACTTCCTCTTCATCTTTGGCTTCTTCGCCATCTTCGACTCCTCTCTCCGTTTTCTCTTTCATCTCTTTGCGAGTTTTATGTCCTTTGAATCCCGCCTGTATCTTGGTTGCAGCAGCCTCCACCTCAGGATCGTCAAGATCAATGTCAATTTCTTCTTCCTCCTTAGGCTTTTTGTCCTCTTTGTCAGCTTTCAACTCTTTCCTTGCTTTATGACCTTTAAATCCTGCCTGTATCTTTGTTGCAGCCATTTCTACTTCTGGATCCTCGAGGTCAATGTCAATTTCCTCTTCTTCCTCTTTCTTTTCCTCCTCTCCTACCTCCTTCTTCTGCTCCTTCATCTCCTTTCTCGTCTTGTGGCCCTTGAAACCTGCTTGGATTTTAGTGGCAGCTTGTTCAACCTCTGGATCGTTTAAGTCAATGTCAATTTCTTCTTCTTCTTCCTCTTTCTCTTCTTCTCCCACTTCCTTCCGCTGTTTCATCTCCTTCCTTGTCTTGTGGCCTTTGAAGCCAGCTTGAATTTTAGTGGCAGCCTGTTCAACTTCAGGGTCATTCAAGTCAATGTCGATTTCCTCTTCTCCTTCCTCCCTCACGTTTTCTTTTTGTTCTTTCATCTCCTTTCGTGTTTGGTGACCTCGAAATCCGGCCTGGATCCTTGTTGCTGCCTTCTCCGTCTCTGGATCATCCAGATCAATGTCAATCTCCTCTTCCTCTTCAGATTTTTTGTCATCCTCTCCATTTTTTTCGTTGGTGCCAACCTTTTCCTTGACCTCCTTTCTCGTGCGCATCCCCTTGTAGCCCGCTTGGATTGTCGTGGCTGCCTTCTCCACGTCCGGGTCATTCAGGTCGATGTCCACAATGTCCTCCTCAACCTTCCTGTTGAGCTCGTCTAGGTCCTTTGGGACGTTTGCCCTGTCATCCATGATCTCCTTCCTAACCTTGACCTCCTTGCGCGCCACGTGGCCCTTGTATCCGGCTTGAATCTTCGTCGCCGCCGCCGCCACTTCCGGATCCTCCAGGTCAATGTCAATCTCTTCCTCCTCCTCTCCGGCAGCGGCAGCGGCAGCTGCCTTCTCATTGGCCTCCTCCTTGGTCCCCTCCGACCTCTCCTCCTCTACCTCCTCTTCTTCTTCCTTGGCCGCCGTCAGGTTCGTCGGCATCTGGATCTCGATGGCCTTCTTGCTCTTGCCGTCTTCCTCCTCCTTCGCCTCTTCTTCCTTTGCCTCAGTGCTCTCCGCTGCCGCCACCACGTCCGCGCTGCGGTCTGCTTCCAACTCTTCTTCGTCTCCAAGTGATCCACGACCTGTACGAAGAATGGGAGAAATTAAAATGTGCTGACTGCAGAGTTAAGCAACATTGCACCTACACCAACCATTTAAGGAGAAAGAAGTGTTGTATAAATTTTCTCATAAGCGTAAGCTTTGACGAAATTCCCTAACTTAAATACAATTAGACAATATTGCAGTCAAGCAAGGAATCTTTAACTTTGGTTTTTTTTTCTTTTTAAGCTAACCACTTATGCTCTCCAACTTGGTCCCATCGTGTTGGCTTGACTCGCCCGCCTCCTTCTGTTCCTCCTTGTCCATGGCCGTGGCCGCCGAGGCCGCCGAGACCGCCGCCGCCGGCGTGGCAGTGAAGAACTCGAGATCATGATCCGGAGCGAAACCTTGCTCTGAAAAAAAAAAAATCAGACCAGTACATGACTGACAAAGCTGTAGCCACCTCGTGGGATGTTGTTCACCTTTGTTCCTCTTCCTGAGCAGGTGCTCGAAGTGACTTGCCGCGAACTGGTGGATGTCCTTGGGCTGCTGCCTGAGCACCTCCCTGGCCAGGCTCTCCAGGGCCTCCTCCAGTCCGCCGGGCAGGCTCAGGCGAATGAACAGCGGGGGACGAGACGCCATTGTGGACGACGGAGAAGTCATGGTGTATGTAGCCACTGTTGAACGAGATGCCACCGCCACCACTTGACCTCTCTTCGCCCTTGTGCCAGTGGCCCCCTCCCTCCTCTTGTTCCTTTTTGGAATGTGACGGAGGAGGAGGTAAGAGGAGGATCAAGTACTATATTTGTCTCTCCGTTGGACTCCCTTCCTCCTTCCTCCACAGCCTACCTACCTACCTACCTTGCTTCCCTTCCTCCTCTTGGTCCCTTTCCTCTTCCTCACGAATGCCTCGCTCCAAGGAGCTGGGGGGGGGCCTTCCTTCGCCTCCAAAGAGAGCAAGATTGAATGAATACCTGCTTTCGATGGTGAAGAGAGCGAGGGAGACCAGCCAGACCCCGTTAACCGACCATGCACACACCCCCACCCTACCCCACCCCCTTACCCGGGACAGATTAAGGAACTGGCATGGCCGGAAGAGATCTCTCTTTCATGCAACTGGAAAGAGGCTTGGTAGGTGAGCCGGGTACACGAGAGTATTACGCGAGTAATATCTGTGTTCGAGGTGTTGGAAACGTTTTCTGTGATATGGATCTAGTATACGTACTAGTACGTATCTTGGTAGCATATCCCGACGGGACTTTTAAACTTACAAGCGCAACAAATTGACGAAAACAATTTTACATTTATGTGGTATATTCCTAATGACATGTTCCATTACATGTTTAAAGCAGAATTTGCTACATGAATTTGTAACACCGCGTGCATACTGCACAACAATACCGTGAACCGAACCTTTTTCTCTCCTCTTCGTGGCCCATGTAGCTAGTACTGTACACAGTAGTATCTACCATGTAGTAGTACAGTACGTAGAAACACTCCTGCTCTTTTTTTCCAGTTGGTTTGTTGCTGCCTCCAAAGAACGTCCACATCTTGTTCAAGTGCCTCCCCGGCAAGGACTTTACTTTTGAAGAAAACCTGAAGCCACGAAAACTCTAGTGTGAATTAAAACGCGTAAATATGTTTGTCGACTGTTTTTTAAGTTGTAAAAGTGTCACTGCCATATTACAAATGTACGTCACATTGGAAATCACTTGCGTGCATGGCTTCCCAACCAATATTGGTACCACTAGAGGCTACATCACCAGTGGTAATTAGGTGATGGGGTCAAAACTTGGGTTGCTGTAAGGGTTTTTTTCCCACAATTCTAACACCTGCCCTGGCGTTAGGACAACCCATAACTAAATTCACGCTAGCGATATTGGTCGGGTTAGCTTTTGCGGCACGTCGGAAGCATGGCCCACCAATTTCTCCACTACTTGTTTTGTTTTCTTCCCCCTCCTGAACGCCTTCTGCTGCCGCTGCTGTTGTCGCACCGCTCTGGTCTGGTCTGGTGAGGTGCTGGTGCTGGTGGAGTGGAGGTGGTTGGATGACTTTTCTTCACCGACCGCAGGAGGTCCCTCTACACTCACGTCATTCCTGAACTCGTCACGTTCAGCGTCTCCAGGAGAGGTCCTCCCATTTACTTGGAAGATGTCCGTCTCACCGGGGATCCTGGCGGAGGCCACCCAGGACCTGGGGGCGAGCGAGCCCTGGCCCCAGGACGCCGAGCTGTACCAGCCGTACGAGGTGGAGCAGATCCTGCTGCCTGACAACGCCGCCTGCCTCTCTGTCCAGGCCTTTCTCCACATGTGTGGGCTGGACTTCACCGTCGTGCAGAGGGCCAACGCGGAGCAGATGTCGCCCTCTGGTAAGAACATAGAGAGGGGACAACTTTCCCATGTACAGCAGTAATATATATAAATCAATCTGCGTGCTCACCAGTCAAATGGGTTCTGTTTCTTTTCTTTTGCGCCAACAGGCAAAGTTCCATTCCTGAGAGCCGGAAAATTCGTGATAGCCGAAATGGATCCCATTGTCTCATTTGTAAATTCAAAGGTGAGCTTTAAAAGATACATGTGGATTCCCCCCCCCCACTTCCCTGCTTGACATTCCGCGCATCTTGTGTGGCAGGGTATTAGTCTGACAGAGGAGCTGGACCAGTCTCAGAAGGCGGACATGCGGGCCTACATGTCACTCGTCACGAACGTGTTGGGCAACGCGGAGGTGAACTCTCTCTGCTGCTCAGCCGCGATTCACTAATGCAATCGAGAGAGTTGACGTCGTTTCCCTGCTTTGCCCCGAAAGGCGTACATCTCCTGGGTGGACGACCGGACCCTGAACGAGGTGACCCGCCCGCGCCACGGCTCCGTCTACCCGTGGCCGCTCAGCGCGGTGCTCAACTGGCAGAAGGGGAGGCAGGCCGTGGGCAGGCTGGCGGCCATGGGGTGGAACAAGAAGACCATCGATGAGGTAGGGCAAAAGAGAAAGTGAAACGTGGGGAATTTGATGTCTTTGATCAGTATGCACATTTTTGTGTGTGTGCACACTACGTAGGTCTACGACGAGGTTGAGAACTGCTGCCATGCGCTGAGTGAGCGGCTGGACAACCAGGCCTACTTCTTCAACAGCAAGTATGACGTTAGACTTTGGCGAGGGGGTGGGGAGGGGGAGGGTCACAGTCATACAGTCATATTTTTGTTCAATCAATGCCATTCTGTTTAGGCCCACTGAACTGGACGCGCTGGTGTTTGGCCATCTCTTCACCCTCCTGACGACACCTCTGCCGGACTCGGGAAGGATCGTGGCCATCATCAAGCAGCACAGGAACCTCGTCGACCTGTGCCAGGTAAGACGATCGATCACACCCGACACCAAATTGAATATGGGAAGGAGAAGTGAGGGTCATTTTTGCTTATCCTCGAAGGGCATCGACAAGGAGTTCTTCGACAGGTCGGCCTCTTCAGACAGAAGCTCGGAAAATTTCGAACGGATCTAGTGAGAAAATTAATTTAGAGGACGAGGAGGAGGCGAAAAGTGCTGTTGGACTTCTTCCCAGTAGTCAAGAGATAAGGAAAATATATGTAGACAGTTTTTTTTTCTAGCTAAAAATGTAGTACGTGTTCTCCCACATTTATTTGGTTATACCACGAAGCTTCCTGTCCATCTGCTCTCCCCATTCTACAACCCCACCAGACACATCGTCTCTCTCGTTACCACAAACCAGACATTTTTTAGCCATGCTGTTTTTTTAATTTCTTGCTTACACAAACTGGACATTTTTTTTGGCTTTTTATGCTCCTTTTATGTGAACGCCATAATAGTAGTATGAAAAACCAAAGTGGTAACGAATTTAGCGTGACGATTTATGATATAAAAGTGTCCAGTTTGTGCGCACAAACTAGCCATTTTTTCCGCACAAATTGCACACGTATTGGGCATTTTTTAGACATGGGTGTCTGGTCGGGAACACCTCTTATCTTCGGAGTTCCAAACCCTGATTCTGTCATGCAGATTGGGATTAAAGCATCCCTCCTCCATCACATCCTTGCTAGATTCGAGTTGTAACACGTATAGTTAAAATAATTAAAGGTCGTAATCCTCCACCTTTTTGAACTGCGACCCCCTCCTAGACCATCACGAGACCCACAACACTGCATTACGTACCTGTACTATTTGCCCTAACTGATCGCGACCCATTTAGAAAAGCTTCGCAACCCATAGTTTGAGAATGACTGGTTTACTGCCTACAGTTGTCATTTAAGTCACTGTCGTATGCTATGCATCCTATAAAAATTTATATTTATGGAGTTTTCTTTCTGGGTACAACACAGTGGTACTTGCACTTGCCTCCGGAGCAGAGTGTGGTGCTTCCCGAGGCAAGGGCTATAAATATCAGGTCTGGCTAAGAACATCAATGCCGGAGCACACGCCTTCTTGCTAATAAACTGGCTGACAATGGAGTCACACTTCTTGGCCTTTTATGTTGGGTGTGTGTGTGTCATCACAGTCGATTTTGACGGAGGGAACAACATCATGGCTAAAAAAAAAAAAGAGTCTCTGCAAGGTGCCTTTTCATCATCACTTCTGCATGAATTTTTTTTTTAGTAACTTCCACGTCCGCACTGCTGTCGTCGTCACGTCACGAGCACTGGGTGAAGGAGGTGAGCATGTTGCCCACCTTCTGGGTGACCGTCTTGCACTTCTGCTTGTGACCCCCGCGGCGAGGCTGGGACGACGCGAAGAGGTTGTCGAAGCCGAACATGTCCGCGCCCTACGAGTAAAATATTAAAAGAAAAATGAACCCCATGCTATGTGATACTATAGTAGTAACCAAGAAGGAGACCAGACCAACACGCAGCGCATAGGAATTTTGATGCACCACATAGACCAAACATAGTATGACAAATTATGCATGGTGTAGGACACATGTGCAGTCCAGCAGTCCAGGACATTGCCAGCGCACCACCAAAAATGTTGTGGCAGCGCACAGAATATGTCACAACATGTCTGGTTCTACCTACGTGCTGTGGGTTCGTCGGGTTTGGAACGTAAATATTTTCACACACCGTCGGTCCGTCGAAGAGGCTGTCGAAGTCGAAGTCTCCTCCCCCGGCGAAGGCCTCCGCGTGCCTGGCAAAGTGGGAGCCGAAGTGGCCACGGAAGTGGGACTCGTGGTCGGGTCCGCCGCCGCCGCCCCCTCCAAAGATGTCGTCGTTGAAGTGCCTGAAGAGGTCGTGGATGTCGAAGTGGAAGTCCCTGGCGCGGGTGCCGCGGCCGAAGGAGCCGGCGGAGCCCCCCGGGGCGCCGTAGTTGAGCGAGCGGTCGTACTCGCGACGCTTCTGCTTGTCGGACAGCACCTCGTATGCTACGGAGAGAAAAAAAAGAGGAGTGAGAAGCTCTCTCAAACAGCAAGAGGAGGAGGAGGACAGAGTGTCACATTACTCCGGCCTTGATTTAGCACCTTTTCTCTCACCTTCTGCGATCTGCCTGAACTTCTCCTCCGCCTCCTTGTCGTCCCGATTCTTGTCCGGGTGGTACCTGAGCGCCAGCTTGCGGAAGGCCTTCTTGATGGCGCGGTCGTCGGCGTCCCTCTCCACACCCAGGGCGTCGTAGTAGGAGCCGCCGCCGCCGCCGTCCTTACCGCCGCTCCGCGCGGCCATCGCCGACGAGGAGGAGGACGGGTCGAGGGAGGCCAACAGCAGCGCCACCAGCGCCAGCTGGGATAAAAGCATCGCCGGGGAACGGCGCATCGTGTAGGGCGAGAGGGGGGGAGGTCACTTGGAAGCACCGTTCGCACTTTTTTGTTATTGTTGTTGTGACGCGCGTCACTTTTGGCGTCAGAGTGCAGTAAAAGTTTTTCTTAAACTTTGTTTTGCCCACTATGTCACTCTGCTACTTCACTATCACTAGTCCAAGAGCGGAGCGTGGCGCGTGGCGGGGAGGGAGAGAGCGAGAGGGAGAATGAGTTATCCTTTCCTCCCTTCCTACTGAGGTGTACGACGAACACGATCTCCTTCCTCCTCCCTCCCCTCTGGCTGATGTCTAAGCTGAGTCCTTCCCTCCCCTCTCTCTCTCTCTTGTGCGACGCATCCGTCTCTGATTGGCCCAAGGAAGGAGAGGTGAGAGAAGGCAAAGACTTGCGACCAAGGTGAATGACGTCGGCTGCCGCGCGCGCTCTGCTCTGCTCTGCTCACTGCACTGGGTCAGCCAGCTAGTCTCTACTGGTACGTACACCAGGTACAGACAGATGAGTTGAATATCCAGATCAGGATGGAATAGTTTGCCGCTCGTACCTTGAGGCACTAGTACATCTGGGTGACTTTCTTGGAATTGCTCTCCTCACACAAATTTAATACAGTCCAGTGGAAAACAACAATCTGGCCAGTTTCTAGCGGTTAGTTAGAACGGTGAAAACGAAACATAGTGCAGTAGAATCTCCAACTTCTTAATTTGCTCCACGTACTTTTACGTATACTTACGAAATGGTTAGTTGCTATTACTTATTTTAGGATACTTTTAGTGCGGACTAACAGCATCGTGAAATCGAGATTCTAGTACCTTACACTACTCCTCTGTTCCTTTATTCTTTGCTTCAGTATAGCGTCACCCCAACGTTGCTCAATAATTACTCATTAGTCATTACTCATCTAAACAATCTCCAGCTGATTCACTGTGGCAACATCAGTAACAAAATCAATTTTATTTTGCATCATAAAAGACCTTCTTATTAAAAAAATTGAAGATAATTACATATTTTTAATAGTGAGTACAAAAGCCAACGGTCATCAGATAAATGTTCACTATATAGTGAACATAGTGAAACATTCTGCTATATAGCAGAATGTTTTTACTACGTAGAGGCGGCCCAAAAAATTATAATCCTTTGCAAAAGTGAGTCTCTTTACGAGTACTATCGTGTACAAGTTTGTTTTAGCAGAAGCTGTAGTCGCATTTAGAATGGCACTAAAGTTAATTGAAATGCAAGACAAACCCTTACAACCGTTCTTTATTACACTACGAAACTAATGATGACTTTTGAGGCAAATTCGTGAAGAATGTCCCTGGGGAACTCTTCAAAAACCCAAGTATCCTAATTGCCAAAAAGTTTTCAAATAAAGTTATGCGAGTCTGGGAAATCCCACGCGTGAAAATAAAGTTATGTTTGATTATGGGAAGGTATTTTTAGTGGTGGACATGTATGCACTATGTACAGTATGTATAGTACTTCGGCACAGCAAGTATTGCTCCTTCTAGTAGTACATACATGTACTACTTCAGAGTAGAGTTCTTCCTTCCTTCCTCCTGCCCTTCCTTCCTAGTCCCATCCCATCTCATCCAGAGCTATGGAGAGAGAGAGGAGGATCAATAACAGAGGAGAGCGCTTTCTGACTTTCCCCCCTTCCCCCCCCCCTCCCGACACACCACAAATGAGAAACGCGTCCGTCAGTCACGTGACCTGGATGCGGGCCAATCAGCCAGTGACAAGGAAGGGAGCGGGCAGGGACGGGACGGGCGGAGGACGACGCGCTTGCTTGGCTTGGGTTTTCAGACGTACGACGAGAGAGAAGAGAAAGAAAGGAAGAAAGGGCTTTGAAACACTCCTATGTAACGTGAGGGAAGAAGGCGATGAACCACAAGAAAATGGGTCTGTCGCGACACAGTTTCTGACCCCTCTCTCCCCTCCCCCTCTACCTCATGCAAAAGTCTTTGTGGATCGATGTCGTCTGCTACCCTACGACAGAGACCTCAAAAAGTCCATTGTTCTGCTTGACGCCTGGTAGAGTGGGGTGTGGAACTATATGCGCAGTAGTCTGTCTGTCTGCCTGCGCTGTCTCTTGTGCTGCGCTCCTCCTCTTGCTGCTGCTGCCGTCATTAGTACATTCCCCCTCCCTCCCTACCCCCCCCCCTCGTAGTAGTAGTCTTAGCCCCACCAATATCGCTAGCGTGAATTTAGTGATAAGTTACAATAAGTTTTTTTTCCCACTATTCTAACACCTGCACTGGCGTTCTAACGCTGTATAAGTGATATAAAAA
>JAAUYM010003631.1_pt1 | contig 18825 bp, 18 predicted proteins | sample 7278001 | NCBI WGS metagenome assembly JAAUYM01 (sample SAMN14350224, study PRJNA611818) | marine sediment metagenome | isolation source: surface marine sediment (1.8m) | place: French Polynesia: Moorea | collected 2018-08
CCAGTACTAGGGGCTTAGCCCCCCCTTGGGCCCCCCTAGTGCGACAGGGGTACCACTACATCCGAGGTTAATGAAGAGTTAATGAAGTCATTTATCTGAATTTTGATGGATTTTTTGCGGCATTTATTCGCACTAGAATATCGATAGATCGGCACTAAGGATATTGGATGGGACCTCATTTGTGAGAAGGTGGTGCAGCGCTTGTCCAAAGGCATGCAGTTAACAGGTCGTCTTTTGACACAGAAAGAGGTGGGGAAAACGCAGAAAGAACTTTTTTCCCTTCCTGCAGAAGTTCTGAAAAAAAGTCAACTCCCCAGAAATGAAAGCAATTAAAACTCTTGGAGAAGATGGCTCCCCCGGGGAGCGCGGTGCAAGGTGCACAAGTGCATCTGTGCAACACGCAGTGATAGTACAAAAACTTAAAGGGAGAAACATGTGATTATAGGGGCGGGTAAGCATCATAAATAATCCCTCGCGCAGTCGCATTGGCAAAATAAAACATCTGGTTTTTACCTAACCTCAGCCAGTAGCTTACAAGTCGTTCGAGTCTAAATGGAAAAACGGGAACCAGACCAATTTCCAACTACCTATGTAGACCGCAATGCTCGCGAAGAAATAGCACGCGTCTTTTCGCCACCCAACCCAACCACTCAACAATGTCACGGCCAGAACAGCTGTTGCACTAATGAGTAATGACCCCCCCCTCTTCGTCCTCTCCCCCACTTCTGGGAGCCCTAATGAATCTTCAGAGACTTCTTCGCTTCTACGGTACTACTACAGTAGAATCTCGATTTTTTTTGGATGCTGTTCTTGGTTAGCATCAAACTTAACGTACAATGTAAATTCAAGATTTATCGTAAAGACTGAAATCCATATACAGTACAGAGTAAAATTATCATTAGCACAGCAGCACTTATTTATCGTTTTATGTAGTATTTGTCCCAATCATTAAACTGAGGTTCATCGTAAAATCTAGAATTTACTGTGCTTCGCTACCTCCTTCATTTCTTCCCGCATAAGGGGCTGGCGAGGACGTACCCAAGGACTGGGATTGATGATTAGTTCCTCTCTCCAAATTAGGTTGGTGGCAGGAAAGCGAAGGAGAGGAGGAAGCGCCCGAAAGTCCCAAACCGCTTTGGATGAGGAAGGGGGAGGAGAAGGAGGAGATGAAGGGGAGAGAGACAGTCTGAGGTCCTGTTTGAAGAAGAAGTTGTGCGGCGGCCCGTCTCCTTCTTCCTCTTCTTCTTCCAAGGATCCGCACCGCTTCCACAAACAGTGCCACAGGAGGAAGAGTAAGGTTGGCGAGGAGGACGAGAAGGTGGTGGAGGTGGAGGAGGAGGACGAAGAGGAAGAAGAGGAGGAGGCGGAGGCGACCACAGTCCCACCAGGTAATCCCACTGTCTGGAACATTTTCTTGGACATCCACTTTGTTTACCTACCTACATGTAGTTAGTACATGTAACATACGGTATGGTATACCTAAAGTATCAATCTTGACTCCCTGACTAAAACAGGAGGATCCTCCTACGCCCAGAGGTGCCGCAAGCGCGGTTACGCGCGGACCGAGAAGTCCACGGCCATCCTTATCGGGATTATCCTCGTCTTCCTTGTCTGCCACGCCCTCAGGTTCAGGTGAGGGGTCCACGTATCTTGTACAACATCCTGTTGCGCTTAATTAGGTTCATGCTCTGACGTGCGACTAGGCTCGATGTTAGAATGCCACATACAAATGTTCTGCAAAAGTTTCTCGTCACGAGAGTTGCCCAAAAGACGGAGAAAACACCGACGGAAGGGAAAAAAGTTTTTGTCCAATGACAAAAAAAGAAGAAAAATATCCGGGAAAAGAGCAGACGTGGCATGTGCGTGCTGCTAGATTGAAGATGATGCAGCTACAGACATGATCTTTTTTGGCTCTGCTTAACCTCCAATAAATTTGTGGTCATTGGGTTCTCAGTAGTAAAGGGTCAGACTAGACCGATATCAGAGAAGACAGGTCAGAACATAGATGGCAAAAAAACTTAATGGAGCAAGAAACATTTCCTTTAGAGCCAATAAAAAATGTGACGGACGGAAAAAAACATGTAAATCAAGAGGATATTTTTCTGGCAAGTGACTTTGTTACAACAGGATGGTTGCCAGATGTTTTTTATGTGACTTGCGACATAATTCCACTTGAATTTCGTGCGTGAGATGCAACTATTTTTCAATCTCCGGTTATGCTGGATGACGATAATGATGCGTCCAGAAAAATGTTCCCTTTTTTTGTTTCTCGCGTCTCAGGGTGAGTTTTCAGTATTTTGTGATTGTTTTTATGGAAAGAATAAGCCATTTAAAAGTTCGAGCAGTTTAAAATTAGGAAAGTGAAAAAGGTCTCTTTTTGTCACAGGCGCAATAGACAATGCACGTGCTTCCCACATAGGCTTTCTAACATCCGCTGAACTAGTGTAGTAGTAGTACGTAGTACGTTAAGTTAGCAAGTACGGCACAAGAATGTGCGACACATACCAAAGTACAACACGTTATTAACTAAACTGATCCTGTTCCTAATCAGTTTCCCAAATCTGCTTTAGCCACCTCCTGTACCGCGTGCTGTCGGACGTGAGCAACCACCGCCACTTTGACCACTGCGCCGACCTCGGCCGCCTCCACGTCCCGGCGCTCTTCATCATCTTCGGCAACGCCAACCACCTCCTCCTCGTCGTCAACTCTTCCGTGAATGTCCTCATCTACTACTGCTGTGGGGGGAGGTTCAGGGCCGGCCTCAGGAGAGTGCTCACCTGCAGGTGCAAGCAAGCTAGGGCTGCTGCTGCTGGTGGTGATGGTGTTGCTGATGACGTTGAGACGGATGACGACACTGACGGTGGCGGCAGACCCGACAATGACGACGACAGCGACATAGTAGTACATACTGTTTGAAATTGAAAATTACGACAATGGCAGCGATTGCAGCATTGACGAGCAATAAATAAAGCAAATAATGATGGTAAGAGAAAGCCAATGGTACTAAAGAGCCTTATATTACAGGCTCAAATTTTTGCAGCATAGTAAAGAGTAAATGGTACATACTATAATGACATCCATCCATTTCCATATTAACAGCAAATTCCAAAACATCAATAGAGCATCTTGATCTTAAGGAATGTAGTAAAATGACGCTTAACCCTAAACGTTCTGAGCTGTGGAAATTCTCAGCAATTTTTGCTAGAAAAAAGCAGAGGAGACAGCGAAATTAAAACTTTCAGAACCAAGCGTGTCTTCAAGTTAAGGCAAGCTGACAAGTTGTTCAGCGGCACCTACAGTAGGTCAAATCTGATTAGCCTAGTATGATTCTAAGATCTCAAAAGGCCATATTTGGCCTCAGAGCCGTTTGACAAGTCTTACAGCGGCCCCCGACAGCGACATTTGAGCAGGGGGTGATATTTAGTCAAAATTAAGCAGAGCAGATTTAGCACGCAAGCTGACCATTTAAGCAAGAAGTCGGCGTATGACGACAGGGATGACGACGTCGCAAATGATGTCACAGACTTTGACGTAATCGCAGACAGAGTTAAAAAGTGCACACTACCTATCTACTAAAAAGTCTCATCACTTCCTCCCTGCTTTCAGCCTGTGTTCCTGCGGCTGTGGTGGCGGCGGCGTGTCCTCCAAGTCCTCCTGTCTCTGCTGCGCCCTGACGTCATGTAGCCGCGGCAACGGCGCGTCTGGCCGCGGCGGCAGAAACGCCGGTGCCGGCGCAGCCGCAGCCGCCGCCGCCGCCTCGAAGTTCGAACAGGACGAGAGGAGGGAGGAGGTGACCGTCAGGCTGGGTTCGCCGGCAAACAGCCTCTGATGGCAATGATGAGACCATATCGTTTTTTGTCACTGTCTTGTTATCAATTTCCGGTGAGAAGATATCATTTTTCGTGATGTCCGTGATGTCTGATGCATGTTTCGGGAGGAGAAAGGAAATGAGGAGAGAAAGGAGAATAAGAGATGAGGGGGAGCCACTCTCACTCTCGCGGGATTACAAATCTCTTCCCTTCCCCCAGCGCATCATTCCACCCTTGGGAGATAGAGAAGTGAAAAAGGAAGATGGGGAGAGTGAGGATGAATGCCTTTTCCTTGAGAGGGGAGAAAGAAAGTCTCTTTCTATTTCCGTGGAGGGCAGAAAAGTAGGAGGAGAATGGGTCACGGCGAATTTACGACTGACGCAGCGAGGAGAAGGAGTAGTACAGTGGAACTTCGATATACTGTATGTACTGTACTAGTACCAGGTTTTCAGAGATAAGTTGATTAAACATAGGTTGGTTACTAAATTGAAAGTAATTCTAGTACTAACGGTGATATATTCGTAAGCAGGGAGATCTTTGCTAAGTCGAAGTCCCACTGTACCTGCTGTACGTATGGCAGTGGTGGGCAACGCACATGTTTTCCAGGAAAAAGCAGCCCGTCTTGCACTACTGCTCTCATTTATTCTCGAGGAGGAGGGGGGAGAGTAAACCTCGCGCAGATTTCGCGCTACCCGCGACGGTGCCACCTGTAGTATAACTGTTTGTACTTTTCCCTCCATCCTTTTCGGCCTCTGAGAGACAAAAATTGAATTTCTTTTACCTGCAGCGACGGCGACAGTTCATAAAACGCAATGAGTTGTTGTTGTTGTTGTTGTTGAGACATCATCGTTACCCAAGTGCAATTTTGGTGCGTGTGAAGATGGCCTGCACATGTCACAAACTTGCACTTAAGTGGAATACACACCAAGAACAGAGTTTAATTTGAGGTTGGTACTCGTCAAGCTCTGCTCGATGTGGGTATCCCCCCACTTTGAGGTCTGTTCGAGATTAATGTACCAAGTCTGTTTGAAATCCTGTCTTTATGCCACAGTTCATCGCACAGAGTCAGTAGGAAAGAGGAAAAAAAGTCTAGATGTACAGTATTTAGTACGTTGCCAAGGGATGTAGGAAGGGCAAGAGGGTAGTACACGATCTCGGGGATGACGAAGACAAAAAAGGTAGAAGAAAAACAAACAGTGTATGTGGAGGGAAAAAAAATCTCTTCCATTGTCAACAAATATTTTATGGGCAATGTGGTGGCCTCCAGGGGCGGAGGGAGGGGAAAGGGAGAGAAAAATGGATCCTCGTCATCAATGACGAAAGCAATCGACAAACAGACGCGGGTGGGTGTGATTCGGGAAGAGAGATGTAGCAGCAAGTCTTTGCCCCATGCAATCCTACAAAATGTAAACAAAAGGTGGCTGGACTGCATCCTGAACAGATCGTTGTATCATACAGTACGTAGGTACGTCTCTACGCGTTTCCCGATTCCTGCTCAGATCTGGAAGATGTCGAAACCTTCTTCTTGGCCCCCTGCACCTGTTGATGTTGTTGCTGCTGCTGTTGCCTCGGAGCACGAGACATCTTTGAAGTCCCCGAAGATAACGATGAGGAGGAAGAGGATCCCTTCTTGGAGTACTTGGCCTTGAGCTTCGGTTCCGCCGTGCCCACCGCTCCCGCGGCCCCCCTCCCCGCGCCCCCTTTGCTCCTGCCACCGCCGTCGCTCCTCTTCTTCTTGGCCGGGACATAAGAGCCGGTCTTGGTCCACTCGTCCCAGTCCACCACGTTGTTTAGCGGGAGGTACTCCTCGTCTTCATCTTCAGTCAGGAGGCCGCTGGCCATGCTCAGGCTGCCCAGGCTCCTGTGTCAGCACGAAGAGGATACTGAACCTATAATTGATAAAACTTTTGATGGAATGCATTTGCATTTTTACCTTGTGCTTGGCACCCGAGATACGGTGAGATGCTGCCGCGGTTGCTGCTGCTGCTGCTGCTGTTCCAGTTGTTGTCTCCGCTTGGCAACCGTCCTTTGCTGCTGCTGTTGCTGCTGCTGTCTCTCATTCTGAGGAGCTGCTGTGTTCCTCTCCTGCCTCTTGCTGTTTGACCCGTCGTTGGTGAAAGCCCTGGCATCATGGTCCTCTTCCGCATCCTCCTCTTCCACCTCCTCCGCCTCCGTCACCCTGATCTCCGGCTCAGCGGAGGCATCGCCGGTTCTGAACGGGTCTTCTAGCTCGTCATCTGTGAATTTTGGCAGCCGGATTTAAAACTCTCACATATTGTTGGCAACGGTTCCGCTCCAACCACCTTTACGTGCACTCACTGAGCAAGACCTTCTCCCCTCCGATGAGCAGTTCGTTGTCGTCGTTGTCCAGGTCCAGGTTGGGCGTCATCTTCTCCCTGGCGGAGGCGCGCGCCCTCTCTTGTGCCACCAGTGACGGCGTCGAAACGGACGCCCTCAGAGCGCGCATCACCTGCGCCGCCGCACCGCCGCCGCTGCCGCCGCCGCCGGAGGCCGCGATGTTGCCGTTGCTCCCGTTGATGCCATTGTTGGCAATGCCGCCGCCGCCACCTCCGGCGAGGGTGTGGCTGCTCACGTCCGGGATTCGTCCGAGAACGCTCTCCACGGACTTTGTCCTCCAGGCGGGGCGAGAGGAGGAGCTGCTGCTGTTGTGGCCTTGACTTGTATGGCCTCGCGGTCTGAGTGAGAAGTGAGAGTGAGAAGTGGGACGTCGGAATAGAGATCATCACTTCCGTGACAAAGTCTCGCGTCATGACTGACCTGTGCCTGCCCAGGGTGGCTGAGGGCATGTCCTCCTGCAGGTAGGGCAGCGAGGAGCTCATCATCCCGCTCCCGCCGTCGCCGTTGGGCTGTTGCTGCTGCTGCTGTTGTTGCTCCTCCAGACTGGATGACCTCCCGGTGACGGTGTAAGGAAGGCGTTCGATGCGCCGGTCCACGTCGTTGTACACGAACACGTCGTCGTTGATCAGGAGCTTGTCGTACCTGGACGAGTTAGAACCCGGAGGTTTGTTGCTGTAGGTCAGAACAAAACTTAAGTCCGAATGCCTTTTACTTGAACTGGCACTTCTTGTCAGGGTCGATGGAGCGAATTTCCTTCACCAGCTTTTCCAATTCCCTCCTGCAAAAGAAAGAAAAACTCCTCCTTCAATCGAGTATGAGCTATGTAAAAGTAGAACCGCAGAGAAAAAAAACACTCTAACGAATCTCTGCAGGTCTTTTTGAAATCGAAAAGCAAGAACTCGCCTCCTGTTCTTGGCCGCCTTGGAGAAGTCCTCCTCCACCCAGATGCCGGAGTTTTTCAGGATCTTGGACTTGCGCAGTATCTCCTCCTTGTCGGACCATTTCTGAAAGGAAAAGGAGGGGAGGGGTACAATCTTCATTGGCTTTCCGCACCACAAAGTCATTTTTCATCCCTAGCTCTGGCACCTACGTAGTACACATATTGTGTTGTACCGGTGCACTTGTACTACATGCAGAGCGTGGCGTGGGAGATGTTGGCGACAGTCAATCTGATTAAATGCACTTTGACGCCCTGTATGAAGAGGGAAAAGGGAGCCACAAAAGGGCGGCCTGAATTAGAAAATCTCAAAGGGCGAACCGCCTTTATTTATACCCAAAGTGCATCCCCCCCCAGAACATGTTACTTAGTATGTACTGTACGTGGCACCCTATAGTACGTGTGGAATGCAATTCTGCATCTCATGTATTATTACGAGATTCTCACTTGCTTCTACGAGTATTACAGTGGAACTCGCACGACTCAGACTTTATGCAGCAACATACAAATAGTGTTTTTTTTTTCATTTTTTCAGTTAAAATCGAGATTTCGTATCCTAGTTCAATTAACCGCGTTCGCCTGTACTGTTATCTTTCCATACACTGGCTGCACACCTGAAAGTTGACTACGACTGGTTTGTTCCCCTTGCCGTCGACTCCGTTGAACACCCTCTGGCAGCGCATGATGACGATCTCCCGACCGATGTTCAGCTTGTTCTTCAGCACGTGGCGGACCTTCAGTAGAGTAAAAAAAAATTCCATTCGTGCTTCTTGCATCATTACGTAAGTACGGCCATCAATCAACCATGGCCACTCCTTCCTTCTGGTCTCTCACCTTGGACTCCAGGCAACCCGGGTTCTCGTGCAGTCCTCCCTGGTCCAGCCGGATGCCGTAGAAGGCCAGATTGTTCTTCCAGGTACGGTCAATGTCGTAAAGACGGTCCTATACGTAAAGAAAAAAGACGTTCTAAGTAACTGAGAAGAAATGTGCAAAAGGTTGAAAATCCTTGAACGGTACCTGCATGTCGTCGTAGACGTGCATGAGTTCTCCCATGTCCGTCTTGATCCTGTCCATGTCCTCCCTCTGGTCGGTCAACCTCTCCTGTACGGCCTCCATGGCCTCCTTGGACGCCACGTGCAGCTTAAAGTCGCCCTCTTTTCCGCCGGACTTCTTCGTCACCAGGTCCTCCAGAGCGCGGACGCGGCTGGTCAGGTTGTCGATTACCTGAGGCAAGGGGTGCAAGAACATGGACGAGGGAGGGGGGGGGGTTGCCCACAGTAGCATTTTGGTAAACATGCAAACGTCTCTGATATTAATCGAGTTGTGACGAAATTTGTTATATCGAGATTTCACTGCAATACCTGGTTCTTCTGTGCCAGCTGTATGGCCGTGTCCCTGTGCTTGGTCAGCTCCTCCACCAGGCAGTTGAACTTGGTCTCCAGGGTCTCCAGCCTGGGAAGAAAGAATATGGAAAACTCGTAATATTGGCGCTTGCCCATGAGACGGTCCTCTGTGGTACCTGTTGTTGACGTTCCTCTGCCTCTCGTCCTTGCAGGGCTTCGGATCCAGCGCCTCCCTGGGAATGAAGGCGCCCGTCCCGTGATTCATCTTGTCCTTCTCTGGACTATGCTGTCACACGTCAAATTTGCATACTACAGTACGTACGGCACGTACAATACTACTCGGTTCGGTATCAGGCTTGACCAACTGAAAGTGCCACGATCACTTTGCATGGATATCACAGCTTGTTAAAAAGTTTCTTGGTTCCTGTAAATGCTTGTGCGCGGCTTGAAAAGCTAAACCGGGCGACCTGGCAGTTGAACCTTCTTTCCATTAATTCCTATACGTATGATGATGGCACAGGAGGGAGGGGGGCAGAAAAAGAAGAAAAAGGATGTTGTTTGGCCCCGCTCACAAGGGCTCCGCGACTTCAATTCTCGTATTTGCGCCCTCGTCACACTCCTTTTCCTCCACCTGAGACCTCCTCCTCTCGCCCCCCCCCCCTGAGAAAACGGTGAACCGGCCTCCCTCTCCCTTTCCTCTTCCCGTCCCCTCTTCCTCCTCCTCCTCCTGTAAACTACCAACCAAATGTTTTGATTCGAAGGCAGCACAGTAACTCCCGCAAAATATGAGCCTCTCTCTCATCCTTCAACAAACTGCACATACGTGCAACATGGCCCTGCAAATGAAAAGCGGCTCCATCTGTCAACTCATCTTTTTTTTTGCGGCACATACGGTGCGTACTCGTCGCGGCCTTCAAACCTTCGTCTTTCCTGCACCGCCCTCCTCCTCCTCCTTCTACTCCTCCACTTTCCCCTTCTTGATTCGCCCTCTGGCAAGGTGTTCCAGCGAGCCTCCCTCTTCTCGGCCTGTGAACTGGGTGGGAGAGCCTTCCTTCTTTCCTTCCTTCTCTCCTTCTAGTCAGGTGAGCCTATGCGGAGGAACAGGAGTAGTAGGAGGAAGTGGGCTGGTAGTAACAACTGGTTGGAGAGACACCGAGAACAAGGTTACACCTAGAGACAGACAGAGAGAACAATAATACGTACTACGTATTACACAGCGCTGTGACGAATTAGGCAACGTGTAAGATTTCCCCCCAAAACGACACCGTTTTATGTACGTATACCCAAGCGCAAGACCCCAAGTAATTTTCATAGAAGCACAAGTATTACTTCTTCTATGGTTTCTAAGGGAAAGGAGGAGGAGGAGGAGAGGCCCTCCAGCGTCAGTTCCTCCTTTCCCCACCCCTCGCCTCCCCTTCTTCCTTTCCCGTGGTGGAAATGTCCTTCAGATGAGGGAAGGAAAGGGAACCAAGGAAGAAAGAAGAAAGCAAAAAACTTTCATGCCTTTTCTCCCACTTTCTCCTTTTCTCGAAGAAGTAACATTAGGAGGCAGTAGTAGTAGCACGGTAGTAGTGGGCCAATAACAATGTAGGAGGTCTAAACTGGCCCTCCTCTTCCTCCTCCTCAAGGCAGACTTCGTAAAGAGGAAAAGTAGAGGGGTTGGAAGGGAGCAGGGAGGAAGGTCATTTTTTTAAGCTGTCCTTGTTTGCTGGTGGAAGAGGAGAAAGAGGAGGGAGGAAGGTGTGGCTGTTTTCTGCAGTAATAGTGTCTCGTTTGTGGTCTCTCTGTCTTTCTCTCTCTGAGAGGGAGAGAGGGAGGAAATAAAGACATAAAAAGGCACACTGGCGGCACGATAATTTTAGAACCTGCTTCCTTCTCCATGAAAAAGCTTAAATCCATAATTGTTTTTTGTCTTTGAAAGTGAGAGGGGAGGGTATAGTTTGTCTTTCTGATCGCTGCTTGTAATTCTGGATGTGAATTCTCAGCTTTTTCCATTGTCTCCTTAACGAAGGGTGAGATAGGACAGGAAATTAGGAAAAATCCTCTTCTCCTCCTCCTTTTTTTACACTACTACAGTAAACAGGCTCTCTCGATCTGAGAAAAATGTACAGAAGTTGAGGTAAAAAAAGTGTCACACCATTCGCTTTACTGTACTGCTTCTGCTACGGTAGTTTACGTTTGTCTAGTCTCCCACAAGAGCATCGCGGGTCCTAATATCCCATTTTTTCCCTTGCCCCACGTGCTGTTCTTGCTTTACAGTAGTAGATAAAAGTGGAGGAACAGTGTGGTTTTCTTTGCACTTGCCACATTTGCCATTTTTTTGCCCGTCTCTTTTTCTTAGACATGCAGATGAACAGGAGGCAGAAGAGAAGAGTCAAGATGAGAAGGAGCAAAAGGAAGGTGGTCGTTGCGGAATGCAGAAAAGCCCACGTCAGCACAAAAGTACCTCTTATAGTAACACCTTCCCCTTTCTTCCACCAGAGAGAAAGTCAAGAATGTGTACTAACGGAAAGTCTCTTATTCTTGAGGGAAAGAGGAGAAACTCAGTTTGTTCCATTGCCAGCAAGGAAAAGCAGCCAAGGTGCAACAAAAAAAAGTTGTTCCTTTTTGTGGCAAATTGAGTCGTGGGACCACTACGATTATGTTGCCCCGTCACCGCGACCGTCAACTCCGCCCACTTCCTCCTCTTCTCAACTTACCTCCCAAAGGACTTATTTTTACCAGGATCCTGACACCATGCAATAAATGTTGTTGAGATGCCTTCTCTCTTGAATTTTTTCTGGGTAGTTGGCTGCGAAGAAAATTCTGCGAAAAAATGTATTTTTGTACGGTATGTGTGAACTTTTTTTGGGCACACACACATACGAGTACAACGGAAAGCTATCTTCAATTATTTACGTATATACCCTCTTCCGCCTTCTTTTTCGTGTCAATTCCATGACTCATCACTGCACCACCAGGAGCAGCAACGGCAGTAACAGCAGCAGCAACTTAGCGTCCATCACAAAGGATTGACCTCGCCTCTTGCCTCCTTCTCCAGACATGGGTACGCAGTATGGGCCGGGATGGCACGATGAGGATGGAAGCAGAGAAAGTCAAAACTCAGTTCGGAAAGCCATTGAGAGGTGAAGTAGAGTAGCAGGGCGAAAGGGTCAATAAGGACAGGGGAAGACTTCCACAAATAATGTCGCTGACATCAACAAAAAAAAAATTGTCCTGACGTGAGCACGCGCGGCTAAATTTAATTCGGAATCACCCTCCCTCTTCCTCCTCATCTCCCCCCGTTGTCCTCATTTTCAGGCACCATCAGAGACTGACTTACTGCTTTGGGACATAGCCTACCCTTACAGGTGACCTCCGAATAGGTATTAGCAAGTTGGTGCAGCTTTTCACCAAAGTTTTTTTCTTTTCTCCTTTTTTTCGCAGTTTTTGTGCAGGGCCTTTCGTGCCTAAAGGGGGGGATAGAAAGGGAGAAACTCCTGAGGGAAAAGGGAGAGGAAAAACTGGGTCGTCGCTGCTGTGGTTGTCATGGTTGGAAGTCGTTTGGCGTGCTTTGGCCCTTAGGCCAAAGTCTCATTTTCATGGCGAAGAAGACGAAGAAGAAGTTGCAAAAGTTGATTTATTTTGTTTTGTCTTTTAAGGAAGAAGAAAACCTAGAAAAGGAATAAGGGCCTGCCCTGGTGGTTGTCTGGGTGTCTCTCGCATGTTGCTGAGCTCCTGCATGTTGGTCTGGAAATTGCTTAGAGGCCTCTTCCTCCTCTTCCTCCTCCTGCCTTGATGCGGCGGAGTGTGGAGAAAAAAGTTCTTCTTGGGGGAAGAAGAAAATTGCACAAAGGAATCTGGGCAAGTTCCAGTCACCCATCTCTCCTTCTTCCCTTTAAGGAAATAAAAGGAGGCTGGAATTTGGTTTTTAAGTTGGTAGGCGAGGGGGAGAAGTTTTACAGTTCACGTTGAGAAAAAGTTGGGCAAAGTGGCTGTTGTTGTTATAGCAGTCCCGCTACCAGTTGCCACGTGAAGCTCTGTACTAGAAAGAAGTGGATGGATGGGGTGGATGTAACCTATGTATAAAAGAGAATGTGCACGTACGTAGTACAAAAAGTAGAACAGTATGTCTCAGTAAAATATACATATACCTATGTTGTAGGTGTACAGTATAGTTGGTCCCCCTCTACTCCATCTCCATACTTTCAGAAATTATTGGAAAAATTGGATGCTTCAAAAATGCTTTTCCGACACAAAGTACGTAGTTATAGTCATGTACAATACTTGCTTACAAGTCATCAATTAGCTTGTTAGGGCGTCACTTCCTTCCCCCCTCCCACGCTCGCGCCTTCCTGGAATGGGCATGACTGCGTGATTTTTCCACTAATTCCTCCCCCCCCCCGTCTCTTTACAGATGCTCCGATGTGCCCGGGCACGGGCATCGCGTTGAACCCGGACCCGGACCCGGCGTCTATCTCTCGCAGAAGCACAAGAACTGCAGCCTGGAGGAGCCGTACGACCCGAAGCGGTCCTGGTGGTTTCCGGGCCACCCGGAGGAGAATTCGTGGAGGGGGATCACGCAGGAGGCAAGGTGCAGCTGAAGAAGGACACGTCGGTGAATTAAAAGCTGCTATTCTTCTGGTTGTTTATTTAGGGGAAAGCGGTTGTTGCGTGTGCGCACGAAATGGTTTGTGTAACGCGTGGTACGTACTGTACGGGAGAGAATATCGAAAGAGTTTAGTAATAGACATCTACTACGCAGTAAAAAGAGAAAAAAATATATACAAGAACCCATGTACATACATTTCGTATCGTTGGTGTAGGTAGGTAGCTGTAAGTAATTGCGCGACGGACTGGAAAATTATTCTCCGTTAATTATATAAATCTTTCCTGGCGTGATGAATTTTCTTGGAATATCTGAGAAACTCTTATCTTTCCCATCCCGGTCTCCTCAACAGGTGAAGCAGTACAAGCAAGAGCAGGAGAAGCAGATGCACCCTCTCAAGTTTGACATGTGCGAGGACGTGTCCAGCCTCACCTACCTGAACGACGCCTCCGTCATCTGGAACCTGAAGCCCAGATACGTCGAGAAGCTCATCTAGGTGAGAAAAAGACGTTCAGCAATGACGAGATATTTGGGATGGGATGAATGGTAGGAAGTTTTGTTGTTCAAAAGTTGCCAACTGGCGTAGGACGAGCAGGAGAAAAAGGGAAGCTTCCACTGGTGTCCTAGGGGAGGGGGGGGAGAAGAATAAGATGGCAGCAGGGGGAATAAATTGTTCCCAAAGGTTGCGGCCTCCTTCCACAGTCCGCCAGCTCCACAATTTGTGTCCAAAGACAAACGTCTTCTGTCTTCCATCCCTTCCAAAGGTCTCTTCATCATCATCCTTTTCCCAAAGTCCAAATGCAACCATTGCAGGGAAAGCACACAAGAAAGACAGGAAGAAAAAGAAAACCTGTTTTTTTTGCCCATTACAAAACAAGTCAGAAAATACGAATAATATTCTTTTTCGAAGCTTTTGTGTCCTTGAAGGTACGTCTGTCTCACATTTTTTTTCAAAGATTACAACAGAACAGAGGATTCAGTCAGACCAGGCGTACCTGGAATGCATGTGATTAATCACGTCAGAAAGATGGTACATGTACAGTAAAGGTATTATCACATATTACAACAGACGTACCCACCCGTCAAAATATTGTCCCCGACTGCATGCAGGAACGCAGAAAACTTTTGCCTCGCTGCTGCATTCATAAAAGTTTATCAGAGCCCCTTAAGGAACAACAATAGGGTTTTTGTACCAGGGAGGACAAAAGTGAACTTTGTCAAGGGCACATAATTTGAGACCTTTCCTCCTTGCAGCAGCCGGAGAGACACGTCGCTGCCTCTCGATCACTCTCTGAAAAAGCCCCTTTTTCCTTTGGCTAGACTGGACCCTTGCCAGGCGGGGATGTATTGAGAGGGGGGGAATCAACCCAAGGCATCGCGAGTCAAAGGATGCTTTGTTGTTGTTGCTGTTGTTTGCAAACAAAAAGCAATTACGTGATGTGGAAAAAGTGCAAGTGCCTGTAACAAAGCATTTTCACTAAGTGCTTTTCACTAAATGCGAGCAAATCAAAATGTATCACCACAGTTCTTTTAGTCCTTATTTATCCCTCCTCCTCCTCCTCCTTCTCCTCCTCCTCCTACTTCTCCTCCTCCTCCTCACTCCCCCCGTCAAGGCCAGGGGTAAAGGAGGAAAGAAATCCTCTGGTTTACGACCTTGCATGTCCCTCAGAGACTCTCCTTCGACTCCCTCTTCCAATTTTGCTTGACATGAGACTTTACTTTAGTATCCCACACAGTTTTTCCCCGCATTGCCTTGTTTCAAGCTACCTCCTACTCTTTTTCATCCTTTCCCAACTTTTCCGGTGTCAATATGTCTTGATGACTTTTAACAGTTCATTTGATCGATGCACCCTGGTACACCTGAGGACCATGAACTCGATGCAGGCGTCGCTGGAGACCCGAGTCCAGTGCCGCCCTGGACTCGGCCAAGAACGAGGTGCTCAGGATCAAGAAGGAGCTAGAGTCGGAGCGCAAAATTTGAGGGAAACATCAATCAGCTGGGTCATACGCTTGGATAAAGTTTGAAGATTCACAAAGTTTGAAGATTCTTGATAAATGTCAGCTGACTCGGACAACATGCCTGGGAACATGGGAATGTTTTTTGTCATGCCTGTTTCTGCGTGCTATAATAATTTTACTATTCCTGTGTAACTGACATACGTACTACTATGTAAAGTATGATACAGTATCAACACTCCCTGCTATTAAACACCAGAAAAATCGCAAACATAATAAACGGGAAAAGCGATATCTTAAAAGCGGGATTATATTTTTTTCACAACTCGGGGAGCCTCCCCCCGCTGCCGCAGCTTCTCCTGCTAGCCCTGCCTCCGGTGCCGCCGCCGCCGCCGCCGCCGCCCCCGAGTGGCGACCCTTCCTCTTCGTTGTCGTAGTTCTGCCCGATCTTCCTCCGCGCCGCCGTCGGCACCGGCAGCAGACACGGGCGCGTCTTGGACCTCTCGAGCGTCCGCCCTCTCTCACCGACCAGCTTCGGCCTCTGATGATCGCCGTCATCTGTCCTCCAGCTGCCGGAGACGGAGGCCGGAGAGCAACCCTTGGACGGGGAGTACTTCTCCAGGTTGAATTTGCGCGAGAGGAACGCCCCCTGGTCGTCTCCCTCGTCCTCATCGGTGGCGTCATCTTCAGTGTCGTCGTCGTCGTCGTCGTTGTCGTCCGTCGCCATTTGCGATTTGGCTCTGGTGATGAGATTCGAGTTCAGCGGCAGCGGCTGGTGGTGGTGGTGGTGGTCGTGGTGGTGGCGCCTCTGCTGGTCATCTGCACACCCAAAAAACCGATTGCGGATTTTTTTTACTTGCCTGAAAGCATGCAGTCATGTTATTTGGGAAACCACCTTTTGCCGTCCGTACTGCCCTCATCCTGACCGCCTCGACTCTCCCTTCCACCTCGTTGAAGAGGAAGGCCTGGCTTCCCACGTACAGGCGGTCGTACTGCAGGAGGCAACGCTTCAACGGGTCCCTGGAGCGAATCTCACGGGCGTACCTGGAATGTGGATATAATACCGTACCTACCCAGCCAATATTGGTACCACTACAGAGCCACACCAACGGCTACGCCGCCACTAGTGGTAATTAGTGACGGGATCAAAATTTGGGTTGCACTAGGTTACTCTTTTTTTCAACTATACCCTGGCGTTAGAACAACCCATCACTAAATGCACGTTGGCAATATTGGTTGGGTAGTAGAACAAGCTGTGTGGATTTTCCTGGTGATTTTAATCACATCCTCACTTCATGAGTTCCTCGCGATGCTTCCGAACCTTCCTGGAGAAGTCCTCGGTGACGTAGATGTTGGTCCCCCTGAGCAGCTTGGGCGCCTTTCTCAGAATCTCCTCCCGGTCCTTGAACAGCTGGAAAGATATCTGGATGGGTTTCACGCCGCGGAAGGAGGGTCCGTTCCACAGCTTCTCCACCCTCGTCAGGGGAATCTCCCTTGTCACCTGGAATCCGAGCATGCATTAAAAAAAAAAGTCTGATTGAAACATATTCTCTACCTGCAGGTAGGTGTTGAATATCTTCCTGATGTGGGCTACGCATTCCTCTCCTCCCTCGTCTTCGGCGCTGCGCACCCCGTAGAAGACCAGGTTGTTCCTCCTGGCGCGGTCGATCTCGCGCACCCGGTCCTGCATGTCGTCGTGCATGGAGTCCAGCTCGTCCATCCTCTCCCACGCGGAGGACAGCGCCCGGGACACCCGACGCAATTCCGCCGCTTGCGCCGCCACCAGCTCCTCGCGCGCCCTCCTCGCATCGGACTCCAGGCGCGCCCTCAGCGCCTCCTGCTCCCGCGACGCCTTGGTCACCGACTCCCTGACGAGTGCGCTCGCCGCCTCCGACGCCTCCCGCACCGCCTCCGAGTGCTCCTTCAGCTGAGCCTCCGTCTCCTCCACCAGCTCCTTCAGCGCCTCCTTGATCAGCGGGACGTCTCTCGCCAGCCCGGCCGTCGAGGCGGCGCCGACCTCCAGAGCCGAGACCCTCTGCAGGACTTCCCTTCCCACTTCCGTCATCCTTTCGTACTCCTCCCCTACCTTTCCCGTCTCCTCTCTCAGGTCCTTCAGCTGCTCACCGAGACTCGCTCCCTCCTTCTCCCCCTCTCCTCCTCTTCCCTTGAGGATGGCTGCGAGTTCCTCCACCTTGGCCTCCAGGTCCGCCCTCCTCTCCCTGGCGGACATCTTGAAGCCCTTGACGTCCAGCACCACGGCCTCCAGGCACTGCTTGAAGTAGGCCGAGTGCCTCTGGCCGCGCTCCTTCACCTCTTCAACCTCCTTCTTCAAATCCTGCTTGCTTAGGCTCTCTCTGAGCTCCCTAAACTGCCGCTTGAAGTCGTCGTTTTCCCTTCTTTCCTCTCTCATCTGCCTCAGGTTGTCCGCGCACTCCCCCTTCATCTTCCGCACCTCCGACATCGCCACCCCGGTCAAGTGCCTACGTAGAAATCATGCTTTGTCCTATCACAAGCGAACGAAACCAATTGGTCAATCTCGAATCACCTGATGTCCGTCCTTTGGTTCTGGTTGACCTTCCTGAGCGACTGCGCCTCCGCCGCCATTGCCGCCAGCTCTGACCTCTGTCTCCTCAGCAGGTTTCCGTGGGCCTCGCAGGCCTCCTTCAGGTCCTGCACGTCCTGCGTCAGCCCTGACAGCAGCTCCTCCAGGCGCGCCTTCTGCTGGTATCTCGACAGACTCAGGATCTGCATGGCCTGTTTAATATACGGTACACGGTAGTAAGGGTAGGGACTACCAGAGACACATACGAGTAATTTCTCCTTATATTCTTCACAATTAAGAATAGTTCCATTCAATTTCTTTCATGCAGATAGTTTCTCTGTAATCCTACCTGATGATCCACTATCCTGTGCAGGTTCTTCACCTGCGCCTGGAGCTCCTCCACTGTCTTCTCCGCGGCGGCGTCTCTGACCAGATTCCTCACATCGTTGTTCAGCTTCGTGGTAGTGGTGGCGTTGCTGCTGCTGTTGTTGTTGAAGTGGAGCGGGCCTGGATTCGACTCCACGTCGTTGGAGAGCAGCAGCATGAGGTCCGCCAGCGACGCCGGGTCGACCTCGTTCGTCGCCAGCATTCTCATGAGATGCCAAATAGAAGCTCTTGTGGCATCTTGTCCTGCTACTACAGATCGTAAAGTGTCTTACTCGATAGAGAGTCAAAGAACTTTTGTAGTGTACTGTAGTATAGTAGTGCTTGAGGGACGTCCTGGCCTGCTCCAGACTTTGTTTCCCGTGACACACTTCAATGGTGATTGCTGGGGAGAGCACACAAGAAAGGCGGGGGGAGGGGGGAATGAGATATCTGACTGAAGGCTTTTTTTTCCTCACCCTCCTCCTTTCACTGCCTGCTTCGAGGGTGGATTAAAAAAATACCACGAAAGGGGTGGGAGGCAGGGGTGTGAGGAAAGAAGAAAAAATATATATTGGCTTTCAATCCCGGTTTTGTCAATAAGTGTACTACTAGGGTATAGTAGTAGTAGAAGGGAATAGGTTGCTGAGGCACAGGAAAGAGGAAGAGGCATGCAAGGACTTTGTGAAGGACGTCTTTCTCATACCGGAAGCAAACGTCGAGTCGTAGTACTATGTACTAGGAGATGAAGACAGTTCGTTTAATTTTTTTTGTCCGTCAATGCCACAAAAAGTGTGTTGCTTTCCAAAAAAAAAAAAAAAAAAAACCATTAGGGACATTCCGTGCAATGTAGTACGGTCGTCGTTAATGGCACGCCCGTACAGGCGGAACACACCACCCTCTTGGCCTGGGGGCCGTCAAGCCTTGAA
>JAAUYM010125183.1_pt1 | contig 18824 bp, 18 predicted proteins | sample 7278001 | NCBI WGS metagenome assembly JAAUYM01 (sample SAMN14350224, study PRJNA611818) | marine sediment metagenome | isolation source: surface marine sediment (1.8m) | place: French Polynesia: Moorea | collected 2018-08
CAAAAGTTTGATGGAGTGGGGGAGCAAAACGGCCCGCCTTCCTTCCTTCTCTTGCCACTTTTTCCGTTGGAGGAGAAAGAAAAAGTTTCTTCTTTCTCCTCCTGCGACAGTGAAAAATTCTTATTTGTCAGAGAGGCACTTTCATCCTCGGCCATCTTTGTGCAGGAGGAAGAGGGGGCGAAAAGGACGGTCAGACCAGGAAGATCTTTTCTCTAAAAGCGGAGCGGGGAAGATGAAACTCAAAATGTTTTTTTTTCGAAAAAAAAATTCCTGTTCTTTTTTGTGTGTGTTCTTACTTCTTTGCTAGCTAGCTGAAGATCGAGGAGAGAAAGGGGAAAATAATAACATGACTGCTTTGTGGAGGAAAAGAGAGAGAGAGTGAAAGTGTAGAAGGAGGAAGGGAGAATGCTGCACTCCAAAATTTGAAGCTGGGTGTAATATGGAAAAGAAGAAGAAGCAGTTCTGCCTGATCTTCTGAAGCAAAGGGAACTAAGACCCCGTCAAAAAAAGGAACCAAATTTTGCCTGAAAATAAAATGGGTACTATTCCATTTATATGTATAAATGTATCTGACCTCAGTACTAAAAAATAGACCAACTTAGGTAGTTCCTTTTTGGAACCACCTGGCAGCACTGACTTAGTATACTACGGAACCCTACCCCACTCCTCCCCTCCTCCTCTTTTCTTCTGTAAATTTGCTGCACCCATTTATTTTTCTGCCTCTTCCCCCCTTTCTCGGATGCTGGAAGTACGGCCTCCAAATCTAGGGAAAGAGCCTCCTCCTCCTTCGCCAAAAAAAGAGAAGCAGTCTGCAGATAGATAAATCCGCTTTGGTGCGATTGGAGCTGCTGTGAGAAACAATGATCGCGATCAAATCGCGTCGGAAAAATTTGCAATTAGCGCATAGCAATGAGCACAGAGTTTGTGATTGCGCGATTGGCTTCTTTTCTTATTGGTGCTTCCTTTAAGCGGCTTTCTCCTCCTCCTCCCAGTCGATGACCCGATTCAACCTACTTGGAAGGCTTCCAAAGGAGAGAGAACCTTTACGGATAACAAAAAAGGGAGGAGGAGGAGAGAAAGAAAAGAAGACTTTGGAGAGTCAAGGACTACAGTACACGTCTGTGGGTGGAAAATGGCACATACTGATTGAACTGACGTTGATGCCAAGGTGATTTTTACTTTCCTTAGGTACAACGCTGTCGACAGCATAATAGCATGACTGCACATGCAGTCTAGCTCCTTGCAAACTCAGGAAGACAAAAGGAGAAGAGAGGAGAAGGAGGAGAAAGCGCAAGCTTCTCCCTCAAGACGTACGTACGTACAGAGTAAATTCATCAAGAAAGTCTTTCTGTCTTCATGGGCAATTTCCGCATCCGACTTCAAAACTAAAAGAGCTTCAACAGCTGTTTGTTCCTCTCCACAGTCGTAGCTGCGCCACCTTTCACCCTCTCCCTCCTCCCCCCTCCCCCTGGAGCAGGCCTGTGGTGTGGACGGACACTCAGGAAGGTTGGCGGCGACGACGGCGGCGCGGTGGAGGAGGAGGAGGGGGAGGCGGAGGAAACCCGATAAACAAATAGGTTCTTCCTTCCTCTCTCCAACTCCGGCTCTTTTTTCCCACCCATCCTCCTTTTCTCCTGCTTCATGTGTGTGTGTGTGTACGTACGTACATGGACAAGCCCGCATGTGTGTGAGTGGAGGAAGGCAAGAAGGAAGAGGAGAAGGAGGAGGAGGAGGAGGAAAAAGCGACGACGCAACAGCTCTTGCGTGCGTAATGAGGAAGAGGCGGACAAGGCGGCGGCGGGAAAAAGTCTTTATTTTTCTTGAGGCCAGGAAAGCTTTTATGAGAGCCACCCACTACTTTCAATTAGCAGGATCAAACGGAGTGATGTTTATTTCCGACCGAAAGTAGTCTTTGCCCGGCAATTCACGGAAAGTCATATAAACTGCCTCTTTTTTACTGTTTGCGGGCTGCTTTGCGGATTTTGCTTTATTATATTACTACGTGTACTATTCGATCGCATCAAACATTTTCCCACTTTCTTCTTTCCCACATTCTAGTACTCCTTTTTTCCCCTCCTGGTTGCCGCTGGCTGTGCAGGGCCACCATCTCCACCACACACACACATGTGTGACAGGAGAAGTGGAAAAGAAATATATACTATCTGGGAGGGAAAGGAGAGACCAATTTTCGGGGTGGGGGTGGGGGAGGCGATATGACAAATGGGAAAACAAGTTACGGTGGAGGAGGAAGAGGACGCCTTTTTCTTCTTTCTCTTCCTTCTTGACACACCAGCACCACTTTTCGTTCTCTCGTAGGGTAAAAAAATTGTACCTACGTACTACTCCTTGCTGAATCGGAGAAATCGCTCTTCTCGTACCATTCTCAGATCTGTGGAAACTGCCTCGTACTGTATATGCTAATATTGCTTTGAAAAAATGCAGATTTATTGGTTGGTTGTCCGTGAAGGCCTCGAGGTTTCCCGACTTTGCAATGTGACTTTGTCTTTGTATGCTTTTGCTAAGAAGCCCTACAAGTGAGTGGGTGTTGTTTTGTGACCTTGCGCAAGCATGTACGTACGTACATACATAGACTTCAATGTCACAGAATCAAATTTGGGGCAGAACATTCGTGTGTCTATCCGACAATAAAGTTAAAGGCAATACCGGCACGTTGGCAAAAAATTTAACCTTTTGCGGTTAAAGTTTCCTGCAGCGACCACGTCCAATTAGAGGCCATTTCCCTCTCTGATCTTTTAGAGTGCCTCCCCCTCCTCCTGCTCTCTTTATAGTGTCCCCATCATGATTAATCCATTCAGCACAGGGAATTGATTAATGGTACGCGGGTTCAAAACCCACATTCGTTAAGGAAGGGGAGGAGGAGAATTCCAGTTGGGCACACAATCCCATCTCCGTTCTGCAAACACAAAGGAAGGAAAGCCTTGTTGTTGCGGTTAATTTATCCCCCTTCCTCCTCCCACCCCTTTCAGCACGGGTGATTTGGCGCTCATTTGATGCTTGAAGAAATTTCTCCTGCGTTGCTGCTTTCACTGCAGAGGATTTCTAGATATCTCTACCAGAGGATCTATAGCAGAAATGCTCGTTCTCTCCAAACAAGTACAATACTTGGCTTAGACATTAGGTCTTGCACGCTTTAAAAACTCTTTAATCATCTTTTAAAAAATTAATCTAGTTTACTTTCATTTAAATGGCACTCAAGGGGAGGGAGAGCATTAAGTAAATCTCTTCTTTGTTAGCACAAAACCTCGTGTGCATGCGTGACTAATGGTTATTCAAAAAACCTGACTTTGCTTCTGCCCAGGTCGGTCATATCCTTTTCTAGCTCTTTGCAAATATTTGCTTTCTCTTCCCTACTTAATCGCAAAAAATGGAAGGAAAAGAGAGAGAGAAAAAATTCTGATAGGTCGGTGGATGGGTGAGTCATGTTGAATGGACGCGCGTGAGCTTGAAATTTGCATTAAGACTTCTATTCCTCAAGCAGATGGTTGTTTTTCTTCCTCCAAGATTTCTATGTGAAACGGGGGAGAGAAGAGCTTACCGTTTGTAATATTCTTGGTGGTGGTGCTGCTGTAGTGGCCCAAACGCCAAATCCGCATAGTGCAAATGCTGTTGCTGCTGCTGTTGCTGAGGATAGGGTTGGAGATGTTGCAGGTAGGGTTGCTGCTGTTGCTGCTGCTGCGGGTTGAATCTGCCGTTGACTATCGTGTTCGGGTGCGGCGGCTGCTGTTGTTGCGGCTGCTGCAAAGCGGCGCGTGTGGGGAGGTAGGGGCGGCGGCGGGTGGCGACAGCGGAGGAGGCGGAGGCGGCTACTGCGGCGGGTGCGGCGGGTCTTGTGCGGCGATCAATGGTGGTGGCGGAATCGCTTCAATCGGGAAGAAATTTACCCAATCTCACGCCAAAACAAGCAGCTGCCTGCGCCTCAATTGGAAAAACTCAGCACTGCGTGTACTCGTAGTATTTTCTTTGACTTCCTTCCTTCCTTCCTTCGACTGCACTGCACGTAACAATGCTAGCACACATGTGATGATGCGAGGAAGGTCTCACTCTTTTTTCCTCTTCCTCCTCCTCTTCTGAGCTCCAGGTTCGAAAAAAAAAAAGAAGAGAAAGAAATCAAAAGCACCTGATGATCAGCGGAGGTGGCGACACTGAAAACGTCGTTCCACCTCGACGGAATAAAAACTAGAAACCACACCTTGTACAAATTTCTTCTTTCTTGTAACACAAGCTTTCCTTCTTCTGCAAACAGAGTCGGTCGAGATGATTAAGAGGAAGTGGAAGAATCTCTTCCTCCTCCAAACTAACTAAACTCGGGAATTTTTTTTTTTTGGAGCACCAATAAAGCAGAGACCTCTCCTTCTCTTCTCCTTCTTTCTCTTCTTCCTACTGGTTGAGATGGAGGAAGGGAGGGGGGAAAGAAGATGTCTTCGGCGAAGAAGAAGTCTTCGGTATATATATTTTTAATCCCACTATGCTCTGATCTCTACCTAGAACACATTCTTCCTTCTGCAGTGTCCAGTCCCTCCTTCTCTCTCTCGCTCTCTCTCTTTCCTCTCTTTTCCTCCTAGCACTTTTAGTAGCACATTTTCTCCTTCTCTCTCTCTCTCTTGCTGGCAGCGCGTAGAGGAGGAGGAAGAAGAAGAAGAGAAGGGAAGGGCTCACACGTACAGCAGCATCAGCAGTTGGGGGCAAGAGAGAAAGGAGAGTTCTTTCCGCACCCCCCCCCCCCAGAAAGGCCCCCTAGCTTCCTTACTCAATGTTGCTTGCGAAGAAGAAGCAAGAAGAGGAGGAGGAGCTGTTGAGTCTCAGCCTGAAAGGACACACAGTCTCCTCTCTCTCTCCTCTCCTCTCCCTCCCCCTCCGACAGCTATTGCTCAGACATCATGGCACGAGACGAACGGGCGGGTAGAAAGGAGGGAGGGCCCACCAACCCCACCGGCCTCTCTCTTCGTGCTCCCAAAAGCTTCCTTCCCTCTCTTCCCCTTTCCCCCTCCCCCAAAAGATGCCTTCTTAAGAGGAACCCATCCAGCTGATGCTGCTGCTTCTGACCCTTCCTCCTGCTGCCTTTCTTCCTCCTCTTTTTCTCTCTCGCAGCTGAGACCTTCTTCCTCCTCTCCTTCGGATTGAGGCCCTTCTTTCCTCCTCCTTCCACTTTTTCGTGGTGGAGAGATGCTAAGGGAAGAGAAGAGAGAGGAGGAGAGGCCGCCGTCGCGGACGCGCGCGTGGAAAGCAACACCCGCCTCCTCCTCTTTGCAGCAGGAGAGAGCCTCTGCCTCCACCTCCTCCTCCACCTCCACCTCCTCTTCCTCAATGTGGAAGCAGGAGATGCTGTTTGGCCTTTCTTCCTTCTTCCTTTCTATCGACGCTACTGTGCATTCGTTCGTGTGGGAAGAGCGAGGGAAGGAGGCGTGTAAGCCCCCCGTTCCTCCTCCCCTCCCTCCCCAAAGCTCCGTATCCTGCAGAGAAGAAAGAAAGAAAGAAAAGTGGGAGGAGCAGGAGAAAAAGCGTTTCTCTCTCTCTCTCTCTCTGCGCATTTCTGCCTCCTCCTCCTCCTCCTCCTCCTCCTCCTCCTCTTCCTTCTCCTCCTCCTCCTCCTCTTAAACCTTCCAGGAAAGAGAGAGAGAGGCCGGTGCTTCTCTCTCTCTCTCTCTCCGTTCGAAGGAGTGAGCCAGAGTTTGGGCTTTGGAGAAATTGCTCCTCCTCTGCCGCTTTCTTCAATGGAGAGAAGATTTTTTTCCGCCTTTCCCCTTCTCCTCCTCTTCTTAGCTGTTGGGCATAAAAAGAGTGAGTGGGCGAGCTTCTGTCTGACCGCGGAATTCAGTCCTCCTGGCTCCACGCGTGCGTGCAAGGAATATGCGCAAATAATAACGTGGGAGAGAGATTTTTTCTGCTCCGAAGAAACGCTGAATTTATTTCTCCTGCATGATTATGTTTCCTTGAACACAGCTACCAGGTATCAATGAGGTTCATGTCATGAGAGATTCTCTTCGAGTCTGTCTGTTCCCTTCCGGAGCAGCGACGGCTGAAATAATTTCGAGAACCGTTTCATAAAAGACAATGGGGGAGGAGAGAAAAAAGGGAGGAGAGGAAAGAATTCTAACGGAGAAGCCCAGAAAAAAAGAGAGAGGGTTTTTTTGCTTTTTGCTTGTTTTCTCCTTCCTCCTCCCGACAAGTCCTTGTCTCCTGCCGCCGAGGCAGGAAGAAAGTTAGGAGGAGGAGAAGAAGGCACCCCTTCCTCTTCCTCCTCCTTCCGTTTGCTCTGGAGAAGGAGAAGAGGAGAGATGGGGGGGGGTTTCTGCCTGGCTTTCTAGAAAGAGAAAGAGGAGGAGGCCTTTTTCCTCCTTCCTCCCTCCGAGATGTAGACAGGCATGCATGGGAGGAGAGAGAAAGGAAGGAAGAAAGAAAGAGGAAGGAAAGGGTTGAAACTTTTTGGGCAGAAAAGAAATGAGAGTCGAACCCGGAGGAGGAGACGGAAGACGGCGAGGGGGATGGCAGTGTAGTACAAAGTTGGATGTCGTCGTTGTCGCCGACACTTCAGAGGAAGACGAGGTGACACACAAGGGAAAAGAGAAGGAGGAGGGAGAGGGAGAGGAAGAGAAGAGCCTTCGAAGGGTGGCGGAATTTACTCCGGCTCCCGACGACAGGACGATGAGAAGGGAAAGTTGTCGTTTCAATTATTGTCCAGACCCTGCAAGTTGTGTCCCAATGGGCTTTTGTTCTTCCTTCTACTACGTAAAAGCTTTTTAATTTACATTGCTTCCCCCTAGCAGACTTGCAACGTGATTTGCACGTAAGGAGGCAGTGGAAGAGGGGAGATAGAGACAAGGTTTCTTAACCAGTTCGCCCTCCTACTACTACAGCAGTCGTCACTCACACTTCTCCCTTCCTTTCTCTCTTCCTTTTTCTTGGCCTGAGGAGTGACAAAAGTGACAGAGATCCTGGCATCAATCCTCTCTGATACAGGAAGGGGGAGGGAGAGAGGGGAGGGACGGGGGAAAGAAGTGACAGGTTGATAGAAGATGAGGAAATTGTCTTCCACTGAAAAAAAGGTGGGGGGAGACAAAGAAAGAGACACAAAGACAGAGAATGGAAGCTTTACCCACATGAATGGGGGAGTCAAGTGTACGTAGCACGTGTGAAGGGATATATGCATGAGAGAGAGAGAAAGGTTGCCAAGAAGGTCATCTTGGAAACAGCATCAGAATGCATGCATTCTGATGCTGTTATAGTACAACCTGGCTTATTCATCTCCAAGAACAACAAAAAACGCTGAACTGGCAATCTTAGATAGAATACTGGTCCTTCGCCCGCAATTAAACAAAAAGTAAAAAGGAGAAAAGCATGTCTGTCTTTCTCTCCATCTCCTTCTTTCTGCTTCTCTCTCTCAATTGACGATAATCGGATCGCTTCATCATCTTCAGTGATGTGATCATCGACAGCGACGTTTTGGAAACGGTGAGAGAGAGGGGAGGACAAAAGGGTGGAAGGAGGAGGAAGACAGCAGGGTTTTTGTTCCCAGGAAGAAAAGGCACATTTTTCTCCTCCTCCTCTGTCAGCACGCGATCCCACAGCGACGCCCTCTCCACACACCCTAGGAGAAATCGCGACCTTTCCATGGGCCACATCTGGCCCGAGTAAACGTAATACTTCCCAACCAACAAAACTTATAGTTACTACAAAACAAATTTACAACTTTCACCTCAGTCGGTGCAGACCTTTTTAAAAATTCCTCAATATTGGTCAAGTATGACTAACGACGTGTGTACACTCGGACTTTTGTGCATGCATGGCAGACAATAATATTCAAACTCTGCAAAGACTGAGTGATTTGTGTACTACGTACGTTGTTGTTTGGGTTGTCTTCGCTCTGTGCCTCTTGCTTCGGCTCGCGACTCGACATTCCGGGTTGAGCACCCCCCCTCCATTACACACACGCAAAAGTGAAAGAAGAAAGAGAGAATACGAAAGAAAGGACCCAGAGAGAAAGGAGGAGGGGGGCATGGTGTACACATAAAACAGATAGACTTCCTCCCCCCCTCCCCCCCCATAATGGGGGGGCCTGCGTGGCCAAAAGGAAAGGAAGCATATTCTGCCTTTTGGGTTGGAAAAGCAAAAATTATTTTTCTTTCCCAGGTTTGAATCTACTGCTTTGTGTACTAGTGGTGCATACGAGTGGACATTTCGTGTTGCATAGCGAGGAGAATGCCGTTGATATTTTTCAAATGTCTTTTACCCGCTCAAACACCAAAGAGGAGCAAATTACAAAACTAATCAAGTCTGCGTGTGACTCTAAGCAACATGGGAAAAACATCCAAAGACTGTAGGCATTTTTCTTCAAGGAACGATTTCTTAATCACTGCGCGTTTTTAAAGTGCCCATTGTTGCAGCGCCAAGTTTTACTGCAGTTTTACTTAATTAATATAACACATACAAAATGTAAATAATGAATGATGATAATAATATCAGCAAGCCCCAATAATAATAAACTCGACGCTGCTATGTTCACCGTACTCTACTAGTATGTACACATACTGTACACTGGAGAAATCAAGGTTCTGGAGTGACCGCTGGGGATACTTCCGTAGAGGAAGGAGAAAGCGTTGAACAGACTTTTCGTACAACATGCATACAGCAGATAAATGCCTTTATTATTGCCTCTCTGAAAGCGGATTCTGAACTTACATAGTAACAATTGTCCTTCCTTGCCTGCCTAGACAAGAGTTACAACGGCGTATGATATGAGTAATAAGTAGTAACACGTACAGTACTGCCAGATTTTGCAAATAAAAATAAACCAATGCCCCTTAAACAGAGAGAGAAAAATACCCAAAAAGAAACCACGTCACGTTTTATTCCATTCTGGTCAATATTTTTTTTACGACCTATTGACTTGAAAGTGACCATTTTGTTGCTATTATAACCTTCTGGCAGCAGTGAACACGTCCTACAGTGAACACAGCATTAAACGACAAACGCGAGACGAGAAACGGTAAAATTGCAATCATGCTCTTTCTGTCTTCTTTGGCTCCTTCCATCCTCCATTCCCCCTGCCCTCTCCTCCAGCCTTTCCCCCCTTTCAGATGTACTCCGGCTTGCTGGCGCCTCCTCCGTCGGCACCGCCGATGCCGCCGATGCCACCGCCCTTCCTGAGCGCCCTGATGTGCCTGTCAGAGCACCACAGGGCAGCGACGACAATGGCGAGGGCCGCGGAGGCGCCCCAGGCCACCGCCAGGTCGCGGCCCTGGTTGTCATCGTTGCGGTACACCTTCACATACAGGGTGCCGCTGCGGCTCCAGCTGTGATCTGCGCATAGATGTCGTCGATATTGTTGTTGACCTTCATAGCAGGATCTCGATTGTGTCTTGATTTTGCGATGATGCTCTGCCTACCAGTTCACCAGTTTACGAGCACTAATGAATGCACCTCGTCTTTACGTAAATATCGAATTAACATTATTTTTGGTGGTACGCAATAGTGTCGTAAAAAAAAATCGAGATGCCACTGCACATAGCTATGATGTACTACATACGGAGTCCGCTGGTGACGTTGAAGGTCTCTGTGTTCTCGTCGTAGAAGATACACCTGGATTGCTGATAGCCCCACCTCCACTGGCACAGGTAGGTCCCTTCATGGGAACCACCACCCCACCCAAAAAAAAAATAATTGTACAATTAACACATGAGCACCAAATTTTCCAGGTATGTCACCCACCTGAGTTCCTGGTGTTTCCCCTGCGGAAGGTGAGGGTGGAGGACCTGACTCTCTCGCCGTCGTCGTCGCGTCGGGCGTCGGGCGTGACGGTGACGTCGACGTCCCTGACCAGCACCTCCTCGCAGGGGGCCACGCGGTTGGGCGACCGGGAGTTGTGAGCGCCGACTGGGCGACAAACAAGGAAGAAGGAGGGGGGGCAATTTTATTTTTCACATTGGTGGTAAAAATCAATCAGGGAAAATTACATTTATGTCTCAACACTAGGTACACATAACTGGAAGCCACCTTAGGTTTGTTGACACATACTACGGCTATTCCTGTTTAATTGCAGCTTACGCATTGGGAAAAAAGGAAAGCAAATTAGACCCGTTCACTCAGGATGCAAAACTAATTACACCTGGTTTTTTTTAGTCAAGAAGCAAAACACGTTCGTCTTGTCGGCCCTGGAGTCATCATGAACACTGATTGGGTGGCCATCTGAATCAACGACCACACTGTTTTTTTTCTAGCCTGACCAGTGTCAGACTTAACTAGGAAGAGTACGAGTACTGTACATAGTATACCGGTATGTACTATCACTCATACAAAAAAGTAGGAATTGCGTAGTTGGAAAACACCTTGGAAAATTTGGACAAAACTTCGATTTTTTAAAGATCAGGTCTTACTAAAAATAACTTATTGGCAGAAAGTAGACACACCTTATTGTCTTATCAAAAAATGTTAATTTCTGCATGTTATGTTCTTTCCTAAAAACAGCCAGTTTGACCAAATCTTAGATCTCTTTAAAGATCCTGCTGGTGGGTCGGAGGCGCAGGGAGGAGAAGATCGCCCTGGTGTTCGACCCGTCCGAATGATCCTGCCCCCTACAAGGGTCACCCCCAGCAGGGTGGACTGCGCCTCCAAGCCGAAGAAAAAAATCGAAGGTTTGACTGCACGTATCAGGTAAATGAGATCCACAATACTAGGTACTCGTACTATGTGATGGTTGTGATGGTCTGTCCCGCGCACGCAGGGTCCTCCATCGAGGTGGCTGGACTTCACCTCGGACCATTCCTTGACCGAGGAAGGACCTCTGTGCGATCGACCAGACCAATACCTGAAGGGACAGGAGGACTCCAAGTGGGAGGAGGTGCCGCCATGCCAATGGCACGGACCACAGCGACTTCGTGCGGCAGAAGCGTAACCTCAACTTAGCCTACCTGATGAACTACCACAAGCTCTCAACCGACGGGACATTTTGGTTATTTTATAGGTAGAACAAACATGTGCTTCTACGTATACCTAACTAGGTACAGTCCAGTTGTTTTGCATTCACTAAATAAGGACCAGCGTTGCAAAACATGACACTGATAATAGCATAATGAACTATGCTGACTGCAGGGTTTAAGACTGGTTTCAATATTAGCTGTCAAAGATTCTTAATCCTGAAGCACTACTTCGATTGTTAAGGAACATGTTTTAGAGAAGCAGATTTCTGAAGATGTGTCCTTAATCCTGAAAAGTCCATAGAAATTTAAGAGCTGTCTTTAAACTCACGTGGTGCTGGCATCCTGCAGGGCTGCGACAGCTCGCTCTCCTTCATCTGGTCCTTGATCCGCTTATAGTTCTTCTCCAGCTCGTCCAACGTCACGTACTCGCGGTAGAACAGCCATTCCACCTATTTGAAAAATCCAGCCAAGGTTTATTAGGTACTTCATACAGTATGCACTACTAGTACGTACTACCAGAACAGTCGACATTAGATTTAGGCACGATGAAAAAGTTACCTAAGTCAAATTTGTTGCCTGACACATGGCATACTACTAGAATTTCTTACTACTACAGTGAGATGGCTGTCAAGTCTCAAAGAAAAGTTGCCAAAAATCAAATAAATTGCCTAAATCGAACGCTGTCTGTACTATGTAGTTAGAGCAATTCCGATATGGTAAATTCCATACGGTAGTGTACAGTAAAGATTTCCAAATTGCACTCAAATTAAATTTTTTCTCAACAGTTCTGTAATAGCAAAGAAACTCTAGTACGATCTAAGCTGCTGGTCAGTGACTTTGCCATAACTTACATCGAATTTCTACTTTAATGCTGTACCTGGTAGTTGGAGTCGTCGAAGTCGTGCTCGGAGAAATTCCTCTTCCCGTCAAAGTCCTTGTTAGTCCTCGTCGGCTCTGGAGGGCGGGCAAGTTTTACTTCAAAAGTATCAAAACTGACAAGAAATGGCGCCCCTGTCCTCACTCACCCTTGATGGTGCAGGTGATGGAGGACGGCGCCTCCCGCTCTTCGAAGTGGTGCTCCTTGCCCGACCAGGGGATCCGGAATTCGTCGGCCGACACCTTGACCGGGTGGCGGTCGGCGCAGAAGAGGAGGCGTCCGCCCTCCTGCGCCGCAGCGCCGGCGGAGGCGGCGGCGGCGGCGGCGTCACCATAGGAGGAAGAGGTGCAGTGGGAGGGGCGGAGGAGGAGGAAGACGACGCACAGCGGCAGCAAAAACACCGCCGACATGGACGGGAACAGCATGATGGACCGGATGTTGTTTGTCCAACTTTTTTTTGTTCTTTTGTGCTCCCACTGCGGTCTTGCGTGGAAGTGAGAGAAAGGATGGAGAGGAAAGAGCGAGAGAGTCAGAGAGTCAGAGAGTGGCCTGCCTCCGACGTCGACGAGAAGAGGAGGAAAGAGAGAGAGAAGGAGAGAGTCTCCCCTTTTTTCTCGATTCAGGGCAGGACACTACGACTGCCACTTCCAACGTGTGGTGATGTGATGGGTGTCCGATGTTGTTTTCTCTTTCGACTCTCTTCGTCCACACACACACACGAATCACGTGTTATTTTTTTGGGAAAGCAAGGGATGTGTGTGGTGTGTGGGTGTACGCGTACGATAGCTGTTTGTGTCTGTGTGTGGAGGAGGAAGGCAGAACACAGTGCAGCACCAAACCAGTTTTTTTTCTTGGAGGGGAGAGGGAAGGGGCCTGTTGCTCTGTGTACGCACACACTCCACATGAACTCAGTCACAGGTAGCAGCAGCAACAGCAGCAGCAGCAGAGGCATCGTCTCTCTCTCTTTCCTCTTTGCATTATATTCCTATTGCCTGAATTAAGTGATGCGACTTGAGAAAGAGGAGGAAGAGAAAACGAAGTTGAAATTTCCCTCCTCTTCCGACGATGGAGGGGGTGACTCTGTCAATGGCCGCGAACAATAGGAGGAAAGGGGAAATTCTCAAAGTCCCTCTACAATGAAAAGGCCTTTCTTTCCCCCCCCCCCACAAAGTTAATTAATCTTCCTCCTCCCCTCCCGACGGCCTTTCTCCGCCTCTTTCAGGAGGAAAAGGCCTCTTTCTGTGCGATGTCGTCTCCTCTTCATTTCTAAGACTCCCAGATCCCAAAAGCAATTATGGGGGCTCATTAAACATCTATTTCTGAGGCACATCAATTGATGAAATACAACAGTATTTGGCAATACAGTAATAATTTGTAGGATCTTGTTGAGGGGAGCTAAAATATGTCCAAAGGTGAACAGAAATTTATGTGGCTTCTTTGGCGACAAGAGACCGGTTAGGTAATGCATTATTCATGCCTTGGTGGCAAGATCCAGTACGAAAAAAAGTGTCCATAAAACAGAGTTGTTTAGCAATTCAGCGAAACTTAATAACATTATGATCACTCATTGTCGTTTCCTGTGTCTTGTGACAATAAAATTATACGGTTCTACGATAGAGTATCCCAATATACTATTATGATGCTGCTATATTGCTACCACTGTTTTAATTATATGGAATGTATCAGTATAGTATTCAATGTTTTTTCTGGTGCTGACCAACAGCGTCAAAGATCAATATTTCACTGGACTACTCGATCATCCGTCCTACCTTGCGCAGCAGATCTCGTACAGGCTCCTGTCCGCCCTCCTCCTGGCCACCGTCCTGTCTTGGTCGCCGCCTTCGCTGCGGCAGACTCCGCCGCCGCCGCCGCCACCGCTCCAAGCCGCCGCCTCAGCCACCAAGTTCTCGTCGACGCCATTGGGCACCAACTTCATGTCGATGTTCTTCTACTATACCACTACACATTAACGCCTCTTCTGATGGGCGGTCGGGAAACAGAGAGCGTTTAAAACATCCCTTTTTTTTGTCTCTCTCTCCCTCTCTCGTGCCTGTAGGACACCCCCTCTTCAAAACCCCGCCCAAAAAGCTGCCAAATTATCACCTCACGCTTCTCCTTTATACGGAATGAAGAGGGAGGGAAGGAGGAAGGCTTGAAAAAGACCCACTTTAGCATAAGTGCCTCTCTTGCTTCCACAGATTCTCCCGCCCTCGGAATATACAGCCATTTTCTTTCACCATCACGGTCTGTGTATAGAATAGAGAATATTGTTGTCTTTACTGTTGCTATTCAGGTTGTAAGCGAAGCAGTTCACAACGAATTTAGAAAAAAGTCTAACAACGCATGCGATTTCAATCACGTGTCCGGCGTCCGCATAACCTTCTAGAGAGTAGTAGCGAGTGATTAAGAACTGTTCTACCGGTATGTAAAAGAAACTTGTTTATATTAAAGAGCATTTGGTCAGCAAGAACAGGTGGTCACACATCCCCCCAGACTACAGTACTTAAGTAGGGAAAGAGAGAGGGAAGGGAGGGGAAGAACTGAGTAATTTTGCCCATATTCGTCCGCTTTTGAACTTCCAGTTCTCTTTGTGTCTCTCTTCTTGTGCTACCTATGTAGTAGGAAAGAGAAAAAGGAAGGGAAAAACAATTATCCCAAGAAGCAAATGGATCCTGCACCTCCACCAGGGTCACAGATTTTTTTTGTTTCAACAAGCATGTGCAGGGCGGATATGTACATATTTTGAAATATGCATGTGTGCCAAAATTAGCGATCGTTGGGAGGGGGAGGGGGTTGTGTGCTTTGCTGTCAGATATGCTTTGTTCTATCTTTTTCCAAAAGAATCTTTTTTTTCTTCTGCCAAAGAAAGACACAAGATGTCGCGAAAGAAAAGAGGGGCGAAGAGAGGGGAAAAGGATGGACAACGCTTTTGGTGACGAGTAGGGATCTGGCCAATATCTCTGAGCAGATGTCCCCCTCCGATCGCAGAGAGAAAGAGAGACAAAGATCAAATTTGGAAGAAGAAGAGAAGAATATGCGCACGCGTTCTGCCGAGTAAGAAAAAAATCTTGAAGCAAAAAATAAACCCTATCTGTTTTGCCAAACTTGCGCGCACATTTCTCCTTTTGGCATTGGTACGTGCCGTGTTTCTGGTGTGTGCATGTGTGTCAAGTATAGTAGGAATTCACTGCTTCAAGTTATTCATTCGTTTTTTTTTTCTACCTCATTCCCATAAATGGTTCCAGTCAGAAGAAGGAGAGAGATGAAGACAGAAAAAATGGCAGCTTCGTCTTTGTTCAAAAAGAGAAGTTGCTTCAACCATACAAAGCCATCCTTAACTCTGCATTTGTGATTGTACAGTACAGTTGTAGTACGTACGTATCCATTTTTTTCTAATGGAGCTACCACCCGCCAACCTGGTGATGGCCAGCAAGTGGATGGAGGACAACATGGCGAAGGATGAGGAGGGGTATTTATATTTATAAAATAAATAAAGAGTTGCTGCTTGCTCTTGGTCAAGCATCATCATTCGGTTACGAACTTACGACATGAGATAATGTTACTCTGTGATAGAATAATGATGTTTGACTAAAGGCAAGCAGCAGCTCTTTAATGACCATGTGTGACAGGCTGGGTTGCTGGACACAAGTAAAATGTCGGCCTTGAAAAAGACGGATCAGAAAGTCATACTATGGAAGTCATAGTCTCAGACCATCAAGACAGGAAAAACTTTTAAAATACATTGCTAAGCCATCACTTTAAGAAACTGGGACGCTGAATATTTGCAAGGATTTGTACATTTTTGTACGATATTTCTCACTCAATGAGCGAGTTGTACGAAATCCCGAAGATGCATCATGTTATGCATCCCAAACGAAAACCATTAGGATGCTAATTTTTCCCCACATGTTACATCAAAATACCCCAGGTGTAACGTAAGGAAAACTTAGTAGGCAGATTACTTCTTATTGTCACCTCCTCTACTACTACGCACTGTACTACGTCACTCCTCCCCTTACCCCGGCAAATTCCATTTCCAAATCGGGAAACTGGATCAACGGGGCGAAGAAGAAGAGGAGGAGGAGGTGGAGAAGGAGGACCTGCGAGGGGGGGAGGGAAAGAGGGGGCAGGAGATAGAGAGTTTAAAGGTCTTTTTTCCAAAATATACGTATGTGTACCTATTTTTTTATTCAATTCGCTGCAGTAGAGACAAGAATTTTGAGGCATTATTGTCGATTTCGAAGAACCCCACGAGTCAGAGAGAGAGGGAGGGGGAAGGAGAAGGCAAACATCAGAGAAGCGCGAAGAGATCAGAGGAGCGCGAAGAAAGGAAGGAGGGAGCAAAAACACACAGCGATTGTGTCATTTGACTTGTGTAGACATATAGGTAGTGGATGGACATGGTCTGTAAAAAGATTCAAAAACTTCGTCACATTTCTATTCACCTTAACCCCCTTTTCTTTGCAAAGATGTGCTGTCCTAATACTCTGAAGACGCAAAAATCGTCTTGTCACAGCTGGACAGCTTTGGGAGGCTCTAAAATTCGATCCCCCCCATTGTGTGCATGCGTGCATAGCTCACAATTCTGCGGTATCCACTGCCGCCGCCGCCGCCACCACTGCCACCAGCACCACCCACTTAAACGCACGCGACCACGTACTAGGACTTCAATGAAGAGGAGGTAGTAGGACTACACAAGCACGAGCAAAAAGGAGGGAGGAGTCGGCTTCTGGTTCACACTCTTCTTCATTTTTCGGCGCCCGCATGCAGAGCACTCGAACTCACGTCCGCGCTTTTCGGGTGCCGGACGCCGACTGACAATGGCGGGGGGAGGAGGGAGGGAGGAGGAGGGAGGAGGGGGGACTCTCAGGTGGACGAACTCTCGTTTCAAAGGCACGAAACGTTGGGGGAAAAAATCAGGTGAAGGATCCCAACTGTAATTTTAAAAAAAAACACGTGTCTTTTAGCAAAAAAAAAATCTATGTATGCTTATTGTGTTTGAACATAGCATTCTTTCTCTATAAGAGTATATAGCATCAGCCTGCTACACATGCATGACTGAGAAGAGAAGAAGGACTTTATTACTTTTGGCACAGCGCACCCCCCTTCCAGCTAGTACTATGTCTAATCTCGTCTGTTTCGCAAATCTGTCTGAGCTAAAAAGAGAAGTGTGTGAGTGCACAAGGCCGCAAGCAGAGAGGCGGAAGAAAGGAGAGAAGGTAATAAAGTGTTCGTTTTCTGCAAATGGTCAGGGTTTTTTGGCATCTTAGTCCGCATTTCCAAGATTGTGCAACCTGCGATTTAAGGGATGCAATGCAGCCTATTCTTCAAAACAAACTACTAGTTCCTTTGCTCTTTGCAATGGACAGAAAATATTGTAAATGCTGCGAAATTGGCGTGAAATTTTGCTCCTCGTGTTTTGGGGTGGATTGGTGGTTTTTTTTGCATTGTAACAAGCTTTAGTTTTTTCTTTTTTCTTTCCGCGTTAAGTTGTTCTTCTACTTTTTTTCCATTAGTCTCACGGGACGTATACGGAGAGGGAGGGAGAGACGAAAAAAATCTTTCACGCTCCTCACATGTGTGGGAAACAAGAACAGACTCTGTCTAAAGGCCTACGGCAAGACATTGTTTCTAATCTTACAAATCTGCAATACAGATTTGGTATGGAATGTTTGCTTTGCAATTATAGTAATTTTTTAGCTGGTCACATCTGGTCAACTACGTGAGAATATAACTATTTTGGTCGCAAAAATGTACTAAAATGTAGTAATGTTGTTTAATTCGAGCTAGTCATGCTATCTTTTGTTTTATTGATGATCTCATTAAAAAAAAGAAGCAACAAAAATTATTTTCACAAAAACACAATGTTGGACAGACCAACAATAACAACTGTTCGAATAATATCTACGACCTGTCGGCTTTGCCGCAGGTAGAAAAGAGAGAGAGGGAGGGAGGTATACTATGTGGTGGATGCTGTAGTATCTGAAGAGAGAGAGAAACCCACCACTACCACCACCACCACCAGCCGGTTCACCGTCCCATTTTCCTTATTCGGAATCCTCTCAGGATGCCGAGATAACCTCAAGATTGTGTGGAGAGGTGGAGGCAGCAGTTAAAAGACGGAAGAAGAAGACTTGAAAATGTTACATTATTTTTTGCTTCGGCCGGTTTTTCGCTGCTTTGCAGTACTAGCATCTTTTGATTTTCTTCCTCCCCCCCCCGCCCTCTCGCAACAATCCAAGTCTGATGACGGACTTGTTTATTCCGTCATGATTGAAGGAGCGTCAAGGAAAGAAAAAGAGACATAAATTTTGTTTCACTGCCGATGGAGGAAGAAGAAGGAGGAGGAGGAGGAGGAGGAGGAGCAGGAGGAGCAGGAGGAGGAGGAGGAGGAGCAGGAGCAGGAAACGCTCTCTTAGAAGAGATCTCCTGCGTGGAAGCCAAGGCCCGGGCGCTGGACCTCGGTGCTCCAGAGAGGACCAGGCTGGCGACGTCCGTTGTCGGGTGGTCGGAGGAGTTTCTGCAAGATGAGGAGAAAATGGCCTACTACTTTCCCTCCTCCTCCTCCTCCTCCTCGTCCCCTGCTGCTGGCGAGGGCGGTTCCGGCTTGCTGGACATCCCCTTCAGGGAGACCCCGCGGGCGGTGGAGGAGGTTCTTGCCTGCTTCGACGAGAACGTGGCCAGACAGGGCGTGGTCAACACCGCCAGCGGACATTTGGTAAGAACAATTGCCGGGGTTTTTTTCAGCCAGATTCGTTGACATACAAATTTAGGGAACAGAGGGAGCGGGGGGGGCAAGAACGAGTTTCTTGCGAGTATGTGTACGGTACATACTAGTGTGTAGTAAATGTGAAACTGGAGAGGAGAGGATTGTGTCATTTTCTGTGTGTGCATGCATAGTACATACCTACATGTCTGTCGAAATGGGAAGCAAGAAAGACCTTCAAGAGCTGCTCCTGCTGGAGGACAAGGCCAGGAAGTTGGACCTCGACGTTTCCAGGAGGAAGGACGTG
>JAAUYM010107336.1_pt1 | contig 18822 bp, 10 predicted proteins | sample 7278001 | NCBI WGS metagenome assembly JAAUYM01 (sample SAMN14350224, study PRJNA611818) | marine sediment metagenome | isolation source: surface marine sediment (1.8m) | place: French Polynesia: Moorea | collected 2018-08
TAGATGGATTAAGTCCAGCTATTCGAGAACAAAAACGAACCAGCATATTAAAACAGCTAGGACTCTTAGATACCGATACTATTCCGATTTTTGATGAGGCAACCCAAACTGCTGCCCGTTTCATAGAAACTCCCATCTGTCTTTTAGGGATAATGGTTCAAGATCAGTTTTGCTTAAAATCAGCAGTAGGATTGTCCCGATTAGGACTAATGAACAATTTAGCCTCAACACGGAAAATTGCTCGTCAAGAAGCCTTCAGTACCTATGTTGTTGATAGTGAACAACCCTTAGCTATTCATGACACTTTAGAACACCCTATTTTTGCCAGAAGTTCTCTAGTGCAGCATTACGGGATTCGCGCCTTTTTGGGGACTCCTTTAATCACAGCAGAAGGTCAATGTTTGGGAACTTTAGCGGTGATGGACTTAGTTCCCCGTCAGTTTAGCCCCAAAGAGGTAGAATTTCTCAGCATAACTGCCCGTTGGTGTTTACGGGAATTTGAACGGAATCATCTTCTGAAAACCCAATCCCCTCAAGAGGATCAATGGTTAAACCTGATGACCTCTAACTTTTCTGCGTCTGAGAGTCACGAGTCGAGTTCATCAGCAGCAGCAGCGTCCATCAATACCATTAAACTGCAATTATTGCGCCAATTAATTGAAGAATGTCGTAACCCCTTAACTTCAGTGATTGGAATGGCCAGCGTTTTACAGGGCGAAGTATTTGGTTCCTTAACCACAAAACAAAAAGAATATTTAAAAATTATCCACAGTAGCGGTCAACAGATGAATTCTTTGGTTAAGGAAGTTTTAAGTTTAGGCATTTCCCACAAGAGTGACAATGAACTACAACTTAACCCAGTTAACATCGAAATGCTGGCTCAAAACACCATCAACAGTTTAGCCGAATTGGTTAATCAAAAACGACAAACCCTACGCTTATCCGTTGAACCTGGAAAACGAATTTGGCTTTTAGATAAAGAAATAGTGCGCCAAGGGTTATATTACCTTGTCATGAGTATTCTAGAATCTGGAGAAGTGGGCGGAGAGGTTCGTATTCATATTTCTCGTCGTAGCAAAACCCTGAATTTAGCGGTTTGGGTGTCTCATCCTTGGTTGGGAGATGGTTTACCCCAAGTCAATTTTCATCCCTCATCAAGCCAGAAAAAATTAGCCCACTTACATCATTCTTTCAATACCCTTGAAGCCAATAAAACGGTTATTTCAACCGTCGATGATTATGTCTTGCGTGCGTCTTCCCTAGAAAAATTAATCTATGGAGAAGAAGAAACGCAACTTCCTCCTCAAAATTCTCAAGAATTATTGGGCTTACTTTTAAGTTGTCATCTAATTGAAAATCATGGGGGCAAAATTATGGTTCAAGGTTCTCCACAGTCAGGCTATCGTTATGTCTTAATGTTGCCCAAAATTGGTACAGATGCGGAAACTCAAACTTATTAACCGGAGTTCGGAGTTCTCAAAAGCAATCCTCTCGATATAGATAATTGCAGAAAGTGGTCTCCGAATAAAAATCTTTACCGTACCTGATCCTGTAAAATAACACAAGTTCTGCTTTTTGCCGGGCCCCATGCTTCCCATTGGCTCAGTACAAGCCTAAATCAAAGATTGAATATGGGTACTGTGCAAAAAATTGTTCAATAATGTTAAGGTACCCTTCTCTAAAACTACGCCCATGTCTAAGGTTGACGACAATGCTCTGGTTTGTACCGTTTTACCCACTTTTAACGAAAGTGGGAACATTACCGACTTAATTGAACGTCTGATAGCCAACGTTTCTCCCCCTTACCTAGTCTTGGTGGTGGATGATGATTCCCCAGATCAAACCTGGAAAATTGTAGCAGATATGGCAGCCCAAGCACCCTATTCTCCTGATGGGAAGGAAATCAACTCGGGTATTGCTTTAGTCCGTCGTCTTCAAGAAAAGGGCTTAACCTCTGCTATTCAACGAGGGATTGATGAAGCTATACAAACCTACAATGCTAAGATTGTCACTTGGATGGATTGCGATTTATCCATGCCTCCTGAAGATGTGCCAAAATTAGTTGAGGCTATTAGACAAGGAGAGGCTGATGTAGCAGTGGGTTCACGTTGGATCGAAGGGGGAACGGATGTTGCTCATGGTTTGATGGCACGGGTCTTAAGTTGGATTATTAATAACTTTGCTATGTTATTGTTGGGTCGCAAAGTTCATGATTATACCAGTGGTTTTATTGCTGCCCGGTCGGAAGTATTAGAAAAAATTCGCCTCAAAGGAGATTATGGGGAATATTGTATTGATTTATTATGTCGGGCAGCTAGACTCGATTGTAAGATGAAAGAAGTTCCTTATGTATGTGTGCCTCGTACTTCTGGAGAAAGTAAAACGGGCATTAATTTATGGGATTATTTGAGTAAAGGTCGTAAGTATGTTTCTACCATTGTTATGCTCTGGGTCAAGCGAAAAAATTAATTTTGTTGCCCAGTCATAATGATTGTTTCAGTGTCCCTAAAGAAGGATAATGAAGAATGATGTTTTCTTTTCTATCTATCAACGATTATGCCCTTACCAACCAATCTTGTAACACTTGAAGGGACACAACTCCCTGCAAGCGAATTAGAAAATAATGTGATTCTTTTTGTCAATGTTGCCAGTAAGTGTGGTTTAACCCCTCAATATTCCGGTTTAGTGCAACTGGATAAAAAATATGGTGAACGTGGGTTTAAGGTAGTTGCGGTTCCTTGCAATCAGTTTGGCGCACAAGAACCTGGAACCCCTGATGAGATTAAAGAGTTTACCAGTACCAAGTATGATGTTGAATTTACCTTACTGGAAAAGCAAGATGTGAACGGGGCAAACCGTAGTCCCCTTTACCAGTTCTTAGTCAAGAATGGTGAAGATATTGCCTGGAACTTTGGCAAGTTCTTAGTAGGTCGTGATGGTGAAGTGGTAGCACGTTTTGAACCAGCTACTGCCCCTGATGATGCTGAACTTCAAGCAGCTATTGAGAAAGCGTTAGGTTAAGGATACAATTTGGAATGAAGAATCTAGAAACCATAAATTCTAAATTCTTCATTCTAAATTAATGAAAATTATTGTAAGAAGATTAAGATAAAAATATCAATTAATATTAACAAATAAATGTGTGACAGGAAGCATAACTTTGCCATTAGAGGAAGCATAACTTTGCCACAACAAGGTCTAGAATAACAGTTTTACTATACCTGTACTTTAAAGAGATATTTGTCAGTACCCTCAGAACAAGTGGAATCAGAATTAGAGGAGACAAATGTATCTCCTTCTTCTTCAGAAACCCCACAGGTTGAAGTATTTGACTATGAAACGTTGCAAGAGGATTACGGGTTTTAAATCATGACGATCGAAGAAGCACAAGCGGTTGCCAAAGAATTAGGGGATATTGAATTAACCTCAGAGAAGTTACAGGCGGAAATTCAACGATTAAATCGAAAAACCGTTGTTACTCTGTCCCATGTGGAAGCATTGCATAATTGGTTAGAAGGGAAGCGTCAAGCTAAACAATCTTGTCGGGTAGTTGGGGAGTCTCGCACAGGAAAAACCATTGCTTGTAATGCTTATCGTTTGAGACATAAACCCATTCAAACTCCTGGTAAACCTCCCATTGTTCCAGTAGTTTATATTCAAGTTACCCAGGAATGTGGGGCTAAGGACCTATTTGGGGCGATTATCGAGCATTTAAAGTATCAAATGACTAAGGGAACCGTTGCAGAAATTCGTCAACGGACGTTTAAGGTGTTACAACGGTGTGGGGTGGAAATGTTGATCATTGATGAAGCGGATAGGTTGAAACCGAAGACGTTTGCAGAGGTGCGGGATATTTTTGATAAGTTAAATATTGCGGTGGTGTTGGTAGGAACGGATCGCTTAGATGCAGTGATTAAGCGAGATGAGCAGGTTTATAACCGTTTTCGAGCTTGTCATCGCTTTGGTAAGTTAGCAGGGGATGAGTTCAGTCAAACAGTGGATATTTGGGAACGCCAAGTGTTGAAGCTACCTGTAGCTTCTAATTTAAGCGGTAAACGAATGTTAAAGATTTTGGGACAAGCAACGGGGGGTTATCTTGGCTTATTCGATATGATCTTGCGGGAATCTGCCATTAGAGCGTTGAAAAAAGGGTTACAGAAGATTGATTTAGAAACGTTGAAAGAAGTCACGGAGGAGTATCGATAATGGAAAGTCAAGAGATTCAACCTTGGTGTTTTTTGGTGGAACCGTTAGCAGGAGAAAGTATCAGTCATTTTTTAGGGCGGTTTCGGCGAGAAAATGAATTAACGGTGACGATGATGGGGAAAATAACGGGTTTAGGGGGTGCGATCGCTCGTTGGGAAAAGTTTCGTTTTATTCCTACACCCACTGAGGAGGAGCTAACAGCGTTGTCGGAACAGTTCTTATATTACTCCAAAAATTAGCGATCGCCGATTAGGTTAGACGAGACTGTACGGTATGATTTGGGGGAGTTAGTCTAAACTCCAGTTGAAAACCAGGCACAGCCTTCTTTTTCCCAAATTAAATGCGATTGCCCTGGCTTGTTACCCTGTGAACGTACTCGCTCTTTAATTTTGAGGCGATCGCCTCAATTTTTTAAGCGATCACCGTTAATTGGTACATAAGCTCTGGGTCTATCAACGGAAAATTTATAGGAGGCGACTTTTTCGCGTAGCTCCCCGTCATTTCTTAGAGTGAAGGGGTACCCAAGTCTTTTAACAACTGAGATGACTGATCAAAAGCTTGCTCGGCCAAGGGACGAACGAACATATCTTCCATACTGAGGCTGTCGTCAAATAGAGGGGGCAGATCCCCTTGGGCACCCTGGCCAACATTCTGCTCAGTGCCAGAAACACCGCGATCGATGAAACGGTATAAGGCAATAGCACTGGAAAGCACGAATGCCCGTTGCTCAGAATTGACGGTAACGCCTCTGGCTTTGTTGGCAAGTATCATAAACTGGGGAATAGACTGACCCATAGTACCGGACAGCTTTAACATGCTGTAGTCTCCGCGCACATCAGCACACTTTTCAAAAAGTTCTTGAAATTCAATTAAGAATTCGCTGCTCTCCTCTGCGAGAACCTGAGTTAATTGGGGTTCAGCGTGGGTCTGCATCCATTCTATCAATTCAAGGCCAGTGGAGAAGGAAGGACGACTCGGGACTAAATCTGTCATAAGAAATTCTCCTGAAGGGTCAGTCATTTACCTGAGCTACTAGGTCTATTGTAAGGCAAAACTAAGAGGATATATTCTAGCAATAGGGTTGTGGATAGATCAACAATGACAACATTACAAGAATTAACAAAACAGTTCCTACAAGGTACACAACTGGAGCGTTCCACATTAGAGCGTTTACAGTTCTCACAGAAACTCATGGAAAGGGCATTTGAACAACAATTTGAAAAGTTTAGGCAACACAAACAACAATTTAATATTCCATCGTCACCACTGCTGGAAATATTTGAAGCATTTGCTTGGCGAACTCAACCAGAACTGATAGAACCCTCCATCAAAATCTCTGGCGATAAATTACTGCCACAAAGATGCAATCTTTATTTTTGCGATGCCTCAAGATTTGGCCAGATTGGGGACAGTTTCTTTGAGCTATTTGAGGATCTAGAGCAAGCCTTAGAGCAGCCGTTTGATTATACTGGGTTTGCCCATCTGGTGAATCATGGATTTAACCTCGAATGTTGTGAAAATTTAGTAGTTGGACTGGATCTCAGGACAGAATTATCAGCCTCTAGAGTGAAAATGGGATTTGTTTTAAATCAAGTCAGACCCGAGTTAAAACAAGTGATTTACGAGTATAATTCGAGAGACTCTGAGCTAACTAATTTATATAGGCAACGGACAGATCTATTTGGTATTGACTATAAGTTTGATGGGAGTTGCCGGCTCAAGGCCTATCCTGGGTTTAGGGCAGAAGAATTAGCTCAGGAAGAGATTAGAGCTTTGTTTGGGCCGAAAACAAGAGCCTTGATTGAGATTGCCGGCAATTGTGTCGTGGCCATTCTAGATCAATTTGCCCCGGTGCAGATGACGCTAACGGGGGAAGCCATTAGCCGAATCATTGATCACCCTATCATTGCTACCCTCAATTCTCAAACTAGATACATTGTGTCTCTTTTACCCCCCGAAATAGAGGAAGAGAAAATTGTTCATTTCAATATTTATTATATCTAGGGGGCAGGGAAGGAGGAATATTTTTCCTCCTTCCTCCGAGTGAATGGCTTCTATCTAGTTGATCAGGCCTGCGCGGGGGTATGACCGTCAATCAATCCCGTCACCAACGAGCCAATACTGCCGGCAATGTCGTCTTTATCAAACCAGAAATGAATAATTAGATTCTGTTTGAGGAAGACAATATGGGCTTCAATGTTAACTCGGGTAATGGCACTACTAAATCGACCCTCAAATTTGGCGTAGCGGATATCAAACAACTCACCCAATGCCAGACGGGTGATTTGCTCCGCCACATAGGCAGCCCCCTTGACGATGTATTTAGTACCCTCCAAAAGTCCCTCGACAGTTTTCAGAGCAGCTGTCGCCACCCCATAGGCTGTAAACAGTCCCAAAATGCGGGGATCGGCATCAATCGGGAAATTAAGTACCAACCAATCCAATCCTTGTAGAAATTTTTTGGCCACCCACAAAGCTCCTTTGGCAACACCATAGGCAATATACAAACCAGCCAGCTTGGGACCGACCCAAATCCAGTCGCGGGCTTTACTGGGTTTCCAGGGGACAGCAGCCCCTGGAAGGCTGTTATACCAACGCTTGGTACTTTCAATCTCATCGAGAATGCGATCGACCTCTCGAGAGGCAGCATCAACCTTCCGTTGAGCCTCTCGAAAGGCACGGGAAGCCGCTTCGCGCTCAGCTCTGATAACCGCTCGCATATGGTCAATTTCATCCAGCAGTTTATCCACTTCTTTCTGGGCATCTTTAACCTTGTCCTGAGCTCCACTAATCTCGTTAACAGCAGCATCTGCTGCCTTGCGAATAGCTGCCACAGCCTCTTCTCGGATGCGGGCAAAGAAATCGTTGCGCATCTCAACCTTGACATAAACGTCACTGAAGTCGGGCGCAACCTGTAAGATTAGCTCAACCTTAAACAGACCCCAGATATTACCCTTAAGCTGACCATCGAATCCAGCGCTGGAAATGCTGATATAGGTGTCAACAGAGATCCCTAGGAAACTGGCGTATCCAGAAATATAAAGTTCAGAAGCCTCGTAGGGACTGAGACGTAGATAGGCCTGTGGCCCATGCTTGGGTTGCAAGGGGCGGTTACAGATGACAGATGGTTCCATCTTCTTGGCCAGAACAATGGCACTGTCATCATCACAAGCCGGGCAATACTCGGCATAATCACTGGTTTGGTCGGGATGGGTTGGGCAGGCATACTGCGTAACGACTTGACAAGGTTCATTCGTGGCTCGAATGTTGTGGACGTGCTCAGGACAATGGAACAGACGTGTGCGTGCTTGACCGCTTTCGTCGCGAGACTCACGAATCTCAATCAGACCATTGCAGAGACTAAGGGTATCTAAGGTAGCCCAAGCTGTAATGCCATCGGCATAGTCTACCCGCATATAAAAGTCAGCATTCCAGCCAAATAAAGTGACCGCCAGTTGAAAAGTAATTCCCGTCTCCGTAAAGGCAATTTTGCCGATGTAGCAGATACCAGGTACGATGCTGAGTTTATATTTGTGCAATTTAATTTCTCCCAGGACATCAGCCAAGTCCTCAGGCACAGTATCCGGTCCACAAAGGGTATTGACGATATCGACGATTTGAAGATTGGCCCCCTCAGCCACATAGACAAATTTATCAGGGTCGTTGGTGTCCACCATGCCGGCTAAATGGATGTAGCCTTTGCCAACAGCAATCTTGCCAGTATAGCCCAGGCGATCGATCCAGGGGGCTTCTGGCTTACCAGCAATGGCAGCCGCTAGGTCTGAGATCACCAACCCTGGCAACCCAAAGGGTTTCCGCCAATCCCCTTTCATGGTCAACGAGCCATTAAAGGCCACTTCTTTGCCAGTGGTGATGCCCATGGCCCCAATAAACTTGAGAGTCTGTTTCTCGACTCGCGCTTCAAAGGTGGCAAACATGGAAACACTGAGTTCAGGGGGGGTTGTCTTTAGCTGTAGGCTAATACCCGTATCTTTGAACCAGAGGGTGTCTTTAATCAGTTCCACATCCTGTTTGATGACCGCATCGAGATTCAACTGCTGGGGAACAACCGCAATGTGAAGGTATATCTCCTGAATTCCCAGTAGTTCACCAATGAACTTAAACACCGGATCATCAGAGGTTGCCACTCGAACGGTACCATAGGCATTGAGTCCCGGAATTAGGTACAGCGAATCATTTTCATCGTTAGTGATAATCAGTCCTAAGAGGCGCGAGGGATCATCGGCATCCCCCGCAGGCTTATAGAAATTAATGCCGCCAATAATGGGCACATCTGAGAGAATAGAGCCCAAACCGACGGGCTCAGGGAAACGGAAATTGACCAGATAGCTGAGACCAGAACTCTTTTTACCCCCACTAAACAGTTCCGAAGCTGTGTTTTTGTAGAAATCGGCTTCAATGGTGACAACTTCGAGTCCAGCAACGATAATTGTTCCGGCTAAACGAATGCCAAAACCAGACCCACTACTAATCCCCGAATCACTGGCAGTGATTTTCTCCACTCTGGCATTTCTGATGTGCAAGAACTCCGCTCTAAAGCCAAACAAATTCTCAAAGGGATCAAAGGGAGATAAGACCTCGCTGGTCAGCTTAATTTCCCCTTGGGGTAGGGTATCATCGCTATTGATGGCTGCTAATAAGGACCGAGCCAGTTGATCAAAGGGGGCTGGTAGGGCCGTAGCATCAGAACTTGTGCTGACAGAAGTAGTGGTCACCTCTTGGGCAGATGCAGTGCCGGTATTAACGGTGGTAGAGGTTCCTGCCACCGGATCAGAGGTAAAGGTTAGACCAGTGACAAGTTTAGGATTTGAGGGAGCCGGGACCACCCCTGTTGCTTTAGAGCGCGTGTCTGGGTTTTCCGGAACAGGTAATTTTTCAGCCCAGTCCACGACAACGCGCTCATGCCGGGTGGGCATTTTGGCAATAGCATCTGTATTAAAGGCCAAATCATCCAGGGGCAAGCGGCTACCATTGCCGTAGAGGACACCATGATTTTTGAGGGGGTGACTGTCCAAGGCATAAGGACCAGAGACATCGTCCAGTCGCCAGTAGCCTAAAAGGCCTTGATTACTGCCAGACAGCCGCCGTCGCATATTGAGGGTTAGCTCATCATTGCTGCGCAGAGTGTCCCAGACCCGTATCTCTGCCAAACAGCCCTGGAAGTAAAAATTGTTGTTCTGGCATCCCAGGCGCAACATTCCTGTACCTGTGTAGAAAGAGGTGCCACCGGTTTCCATCTTCTCCAGTCGACCATTAACGAAGAGGATCTCTTTGTTTAAGCGTTTGTCGTATCGCCAGACGACATGGGACCATTGATTGAGAGGCAGTGGGGTTGAGCCGAGGGTGTCATTCTCGTTAGAGAATCGCATATAAGCTTTACCGTCTTTGAGTCCCAAAAGTAGTCCAGGCTTACCCTCGCTGTCGTCGGCACCGAGGATAGTTTGGATGCCAGTGAGACGCTCTGGCTTGACCCAGGCCTCAACGGTGAAGTCATCATCACTGAGTTGGGCATCCTCTGCACCAATTAATTCCACGGACTGATCGCTACCATTGAAATGGAGACAGGCGGGTGGAGCTTTGAGACTGAGCTTTGTGACTTCAATCCAAGTCGGGTTGTTGTGTAGGACCCCATCATGGTTGCTGTTAGCTGCTTGATCTCCTACCGTTGTCCCGGACTGTTCGGTAAAGTTCCAATAGCCTTGGAGGCCGGTTTCGTTGCCCAGCAGGGTATGTCGCATATAGCGATCGACATCCTTCGCGCTCAAGGCTCGTGTCCAAACGCTGACTTCGGTAATTTGACCGTTAAAATGCTCCCTGTTCTCATTAGCGAGACGAGCAATAGCAAAGTTTTTGTCACTGAGGCTAATATCACCAACATCTTGGGACGCTGCCAGCTTGCCGTTGACATAGAGTTTGAGGTAATCGCCATCGTAAACCCCAGCTACATGAAACCATTTATCTGTGGCAAACCAGGTTTCGGATTCGTCACTATTATTGGGTGTCAGCAGGGTAGCTCCTCCCCCAGCCGGATTGTAGTCAAACTGCCATTGAGAGCCATTTTGGGCCAGACCATAACGCTGAACAGTCCCCTGGGCTCCTGCAATCACTCTTACCCCGTCACTATCTGTGTGGCTTTTCACCCAAGCCATGATAGCAAAGGGTTCACCGGCGGGGCGCAACAGCCCAACACGGCCCATGGAGACATACTGACTACTGCCATTGAAATCTAAGGCATCCACATCGGGATCATGCTCTAAAACCCCAGTTTTCAAACCCAGTTGGCTTTGAGCAATGCGACTATATGCGCCACTAATAGTACCGTGGTTGCGGTTAGGGGTTAGGTCATTAACTGTTGTTCCTGTGGCTTCCTCAAAACGCCAATAGCCCTGAAGCCCTGTTTCTGTCCCGACTAAGCTTTTGCGTCGATCCGCTCGAATCTCCTCGGCCGAACGGGCATAATTCCAGATTCGGACTTCATCAATACAACCACAAGGGGAACCACCATCCATTTCGTTGCCAAGGGCCTTCAGGCGTTTCAATCGAAAATAGCTTCCGGGGATCGTACCGACCAACGTAGCATCAACGTAAAACTCCATCTGCTCATCTTGGCCCACAACGGCTAGGTGATGCCACCCTTCACTTAGGGTATCGACATGAAACTGACGACGGAAGAAAGAACTGACGTAACAGGCAACAAAAGAGGAGGTTCTCCCATCGAAATAATAACCCAGTTTCCCATTTTGGAAACAAATAGCAATTTCAGAGTATCCCACAGATTGAGTTTGGTATTCGCCACTAGCCAACACGTTGGACCCTGCATCGGGTAGCGGGGTTTTGAAGTAAGCTTCGATAGTCCACGTTGACGCTAATTGGAGGGGGTTGGTGAGGGTAACAACAGCATCGTTGGCGGAGAGGTCTAGTATGGCCTGGGATTGGTAGGTCTCATCAGGGGTATATTTAGCAAAATACTTACGGGTAGCATCATTGTTTGAACCACTTTGGTCATCAACTGTGTCCAAATAGCTAAGGTCCGGGGGCAGTTTCCAATAACCCACAACCTCTGAGTTACTACTATTGTATTGAAAGCTTTGGTGCATATCTCGCTGAATCTCAGCTTGGGTCAAGGTTTTGCTGCGAATGGTCACAGAATCGATCAACCCGGCAAAAAAGTGGTCTTTGAATTCAGTTCCCCAAGCTCCCATGACGATAGAAGCATTACTGGCTAAGGTTTCAGCCGGCGCATATCCAGAAACAACACGCAACCCATTGAGATATAAGGTAATTTTCGGTCGATTATAGCTGACAATTTCTACTTCTGGCACTCTGAGAGGCTGAGTCTCTTGTCGGACGGTTACCCCCTCTGCATTGACAGTTTCAGCGACATAGGTTTGAGTGGTAGAGAGGAGATTGCCTCCAGTACCTCGCTTGATTTGGCGGACCTGAGTGGTATAGGTTTCCACCGTCACGGTAATATGATTCCAACCATCCTGAAGTCGTCCCCCGACTAGGGCATAATTATTGCCGATGGTTTCATAATCAAACCGTAGCATCTCCCCTTCCAGGCCAAGGGCGTACTGACACTCACTGGCATCCTGAACCTTAGCAAGGATGGTGCGCCGTCCCTCAAGCAAATTAGGTTTGATCCAGGTAGTAATACTAAAATCTGTGTTGAGATTGATGGCCTGATTATTGTTAACCTCAAGATAATCACCGATGCCATCAAAGTGAAAGCCCTGGAATTGGATAGGAGAGACTTCGATCCATTGGGGCATATGGCTGGCTTCCCCACCCCCTAAAGTACCGTGATAGCCATTGGTCGTTTGATCAAGGAGCCTCGCTCCCCAATTGGTTTCTGCGGGCCAGTAAGCCATGAGATCAGGACTTTCGGGTAAGAGACGACGGGAGAGATTGGACTCGATCTGTAAGGAACTGCGTGTCCCTCGCCACAAACGGATGTCATCAATGCGACCATGAAAGAAATTGTCACTGACCCCGCTCCGACGACCGATGTAGTTTTGGCTACGCTCCACTGAATTAGGCACAGCCAAAGTGCCGTAGCCACCAGATACTGACGAGCCATTTTTAAAGACCTCGACATTGCCGTTGGCATCAAGCACGATCGCTAAATGGAACCAACGTTGAAGTTCTAAAATATTTTCGGCTCGCATTTGGTGCTGTTGGTCACCAACATAGATATAGATCACCAGATCATCGGATGTCCCCCAGCCTGCGATAGTAATATTGTCACTGCTGCGGCCATTACCCAGGTCAAGAATCCTTGCTCCTTGATTAAAGCTCTCAAAATAGACCCGAAATTCCAGGGTAAAGCCCCTCGAAAAGTCTAGGTTCATGGTGGGCAAGGCTACATAATCATCCTGTCCATCAAATTCAAGTCCAACATTGACATTTTCGGCTTCGCGCACCTCCTGCCAGGTGGGTCGGCAATCACGTTCACCGTTACCCAACAGACCATGAAGGCTATTGGGACTGCTATCAAAGGCCGTTATGCCATGACCATCATCAAAGGCATAAAGAGCGACTAAGCGGGCATCAGCAGGGGTGATGGCTCGCCGCATATACCCTAAAATCTGCTCTGGGGTGCGCATTGCTTTCCACAAGCGCACTTCATCAACACGACCATGGAAATAGCCATCACTGGAGCGGTTGCTGCGGCCAATATAATTGTTTTGTCGCTTGATATTGGTGGGTAGATGGACTGAACCTGTCGCCTTCTCCATGCCGTTGACATAGAGCTTGGCGTTCCCCTGGTCATTAATGGTTGCAGCGATATGTATCCATTCGTTGGCTTTGAGGACATTAGCTGCCTCTAGGGACTGAAGGGTATTGCCATGTTTAACGGACAAGACTAAATCGGGCGACGTACCACTATTGGCCAAGACAATGTTGTCACGGGTGCCGTTGCCCAAGTCGATGATGCGTGACCCGGTTTGGAAGCTCTCATAATTGACCCAGGCCTCAATGCTAAAGCCTGCTGAATAGTCAATCTCCATCTCAGACAACTGGACATAATCATTCTGGCCATCGAAGGCAAGACCATCCATGAGCAGCAGTGATGATTCCATCCACGCGGGTCGGTTTTGGGCTTGATTATCACCAATTGTGCCATGGTTGTTATTCGCAGAACTGTCTACCAAGACGGTTCCTGCCCCTGAGTCGCATCGGTAATAGGCTGCTAGACCGGTTTCATTCCCTTGCAGCTTTTGATTCCAGGTGCTTAAAATTTGGGCATCAGAACGGGTCACACTCCAGATCCGTAGGCAGTCGATCATGCCTTTAAAAGATTGATTGCTCTCCTTGAAACTCGTCCCAAAGATCATGCGAGCATTGGTAAAGGCAGAATAGATGGTACTTGGAAGCAACTGTAGCTCACTACAACGGTTCCAACGGGGTATGTTATATGGATGGCCACATAGACGCGACTGGCTATTGTCCCAACGGATGGAATCTCCCCTCACTGTTGCTGGATGGCGACCACAGGCATCAGAAACCTGGCCATTATTGACTATACCGTTGCTGTCAGGCTTATCTAGGCTCCATAAGGAGATCAGACCTGACTCAGTTCCGATCAGGGGAAGTTCACAATCTTCCTCGATTTGGAACTGCTCTCTGGCATGATCCCACAGTGAAATTTCACCAATACGGAAGAAATGTAAACATCGATTCGTCTCATAGTTGGGATCAGACTGCCCTAGTTGATTGTGAGGGCTGCCGATTCTCACTTCACCCCGATGGGGTAAGCCCGTGATCAGTTGCTGATAGATTAAGGCACTACAAGCAGTTGAACCCATCTCTTGAGCATTCAAGTAAGCTTTGAGGGTGTATGTACTTACATCGAAGGTAAAGGCAAAGGGTAGAAATCCCCCTGTATCTGAGACAGTAAAGCTAACCTCTGGACCCTTAATTCCTTCTTTCGACCATCGAACTGTCAGTGTCTTGTCCTTGATGGTGATATCAAATCCCCAGGCTGAACTAAATATATAGCGTTCAGAGGATGTAGGCGTGTAGCGATTGGGAAATCGAAGCACAAACTCAACGGTCCATCCATTGACTGGGCGCTCGATATCCCCACAACTCAACCAACCTGGGCCATTACCCCACGAATACAAGGACCCTATAGATACCCTTGTGTATTCGATGTTGGCGTAAGGATTGATATTATTGCCGTTGGTGGTGGCATCATAATAGTACGCTCCAGAGCCTCGATCTAATCGCCACATTCCTTGAAGGCCAGGTTTACTGTAACCGGTGTAGGGAGCGGGACAGATTTGCCGAGGCCAATCTCTTTTGATCTCTTGTTCAGAACGAGCAATATTCCAGAGACTGACTTCGGCCAGTTGACCGTTCAAGTTAGGTTTGGTAGCAGCCGGAGCATAGCCTAAGTTAATCCCTGTTTGCCCGCTAAAGTCTGATTGGGTATAGTTACCTGTGGCAACTAATTTTCCATCCACATAAAGACGCTGGCCGCCAATATCTCCGCCAAAGACATGGGTAACTTGATGCCAACCATAGGTATAGTCTTCCCCTGAGGATTTAATCACCTCTGGGTTGGTGCGCCCCAGAGTGGCACAGACATTGCCGTTCTCTAGATAAATATTGCGATCGCTCCCCTGTTCCCCGTGTCCCCCGGCTTCAACTGAAAAAATTCCACAATTACTATCATTACACTTAAACCAAAGAGCAAGAGTATAAGCTGTTTCACTGACATCTATTCTATGAGGCAAATAGTCATTATGGCCATCAAATTCCAACACTGTACGGTTGGATTGGATGTCTCTCTCCATAAAGAGGGCTGTCCCATCGGCCTTGCCGTTAACATAACTTGTGAAGATATTACTTTCTTGATTAAAGCTGACTGCCAGGTGATACCACCGCTTGGCTTCAATGGTGGTTTCCCCTTGAACATAAATTAATTTTTTGTCGTTGAAAACGCCCCCTTGCAGCTTATTATTAGCCCCAATACGCAGGGTAACACCGTTCCCGTATCTATCGTCATACCTTTCAATGACAGTCTGAACCGCATTTTTAGTTTGTCGGAAAACCCAAGCTTCTAGAGTCCAGTCCCCCTGACAGGCCATACTATTTGCGTCTGGCACTGTTACCACATCGTTACTATCAAAATAAAGCGTAAAGTTCTTCTGACGATAACTTTCGGGGCGTTGGAGAGCATCGACACTCTCTAAGGTGCTTGCTGACACCGGCATCCGGCGAATTTCTTCTCGAATCTCGATTAATTCATCGGCTCTGGCAATGACAGACCCCAAGGTATGATTATCCCCCCGATCTTTAATCAACCAGGTATCCCCTGCATCGCTCCCCTGGCGGTAAGCCTCTCCAGGTTGCATGATCGTGTATAGTAATTCGTTGCTACTACTTTGCCCTAACCAGTAAATCTCTACTGGGTTAAAATGCTTGTTTCTGAAAGTTAAAGTCGGCATCTCAGCCTCTAAATTGTTTCAAAGGCTAATCCTACAATATTTCCTGTCTGGAGTTTAGATTCACTTAATATTAGTTAAACTTAACCCAAATTATCAACTTCTTCTGTAGATTTTAAAGAAACCTGAGTTCGGAGTTCGGAGTTCGGAGTTCGGAGTTCGGAGTTGTTATTTTGTCAAGGAGATAATAGGGGTTTGAGACTTCAGACTGGTTGCCAGTTATCCATAAATCCTCTCTCGTCGAACTCACGTTAAAGAATAACCTGCATTACAAATTTGTAGGCGATCACGAAATATTATTAATTACACTAATTTGTACATTAACAAATTAGCAAATTTATCTGTGAGAAATTATGGATATGGACGTAACTGGACTCGAACCAGTGACCCCATCGATGTCAACGATGTACTCTAACCAACTGAGCTATACGTCCGCACAAGTTCTGACTATAACACAGTATTTACCAAAAACGCAAATAAAGGATCTAACTTACATAGATTTCCTTAAGAGATGGGGGAGTTGACCCGTTTGGGGAGTGTAATAAAAATATAACCCTTGATTATTGATCGTTATATGTACGAAAAACTGACACCACTTACCACTGGTTCTAAAATCACCTTTAAAGACGGTAAACCCATTGTTCCTGATGACCCCATTATTCCCTTCATTCGTGGGGACGGAACGGGAATCGATATTTGGCCAGCAACCGAAAAAGTGATTGACGCTGCGGTGAAAACTGCTTATGGAGACAGCAAAAAAATTAACTGGTTTAAGGTGTATGCAGGGGATGAAGCTTGCGATAAGTATGGAACCTATCAATATTTACCCGAAGATACCTTAACAGCTATCAAGGAGTATGGTATCGCCATTAAAGGACCTCTCACAACCCCTGTAGGTGGCGGTATCAGGTCCCTTAACGTGGCATTACGACAAATTTTTGAATTATATGCTTGTGTACGTCCCTGTCGCTATTATCCTGGGACTCCTTCCCCCCATAAAACCCCTGAAAAGTTAGATGTGATCGTCTATCGGGAAAATACGGAGGATATTTATTTAGGAATTGAATGGAAAGAAGGGACAGAAATTGCTGGAAAATTAATCAATTATTTGAATAATGAACTGATACCTGCAACGCCAGAACATGGGAAAAAACAGATTCGTTTAGACTCAGGAATTGGGGTTAAACCCATCAGTAAAACGGGTTCTCAACGGTTAGTTCGTCGGGCAATAGAACATTCTTTACGCTTACCAAAAGCGAAACAAATGGTGACTTTAGTGCATAAGGGAAACATTATGAAATACACTGAAGGAGCTTTTAGAGATTGGGGTTATGAGTTAGCAACCTCGGAATTTAGAGAGGTTTGTGTGACGGAAAGAGAATCATGGATTTTGAGTAATAAAGAAGGCAATGACGAGATTTCTATCGAAGATAACGCCAGAAAAGTTGAACCCGGTTATGATGGTTTAACCCCCGAAAAGAAACAAGAAATCTGTGAAGAAGTTAAAGGGGTTATTGAGGCGATTTGGGATAGTCATGGGGATGGTAAATGGAAAGATAAAATAATGGTAAACGATCGCATTGCTGATAGTATTTTCCAACAGATTCAAACCCGTCCTGATGAATATTCTATCTTGGCAACCATGAACTTAAATGGGGATTATTTATCGGATGCTGCCGCTGCTGTTGTCGGTGGTTTAGGTATGGGACCAGGGGCAAATATTGGGGATACTTGCGCTATTTTTGAAGCAACTCATGGTACTGCACCTAAACACGCAGGACTTGATAGAATTAATCCTGGATCGGTCATTCTTTCTGGGGTGATGATGTTAGAATATATGGGTTGGCAAGAAGCAGCAGATTTGCTCAAAAAAGGGATTGGTAATGCGATCGCTAATCGTCAAGTTACCTATGATCTGGCCCGTTTGATGGAACCAAAAGTTGAGCCACCTTTGAAATGTTCAGAGTTTGCTCAAGCTATTATTGATCATTTTAATGATTAATTTTCAATCTTTGTCGGGGTTTAATATTATTAAACCCTTGATCATTTATAATCACGAAAAAATCAAAATTCTAAGGCTAATTGTTTTTGATTTTGATTCACTAACTTTTCAAATTCTTGTAAGGTTTTGGCGTATTTTTCAGGGGCGATGGCACTAACATTAACATGGCCAGCAGACTCAACTAAAAGGATTTTTTTAGGGACATTTGCTGCTTGAAATAGGGTTTCACTCATGGTATAGGGAACGGTGCGATCGCTGGTTCCATGAATCAACAATAAAGGAACTTTTAATGAGGATAATTTAGCCAAAGAATCAAAGCGTTGATGTAACAATAATTTGCTAGGAAATAGTTGATAAATAAACCCCGAATGATCCACCATATCCATCATAGAAGTAAAGGTATTTTCGGCAATAACCCCGGCTGCTTTCGGTTTACCAACCCCTAAATCAATGGCCACGGCCCCACCCAAAGAATGACCATAAATAAAGATATTTTGGGGTTTAATTTGACGTTGTTGGGTTAAATAATCCCATGCTATTTGAGAATCACGGTATATTTCTGCCTCTCTGGGAAATTGACCTTTACTGAGGCCATAACCTCGATAATCAATAATAAACACAGAATAGCCCTGATCATAATAGGTTTGAACTGTGCTTAAATTGTAGCTAACATTGCCACCAACACCATGTAAATATAATAAGACTTTTTCTGGATGGGGATTAGGGTTAATCCACCAACCATGTACTTTTTCTACTTTACCTTGAGGGGTCATTACTGGTAACCAGACATCTTCGTAAGACATTCCTAACTCGGTAGGAGTTGTGTTTATGGTAAACGAAGGCTTTAAAATCAGTCGATTTTGACCCCAAATCAAAGCAACACAAAGAGATAGATAAGCTATCACTCCTAAACCCACACTACCGACTAATCCTTTCAACAGAAAGTTATTCAACATTCAGGAATTATCCTCAATTTTTACACCTTAATCTATTGTATTCTCCTTACTTTAACGGAGGTAATTGATTATGCCAATCGGTAGACTGTTCATAAGCATAGGCAACTTGGAACAGTTTGCCTTCTTCGAGAACATTACCGATTAATTGTAAGCCAATGGGTAGGTTTTGCTCATCGAAACCACA
>JAAUYM010145744.1_pt1 | contig 18792 bp, 23 predicted proteins | sample 7278001 | NCBI WGS metagenome assembly JAAUYM01 (sample SAMN14350224, study PRJNA611818) | marine sediment metagenome | isolation source: surface marine sediment (1.8m) | place: French Polynesia: Moorea | collected 2018-08
TAAAAAAAAGAGAGAATAAATGTAGCTCTGACGTGATAGCGTTTCTTTTTTTTCTTTTTTTTTTACTACAATTTCTGTCAGAAATTTAATATGCAGAACAACTGCAATTCATTATTACCATTAGTCATTACCGGGCATTAGCGACAGATCGTCAAAAGATATGAGTACAATAATTCTTCTAAGGGCTCCTGAGAGGTCCATGTAATACGTGAAATCTTGGCAGTTTTGACAGCAACTCCGTTGCCCTGGATCGTCAAAAGAAGTTTTTCTCTTCTTTTTTCTTTCTTTCAAATGTTGGCGAAGGCCTGCGGCGGCTGCGCTCCCTTCTCGTCGTGCATGAAGTTGCACCTGAACCCGCCCCCCCCAGAAAAAAAATACATTATATGCAAAAGTAACTGCTGCCAACAACCACTTGGCGTACCTTGGCCCGTAGACGCAGTAGCCGGTGATCCAGTACTTCTGGCAGGGCTTGGTCTTGTACTTGGTGTTCCGCACCACCTCCCTCAGCTCCCGGCGGCCGTGGGCGAACTGGCAGTTGTCGCCGTACACGCAGCGGGAACGCTCCTGTAAAAAAAAGAAAAAAAGGAGAGAATTTGAGAGAGAGAAAAAAAGTTTCATTGCATCCTCCGACGATTGCAATGTGTTTTTACCCTAAAGTTGCGGCAGATCTCGGTCTTGTATCTCGGGTTGGACGAGTCGGCATGGCCGCTGCCGCCTTCGCCTTGGATGGGACTTTGATGCTAAGAAAAGAAAAAAGAATAATTAAGCGATGCACTCTCCCACATTCTGCCCTAAGCGTTACTAGTTATTATTGTTTATTATATTATTATTATTGTCATTATCATCATCATCATTAATTGGTCACCTGAGTCTCCCCGCTGTCCATCATTGTCCTCCTGTTCGCCTCTCCGCCTTCGCTTAGAGCAGCCTCGGAGGAGGACGCGGAGGCGGCCTCGGCCAGGGGGCGGAAGCGAGAGAAGGAGGAGGGAGAGGCAAAATCCTCCTCCGACTCCGTCTGGCCGATGTGGAAGGGCTGCTGCTGCTGCTGGAGCGGGATGAAGAGCGACGGAGGCTGGAAGAGCAGAGACGGGGGCGGCCGGTGCCGCCAGGAGGCTGGCGTGGCCATGCTCGGGGGCGGGGCGGCCTCGGAAAAGGACATCTTTGTTCGTGATCACTCCTCCTCGCTGCTGCCTGCCGCACTGACTTGTTGGCAGTTGTTGTTTGGGAGAAGATTTGCATGCTTTGCCATGAATGAGAGGAAGGGGGGCCCCGAGCTTACTAGCTAGTAAGTAATAAGACAGAAGCTTCGGCTAATAGAGCAATTTTGCCATCTTGCCATTAAAGAAGCATCTTGAGATAACAGATCGTTAGGACGCTTGAATGACTTTAACTGATCTTAAAGAGGACAAAAGTGATCATGAATTAAGTTTTCAATTCGTTTATTTTCTAAATACATATCTGGTGTCATCTTTCAAATGTCGCTTTATCTGATTTTTGAGGGAGTACATAACTGGCGTAACGTGAGATGAAAAGAACAAGACTGGGATAAGTTTAGATCAAATCCGCTCCTGAAATTTTAGCTTCAGAAATGCTGCAATGGACAGTGTAACTAATAATGTTTGCAGCCCTCCGTTGACCTAGCAGTAGTGGCTGGGTTGCCTTGTCACTTTTAAGTTCCCGCGCCATCCATCGTTTTCATCCTCAAGAACAACCATCAATGCCTCTACTAGATTGGCGATGCCCTCATAAAAAAATACTGTTTGTGGAGGGGAAGGGATGGTTCGAGGAGCGTCCTCCAATTTTAATCTTCAGCCCCATTTTTTTTTTGTCACTGAAACTTAATAAAAATAAAAGTTTGGGCGCACACATCTCGCTAATTCTCGTACGAGGATGATAGGTTTTGTCGTGGTTATCCCGTCCTAAAAGGTCCTCCTAATCTTCCTAGCCGGCTTGTTGGGCTCCTCGCCTTCCTGTTCCAGCAATCCCAGCTTGCGCGCCTCCTTCCTGAAGTACTTCTCCAGTCGTAGTCCGCACTGGTACTCTTCTGCGTCGTCGCGGTTGTACGTGCGGCAGTTCTGGAAGACCAGGCTGATGTCTTCGACGACTTCCTGAAATGGGAAAGATGCCATGAACAGCGAGGAACACTTTTGTCCGGACTGTACCGGTAGAAAGGCAGAAGCGCACCTGGTTGCAACTGTACTTCATCCTCATGATGTTGCTCCTGATGGTGCCCAGGTCCATGGGCCTCTTGATGATGGTGTGGTAGTCCGGCGCGTCAGACTTCGTGATAGGCCTGTCGAAGGGCCACCCGTCGCGGTGCTTCATCATGGCGTTGAGGAGGTCCTCCAGGGCGGTCGGGTTAAACATGGAGTGGATCTTGTCGTCGATGGCGCGCCTGCGCTTGGCTCGAGCCGACGACTCGTTGCTGGTGGCCGCCGCCGCCGCCACCGCCTCGCACATGGCCTCGCGCTCCTTCTCCGCCTCCAGGCTCCGCTTCGCCGCCGTGCGGGCGCTTTGGCGGACGCCGCGGGTCGACATGGGCTCCTGTAAGACAGAAAGAGGCGGGAAACCCTTCAGACTTCCCTTTCTTGACGCCAGAAGCGCCGCTCGCCTCACCTCGCTCCCACTGCTGTGGCCAGAGTTTGTCTGCATCTCGTGCGCCACCCTGGCGATCCTCTCGTTGGCCTCCGCGGCGCTGCGGCGCTTCCCCAGCAGCTGCGAGATGACGGGCACGCCGCCGCCCCTGCGCTTCTCCTGTCCGTTCACCATAGAGGCCGAGGAGCCGCCAGACTTCTTCTTCGGCGCCGGCTCCACTGTCCGCTTCCTCCTGGCGCGTTTCAGGGGAACCTCGTCTTCATCCAGTTCGGGTTCGTCAGACTGTTCAGACAGTAGAGGGTGTTGAAGGAAAAGTTTTAGGAAATTCTGACTGGAAATTAGATAAAGATTGTCTAAAAAAAAAGTAATGTGCTAATACACTGACCATTCTGATTTACGCAACTGCTAATATACCATTGTGTACATACGTACTAATGTATTCCTGATGTGTTTGCTAAGGATCAGGCTGGAGTTGGCCATGAAATATGACAGCTTAATATTAAAATTGCAAGCTTTTTGTGCTTAATAACATGTTCAACTGCGTCAAGATCCATATAGCACTGTACAGTACGGTACTAATCGTACTCCTACCTCTGCTTCCTCCTCGTCCTCTTCACCCTCTTCGTTTTCTTCCTCCTCAGGATCCACGTCCTCGTCGTCTTCCTCGTCCTCGTCTTCTGCACCGCTTCGGTCCCTGTCCTCCACGTCTGAAGAGTCCTCTTTCTCCTCCTCTTCCTCCTCTTCGCTCTGCTCCTCGTCCTCTTCCGTGTGAGAGAAGACCCTCCTGGTCTTCTTCTTGGGGGAGACCACCCGCCTCTTGGGCTTGCACTCACTGCAGTACCAGTCGCCGTCCGGGATGTTCTTCAGCTTGGGCTTGAGGCAGTAGGTGTGGTGGCCCCGGTCGCAACCGTCGCACAAGAGCATCGACTCGGGGTCGTTCTTCCGGCGGCAAATTCGACACCGGGTGTTCAACAGCGATCTGCAAGAAAGAAAACGGCGTGGGCGTGAAGGAGACGGACGTTAAGACTTGAACAGTGTCGACTTACTTGGACCAAGTAATGGAGTTTTCCAGTGTCGTTAAGTGGATAAAAAGCTGTGCGTAGCTAGTGCACTCCATCAGAGAGTTCTCCCAGTGTTCCAAGGGAGTGAGGATCTTTGGCAGGTCGCTCTTTTCCTTGTCCTCCGCCTCTTCCTCCTCCCGCTCCTTTTTCCGCTTCTCCTCTTCCTTCAGCCGCTTCTTCTTCTCTTTCTCGTCCTCTCCCAAGGGTGGCTTGAAGTACTTCCCGTCGACCATCTGCGCCACCTGCAGCACTGCGCTGGACAGGCCCTGGATCTTCCGCCTCATCTCCTTGGACGCCACCGAGGAGTTCGAACCGGTGGAGTCGCGCTTGTTCTCCTCCGGTTCAGGAGATCCCGATCGACTCTGGAAATTTGGACGTTGCAGTTAGTACTATCCAAAGGGTGGCGATACTTTCTAAGTAGTAGGTACACCTTGGCGCCTCACTCACCTGATCCCTGCTTGCACCGGCGGACTGCAACCGCGACTCGAAGGGCGTGTCTTGCACGGACTTGCCCCCCCACGCCATGGACTCGCACTGGCGGTCGTAGCTCCCCTCCTGGATGGCCTTCTGCCAAGTGGTGCGGTCGCGGACCTTCAGGGTGCCCAGGGTGCCGAGGAACACCTTCTCCTCCAGCTCCAAGATCTGGTCGCGCAGCTGGAGGTCGGCCGAGGACGCTATGGAGCTCTCCCCGGCGGAGAAGGAAGCAGTCTCCTCCTCCTCCTCCTCCTGCACCGCCCCCTTGGCGTCCCCGGCGCTCAGCTTGGTGTCCATCTCAAGGGTGCCAAACTTGCGGAAGTTCTTGGCCAGTCGCTCCTTCTCGCCCAGCAGCCTGTCCTTGAGCTCGCTCTCTCTGAATCCGCGCGAGTTCAGCGCCTCAATCAGCTGGTCCAGCTCCTCCGTCGTGCAGTAGTAGGACCAGTGCGTCTTGGGGAGGATGGTGGAGTGGACGGGACAGTTGACCTGATCCGCCAGGCAGGCTCCCCACGGAATAGGAGGAGCCTGCGGCTTCTTGTCTGCCGACTCTTCCGCCACGGACGACCCAGCGAGCAGCTTCTTGGAGTCGCCTTCCGACTCCCCCTTCACCTCCAAGATGACGACGTCGTCGTCGTCCGCAGGTCCCGCTTCAGCCGCCGTCGAGGACGCTGCGGCGGAGGCGGGACCCTCCACGTCCAACGTCCCGTTCTTGGTGGAGAGCACCTTCTGTTTCAGGACCGAAGGCGCCGCCCCGCTGCCGCCGCCGCCGCCACCGGCAACTCCGCCTTTCTTTGAGTACGTCTTGGTGACGTCCATGACCTTCTTGTCGTCGGCCTGGTCGTTCTCCTTGTCGCTGGAGCCCTTCTCGTCCGGGGACTTGTTGCTCCGCGCGTCCAGTATCTCCGCCACCTTCTTCATGGCTGCGTCCTCGTCCATCGGCCCCGCCCCGGCGTCGACTCGAGTGGGCTCCTCCAGGCAGGGTCCGACCGTGTCGTCGTCGTGCTCCACGAACAGGCCCGGCAGCGTCTCCAGAGCCCAGAATCGTCGGTAGGCCCTGTCCCTCCCCAGGAAGGAGATCCCGCACGCCTTCTGCAGGTCCGCTATCCGATCCAGGAGACACTGCTCTGTCTCGTAGGCCTCCTCCCGCTTCAGCTCCTCCTCCTTCAACTTGCGCTTCTCTTCCTTCTCCTTCTGGGATTGGATGGCCAACCTCTGTCTCTCCGTGAGGTGCGCGTCGGGCAGGATGTCGTCCTTCTTCACGGGCTTCTCTTCCTTCTTGGGCTTCTCTTCCGGCTTGGAGGCGCCCTTCTCCTCGCCCTTGTCCTCTTCCTGCTTCTTGTTTTCTTGGGCCTTCAGTTCTTCCTCCTTCTTCTGCAACCTCATCTCTTTCCTCTTCTGCTTCTCTGCCTCTTCGACTGCCTTCTGCCGCTTGTTCTCCGCTATCTGGTGAGATCGCAGCTCCATCTTCGCCTCGGTTAGCTCCATGAACCTGTCGTCAATGACGTCACGCACCGAGGCAAACGAAAGGATCTGGTACATGAGGCAGAGCATAATCTTGATCTTCTCCGACACCGACAGCTCGAAGACCGTCTTGGACGTCAGGGCTTCCAGGATCTGGGGCTCCTCCATCCGGAAGCTCAGGCCGGGATCGTCAGACAACCTGCAGAATGATTTTTATTTTAGCCATTGGATTGAATGACTCGTCCAGGTGCAGAAAATAAATAAAATCTCCTTTTGCGTTACCTGTATCCTCCTCTTTGCTGATACAGCCACAGAATGAGTTTTTCACTCCTGTATGCACCGGCTGAAGCCAGATGCAGCCTGAGGATCTCGGTGATGCTCATTGCGTCCATGTGGAGATCGCGCAGCTTCTGTCCTTGAGTCTTCAGAGGCCATTGCGACACAGCAGTGGCGGTTTTAATCTTAAGGAGAGAGAGAAAAAAAGTTTAGTGACATCGATTATGTAGTGCGGAGAAAAAAAAACCTTACCTGATTGGCGATGTCCTTGTCCTTTCCCAGAATGCTCTTGTCGATGTTCTCTGCATTTACGGTGGACTTGTCCAACTTGACCTCCTCGTCCTCCTCGTCTTGCAGGTCAAACAGGACGTACAGGAAGAACTGGAGGATCTCGAAGAGCGAGTTGTTCACCCCGTTCGAGTCCGTCAGCGCCTCCTGGAGGAGCTCGAAGGAGATGCCGTGCGGGAACGAGTTCTCCACCTCCAACAGGCTCCCGAAGTTGCGGAGGAACTCCAGGAGGACCAGGAAGTCTCCGAAGAGCTGGTTGGGAATCTTGCAGTGGATCGGCTTGGGGACGGGAAGCTCTTTCAGGTCGTCGCAGTCGAGATCGTCCCTAAGTCTGTTCCACTCGTTCATCAGCTCGATCATGAGCCTCTTCTCTTCCTTCTTCCTCTCCTTCTCCTTGGCCTTCTCTTCCAACTTCTTCTTTTTGGCCTCCTCAGCCCTCTTCCTCATCTCCTCCTTAAAGCGCGCGTTCTGCTCCTTCATCCTCTTCATCTCCGCCTCGATTTCGGCCGGAGTCTGCTTCTTTGGCTTGGCAACCCCGTTGGTGGCCTTCTCCCCCTTGACCCACCCGTCCAGAGTGCCCTGGCTCTTTCCCGGTCTCTTACCGTGCTTGCTGCGCTCCTTGGCCCCTTTCGTCCTGTCCTTGTCCTCCAACTTCCTCTTGGCCGTCTGCATGGAGGCGTGGCCGGACATGCCCTTGACCCGCTTCGTCTCCTCGAAGACCGGCTCGGGACCGGAAAAGATGTCGCCAAAGCTCATCTCCCCGAGCCGGTACCTCTCCCTGACGTCCCGCTTGACGGCGAAGTTGCCGTCCCTGCCCAGCTCGACAATCATCTTGAGGAAGAGCAGGTTCTTCTCCCTGGTGTAGGTGCCCTTCTCCCTCCTCACGTCCTCGGCGTCGACCACCACGACCTCGTTGACCTCGGGATTGTCGGGTTCCACCTCGATCACCTCGTACCTGAAGAGGTGGTCCGGGGGCAGGAAGGTCTTCTTCTCCTTGGGCTTCTTCGGCGGACTTTCTCCCTTCTCCTCAGCCTCCTTCCTCTCCTTCTCCAGCTCCTCCGCCTCCTCCTGTGCGTCCTTGGCGATGTCCTCCTCCGTGGGGGGAATCACCTTGAGAATCTTGCAGTCGCACCACTGATCCTTGATGACGCCCTCCACCACCTCCCCGACAAAGAACCTGTTGTACGCGTAGATGTAGACGTCGTCCACCAGATCGGCAAGGCGACCTCTCTTGGTATTGTCCGCCAGCCAGAACAGGGCTCGCTTGAGGGGCTTGGGCATGGCCAGGAGCCGCTTCCTGGCCTTCTTCTCGCTGTCCAGGGCCTCCTCGTAGGTCAGGTTGGCCTTGCCGGTGATGGAGCAGGACCAGACCAGCGAGTTGCACAGGATGGTGCGCTGAAAGAACTCGTCGTAATCTCGAAAGACTTCCTTGGTGGCCTCGCACAGGAAGACCTCGTCGTCCGGCCTGAGGTCCCTGTCGGGCCTCTTCCTCTGGAAGGGCTGCTTCCGGAGGAGAGGCATCTTGGTCGCGTCCGGGATCAGGGAACCTGGAAATCGGGAGGAGAAAGTCCCGGACGACGACAGACCTCACCCCGGGAAGTGCCTACTGATCAACTGAACAGAAGTGGCGCCTGACAGGGTTGCCAAGAAACATTTCAAGGAACGTTTAGACCTCTTCACTACCTTGGTAAGAACTAAACGCTTTCTCAAAACAGAACGACGCATAAAATTTTCTAATGTATGGACTTTCGTATGACATAAATCATCTCTAAACTATTTGATCGTTAGCGTGCGTTGTGCCAATTTGGGAAACGATCTGGCAACTCCGCGTTGCACATTTCAGCCGTCAAGAGAGAAAGAGCGCGCGGCCCGCACACAAGGCGATGCACAAGCTAGTGATAGAGGCGAGTCGGGATATCCAAACTTTCGAGTCGAGTCAGGAACCAACTCTCTAGTTGAGTCGAACCCAGGTCTGGTTCTACAATTGTGGGTGTACAATTTTTTTTTTCAAGTCGACTTCTTGTTGTCAGTTGTTACTCGACTCGCCATTTCCTCGATTCGATCCCGACCCGCCTGTACTCCTAGCACAAGACAAGAAAGAAGGAGCGGAGGGGAGGCGGCCGAAATGGCCGGCGGACGCGCCCGGACGACGATTGACGAACAATCGGGCCGCCCACGAAAGAGATTCAAAACGACGCGGCCGGGCCGACGTCCGGAGTCCGGGCTGGACGGAGGAGGGGCCCGGAATCCGGCGGGGTTGAACTTGAACAGAAACGATCCAGGACAGGAAGACGACGAGATTGGATTTGCATGTTGCTGACCAGAGCAATTTTGACTTTTCTAGTTTCTTCCTCCCTTCCTTCCCCTTGGCCCCTTGGCCGATCGCTGCGCCCTCTGTCGGCCATGCTGGGCAGATCGGCTCTGTCTCTGTCCAGGTCTCTCCTGCATCGTCTCGCGCCATCCTTGGCAAGGCAGGGGAGAAGACAGAACTGTGGTACGTGACCGTGACATGGATCTGAGGTGGTGACTTGTTGCCTCTTACGAAATCCAGGGGGGTTCTTCTTCCACATCTCTTTGGATGCTAAGGAGACATGACGATGAAGTCCCAAGACCGGGAGAGACTGACAGGCACTGAGCTGATCTCCCTTGCCTTGCCTTGCCCCCTCCCCCTCTCCTTCCTTTCTCTTTTGCTCCTCTTTCCTTCACAAATTTCGCCATTTTGTTTTCTCCTCCCTCTCCTCCCTCCCCCACCCAATCAAGAGATTCTAGATAATATTTACTCTGCTGCCAATGTTGCTTTGGCGGCAAGCGACTGAATTTAACCGAGGATCCTTTTACCTTTGATGCCCTAGTACGGTAAAATTCCGCTGTAGTAAACTCCTATGTACATGAAGTAGTAAAAGGCTCCACTAATAGTATTAGCTCTAACCTAGTTAATATCTGGACCAAGAGAAATTATTTGCATACAACGTTTACGCACAGTAACTTACAGCGACTGCGTATTCCCGACGGGACTTTTAAGCTTGCCAGCGTAACAAATTTACGAAAAATATTGTGACATGTGGTATTCTAATGACATGTTCCGTTACATTTAAAAAGCTGAATTTGCTACGCTTGTAAGTTTAAAAGTCCCGTCGGGTTAGCGAAAATGAGATGTTTGCATATTGTCGAATATCCCTATCTCTGCATTTTTGGGGGAAAAAATGGCTATCTTTGCACACTGGCGAAAAAATATCCCGACAGTACAGATTCAGTACAAATATGACCCAACATATAGTACCGTACAGTACAGTACACTGTACATATAGTACGTTGTACATACCTCCACTCTCGACTCGGCACATGCGCTTCTGACAGTTGCAAGAATGTTCCTTCCGTCTTGTCTGAGCATCGTTGGCTTGGCATCCGCCGCAGTCCGCACCAAAAAAAAAAAAAACAGTTTTATCCCCAAGTTCTGAGAAGTCCTCTCCGTTCCTCTCCGTTCCCGTCAAGTTCGCTTCTTGAAGCGGCGAAAGGCGCTTGTAGCAATTATCCTTTAGACCTGACATTATGTACTTGGTCGATTTAGTAAACTTTTTTAATATGCGAAAAAAAAAGAAGCAGAAGAATTAAACACACATGCTTCCGTCTTGTTTTATGGTCTCCTTTACTGTCATTCAAACCATGGAGACGAGAGAGAGAGAGAGAGAAAGATTCCAAAAGACAATGAAACAAACCTGTTTTTATTTGGAGTGAGGAAAAAAAAACCCTCCCACACATCTCTGGCTGCTGCTGCAGCAGCTACTGCACAACCAACCACCACTGGTTCCACGGGAAGCAGCCTGGAAAACGATAGGAGCATTTTACCGTGTCTCGGTACTGTAGCCAGTACTCAAGAGTATTGGTACATAGGTGTGAAGACTAAACCACTAAACCCACAACTCTGCTGGCCACCAAAAAAAATAGACAGCAGCCATGACCACCCTGGTGGCGAGGTGGCTGCTGCTGCTTGTGACGATGGCGATGGCGACGACGGGGATGGGGATGGAGGAGGACGGCGACTGTCCGGACACCAGCGGGAGATGTCTCAAGGTGCTCTGCTGCCGATGATGCTGTCTTGGCGATTACCAATTTTTTTTTCTTAATGTCCGTCCACAAAGGTGTTTGACCACTCTCCTTCCTCGCTGGCCAAGTGCTACTGCACCAGGCTGTGCCCGCAGTCGCTGTCCAGACTGGCGTCAGGGTGCGCCTCCAACCAACTGCTGGCAGACAAGTGCGGGACCTGCCTGGTCTGCGCGAGGTAGGAAGGTCATTTCTTGGTGGGTTTTTTTCCTCGTAAAAAAAGGGTTCGCCGAGCATTTATCTCTTCTTCACACAGGGCGCTGGGCCAGAGCTGCGGCGGCTGGCGCAACTCGGTCGGCGTTTGCGCCGGAGGACTCCTGTGCAAGGTTCGCGTTCCGGCAGACGCGCTGGATCGGCGCAGGGCGGAGCAGAGGGCCACCGGAGTCTGCGTCAGGGAGGAGGACAGGGAGTGCGCAAGGTAATCTGAGCGCAACGATGCGTCACTGCTAGTAGTAGTACGGTAGTACCGTATATAGGAAATGACGCGTCGAAATAATCAACAACTCCAGGTCCACCGACACGGAGGAGGAGCTCCTGACCAAGCAGCTGGTGGCCTGTCGCCCCGGACTGCTCGGCATCTTGGCCGAGGCGCTCTACTGTCCGGACTTGGGGTCCGGACAGTGTCCGACGAAGGGCGACGATGGAGGCGCGGGAGCCACCTCGCAGAGGAAGACCCCCACCCTGTTGGAGGTGCTGCTCGAGTCCCCGCCGCCGGAAAGGCCGTTCAGGAGGGGAGGAGGGGGTCAAGGGAGGAGGAAGAAGTGAGGGAGTTGTTTGTCATCGTGCGCGCAGTTTAATAAAGAAATCGTCAAGTCAAAGTCGGCAAGGACAAGTAAAACTGTCGTTCATTACATATAACGTTACTTTTCTGTATTGATTTAGCATCTGTTTATTCCAGTTGAGGGGTGGCGAAGAAAGAAAATGGCAAGGAAGAATGCAACATTTCAACACTGCGACTCTTCGTAAATAAGGACGCTGGTCACGATATCCTCCCCCTCCTCCTCCTCCTCCTCATCGTTGCTTGGGCCGGCGCCACTGGCGAGGTGGGCATCATGAGGTTCTCCTGCACTCTTCTCTAAGGACGGCGTTCCAAGTCTCTTGTCCAGCTCCTGAACTTGATTGGAAAACTGATACACCAGACCATGCTTCTCTTGGTGATGCTTCTGCCTCTGGGTCTCCTGCATTAAAAGCTCAACCAATGAGCTGCTAGTACATTATTTCGAAACTTTTACCCCCCCCCCTCCTCCCCAAGTTTTCCTTACCAAATGGAACTTCTTGTTGCACCTGAGACACTGCAGCCGCTTCTTCCTCGGGTGGACACGCCTGCGGTGGTAGGCCAGGTCCGCCCGGCTCGTGAACACCTCTTCGCAGTCGCCGCACTTGGCCTTGAACCTGAAGTCGGAAAGGAGAGATCTTCTTCCTCCTCCCTTCCGTTAAAACAAGCACGTTCTTTCCGCTCCCACCCTCCATGAACTGCAGCGTGTTCCTTGGCCTTGTCCCTCCTGGTGAACGTGACTTCGCATCCCAGAGACTTGGCGAAGGGGCAGGGAAAGCGCCGATCGGAGTGGATCACCGAATGCCTTTCGGGGAAGAGAGGACAAGAAATCTTTCAGCCACCGACTGGCCAACTCGCCGGTGCAACTGACACGCACCTCTTGAGCTTGTCCTTCCGGTTGAATGACTTTCTGCAGACCGGGCAGATGAAGCCGGCCTCGCCCGTGTGGATGGCGACGTGCGACTTCAGGCCGGTGGCGGAGGCGAAGTCGCGGCCGCAGACCTGGCAGCAGAAGGACGGGTCGAAGCGGGCGCTGCGGTGGGCGTCGCGGAAGTGCTTCCTGAAACGGTGCGCATATATCTAGTAATTTTATTGCCGTGTCACTCTTGAAAAAACTGTCCTGTACCTGAGAGCGACGTCGGAAGCGAAGGCCCTTGTGCTTCTCTTCGTTTCCTTGCATATGGGACAGACGAACTCCGGCTTCCCCATCTGGTCCCCGCAGCCCCTCAGCCTGTGGTTGTGCAGCCCCTTGGCCGTGGCGAAGGCGGAAGAGCAGTCGGTGCATCTGTGGTCACCTTTGGCCTCCCCTGAGGATCCTTCAGGGTCCTGGCGCAGCTTGTGAGCTCTGCATAGAAAGTCAAACCGAGAAAAATCAAAATCCCACTGTTAACTGTAGTAGGTACAAGTTGTTGTACCTGTGATGAATGGCCAGGTCCTCCACGCTGGCGAACCTGGCCTGACATCCCCGCCTCTCCAGACAGGCGTAGAAGCGCGTCGAGCTGTGCGCTTCGGAGCGGTGCGCCAACAGGTCGAGCACGCTGACGAAGTAGCCGCCGCAGTCGGAAACCGAACACTGGAAACGCTGTAAAAAGTCATTTAGGTTGATGAAAAAAAAAATAATAAATCACATCACAATGATATCTATCCATCACGAAGGCGGCTCGCTATAATACCTTTTCGTCTTCGTGATTCTCCCTTATGTGGCGCCTGAAGGCCCCGTAGAAAGTGCTGGAGTGCGGGCAGAAGGAGCAGTCGTAGCGCAGGTGCGGCGGCGGCAAGACGTCGTCGTCCTCGTCGTTGTCCGCGCCGCCGGCGCCGCTGTCCGGATGCCATTCCGGCGCTTTCATCACAGATTTGGGCCAGACCTACGAGGCAGTGCGGTTAGATTCCTCCACACCCGACTGACTTGTCTCGCCTCGCCTCACCCTGTGGGTCCTGACGTGCTTGTTGGCGTTGCTCTTCTGCGCGAAGGACCGTCCGCACACCAGGCACTGGAAGGGCCTCTCCCCGGAGTGGGCGCGCTCGTGCTGGGTCAGGTGCCAGGCGTTGCGAAACACCTGAAGTTCAGACAGGAGGAAAGGAGGGAGGGACAATCTGCAGCTGGTGTCTGGCTTGCCAACTGTTACATACACTACAGGTTTCTCCTCCCCCTTACCTTCCCGCAGGTCGGGCATTCGTGGCAGACCTCTTTGCTGCTCCCCTCATCCGCATCCCCGAGAAATTCAACGTCATCGTCAACAAGTACCACCGTCTTCCTACTTCTGCTGGAAGCTGAACCGGTTGCCATTCTATCACTTCTGGTTTTTTTTTTCTTTTTTCTTTTTACTTTTCACAGCCACTAGAATTTTTTTTATGAAGTCGCTGGAAAGGAAGCCTCACGGACTTTGGCTCTCTTCCACTTGTCGAAGCACTTCTCTGGCCATGACCCCGAAAGTCCCGTTGTACCCCTGGATGTTCTCCTCGTTGAAGTCCCCGCCCGTCGCCTGGTAGTCTTCAGGCATGAGATAGTGGCGGTGGGACGCCAACAAATGGAGCGCGTAGAAGTCCCTGAAAAGGCAAAAAAATCTCGGCATAGTGACAATTCTCAAAACTTTGCCTGTCTCTCTCTCTCTCTCTCTGGTTACCTCCAGGTTGGCAGTCCTTCCTTCTGGCCGTATAGCTTGACGGCCAGAGCCGTGTCCACCCCAACCAACTCCTCCGCGTGCACCAGGTTCGGACAAGGGCGCAGCAAGACCTGTCGGGAGATGAGATAAAACTTCTGTCATTTTAAGATACCACAATGATGAATCCACCTCCACCATACACGGGTCATAAGTAAGTGGGAGGACTGATCCCCCCTCTTTATTTAGAGTGCCCTCGCTCCAGAAGAAAAAAATTGTTAATAAAACTGCACCAGAACAAACTTGACCTTTTAACTCCACAGTCAGCCCCCACCTGTGTCGGGTACTCTCCGGCGTTGTAGTACCAGAGCGACGCCCGGTAGTCCTTGTAGCTCTGCAGCCACAGTTGCACGAAGGTGGCCCCCGGCTTAGCCGAGATAAACTGCGTCCCGATGGACCCGCCCTCCGGCCACCCGAGGGAGACCTCGTGGACCCTCAAGTCGTCCACGGACCTCACCAGGAAGGTGTCCTCGTCCAGGTAGATTCCACCGTCACTAAGAAGAGAAGAAAAAAGTCTCTTGAAAGAATGCTTTGGAAGAAGAATAATAAAGAAAATCCTTTTTTTTCCTCTCATTTTTTTACCGCAGCAGAATCTGGAGCCTGAGTACGTCTGCAGCGTGAGAGACGTCGGCGATGGGGCTCCCGTAGACGTGGGTCGGCTTGGAGACCTTGACCAGCCGGAGCCTCTCCCCCAGGGCCGCCTTCAGCCGGAGGAAGCGCTCGTCGGAGGAGAGATCCTCCGGCCGGTTGGTGTGGATGAGGAGGCGCTCCGGGTCCTGGTTGGCGGCCGCGGCCAGCACGCAGACGAAGCCCACGAAGGGGAGGTCGGCGGAGTCCAGGTGGACGAAGTGGACCACGTTGGGGACCAGCTCCACCAGGTCCTTCTTCCTCGGGCAGGGCTTGTCCGCCTCCTGGACGGAGAGGAGGTGCCTGTGGAGGAGGACGAAGACGGCCAGGAAGAAGAGGAGGCCCAGGAGCAGCCTCCGGAAGGTGCTTCGGACGCGGAGGTGGGTGACGACCACTGGCGGGAGCGACTTCAGCCTTGGTGGCATCACAGTTCCACGTCTCACACTTACTGTCTTGCCCACGTTCGGCCAGAACACAAGGAGAGACCAAAAAAAATCACAAAAAGTGAAAAAGTTTGGTTTGTTTTGGTTCTATTTTTTTTTTCTTTTGTTTATCAACAAACCGAACCAACAACTCAGGACCAGGATTGCCAGAGAGCCGAAAAAAATTTCCTATGCTAGATTATGCTCGGGAGGCCTCGGACGGCCTCGGGTCATAGCCTAACAAGTATGCCATTTTGCAAGGGCTACCTAAAAGATTGGTGACGGTTTTCTCTCTGACAACTTTTTGAACTTCCTTGGCCTCTGGAGGCCTCTGGAGGTGGCCTCGGGTCATAAAACAAAAAGGGGTGCACAATTTCAAGGGAAAGAACAAATCCAGATGAGATCAGATCTGAGCTAGCGAGCAAAGCAAGCTCATGCACGACAAGCCACACTGGGAGGCCGTAGGCCTCCCAGTGTGGTGAGTCGGAAGTTGGTCGTAGCCAGTAAAAGCCCAAAATTATAAAGTTGATCTTTTACCCAGCGAGTGAAGCGAGCTCAGGCACGAGTTGTCTTTTACCATTGCAAAATCTTACCCAGGAGCACGGGTACTTTCACGCTAGTTTAAAAATAAGACTGAAATTTTGCAAAATTCACAAACCCAGTAGTTAGTGCTATAATTTCATGAAAAACTCCTAAAAATTTTAATTAATTTTGTAAATTTGGCAACTTTACACAGTAACAGTAAAATTGCAAGTCACAAGGGGTTAATTAAAAATCCGACTTTCTTTATCTCCATTGAAATCGCAACATATCTGACTTAAGCGATGACGGTTCTCTCAAGAGCCGTGTGGCAACGCTGCCCAAGACATGTCAACATCAAAAACAAAAACATTGAGTCGTCGGATTGCAACGTGTAACGAGGAGATGGAGCAGAAATTGGATAGGTGCACCTGACAGGTGCTTCCTCTTCCTTGCTATAAAAACTATAAACGGCTATAAACATGGAGAAGGCAGGCAAGTCGCCAGGGCAGAAAAAGAGGAAGAGGAAGAGGACGGAGTCCAACTCCAGGAATCAGTGGACACAGAAAATGTCCAAAGACAATGTCAGCGAAGCCCAAGGGCCTCCGCAGAAGAAGAAGAGACATTACTCGATAGAAAATTGGGAGAAGGCAGCCACAGACTCATCTCTTGTAGTAGTCGAGAAGAAGAGAAGGAAGAAGAGGAGGAGGAGGAGGAAATCGCTCTGTGGGCCTGCAGCGACCCCCAGCCCGTCGGTGCGGACGGGAGGCGAGGCCGGCGGGTCGGGGCTGCCGGCGGCCCCGACGAAACGGACCTTCTCTATGACAGAGTCGGTGGAGCAACTGAGGCTTCTCATGCAGGGAAGGGGGGAGAAGGCGCAGGCTGTGGCAGTGAAGAAGGAGGAGGAGGAGGAGGATTGTCCTCCATCTGAGCGAGGGACCCAAGCGGGAGAAGGGAAGAACGAGAAGTGCAGCACCACGTGCGGAATCCCCGGTGAGATAAGGCCAAAGAAAAAGAAGAAGAAGAAGAAGAAAAGACAAACGGAGAAAGCAAGAGAGGTTAAGGAGGAAGCGGAACAACATGAGAGGTGCAATAAAGCTTTATTGGATAAAGTGCTGAGATTTCAAATCAGCCTTATTCTGAACGAAATTACTGTAGGTCATTGCCAGAAGCCGCCACCTTCAAAGATCAACACGAGGGACTAGGGGAGGTACATGGAGCAGACGACAGCAACCCCTCTAATTCATACAACGAAGGTAAGAGAGGGAGGGAGTGGGAGAAGTCTTTGAAGAGACGTATGTTTCTGTACGAATATCCCCTCTCCCTCTTCTGTGCCAAAAGTTATTCCTCTGTCCTTGGGCCAAACATAACCCACCCACCCCAGACAGGAGGCAAAGAAAATATGGCATACCTCCATTAAAAAAACTTTTTTGTGTTTATTTGCCTGATTTTTTTTTCTTTTTTGCAAAAAAAAGTGCACTATCCGCGTCATTTTTGGATGTTTTACTCTGCTGGATCCCTCCCCCCCACCATTCCTACCCAAAAAGGTATCCCTGCCCATCTTGGTAAAAATTAACCTGTCTATACTTGAGGGGGAGTTCGCCCACCTATGAAACTTATGTTGTGTTTTATTTTTTTTTTACTCTTAGACGATCCTTCACACTACCTCTCCAACCTTTGGAAGCTCCCCAGACTCGACGTCTCGACAGAGCCCCTCAGCTACCGGGCCGTCAAGTGGATCCTGGCCAGGGACTTCCCGGTCCCGCTGCTCAATAGGATCACACCAAAGAGATTGCAGTACGTTTGTATTTTATTACTCGTAGTTTTTTTTATTCACCTGGCAGATTTATTCTCCTGCAATTTCTTTTTAGACACTTAGCCAAGGCGAGAGCGGATGAGCTTCGGAGGGAGGTGCCAGAGTTGAAGACGGGACGGTTCTCGACCGCTGAGGACAGGATCATCCTCGCGAGATTCAAGGTCTGGGCCGGGTGCAGTCGGAAGTTTTTGTGCTTGAAAACGTGGTTGGGAGGAGCTTGGCGAAACAAGGAAGTTTACCATAATCTTATCCCCTCATATGTCCAGGTCCTGGCGCTCGACCTGCGCATGAACTCCGAGGACTGCAAGAAAATGGTTCTGGAGTTCAGGACGTTCGGAAAAGGTGAGACCATGAATGAAAGTTCTATTTTTTGTGGGGGGGGGGGGGAGGGGTTGTACTTTGGTATATGCGGACAAATTTTTGAATTGTCCGAATTCTTCTCGCAGAGAAGTCTAAATCAGTGGCCAAGCTGATTCTGGGCGCCTACATCGGCCGCCCGATGCTCCATCGACGGAGGTGCTTCGAGGTCTACTACAGGTTTGACTCCATGTCGGCGCTGTCTGACGCGCGGCTGCTGCTCAAGAGACAGTCGCAGATCAGCCAGCTGGCGGAGAAGAAGGTAGGCAGGGAAACCGAGGGGGAGAGTCTTGATGGGGATGAGAAGAGCATCGGACTGGCACAAAACACGAGGGGAAGCTTTACCGACGAGGAGGTGGAGAACCTCGTGTACCTGGTCGTCAAGAGGGCGGAGTCGAAGGGAAAGAAGGTGACCGAGGTGGGTGACGAAGAAGCCGACGAAGCTTAGCAGATGAAGAATTAAATGCGCGGCAATTGACAGACGACATGTACCACTTGTTTCCTCTTTCCAGCTGAAGAGAGGCGACGTGGACTGGAGCACGGTATCCGCTGAGCTCCTCGGCCGCACCCCGAGGAGCGTCCGGACAGTGTGGCAGGCCAGGATCTTGCCCGTCCTGGCGGCGCACCTGTCCGCCGACGCAGGCGTCGCGGAGAGCGGCAGGGACCTGCAATTGGCCATACTGGAGGCCATCCGCAAGGACGAGAGCATCGTGGAGCGGAGGCTGATCGACTACGGCGCCCTCGTGGGCAAATTCCCCACCCAGACCGGCGCCAGCATCAGGCGGATCATCGACCACTACGTGTTTAAGAAGGCCGCGAGCGGTTTCGTTGGTTGCGACTTCAGGAAGGCCCTGGAGAAGGCCATCGGCTACCTCAGGCACGAGAAGGCCGACCTGGAAAGGTACAAGAATGCCTCCAGGAAGATAGTCGAGGCATTCGAGAAGGCCGCTGGGCCTTCAGACACGATGACATAAATGTCAATTTTGCGTACGAATCATAGACCTTATTGGGCTTATTGCATCATGTATGTACGTCTCGTATATTGTTTCCCCTTCTTTATGAGTGGATATTACTGTACTCGTCTTCAGTTAAACATCGAAAACCAGACTATTGTAGGCGAGACTATGATGCATAGTTTATAGTAATTATATATTTTTGCGTCATAACGAGCATGCATTGACATTTAGTGTTTTAAACACCTTTTTTTTCATACACTCGATTCCCGATATATGATGTACGTACTTCGTATGTGTTGACCATGTGTTGACCAGTTATGTGATAAGTCACAAAGAGCGTTTCTGGTCTTTTTAAGGTACCGGGGACTCTGCAACTTCACATCAATAAAACGTGGGGAGAGGGA
>JAAUYM010004444.1_pt1 | contig 18779 bp, 23 predicted proteins | sample 7278001 | NCBI WGS metagenome assembly JAAUYM01 (sample SAMN14350224, study PRJNA611818) | marine sediment metagenome | isolation source: surface marine sediment (1.8m) | place: French Polynesia: Moorea | collected 2018-08
AGGTACATACAACAGACTGTCACTTAACTGATTTTTATACAGTTTAAGTGTGAAAATCAGAGTCGGGTGTTTAAATAAACCCCCATCTCAATATCAACATCTGTACTTCAACGTGTAAAACAGGCGACATCTCCGTAGCGCACCCTTTTACTACTTGTGTGAGGAGAAACACAGCTATAGTTTTTTATTATAGTTTTCACATGATTTGGCACATCGGTTCCCTCTCCTTTCTCTCGAAGAAGAGGTACCCGCCGGCTTCGCCTCCGCCGCCGCCATCGTCGTCGTCGTCGCGACAGCCGTAGGAGCCAGGCCTCTTGACTGAGCAGAGGTAGAGGCCGTTGTCGCTGATGGAGGGGCGAAAGACGATGGCGCTGTCGGACACCACGTGGATGCAGTGGTTGGGCAGGTCGGACATGCGGCTGTACCTGAAATAGTACTTGCGAAGTCAATGGCAGGAAAAGAGGATTCTGGTGCTGGTGTCATTACATGGTCAATGGCGTGGGCAGGACCCTGTGCCGCTTGGTGGCCACACAGAGCAGGTGGACGGTGCCGCCAAAGTCAAACAGGTCAGGATCTCGGTGACAGATGAAGAGGAGCAAGCGGTCCCTGAAGAAAAATGAAGCCATTAACTCTCTTTTGCTCACCATTCCTTTTTCCCCTCTCTCACCTGATGATGTGAATCATGTCAACGTAGCTGTGTGCCACCTCGCAGGTGTCCATCCTGCCCGTCCGCAGGTCCAGCAGGTGCAGCCTCTGCAGGTCGGGTCCCCTTGGGCTGGAGACGACGAAGAGCCCGTCCGAGAGGGAGAGGCACGTCCCGTCCACGTTGTCCGGCAGCGAGTAGCAGCCGGGGAGGCGCAGGTGGAAGCGGCGCCGAAGGGGAGCATCTCCTCCGTCGCCGTCGTCGCCGTCCTGATCTATGTCGCGCTCCACGAAGACCAGGCAGGCGTCGCCCTCGCTGAAGGAGGCGGCCTGGACGAACAACGAGAGCTTCCAGTCAATCATCCATTAATCATGCCACAGAATTCCGTCTTAGGTCTTACCAGGTGCCTCCTGCCCAGTCTGAGGCACTCCAGCCTCCTCCGCGGCCTCCGCCTCTCGCGATCGCTGAGGGCAAGGTCCATCTCGTTCTGGAAGAGGTCTCGGTGCCGGATCCGTCCGGTCCCCGTACTCCTCCTCCTCCCAAGTTTCAGGTCGGCCAGTACAAGCCTCCCGTGGTCGCAGGCGCGGACAAAGTGCGCCTCCCCCACCTCCTCCGCCTTGGGCTCGCCGCACCCGTCGTGGCAGTCCGGGACGGTAGCCAGAGGGCGGTACGGGTCCCCCGGGCCGCAGTACGAGTACAGCTTCAGCAACTTCTTCTTCTCCTTCTGGGGTGTCGTCATCTCGTCCTCCTCTTCCTCCTCCTGCTCGAATACGGAGATGACATGCTCTCCCACTGCTCGGTGCAGCAAGAGATGCCTGGAGAGAAAAAAAAAGAGACCATGTTAATGTTTATATCGTACGTGCGGTCTCTGAACGATTCTACTCCGGGTACTGTCCCTCCCTCACCCTGGCGGATCCTCCCTGGCGACCAGTCGCAGGGTCCTCCTGCAGATGAGGAAGATGACCCTCCTGAACCTGACGTGGAGGAGGACGAGTTCGGAGGTGAAGCTGAGGAAGAACTCCTGGCAGTCGCTCAGCTGATAGTCGCTGGCGGCGCCCACCCCGATCTCCCCGCGCAGCCCGCGGTGGGCGTCGTACACCCGGAGGCGGTAGTCCCGGAGGATGACGAAGAACTCGCCCCGGTCGAACGTCCAGTAGTCCACCTTGCGCTGCCTGAAGCGCGGGAGGAGGTCGTACGTGTGGTAGGAGGAGGAGGACGGGTCCAGCCAGGAGGAGCACAGCACCCTGTCCTCCAGCCTCCGCCTGACCGACTCGTCGGACAGGAAGACCCGCAGGGAGGCGCAGGACCTGGAGCAGGAGTCCAAGTCGTCGCAGGTCAGGTGAGAGAGGATCTGTTCGGCAACCAGGGGGAACCTGCTGGTCAGCAGGGGCCAGTCGAACGACGACGAGGGGGACATAACAAGGAGGTTGTGTTAAACCGCACTTCTATAGTATGTACAGTACTCGTATAACAAGAGGGACCTGTTCAAAACCGTTTTTTTCTCTCTTGAGCAGCTGCATCGCAAATGTCAAAGGAGCAACCATCGGGTCGATGCCACAAGGAAGAGAAAGGTTTCCTTTTTCCAGGTTGCTTTCTTTGGCAGCCTTTCGCCTTTAAGGCTTTCTTTTTCTTTGGAGGGGGAAGAGGGGAGGGATGCTTTTGTCGGACACGCAACCTCTGGCCGCTTCCGGTCAATTACCGACGTGAGTTTCCCCACATTATCGATCAAATAAATAAGACATCCTCCACATTCCGATCTGGAGGAGGACGTTGGAGCGGGGACACACACACTCACGATGTTGGAGGACGAGTCTTCACTGTGGGACGTCGACCACGACCTGGCCCGGGACCGGGTGGCGGCCAGGAGGAGGAGGATTGCACGCAGGTGGGATTAACGTTTCCAGACGGAATAAAAATTTCCGCCAAGACGGAAAATAAGAGAAAAATTATCGGAAAACCCTCGAATGTCGGGAAAAAATTGATGCAAATTGGAGACAAATTGTAGGCCTTTTCTTGGGAAATACAGTGCATAATTCCCGGGATCCCGGGCATTGTATACTCACAGGCTGGAGATGTCGGCCAAGCTGTCGGCGGGACTGGACCAGTTGCTCAAGCAGCAGCAACAACAGCAGCAACAGCAGCAGCAACAACAACAGCAGCAGCAGGAGAAGGCAGGCAGCGACCCCGTCTCCACCACCACCACAGTAGTCAAGCCAGTCGCCAAGCAGGACGACGATGAGGAGGAAGACAAGGAGAAAAAGAAGAGGGATTACGTCAAGGTGAATAAATGAATGCACAATGGTACATCAACCCACTCTCTTGCTTGTACTCACTCGACTCTTCACTTCACCCAGGTTCAGTGTCGCGCCAGTCGCGCGCTGTTGACGGAGGCTCTGGAGAGCGGAGGCGAGCTGGTGAGCAACGTCAGGCTGGCCGTCGACAACATGGGCGCGCAGCACAGGCAGAGGATCAAGGCAAGGGAGAGCAAGAGAGAGAGAGAAGAAAGCGAATTAGAAGATGCTTAGAAGCCATTGTTATCCTTTCAGCTTCGCAATGCCGCCCTGGACCTGCTTCTGGAGAAGGAGCGCGAGGAGTCGAAGGCAGAAGTGGTGGACATCGACAAGAAGTGGCCAATTGCGGACGGAAAGGGGTGGGTGAGATATATGTATAGAGCACGAGGGGGGAAGGGAATCAATTGATTTGCATATGCTGCCTCGACAGGGTGATGCCGACGGAGCTCTTCGCCCAGATCCACGAGCAGCGGGGAAGGTGCAACTCCCTGCTGGAGAAGAAGAACGACCTGATCGTCACCCTGGAGGAGGAGGTGCGCGACTCCAACGACCAGTTTCGCCTGCTGATCACGCAGTACCGCGAGAACGCGTCCGTCCTGTGCTCCAGGATGGAGACGCAGCTGCAGACGCTGGAGTCGATGGTGGCGGCCGAGAGGAGGACGCTGGAGGAGGCCTACAGGAAGGAGAGGAAGGAGCAGGCCGAGAGCAAGGACAAGGACTGGGAGGAGACGCTCAGAGACGTAAGTTGGGCAACCGTTCGCGTTCACCCACCACCATGTTGCTGTTCACGTGAGCTTCCTCCGGCAGTTGAACCGGACCTCCGAGGAACAGATGGAGCGTCGCCTCCAGATGCTGGCAGACCACGAAGTGGAGCTGGACAAGTAGGACCTCCTCACGCCACTTTTTGCAAAAGGGGGGGGGGGTGAGGGTTTAATGACGCTTCTTGTCGCCAGGATGATCACCGAGGACAACGAGGCTTTCATCGACATCAAGCACTCCCTGGAAGACGACATACGGATCCTGACCGACCAACTGCACTTCATGACGTCGCTCCACCAGCTCAACGAGGAGCGCCTGGACTACGAGATCCACGTGCTCAAGAAGCACGAGGAGGAGATCGTGCTGGTCAAGTCGGAGCAGAAGAGGAAGATCACCAACCTGCAGGTTGAGCAATTTTTATTTTTCGTCTTTAGGCACGCAGTCATATCTGTAATCTGACGAACTGTCCCGGCCCCCCGTTGGGCCCCCTCTGCCCCACGTCCAGGATAACATCAACAAGCTTCGTCAGCGGGCGGACGCGGCGCACCGAAATGTCGAGAAGGAGGAGGCTGCTCTGCAGGCGGCCGTCGCCGACATCCAGGGACAGCTGGAAAAACTCCAGGCGATCAAGTCAGTCAATCAGAAGCGGAGAAAAAAATAACCACATTTGCTCTTTCCATCTCTCACCTGCCTCAGCGCCAGAGACACTTTGACCTCTCCCGCGTCCTCCTCGGCCGCGGCGGCGGCTCGTCGATCCCTCCGCAGTCCATCGCCGCAGAACATTGAGTGGGGCGCGGCGTAGCCGCAATTGACTAGGTAGTAGCCGTTCGGATGCACGTAGTAGTGGACGGCGGCGGCGGCGGCGGCATCCACGGCGATGAAGGCGGCGGCCGCCAAGAAGGAGAGGAGAGACTGCGAGTTAACTGGCAATTAGTAGTAGAATATTGACCCAACTTATCGTCAGGGCGCATTTCTTACGCAACTTGTACCTAGTTTGTACGTATACCTGCGTTGGTTTTTGCATCCTCAGAAAGGACAGGGACAAATTAGGTTCCCAGTTTTCAAACAAGAAGCCAGGACATGGATTCTCTTTTTTTTTTTTTTTTTTGCCGCCATCCACAGAAATTAGCTTGACTCACCAGAGCGTCCATAGTTAAGAAGCGTCCTCAGGCGCCCACTGTCACTCGAAAGAGATTGGTAGCTCCCAACTTCTCCTCCTATTCGTCCTTTCCCTCCCTCTCAGGATAGGGTTGACTCCTTGCTCTGCGGTGGCGGTGGGCCCCACTGACCTGTTTTGTACGGTAGCAACATTGCGAAAAAGTACGAAGGTGAGAGGATCGGTGGGATTACAGAGCGGGGCTGAAGAACTGCACTTAAGTTCTTCAAAAATTGATGTGACCTTCATGTGATCACACCAACCTCGAATATAGCGAGAGAGGGAGAGAGGCGCGTGCGATTAAAAAAATGTGTTGGTAATATAGCAAGCAAGAATTAGTGATTAATGATGTAATAATGCGATAGGGTATATCATCCCCGTGTGTGTGCACCTTTATGCAAATGTGTAAACCTTGTACCGTACTAGTTACATTGGTTGGCTAGCGCAGCAGTAAGACTTCAATACCAGATTTTTTTTGTCTTCGAAGAGGGAGTGGAGAGAGAAAGAGGAGTTGCCGAACTAAAATTGGCAACTGGAGGAATTTTTTGACCCCCTGATCCAGATATGGGAGATCGAAGGTTGCATAACACTGTTGCCCCCTTCCTCCAACTGGCTCTACTTCTCACAGGCATGACGGTTTCTGTGGGAGGCAGAGACGCTACAAACACAAAGTGAGATAGAAAGGGGGCAGTGGTCGGTTGACAGAAGTGATGGGATGGTCGTATGAGCAGCAATGAAGAATAAATATTTTTCATGCTGTTTTTTTCCCCTTTTTCTTCTTAGGAAGAAGCAGAGTCGACACGCGGAGAGGAAGAAGTCTGACATCCTCGAGATGGTCCGCGAGGAGGTCCTGGAAGACCTGGAGGAGATGGCCAGGGTGGACCAGCAGATTAGGAGGGTCTTTGTCTCTCCGGACGCAAAGAAGGTCGCTCTGTACCTCAGGCCTCTCACGAGCGAGAAAGAAGAGGAGGAGGAGAAAAAAGCGGAGCAGGAGGAAACAGTGAAAAAAAACACGTCTTCCCAGTATCTTATACATACTGCATAGGCTTTGTCCTCACACATCATCTCCACATAGGCACAGCAAACCCAAGAAGAGGAGGAGGAGGAGGCTATTGAACTTGCTGCCATCAAGATAGAAGAAGGTGAAGAAGAAAAAGAAGAGGAGGAAGAGAAAGTCTTCCGTCCGCCTCCTCCTGGCGTCCAGCTGAAGCCCTTCCTGCGCAACCTGGTCTACCGGGCCAACTTTCTGGTGGAGGAGAACCTGAACCTGCTGGTGGAGTCGGACGACATCCGCGAGGACGAGAGGGCGCTGTTCAGGCTGGACTCCATCCTGGCCACCATCGGGGTGGAGGAGGAGGGGGAAATCGCCGACATCCTGTCCCGGCGGAGGGGCGACCCGAGCAGGGCCCAGACGGAGATCCTCAAGGTCATCCGGGCGCACGTGGAGCGGCTGGGGGGCAGCGGGACCCGGCACCACCACCAGCACGCTGCAGGGCCGGCGCAGTCCTCATCCTCGGCGTCGACCCACAGGTGGGCGCGGGACGGTGTAAATTGCGCTGGCAGGTTTATTTACATACCTAGGTGAGAGTGCTGCTACTTGTACCAATAATTTAAAGTGGCGCTGGCGGTGGCGTCTCGTCGGCCTCCTCTTCCACCTCCGACCGCGCCCGCCGCCGCCGCCGGGAGGAGGAGGCGGAGGTGGCGGAGGCCAGGTGGGACGTCATGGTCGGGAGCATCAGGCAGCTCAGGGACGAGGACAGGCAGGCAAGGAGAGAGAGAGAGAGAGAGAGGGGGGGGGAGAAAAACGAAAAAAAATCTCTCATTTTGGGTCCGAGGTTTTTTTTTTAAATATTTTTTTCTCTTGCAGCTCCTGCTTGAGCGGGCACGGCGCCTCCTGCGATCGTCTTCCGAGGCGGCGCGCGCAAGGAGGGAAAACGCAGAGCTCAGAACTCAGGTAGTACAGCAACATCAGGAGCTTAAGTGGTATCTATTAGCTTTTTCATACTTTACGTGAGGTTCTAGTATAGCTTTACACACTCACATTGCAATACACAATGTGGCACTGATACGTATGGATATCCAAATGTTTATTTTTTGATTTGTCTTCTGCCAGGAATGCCCAGCACCAAAGAGTGGCTTTTTTCCCCTTTTTTATTACTACCGGTAAAGTCGGCACACTAGGATGGCCCCCGTTGTGTTATTGTTAGCAATTGCAAAATTAGACTCACCAACGTTTCCCGAACTATGTACAGTACGTATTTCTGTTGCTGCACTTTTTTTTTCAGGTGGCGGAAATGGAGGAAATAGCCACCAAAATCAGGGGAGGAAGACGAATTTGAGATGCGTCGTCGTCGATTGACTGCATCTCCTCTTCTCACCTTCTAGTACGAGTAATTTCTAATCCTCGGTAAAAGCCCAGCAACCACAGTCCACTGGGGAAGTGGGGAATCGAATCTCTCTGTCGAAACGCAAATCTGTTTGAGTGGAAAGAATGAAGGGAGTCTAGTACGAGTCTCTTTAATTTCGATTTTTGCTAAAGAAGACTCTCCTGATTGGAGGGAAAAAAGAAATTCAAAACAGGGTTCTTTCCTCCCAGCCTATTTTTGTCCCGACTAATTCCTAATCAAGCCACCAGCTCAGAAAACAAAAAAAAGCCCTGGATAGACTTTCAATTTCCAACTTCTGCATGCAAGATTTTTTTTAAAAAAAATTGTTTTATGTACGAGTACTTTTCGACTCTTGTATGGCTCTTTTACCTCTTCTCCTACGATATTACTGAATATATCCACAAAATGGACTTGGTAGGAAATAAAAGATGGTGTTTGGTCTGCTGTCACAGAAGAGTTGTGGCAGCATGCCGAGATATGCAGGACACTCGCTAGCAGTCTCTCTTCGTTTCCATCTTGACAGTCCAGTGATGTCGCCGCATCCCAAAATCACATCCTCTCATCTCCTCTCTAGCTGGTAAATATAAGGGGAGGGAGGGAGAGAAATGCAATGCGCACCATGCCTCATCAGACAAGCGTGATGCAGAACCAGAAAGAGAGAGGGAGAAAAAGATGAAGAAGGTTGAATGTCCCTCGCCCTTCTTTACTCGATCAGAAACTATACCTACAACATACTATGTACACTTCACTAGGATTTTGCGTATTGTATAGGTGCGCAGGTGTATGCTAAAGTAATAATAAACCGGAGTTTTGTTTTAATCCAAATGTTGTACATACTACTCAAAAAATTATACATTTTCATTGTCATTGGACATCGGGAAAAGAAAAGGATTGTAACAAGGCAACGGCGTCACACTAGTACTGTTACAAATGAAAAGCAAACTGATTTAAGTGTGGGCGGGGTCGAGGATTCGCCCTCCTCCTGTTAGGGAGACATCGCGAGGACACGACACGCACCACTGAAAGAATTGGTCGGTCCTCCTCCTCCTCCTCCTCCTCCTCCTCCTCCTCCCTCCTCCCTCCTTCATCAAGAGAGCAAGGGCGGACGTGTCTGACGGTGACGAAAAAACAAGGATACCCAGTAGAAAAAGGGAGGAGTCTTCTTGATTCGGCGGTTCCGGGAGGCGATCGCAACCAGTCAGTCTCTGAGTGGACTCCCGCCCGTCCGACCGACAGACCGAGAAGATAAGATGGGCCTGGTGGTCCCCCTGGCCATCCTGTCCAGCCTGAGGCTCTCCAGCCTGAGCCACCCCCACCACTCGCAGGTGGAGTCCGCTGCGGCGCCCTTCGCCGTCCCGCCGCCCCTGCCGCCGATGCTGCTGCCGCAGGCGGACTCCGCGGCGGACGGGGACGGGGCCACCGTCCCAGGTGGAGCGCACCAACTTCCCAACAACCGCAGAAGGACTTGAACACTTTCGTTGTTGTTGTTGCAGATGTCCTGGTCGACGGCAACAACGCGCTCGGGAGGGGTCTGAGGGCCGGCAGACAGCAGCAGAGTGGATTCTTCGACGGAGACCTCCTGCAGAGAGGTGGGACCACCACACTTACCTGCCTACATGTCGGAGTCTATGGTCACTTTTTCCCATAACCCGTGTTGCAGCTTATCGCTCTCCGGTGTTCAAGAAGTCCCGGAAGTTATCAAACAACATGCAAAGAAGGTAGGTCCTGCCTTGAAAGAAAGCCATATCAAAATGACTATCCTACCTCCTTCTCTTCTTTAACCTTTTAGAGACGACTCTGGTGCTTCGGCCTTTGACGCAGGGATTTCTGCTGGAAATTCTCCCTTCAGCAAGGTGAGATGGGATGGGGAAAGGATTTAGAGGTTCCCCCTCCTTTTATTCCGCCCATTGTCGATCAGCATGCCTCTGCATATTGAACAACGGGCAGAAAAGCAAATTTTTTTTTTGCAGTGACGTCAAGGAAAGAACTTGACTTTTTTTTTTAATTCCGTAACTTTCCAGGACTGGGCCGGTCGCAACCAGTGGTCCCGAAGGAGACACTACATCTCGAAGAAGGGAGACCCAGCGCTCGCCGCCAGGGAGGAGGAGGAGGAAGAGGGCGGCTACAATTTGCAGGGAGGGTGGTAAACAACTCCAATGGAAGAGGAGAAGAGGCTCGCTTTCCATTTCAGAAGTTGTTTTTGGCGACTCCATCACATTAGGCAGGGGATGAGAGATTATTGCTTGTATTGTACCGTCATACTACCACGAAACATAGTGATGACGAAGCAGCTCTGCGAGGAAAAAATATATATACGAAAATGACCAAGTCCAAAGAATGTTTAGCCCTCCCCCCAAAAATAACAGAGAAGACAGATATTAATTATATTAGTAACACTTCTACATGTACCCATAATGCATATCTACATAGTATATTGTACTATGTACATAGTACATATACAGTATTGTAAGTGTATTACATGTATGTGCCAGCCTAATCGTTACAGCTTAATGCCCGCAGCATCTGCGCCACAAACATAGTAGTCTTGTGCCCTCACACTGATTATGCGCTCGTTATATACCAATTATTTCTTTTAAATTCCTGGATCATTCAACTAAAGGTGGCCTGCGTTCGACCCCAACCATATTTAGCTCGAGGAGAAGAATAAAGGGAATTCTGAAAGTTCCTACAGATTTGCTTCCATATTGGTATAGTAAAATCCGCTATCTATGTTTACTAGTACCAAGTTGTTCAAGCTAACATAGTACAACTTATACCGCTATAACTGTCAGTTGATGAACTGCAGTAGTCAGTGCTGTAAAGTGCATCAAGGACTGATGATGTTGATTTTTTTCACCAATGAGAACCTCGTTTAAGTTGTGTTCTTAGTATACGAATGCAATACTTCATAATTCATGCTGTATCATTGTCCACTTTCTTTTATTCGTTCCTGTACTACGAAAGAGTATCTGGAAAAAAAACCGTCTACAGTAGAGGACGTGTATGTCGACCGAGGTGCCTGCCCTCACTTCCTCCTCTTCTTGGCGCTGGTGGCGGCCGCCGCGGGAGAGTCGTCCACGGCCGCCGCTGGCCTCTTCCTGCTGGTGCTGCTCTCCTCGCCGCCGCTGCCGCCGCCTCTGCTGGATCGCTTGGACGAGGATCCTCCTCCTTTCTTGGAGGCGGACCCGCCACCGCCGCCGGTCTTCAGCAGGAACTGCGTGTTCTTGTACTGCCCGAAGACGTCGTTGCAGTCTTTGGTCATCTTCAGAATTTGCGAAAAGAGCTGAAGGAAAAAAAATAGGGGAAAATTGTATCCACTAGTGGATAATTGCACTTGCTCTCACTAGAACCCCCCCTCTCCCTTCAACCTTACCTCTGTCTTGTAGCTGTTGTACATGAACGCGTTGAGCAACATGCGCAGGACTTCCTTCTGGAGCTCGTGCACGTTCCTCAGGGCGCCGCTCTCGATCGCCTTCCGGATCTCGCTCAGATCGGTCGGGTGACGGATCGTCTCTTTGTAGCCGGCTGAAAAAAAGGATGTGGCATTTCAGCATTTTCTGTCCATATAAAAAGGATCTTTTCGATTCCCAACTAATATTGGTATCGCTAGGTGCACACTCTCGGTGGCAACACTAGTGGTAGTTAGTGATGGGGTCCACATTTGGGTTGCTCTAAGGTTTTTATATCACTAATATATATCACTTATGCAGCATTGGTATGCCACGGCAGGTGTTAGAATAGTGAAAAAAAAAACCTTAGAGCAACCCATCACTAAATTGAAGCTAGATTCATGATATTGGTTGGGATGTCGATACAACTGAACTCACGTAGTGCCTCGACGGCATTCAAGGTCTGGGCGAAGACGTTCCCGTGCTGCAGGTTCTTGATGTCGCTGCAGAGCTGGATCGCCTGGCGCCTCCACGTCTTGGGGTCGGGTGCCGATATCTCCTCGCCGCCCCCGGACGCCCCCGGGGCACCGGACTCGCTCACGCCGGCGGACGACGCCGGGCTGTTCGGCGCAGAGTCTTCCGCCTCGGCGGCGCCCCTGCTGCTGTTGTCGGACGCCACCCCCTGATGCTGATGCTGCTGATGCTGCGGCGGCGGCTTCCCGGACCTCTTCCTGGATCGCGTGGTGCGCACGCTGGACCCCGGCTCGCTCTCCGAGTCCTGCCCCCTCTCGCTCTCCGTCGGAGAGCTGGACCTGGAGGTGGCCCCACTGCCGCGACGGCCCCTCCCGCCTTGATCAGACTTTGCCCCGGCTTCTAAGGCGGCGGCATCGCCGCGTAGCCTGTTCAGCCTCTTGTTCTCCACGCTGGGAGGCGTCGTCCCCGCCTCCGAAGCTTCCTCCTCCTTCCTGGTGACTGCCGACCTCCTGCTCCTGGTGGTCGGGGCATCCTCCTCCGCGTCGTCCGAGCGCTCGCTGGCCTTCTTGCTCCTCTTCCCTGTTGAGGGGAGGAAGGTGGGCGTCTGGAACGATCTCTTCTTGTCCTCCTCCACGTCCTCCTCCTGCTTCTGCTGCTCCTCCTCCCTCTTGGCGGCGGCCGCGGCCAGGCTCCCTCTGGTCGGGCGAACCGGGATGCTGGCACGCCCGGATCTCCTAGGGGCGAGGGCAACTGGGACAGCCTCCTTCTCTTCCTCCTCCCCCGCCTCCTCCTCTCCTGCCTCGTCCTCATCAGTTGCGGCGAACACTTCTCTGTCCTTCTTCTCCTTCGACTCGCCCTTCTGGTCGTCGTCCTTTCCGGCGGCGGCGTCCTTCTCGACGTCAACCTCCATCGTCTCCTCCTCCTCCTCCTCCTCCTCTCCAGTCTTGGCGACCTTGCCTTCCTCCTCTTTCTCCTCCGCCTCTTGGCTCTCCGCCGACACTGTGCTGGCGTCGGCGTCTTCTTCGGCCGTCCTGGCCGAGATCTCCGAGTTGTCTGCCACTCCGGCCGGGGTGCTGGCGGCTCCGGGTCCGTCCTGCAGGTTGGCAGTGAGGATTGAGGACAGGAGGGGAGAGGTGGCGCCCTTGGGAGAATCAGTCGGCGTCTGGGCGTCCTCAGCCTCTTCCTTTCCGTCGACCGAAGGCTCCTGACCCCCGGCTGCAGCCGCGGCTGCAGCAGCGGCTGCCGCCGCGGCTGCCGCTGCCGCCGCCTTTCTGTTCTGTGAGGAGGCGACTGCTGCGGCCACCGCCCCCTTGAGCTCCCTCTTGTTCGAGTTGCTGGTGGTCTTGAGCGCCTCCTGGAGAGCCTTCTGCTTCTCCTCCCTCTCCTTGAGGAACTGCTCGTGTCGTCGCTGCTCCTCCTCCTCCTTGCGCGCGTCCTCTTCCTCCATGCGCAGAATCTCCTCGCAGCGCTCGTCCCACTCGTCGTCGTCCCCGTTGGCCAGGTAGGCCTCGTCCTCCTATTGCAGAACAAAGGGAAGAGGCATTTGTTTTGCTCAAGTCAAAATTCGAATCAGGCTCTCAGATCGGATCAGATCGATCTATACTCACTTCCATTTGCCTCATCTGGTTCTCCTGCTCCGTCATGAGTTCGAGCAGCTCATTCATCCTGTCATCCTTGAGCCCCTTGAGTATCCTCTGCTCCGAGGTCTCGCTGCCCCCCTGTGCCCCTGCCGCTGCCCCTGCCCCTGTCCCCGCCTCCCCCTGCCTTCCCCTCCTCCTTGGGGTCCCGCTGCTCCCCAGGGCGTCCTGCAGCTTGTTGTACTGCAGCGCGCAGTTCTTCTGTGAGAACCAGTCCGCCGGCCGCGGCCGCTCCAGGACGTTTGCCTCCGCGTACTGCTTCATCACCCTGGAGACGGAGACCCAGTTCTGCTCCCCGCCCATGCAGAGGACGGCGGAGGCCAGCACCATCTTCTCCTTGGTGGTCCAGGTGTCGATGATGGTCTGCTTGTACTGCAGCCGCTGCTGCTGCGCCCTCTGCTGCTCCGTCAGGGAGGGGGACGACGAGGACGACGGGGAGGCCGCAGGGGAGGACAACAGTCCGGACGGACCCGACGACGACGACATCGCGGGGGAGAAGGAGGAAGTAGGAGGGAGGGAAGCCTGTTGTTGAACTGGAACCTCCCCTGGTCTGGCTTGGCTTTCTTTTCTGTCTTGTTACCCTTTTCGGGGTAATTTTAAAATTGGTGACAGCGACGGCGGGAGGGGGGGGGTTGGGGTTGGGGAAAGAGTCGCTTTTTCAGCTGTCGTTCCGTCGATGGAGATTTGTTTGCTCTCCGTGGTGCGGAGCGGAGCGAGAGGAAGCCTTTTCGCGGTTAGAGACATCTACTTTTGGGCTGCAGGCTTTAAGCTCTTAATTTACTTTTCTTTTTCTAAATAGAAAGAATAACTGTATAAAATGTTTCATGTTTTTAATGCAATTCCTCTAAAGTCATATCAGTACAAAAGCGTTATCAACACTTCTTTTTGGCAGATGGCGTTAAACGCTAGAATTCTCACCTTGTGTGGCCGCCACTCCTAGTTTGTTGTACAACCTGGTGCAACTCCGCCCTGCTCTGCAGCTGGCTCAGCCTCTTCCTTTTCCGATCGGACGCCAAGAAAAGACGAAACCATGGCGGACGATCAGGTAAGGAAAAAGGCACATCTCATCCACTTCCATGTTAGAGAAAAGGTTGCATTTGGAGCCTCTCCCGAGCGCGGCCTTCCTGGCTTGCGTTACGGGGTTGACTCTGTCTACGGGCACTTGAATTTCTCGTCTCCGTCCGTTTTTCAGGCGGCGGCGGCCGAGCTGAAGAAGAAGAGGACCTTCCGCAAGTTCACCTACCGCGGGGTCGACCTCGACCAGCTGCTGGACATGAACAACGAGCAGCTCATGGAGCTCTTTCCGTGCAGGATCAGGTCGGCCCACTGTTCCTAGTGCTTTTGACTGTCAAATTTGGAAAAAAATGTGGCAAATCAAAAGTTCTGCGTACTATAGTAATCAACCCATTTTCTTTTTGTGTTGGTGTTGTTTTGCAGGAGGAAGTTCTCGCGCGGCCTGAAGCGGAAGCCGATGGCCCTGATCAAGAAGCTGCGCAAGAAGAAGAAGGAGTGCCCGCCCAACGAGAAGCCGGACGTGGTGAAGACGCACCTGAGGGACATGGTGATCGTACCGGAGATGACCGGCTCCATCGTCGGGGTCTACAACGGAAAGACCTTCAACCAGGTGGAGATCAAGGTAGGACCTAAAGAGAGGGAGAGAGAGAGAGGTTCAGTCAAGGTGGCCGTTGAAGCTAATCGTCCGCCGTTCGTTTCGTCTTTCTTCCCAGCCCGAGATGATCGGCCACTACCTGGGCGAGTTCAGCATCACGTACAAGCCGGTGAAGCACGGTCGCCCTGGCATCGGAGCCACGCACTCGTCGCGGTTCATCCCGCTCAAGTAGAGGGAGGAGGGAGTGTCTGTGCGTTCGAAACACTTCGTTGCTGATGAGGAAACAACAACAAAAAAAAAAAAATAAGAAAGATGTATTGATGCCAATATACACAGCATCAACAGTTTTATCTGACTTTTTTTTATATGCTCACTGCGGGCCAGGATGTTAATGGGGACTCAGGAGTTTACTCTGAAGGTTCCAGGCCTATTTTTTTTTCCAGATTTTTGGCGCTCTTTGTTTCGGCACACGACGGCTGAGTTCATCTGTCCATTGGAAAATCAAACTCGCTGGCAAAATGAATCGGACGTGTCTCAGACTGGAAAGCAAAGCTTTGAAGAAAATAGAGTAGTACAAAATTTAGACACCTTAGAATCTTCCGACTGACACTAATTCTGTTGCTGTAGGCACTTTACAACATACCTTAATTTATACTCTTAATAATTTTTCTTATGGAATGCATTCTTTAAGCCAACACAAAGATCATAGAGAAACGGGGAAAAAGCTTCCCTTTCCAGACCAGAGACTTCCATGGATTAGAGATGGGTTACAAGACGTGGGAAAGAGGTTGTGTGACAAATCCATACCGGCTTTCTAATGATGTCTGCATCTCTACACAGGGTGGCCAGGTGGGCTATTTTATAGCCATTTTGTCTATATATGGCTACACGTCTTGTAGGCTATAAAATGTCCTAGAAAATAAATCCATTAATAGCCCAAGGCTTTAAAGGTATTAAAATTTTTAAACTTTACCTTGTTTGGCCCAGGTAGGTCTGTTTTTAGGATTGGGTGGCTATTTCAGCTTTCTTTGACGTGGCAACCCTGTCGTACAAACAACACAAAGAAACCAGGCAACTCCCAACCACAAAAAAAGTTACAGGCGAAGTCGACCATGGACAACAACATGTCTTCTCCTCCCGCCCCCTTGGTGTTTCCTCAAAGACTGAACCCGGAGGTGGCGGCCAGGAAGTCCAGACTCATCCTGTCGCTCATGGTCAGCCTGGCCAGGTGCGGAGGAGGAGGAGGGAGTGAGGCGTCCTCATCAGCCCCGTCGCAGAAGGGGAACCTGGGGATGGAGCAGGAGCAGGAGGACAGCAAGGCCACCGTGTCAGAGAACGGGAGGAGAACGGCGGCCAATTCGGCGGAGGTCGCCGAGCTCGTCAGGGCGCTGCTGGTCGACAAGGTGAAGTAGAGAGGGGGAGGGGGGACAACGGTCTTGCCAATTCTAACGCGCTCGCTACTCAACCAGATCTCCCCGGAGGAGTTCCAACCCAGGGTGTCCGTCCACCTGCCAGCCACGCAGAAGATGGCCAACCTAGTGCCCATACTCAATTTGGGACTTCCGAACCTCAGGTACTTACTACATAGTACACCTCATGGCAAAGTTACATTTCCCCCCTTCCTCCCTCCCTCCCTTCAGAGAATCGATATCCCGTGGAGAAGTCTCCATCAAGGGCATCAGCGTGGGGTTCGGACAGGAGGAGAGCGTGGACCCAACCTCGCAGGGTGGAGGAGATGCAGGCACAGTAGTGGACCAGGCGCCTTTCGACGAGGACGAACTCACGTCCATGATAGAGGAAGTGATGACCATAAACTAGAGTGAATCTGCCCCTTTCCTCCGACCACCAAACGAAAGGATCGTTTGATTTTGGTCACCCAAGTGAAACATATTTGTTTGATTAATGATCTCAAATTAATGGAAGGTACAGTAATAATAGTACTGTAGATGTTTGAAATTAGCATACTAAGATGGCGTCTCACTTTTACTCGGTTAAATGACCAGGCCGGAAATGGGGCGATTTTTTTACTTTTTTTTTTTTTGCTATTGTTGGATTGTGGTGACATCCTCTTTCTCGGCTCTGGAGAGCAGCTCAACGCCCTCGCGAATCCTCTGAACAGCGGTCTCCTTGCCGAGGACCTCGAAAATCTCTCCCACCGGCGGGCCCTCGTCGGAGCCAATCAGCACCGTTCTCAGGAACCTCGTCACCAGAGAGAACTTCAGCCCCTCCTCCTTGCAGAACCGCCTGAGTGATGCGACGGCAGCCTCGCGCAAGTTCTCCTGGTCCGGCAGGCTGGCATCCAACTGCCTCCCCAGGCGGACAACCAGGTCCAAGGTGAGAGGACCTGGTAATGAGAGCTGGGTTGGCCTGGTCCACAAGAATCGCAACTCTGGGCCGAAGAAATCTTGGAGGGTGTCAATCCTGTCTTGCGCCCAGGCAACCACTCTTATCAGGTAGTCATCACTGTAATCTTCTTTGAATCCGTTTTTCAAGAGGAGACTTCTCATGTTCTCTAGCACCTCTTTCTCCCTGCTATCCAGTCGTGACTTTAATGCTGTTCTGTTCAAGCTCCTCAGCCTCACTGGGTCCACCCTGGCTGAATGTGTCGCCACACTCTGGAGGGAGAACCTCTCCTCCAACTCTGACATGGACAGGAGCAGCTCGTGGTCTCTCTCCCTGTCCCTAAATCCACCCCCGACCAGGGTGGCATAGTTCAGGACCGCCTCCGGGTAGAATCCGTCCGAGCGGAGAGAACCGAGATCCGCGTCCCCCTGCCTCTTGGACAGCTTTGTCCCGTCCTGGTTTAGCAGCAGAGGCAGGTGTGCGAACTGAGGAGGCTTCCACTCCAGGGCCCTGTACATGGTGAGGTGCTTGGGCGTCGACACGGCCCACTCGCAGCCCCTCAGCACGTGTGTTATCCCCATGTGGTGGTCGTCCACCACGCAGGCGAGATGGTACGTGGGGAACCCGTCCGACTTCAGGATGACGGGGTCTCCCTCCACGGCCGCCACGTCGTGGAGGGTGGGCCCAAAGACCAGGTCGTCGAAGGGCTCTGTGGCTGGTAGCAGTCTCAGCCGGACCACGTGTGGCTCCCCAGACAGTGCCCTCTCCTCCGACTCCTCTCTGGACAACCCGGCGCATCTCCCGTCGTACCGGTTCGGCGCCCGGCGGTGCGCGTTGTCCCTCCGGAGCAGCTCCAGCCTCCTCTCTGTGCAGAAGCATCTGTATGCTGCGCCGGTCGCCAGCAGCCTGCCGGATGCCTCCCTGTACAGCTCCAGCCTCTCGCTCTGCCTGTAGGGCCCCGCCGCTCCTCCTACTCCGGCAGGGCCCTCGTCCATGGACACGCCGCCCCACTGCAGTGACTCCAGAAGCCGCTCCTCTGCCCCCTCCACCTTCCTGGTCCTGTCGGTGTCCTCTATTCGCAGGACCATCTTGCCGCCGTGCTGCCTTGTGAAGAGGTAGTTGTAGAGGGCAGTCCTGTAGCCTCCGAGGTGCAGCTCTCCAGTTGGACTAGGGGCGAAGCGGACCCTCACCTGGTGGTCCTGGGAAGAATGCAAAGAGAATTCTCTCCTTCTGGCCTGCCACAGGACATGGTGGTGCAGGAAGATCAAATTTCGCCGCATCCTTTCTGAAAAAGAAGACGGTTTTTTTAAATAAATAAACTAATTAAAAAAAAAATAAGCCATAAACATATGCTCTTTTCGTACGGCAAATCTTATGTATTTCACTCATCACTGATAAAAGAAAACTAAATTATTCAGAAAAGTTTCAGAGTGGAAGAGGAGTAGTCCTTCAAAAGACTGTTATCAGGGCAAAGACGGCATAGAGCAAGGAGCAAGGGTATGCCACCAACAACTGCTGGTGGTCCATGGCGAAGGCAGTGATGAAGAGCTTGGAGGCAGAGGCGGCACACCAGCAGACGGCGGCGATGGCGGCCATGGTGCCCAATGCCCCCTGCAGGCTGAAGACCACAGATGCCGCCGACAGCAGCACAATGGGCAGGATGCAGTAGCCCAGCACGGACACCACCATTCCCAGACGCACCTCCTGGGCCACGGACATGACGGTCAGCAGGGCGTACATGCACAGACAGCCGAGGACGCCGATGCCGTAGATGTAGTTGAAGTGGACCTTCCCGGCCAGAAGCAGGATGGACCCAAAGGCCAGGCAGAAGGCGAGCGGGCCGGCCAGGTCCGAGTCGCCGGCCACCTCCGGGCTGGTGGCCCGGAACGGGTTGAGCACGGCCAGCGTCTTCTGCGCGATGTGCTCCACGTTGATGCCCAGCTCCTCCAGGAGAGGGGGCTCGTTGCAGAACTCGTCGTCGTCCACCCCGCCTCCCACGTCGGCACCGATCGGCGCAGGGGTCATAAACATCGGCTGCTCCCCCAGGGACGCACCGGCGCCGTAGGAGGAGGAGCCCTCGTAGAAGCCTCC